>Ga0102937_1001729_pt1 | contig 9919 bp, 9 predicted proteins | sample SalPonR2_B_D1_MG_FD_78213 | JGI IMG/M metagenome (GOLD analysis project Ga0102937, IMG submission 78213) | Salt pond soil microbial communities from South San Francisco under conditions of wetland restoration - Salt Pond MetaG R2_B_D1_MG | ecosystem: Environmental > Aquatic > Marine > Intertidal... | reverse complement strand
TGCAACCCGGCAATCCCGCCACGGACAGTCCGGCTGCTATCGACAAACCAAGAAATTCACGGCGTTGCATCAGGATTCAGACCGGGCTTAATCATTAACATTTATCAATGAACGTAGTTTACTGTTTCACATACTACCCGTAAAACCGCAACTTGCATTGCACCGCGTCAATTTATCCCAAGGACAGGAACACGCCCATAAGAACCGGCGAAAGGAAAGACAACAGAAAACCGGAGGCAATCGCCACTGGCACGCAGGCCAGACCGCCACTGCTGCGGATCACCGGCAGAGTGAAGTCCATGGCCGTTGCTCCACCGTAGCCGATGGCCATTGCGGGTCGGCTGGCGATCAGCAGCGGAATAATCGCGAGCGCCACGATTTCCCTCAAAACATCGTTCAGAAACGCGACGCCACCCCAGGAAGGCCCGAGGGCTTCGCCAATGACAATCCCGGACAGCGAATACCAGCCGAACCCGGAGGCTACCGCCAGGGCATCGTGCCAGGGCAGGCCAAGCCAGGGTATCAACAGGGCCCCAGCCACCAGGGAACTGAGCGCCAGGGCCAGTGCCATTCCCAGGCCCTGACGATTCATCAGGAGCTTGCGCAGCGACAGGCCGGCATTGCGTAACTGGAGGCCGATCAGGAACAGCAGGAACATCAGCGCCCAGGTAGCCACCTGCTCGGCCATGGGCATGTCCGGCAGGAGGTAGTACCCGGCCATGAGACCGGCAATTACCGCCACCAGAGGCTTCAGGCCGGCAAGGAACAGCCTGCGGTAACCCGGGCTGACACTACCTTCAACCCGCTCAACCGACATTGGTTGCCACCGGTGAAACAGAAAGAGGCCGATCATGTTAGCGACAAAAAGCACCACCACCAGCGCCAGAACCTGGGCCGCCATGCCGCCCAGCTGTGCCGCCAGCCCCTCCATCTGGCCAAGCCCCAGGCCGAGCAACAGCAGGATAAAATAGACCAGCCCCTCCACCGTGTAATGGATCACGGTCATGGCCCTGCGATTCTCAAGGGCGATGGCAAACCCCAGGAACAGGGGAGCAAGAATGAGCAGGGCTCCTGTCAGCATGGTGTCCTCAATAACACAGAAGGGGTGGTTATCAGGTTAACGGTTTGAACTGGTCGGGATCGGCCTCGGGGCTCGCTTGTTCAACCTCTGGGGTTCGGATGGTGCGGGCAAGGCGTTGGGCAGTCACGGACCACACAACATAGTCACCGGGCTTTGGATCATACCCTTTTCCCATCATGGTGCCGGCAACGCTTCTCAGAACCGATTCAGCGCGGGCCTGGGTTGGCCAGGGGCCCCGGCAGAACTGACCATCAGGCCGCCCCTTATCCGGCCCCGCCAGTGCCACCAGCCCCCAGTGACCATCGCCAACGGGCCGGATATGCAGCTCAATCCGCTGGCCATCATTCACCATCACAAGGTCCCGGAGCGGGCTGCGGCCATGGAAATAGTGAAGCTTCATAGCGCTGGACTGTCAGTGCAGAACATGACCTGACCTGTCCTGAACCAGAACCCAGGGCGCGATGACCACCGCCCAGAGCTCCGCATTGCGGTCATACCAGCTTTGCGCGGTATCCGGCGCAACCTCGCCAACCCTTCCGTCTTTCATCCATTGTTCGAACGGGGTTTGTTATCCGCAGCCAATTCGGTGGCCACCTCGAGCAGATCCAGTTCCGGCGCCACCCTGACAACCTGTCCCCGGGCAAAATAGGTCTGCAATTCGTGCCAGTGAATGCGGGAAGTCTCGAGATTCAATTTGGCTTTCAGTTCGTCCCGGGACGGGGAGGATGACATGGGTACCTCTTCAATCAAAACAGGGCTAAGGTTGGCCAGACTACCGGAAATCCCGCCCCGCCGCATCTGCCAGAATCTGAGCAATCTGTTCTGAAAGGTTCATGGGGTCAAAGGGCTTCGGGATGACACCGAGCGCGCCCAATGCCTGATATTCCTCGATTTCGGATTTCTGTAGCCTCGCTGTCATAAAGATGACTGGCACTGTGTCCAGCCCATCTAGCTTCCGGAGTGCCTGCATCGTGGTGGGGCCATCCATTCCCGGCATCATAACATCCAGCAGAATCAGTTCAGGCTCGAATTCGGAGGCTCTTTCCACAGCCTCAGCCCCGGACTCGCAAATTGCCGTTGTAAAGCCGCCGACATCCTCCAGAGCAATTTCCGCGACCGCCCGAATATCCGGATCATCCTCGACATACAGGATCCTCTGAGGCAGGCTCTGTTGGTTACTCTCCATTGCCTTTCTCCCGCTCTGTTTCCTCGGTTTCCATACCAATGCGCCTGATCAGCCTGCGGCATTCTGCGGAATCCTGCTCGCATGAGGCCAACAGGGAAGCTGCACGCATAATCAACCGTTCCTCACGGGTGCAATCGTTGGGCAGAAAATGAACGGCACCGATCAGCTCCCGGACACCCAGGGGCAATCTCCACTGAACCTTGAGCCGGTTTCCATAAGCCTGGGCCCAGTCCTCCAGGGCCTTCTCCGCTGCTGCCGTTTCGATCTCTCCTCCCGCTGCAGCATACTGGTTGAGTACCTTGAGAACAGCGAGTTCGCCCAGACGGCTGAGTAATCCGGCTTTCTGGAGCAGAACGGGTTGTTTCTTGAGCCTGATCGCCAGTCGCTGGGCCTCTTTAGCCACCTGTAAAGCGGCTTCGTGGTGGGCTTTGGCAAGCTCGCGTAGCGACTCATGTTTCAGCTTGCTGGATACATCCAGCGACAACGCCAAAGCCTGGTTCAGTGCGAGCGGTACGCCCAGCGACCCGATAGCATCTCTCAGAGTTTCAACGGGCTTGCCGGAACGCCTGAAAGAGCTGCTGTTGGCTACATCCAGCAAACGGGCGGTCAAGCTGGCCTCCTCTCGCCAGCGCTCGGCCAGCTGAGCCGCAGAAAGATCCCCCTGGCGACCGATCAATTCAAGAATATCCGAAGGATCCACATCAGAGGGCAGCTGAATCACTTCCTCCAGTGAATCACGGAGTAATGTTTCGAGGTCCGGCGTTTCGGAGGTCTGATCGACTTTCAGTAGCTTTCCAAGACGTTCGTGGAGGTTCGCTACATCGAAGGGTTTGGTCATGTAACCGTCAATCCCGTAGTGAGCCGCCTGCAACACAGACTCGCGATCAGAGCGACCGGAGACCATCACAATGGGAACATCACGATCCAGTTGACGTACCTGCCTGACAAGTTCCAGACCCGATCCATCCGGAAGATTTCTATCCGCTATGTACAGGTCGAACCGGTTATTTTTTACTTGAATCAGCGCTTCACCCAGAGTTTCGGCAAGTACAACAGACACCCCCGAGTACAGGCCCGCAACAACAGTTTCGAGCAACTCGGCAATGAGATCATCGTCTTCAAGAATCAGCGCTTTCAAATGACCACCCCAAGCGTACAACGGACATTATTTGGAAGAGTAAACGGTGACCCCGTTACGGCCACCGCGTTTGCGCTCATAAAGCGCCTGATCGGCGGCATTCAGGGCATCCTCACCGTTAGTGAAGTCATTTATCGCGGCAATGCCTGCACTGAGGGTAACCTGATAGTTGGACTCTCCCGCCACGAAAGAAAGTTCGGAAAAGCTCTCACCAATTCCACGAATCAGCTCTTTGGCCGAAGAAACATCACACTCAGGTAAAACCACCAGGAATTCCTCGCCTCCGTAGCGACCGATCATATCGGTCTCGCGCAACCGGTTTCTCAGCAGATTGGCAAGAGTACGAATGACGATATCACCCTGAGAGTGGCCCCAGGTATCATTTACCGCCTTGAAATGATCGAGATCAAGCATAACAACACAGGACCGGTCACCACTCCTGCGACATCTTGCCAGCTCTTTTTCAACCTCTTCCTTGATCAATGAGTGTTTAAGAAGGCCGGTCAAACTATCCCGATTCATGAGTTCGGAAAGCTGACGGGCCCGGTAGCAGCGAATACGCACCGACCGCACCAGATAACTGTCCGAGACCGGCTTCATCAGGAATTCATCCGCGCCCTTCGACAACGCCTCCAGCTGGTTCTCGGGATCATCCTCAGAAGACAGATAGATGATTGGCAGGCTCAACCACCGTGGCTCGAACCGAATCAGCCGGGCGAGAGTGACACCGGAGTACTCGCCAATCTGAACATCCATCAGAACAATGTCCGGCTCAAAGTCTGCAAGATTGGACATCAGGTGAAGTGGCTCTGACACCGCTTGCGCCTCAATCCCGGCCGCTTGCAACACCAGGCAATAGTGTTCGGCCAGCTCGGCATCGTCTTCAACGATGAGCACGCGCCCCTGTACATTGGCGCTGCGTTCAATGGCCAGCGACTCAATCCTTTCGGCAAGTTCAGGTATGTCCACCGGATCCGGGAAGAATGCAAACGCTCCAGCCTCGGCCACTCTGTAGCGGTTCTGGAAAGAATCATCGCTGCCAAGGCAAATGACCGGCAGGCGGCGACGAGAGCTTTCCTCAAAAGATGTGTTACGTAAGGACATGACATCTGAAAGAGCGGATTCCCGACACAAAATGGCCGCTGCTCCGCGAACTTCCCCCAATGCGTTGCCAAGCGCGCCGTCATCATCACAGCTTACGCTGGTGAAGGAAAAGCCATACGGAGCCATCTCCTTCTCCAGGATCGCGAGGCGTTCACCTCCCTTTTCCACGAGCAGAACGCTCACCTGCATGCCCTGGCTACCCTTGTAAGTCGCGGGCTCCTCACTAAAACTGCTGGACTGTTCAATCGCCTGACTCTTGACTTCAACAAGCTCTGCCAGCGCGTCTATTCCATCAGCAAAGCCGGCCGGAATATCGACGGGATGAGTGAGAGTATCATCAAGCGAGCCAAGCTCCTCAGCCTGGCCTTTTAACTGCTTCTCCAGAGCTTTTGCAGCTTCACCGAGCTCGGGCAGGCCGAAGGTGCCAGCAGAACCGGACAACCTGTGCAGGCTTTGGTAGCAAAACAACAGTCCATCGGCGGAGAACTCACCGCGCCGGGTTTTTTCCGCCAGTGCCCGCAGGTGCTCAATGTCCTCTTTGGCACGCTCAAGAAACCTCTGCCTGAGCATCTCCAATCGCGAAGAAATCTTGCCTGTCGACTCCAAGGCCACATCAATACTCCTGAAAGGCTATTTGCCGCGCCCGAAAACTCTATTACTCTCTCGGTAATGAAAACACGTTTGAACTGTTCCGGCTACGACCTGAAGGGCTAAATTTGAGGAATCTTTCCATTGGCAGCCGCGTTGCGCTGATCGCTGTCCTTAGCAGTTTTTTGACCGTCGTCGTTCTTTCAGCGACCGCCTACAACGAGCTGATCCGGGATTTTGAAAACGTTCTCACCCAGCGCCAGCTTCTGGACGCCGAGTCGGTCGCCAATCGAGTCGATCAGGATCTCCAGGCGCGCATACAGGCTCTGGGCGCTTTCGCCGCGACTCTGACGGATGGTAAAAACCGACTTTCACAAGATCGCATCGAAGCCCTGCTCGGTCGGCAACCGGGTTTGTCCGAGTACTTCGAGGCAGGCCTGCTGATCTTCGATGAAGACAGCGTAGCAATCGCCGAGAACATTTACGTACCCAACCGTTTAGGAACCTCCTACGCTGACCGGCAGCATTTTCGCGAGGCCTACAAAACCCGGGAACCCGTTATCAGCCGTCCGATTATTGGCAGGACAACCGGGCTTCCACTCCTGTCTTTTCTTTACCCTATCAAGAGTGACGATGGGGATTTACTTGGTTTTGCCGGTGGGATCATCAACCTGACCGAGTCCGGTATCATACCGAAACAACACGATGCCGCTTCCGAGGTACTTTTCAAGGTCATCGATACCGGCCATTTCATGCAGGTGGACACGCTCTCCGGCGCCAATCCAATGCCTGATCTGCCGCCACCAGGGGAGGATCTGATTATTGATGCGGCATTGTCCGGCCAGACCTCGGGTGTTGTTACCGACTATTCAGGTAAAAAGTGGATCTACGCCACGCAGCATCTTGACCGCGTGGGCTGGATGTTTCTCAGGGCAGTGCCCTACCAACAGGCAACACAACCGGCGCGGGCCTCTTTCGATCAGTTCCTTGCCGCGAGTGCCGTGGCTCTTTTGTTACTTGCAGCCATAGCCTGGTTACTCGCCCGGGCAACAACCCGCCCATTGGAAATAATGTCGCTCAGAATACGGGAAATGGCCAGGGAGGATTTTGCCGCAAAGCGACTGTCTCCTCGAGGCCCGCCAGAAGTCCGAAACGTAGCCAGCGCCTTTAACAAGCTTATGAAAGAACGGGAGGCACTGGATATTATGAAAGACGATTTCGTATCGACCGTAAGCCATGAGCTGCGCACGCCTCTGACCTCGATCAACGGCTCACTGAAACTTCTGCGCTCGGGCGCTGCGGGCAAACTTCCGGATAAAGCTGACTCGATGGTCGACGTTGCTTTCCGGAATAGCGAACAGTTGCAACGCCTGATATCCGACCTTCTGGACTTCAATAAGGCCGTGGGAGGGAAGATGCCCATCGATCTGGAGGCGGTTGATCCTGCAAAAGCGATCAGGGATGCCTCCGATGGCAACGAGGCCATGGCGAGGCACTACCGCATACCCTTGAGGCAGGAAAGTTGCGCAAAAGAGTTCGTCATCGCAGACCCATTCAGGCTTAGACAAATTCTGGATAATTTCATCAGTAATGCCATCAAGTTTTCTCCCGTAAATGGTTCGGTAAAGATCTGGTCAGAATCAACCAACGACGGGATGGTTCGAATTACGGTATCGGACGAGGGCCCGGGCGTTCCGGAGGGTTTCCTGCCCCGGCTTTTCAAGCGATTCGCTCAAGCCGAATCGGGGTCCACGAGAGCAAAGGCGGGAACCGGTCTTGGACTTGCCATTACCCGAGAACTGGCCGCTCTTATGGGTGGAAAAGTCGGCTACGACTATCATAATGGCGCCCACTTCTGGGTAGAGTTACCTGCCACCGAGACAAAAACACCTCAAACCGGAGGCGACCATGAAGAGCCCTGATTTTCCACGAGACGAGGCTCACCGGATAACCGCCCTGGATGAGCTGAACCTGTTGGATACCCCTCCAGAAGAGCGTTTTGATCGTCTTACCAGGCTCGCTGCCCGAACGTTCGATATTCCGATGGCACTGGTATCACTCATTGACCGTGACCGGCAATGGTTCAAATCCCGGCACGGGCTTGAAGCACCAGAAACAGCCCGGGACATTTCCTTTTGCGGCCATGCCATTCTGCGCGAGGAACCCCTGGTTATTGAAAATGTCCTCAACGATGAACGCTTTGCCGATAATCCCCTGGTAACCGGCGGCCCCAATATTCGCTTCTACGCGGGCGCGCCTCTGCACGACCGTCACGGACACCGGGTGGGCACCCTTTGTGTAATTGATAGCAAGCCCAGACAGTTCTCGGATGACGATAAGACCACTCTGAGAGACCTGGCCGACCTTGTTGAGCGGGAGTTTGGTTTCGGCGAACTCGGCAGTTACTACGATGAAAGAAACCAGGCAATGAACCTGCTAACCGAGATCGCACTGGATAATGACGGCGATGCAGGCCAGAGGGCAACGCGCGCACTGGAAGCAGCCTGTAACTACCTTGGAGTCGACACCGGCATTATCAGCCGGATTACCGGCGATGCGTATACGGTTCACTGGCATTTTACAAAGCTCAAGGGAACGCTTGAGAACGGGGCCACCCTGCCGCTCCGGCGCACCTATTGCTCTTTGATGCTGAACAACGGAAAGGTGTTCGCCATAGAGAACATGGGGCAATCCAGTTACCGAAGCCATGAGTGCTATGAGGCGTTCGGTCTCGAGAGCTATCTGGCTGCGCCAGTCTGGGTGGATGACCGGATTTTTGGCACCATCAACTTTTCTTCCCCAACTCCGCGTACCCGCCCCTTCACAGCAACCGACAAAATGTTCGTCACCCTGCTGGCGAGGTGGGTTGCAGATATTGTTTACCAACAGGAACATACCGAAACCCTGAACAAGCTGATGAGCCAGGTTCCCGGCATGCTTTATCAATATCAACTATGGCCGGACGGCAGCAGTGCGTTCCCCTACGCCAGCCCGGGAATTCAGGACGTATATGGTTTGTCTGTCGAAGAGGCGGCAAAAGATGCCTCAGGTGCGTTTTCCCGCATTCATCCAGAGGACGTGGCGGCGGCGGCTAACTCTATCCAGGTGTCCGCCCAAACGCTTGAAACCTGGCAACACAAATATCGCGTTCGACGGCGGGACGACACCTGGCGCTGGGTAGAAGGACATGCCAATCCGGAGGCATTACCAGACGGGAGCGTATTGTGGCATGGCTATATTTCCGATATCCACGAACGCCAGATGGTCGATGAAATGAAGAACCAGTTCATTTCTACCGTGAGCCATGAGTTACGGACACCACTCACGTCCATTTCCGGCTCCCTGGATCTTCTCTTGGGCGGCACTACCGGCACGTTATCGGAAAAGGCGACCAGAATGCTGGAAATCGCGAAGAGAAACAGCGAACACCTGAAACACTTAATCGGTGACCTGCTTGACATTGAGAAACTGGTCAGCGGCAACATGCCCATTGAAGCGACCAAACAAAACGCGCTAACGGTGGTTGAAGAGGCTCTGGAAGAGATGCAGCCGATGACCCACCGTTATGGCGTGTCAGTCGAGTTGGATAATCCGGATCAGGCCTTTTACGCTTTCGTTGACCGAAGCCGCCTGTCCCAGGCTATTAACAACCTGGTTTCCAACACCATCAAGTTCTCGCCCGAGCGCGGACTTGTCAATGTCAGCATCAAACAGCTGGATCAGCACATCCGAATTGAAGTTCAAGATGAGGGGCCCGGTGTGCCCGAAAGTTTTCGGGACCGGATATTCCAAAAGTTTGCCCAGGCAAACGCTTCATCGTCACGCAGCAAGGAAGGGACCGGGCTGGGTCTGGCAATTACGCGGGAGATAATGCATGCCATGGGGGGAGAAGTCGGCTTCGACTCTGAAGAGGGCAAAGGCGCGTGCTTCTGGCTAAGCCTGCCAACGGCCGAGCCAAACGGTAAAAGCGCCACCTGACAGGCAGCGCCCTTTTTGGTCACTGGTTCTTGAGGTTCAGTTATCCAGACCTTCAAGCAAACCGGCCATATCGTCGGCGTGCTCTTCTTCCTGGGCCAGGATCTCCTCAATGATCCGTCGGGAAGTGGGATCCTGATCGCCGAGATAGCGGGCAATTTCCCGGTAGCTGTCAATCGCTATCCGCTCAGCCACCAGATCCTCGACCACCATGTCCCGGAGCGTGTCACCCTCGACAAATTCCGCGTGGGATCTTGTCAACAAGCCTTCCGGAGAAAAGTTGGGGTTGCCCCCCAGCTGTACGATACGTTCAGCCAGCCAGTCAGCATGCTGCTGCTCCTGGTCCGCGTGCTCAAGGAATTCCTGGGCTACAACATTGGCGTTAATACCATCCGCCCGGAAATAGTGGCTTTTGTACCGTAAAGTGCAGACGATCTCGGTCGCCAGCGCCTCGTTCAGAATCTTCACCACATTGTCGCGGTTGGCGCCGTAGCCCTCGGTCAGAGCCCCCTCTTCAATGTGCTTGCGGGCCCTTTCGCGAAGGGTTTTGACGTCTGTCAGAAACGGTTGATCGGTCATTAGGTCTCTCTCTCGTTTCTCTCTTGAATGTATTGGCCTTGAACCTGCACTGGAGGATGAATTGGGCATAGCGGCAGACCGCTATGCCATTTCACCCTTTTCCACTCAGGCAGTGCGCAGCATCTCCCGCACAACGTAATGGAGGATGCCGCCATGCTTGAAGTATACGGCCTCATTGGCGGTATCGATTCGTGATTTCAACTCACAGGTTTCGGTGGAACCGTCCTTGTATTTCACCGTCATCGTCAGGGTCTGCCCCGGTTTGATC
>Ga0102937_1001727_pt1 | contig 9923 bp, 12 predicted proteins | sample SalPonR2_B_D1_MG_FD_78213 | JGI IMG/M metagenome (GOLD analysis project Ga0102937, IMG submission 78213) | Salt pond soil microbial communities from South San Francisco under conditions of wetland restoration - Salt Pond MetaG R2_B_D1_MG | ecosystem: Environmental > Aquatic > Marine > Intertidal... | reverse complement strand
GTCCGGATTCTGGCATGGTGCGGGAAAACTCCTTTGTATATCCGATACCATACGTTAGAAGCCGGCTTCTGATCACCCTTGATCACCTTCGGCAACCTTCGATAACCCCGGATAAGCCCGGATAAGCCCGTGTAAAGGTTCTGCAAAGTGGGGCAGGGCGGATCAGCGGCTTGCCTCGAGCGTGTTAGACTTCAGGCAGCCACGGTGGCCGGCACGACAGGTGGAGAGGCAAGATGCAGAACAGGGTGTTACTGGTCGAGGATGATGATGAGTTGCGGGAACTGCTTGCCCGTTACCTGAGCAATCAGGGCTTCACCGTGCGCGAGGCGGCAAACGGTCGGGACGGGCTGGCCCTGGCGCTTGGCCAGGACTGCGATATCGTCGTGCTCGACATCATGCTGCCGGACATCAGCGGCCTCGAGGTGTTGCGGGAGTTGAGGGCAGAGACTCACCTGCCGGTTGTGCTGCTGACGGCCCGGGGTGATGAAACGGATCGCATCGTGGGATTTGAAGTCGGTGCCGATGACTATATTCCCAAGCCCTGCAACCCACGGGAACTCGTAGCCCGCCTGCAGGCACTCTTGCGCCGGATTGCCTGGGACCAGAAAACCGAAGTCAATGCTGCCCGGACCTATGGTGATCTTAGGGTCGAGCCCGGCCATCGCCGGATTTACCAGAACGACGTCGTTATGGAGCTGACTGCCACCGAATACGAGGTGCTTCAGGTTTTGCTGGCACATGCCGGCAGTGTCGTGCGCAAAACCGATCTGATGCAGTGGGCCCTTGGCCGCCGGCTTGAGGCATACGACCGCACCCTTGATATGCACATCAGTAACCTTCGCAAAAAACTGGGTAACGACGACCCACCCCGGATCGAAACCGTTCGAGGGCTGGGTTACAGCTATCGGGTGCCCGAATGAAGAAGCGACCCATGTTCCCCCTGTTCTGGCGAATCTTCCTGTCGATCTGGCTGGCCATGGCGGTTACCGTGGTGGCCAGCAACCTGGCGACCAGAATGCTTCTGGACCGGGAACGGGAGGCGATCGAGCGGCAGGCGGGTCTCAGGGATCTGGCCGAAGAGGCCATCGCAATCCGTGAGGCCGGCGATCGAGGCGGTGCCTGGCGATTTCTTCGGGACGAAGGCGAACGCCTTGAACTGTTTCTGGTGCTGCTCGAACAGGATGAGAACGATGGCAAGCTGCCCTCTTTCATTCGCGACCGCATGAAATCCGGCTGGTATCCGCAGAAACCGGCGGTACTGGATGTTGGTGGCGGTTACCGTTTGGTGGCCTGGCCCCGAGTGCAGGGCGCTGGCTGGCTCAACCCAAGGTTCTTCCGGGCTATAGAGTTGGGGCTGGCTTTGCTGATGATTTCCCTGGCGTGCTGGTGGATCGCCCGCCTGGTATCACGGCCGCTGCGGCACATGGAGAGCACGGCCCGGGCGATTGCGGGCGGGGATAATTCGCTCAGGGTCAGCGAAAAGATCGCACAACGCAGGGACGAGGTGGGGCAGCTTGCAACCGCCTTCAATGCCATGACGGAGCAGCTCTGCAGTTTGCTGGAGCGCCAGAAGCACCTTTTACGGGATATTTCCCATGATCTTAGAACGCCGCTCACCCGCCAGCGTATTGCCATTGAACTGGCAAACGAAGCCGGTGCAGATGAAGAGCTGATGGCCAGTATACTTCGCCAGAATGAGCGGCTTGAGACCATGACCGGACAGATTCTGACCCTTTATCGGGTGACCGAAGCCGGCGGCGACATTGAGCGCGAGCCCCTGCGGCCAGTGCATGTGGTTAACCGTGTCCTGCAGGAGGCAGCAGACTATGCCGAACACCAGGGGGTGGATTGCAAACTGGTGGTTTCACCGGAAAGCTCACGCGCATCTGTCCTGGGTGACGAGGGGCTGTTGCAGCGAGCAATCGACAATATTCTTCAGAATGCACTGGACCATACACCGCCTGGTAAGGCCGTTCATCTGGGCGTAACGGTTTCCGATGGCTGGCTCACGCTGACGGTGGACGATGAAGGACCCGGGGTTGCGGAGGACCTGATTGGCCAGCTTTTTGAGCCGTTTTTCCGAGCGGACAAGTCCCGAGGAGGCAAGGGTTGGGGGCTGGGGCTGGCGATTGCCAGAGATATCGCTGCCGCCCACGATGGGGTGATTGCGGCGGAAGCTGGTGAGCGGGGTGGCTTAAGGGTGACGGTTCGCCTGCCGGTGTTTTTCGGAGGCTGATTCGGGCTCGGGTTCGGCGGGTTTCAGTTTCTCCGCTCCGGAAAAGTCGATACCCTCCTGCAGTTCGTCTTCGTCAAACCGGATCCCGCAGGCCGCTTTCCGGATTTTTGCGGGTTTGGCAGTGCCCGGGTTGTTGTATTCGTCTTCGGAGGCCATAGGTCGTTGTCCATGAAAAAAGATTACCCTGTTCCCGCAGGATACCTTGAGCGTGAAACGGAAGTGAAGAAAAGCCGATTCATTGCTCGGGTGGCGCCGGTGAGCTCCCGGGAGGAAGTGAAAGGATGGCTCGAGCAAGCTCATCAGGATCATCCAGACGCTCGCCATATCTGCTGGGCCTACCAGATCGGCCGCCCCGGTTCCGCCGCCGAGGCGGCCATGAATGATGATGGTGAGCCGTCCGGAACGGCGGGAAAGCCAATACTGAATGTGATTCAGCACAAGGATATGGGCGATGTCCTGGTGATGGTTATCCGCTACTTTGGCGGTATCAAGCTGGGAGCCGGTGGACTGGTTAGAGCCTATGCCGGCGCGGCAGAGAGTGTTCTATCAGCCGTTCACCGGGTGGTGCAGAAACCCATGACAGAGGCGCTGGTTTCCCTCTCCTTTGCCGATGAGCAGCCCCTGCGTCATTGGTGCGATGTTAACGGCGCATCGGTGGAGTCTGTCGATTATGGGGCATCCGTTCGTGCCCGGGTACTGGTTCCGGAGGACCTCCAGGCTGAGTTCGGGGCTTTTTGCGATGCCCAGAAACTGGATTACCGTTTTGAAAGGTGATGGATCCCGGGGGCATCGTCACGCGTTGGCTATGCGTATACTGTCTGTATAGGAATATTCTCAATCGAGGGCCGAAATCATGATGCGTTTTCTGATGTTAGCGGTTGTTGCATTGGCCATGACCGGTTGCGCCAGCAATGTAGTGACCGATTACAACTCGTCTGTGGTTTTTGGAAATTATTCATCCTGGGCGTTTGCCAGTGGAAACGGCTCGTCATCCTTTACCTCACTTGACGGAACTCGTGTGCGCAGTGCCGTTGAGAGAGAGCTGAATCGCAAGGCTCTGCGCCAGGTCTCTGAGGCAGAGGCGGATTTGCTGGTCAGCTGGCAGATTGTGCCGGAAGAGAGGCTTGAGCAAACCGGCGTGGGGCTCGGGTTTGGTTTTGGCAGCGGTAACTTCGGCTGGGCCCTGTCCGCGCCGCCACCGGTGCGTGAGATTGAAGAAGGCAAGCTGGTGGTAGAACTGGCGGACAGCAAGTCCAAGGAAGTTGTCTGGCGTGCGGCCAGCCGCCGCTATCTGAATGAAAACCAGTCACCCGAGACCCGCAGGGAATTGATCGACGAGGTCGTGGCTGAAATGTTTACCAAGTACCCTCCCGGTCTTGATTGATGAAAGGCCGGGCAAGGCCGGAATAGCACGGAGACGGAATGAAGAAGCGATCTGAGGGCGGTCTGGTTTTTTCAACCGAGCAGGGGCGCATGTGCCCGGATTGTCGCAACCCGGTGAATGAATGCACCTGCACTGCACCATCACGGCCCGCCGGGGACGGTATCGTCAGGGTTAGCCGGGAAACCAAGGGCCGTAAAGGCAAGGGTGTCACCCTGATTACCGGCATCCCGCTGGACGAAAAAGAACTCAAAGCCTATGCCAAGGTGTTGAAAGCGAAATGCGGCACCGGAGGCACGGTAAAAGACGGCGTGGTCGAAATCCAGGGCGACCAGAGAGACCTTCTGGTTCCATTGCTTGAACAGAAGGGGTGGACCGTCAAGCGCGCTGGTGGCTGATGGTATAACACGCAATTCCCCCTTGCTCTCGTTACAATAGAGCCCTCGAACAACGAATCCCGAGTTTTACATCTACCGGAATCTGGCCGGAAATCCCCGGGTTATATGCCTGGGGATGGCAGGATCCGTTCGACCGGAGGCAAGCATGCATATACTGGTTTTGGGCGCAGGCATTGTGGGCATTACCACGGCCTGGTATCTGCAGAAGCAGGGACACCAGGTAACCGTGGTTGATCGCCAGAACCGGGCCGGCCTGGAAACCAGTTATGCCAACGGTGGCCAGATCTCGGTATCCCATGCCGAGCCCTGGGCCAACCCCTCAGCCCCTCTGAAAGTGTTGAAATGGCTCACCAAGCCGGACGCGCCCTTACTGTTCCGGCCAACGCTGGATCCTGCCCAGTGGCGTTGGGCGCTTTCTTTCCTGGGCCAATGCACGTCGGCCAGAGCCGCTCACAATATCCGCCAGATAGTGAATCTTGGCACCTATAGCCGAAGCCAGTTACAGGCTCTGCGCAAGGAAGCCGGCATAGAGTACGACCACCTCGAGAAGGGTATCCTGCATTTCTACACCAATCCCGCTGAGTTTGATGGCGCCATGGAGCCTACCCGGATCATGCAGGATCTGGGTTGTGATCGGCAGGTTATTGATGCTGACCGGGCGGTTGAACTGGAGCCAGCACTCAAACCGATCCGCAATCGGATCGCCGGTGCCACCTACACCTCCGAGGATGAATCCGGCGATGCCCGGATGTTCACTCAGAATCTCGCTAAGCGCTGTTCTGAAGCGGGCGTGGCGTTCCGGTATGGCACTGAGATCCTGGGGGTCGAGCACGCCGGGGAGCGAGTGTTGGGAGTTCAGACGCTCTGCGATGGGCGTCATGAAACGCTTCGCGCAGATACCTATGTGCTGAGTATGGGCAGTTTCAGTTCCGCACTGGCCCGGCAGCTTGGAATCTTCCTGAACATCTACCCTGCCAAGGGCTATTCGATTACCGTGCCGGTAAAAAATGAAGAGGCAGCCTTTAAGGTCAGCCTCACGGATGACGAGCACAAGCTGGTCTATTCACGTCTTGGTAACCGGATGCGTGTGGCGGGTATGGCGGAACTCAGTGGCTATAGCCGAAAACTGAATTACACCCGTTGTCGCGCCATCGTCCGCCGCACAGCGGAAGTGATGCCTGAAGCAGGCTACTGGGACCAGGCCGAGTTCTGGAGCGGGTTGCGGCCTGCTACCCCCTCTAATGTGCCATACATCGGGAAGAGCCACTTTGCCAATCTGTACTTGAATACCGGGCACGGTACCCTGGGTTGGACCCATTCCTGCGGTTCGGCGGCGGCACTGGCAGATATCATTGACGGCCGCACGCCGGAGGTGGATTTCACCTTTTCCGGGTTGTAAAAGTGAAAAGGGGCCAGATGAAGGCGTTCACCTGACCCCGGATTCCCGCTCCGAAACGGGTTACTGCAACTGATCCCGGATCAGCTTCTTGTTGATCTTGCCAACGCTGGTCTTCGGGATATCCTCCACGAAATCAATATGCTCAGGGATCGCCCACTTATTGATCTCGCCGCTTTCCACGAATTGCTTCAGGTGGTTCTGGATATCCCCGGCGCTGGCTTGTTCACCCGGCTTCAGGGTAACCAGAGCGTGTGGCCGTTCGCCCCATTTTTCATCGGGCACACCCACCACGGCAGCGCCGGCCACGGCCGGATGCTGGCTGATCAGGTTCTCCAGATCCAGTGACGACAACCATTCACCGCCGGTCTTGATCACGTCCTTGATGCGATCCTTGATGGTGATGGTGTTGTCCGGCTCCATGGAAGCAACGTCGCCGGTGTGAAGCCAGCCACCTTCCCAGAGCTGTTCGCCTTTCTCGGGTTCCTTGAAGTAACCCTGGGTCAGCCAAGGGGCGCGGGCCACGATTTCGCCCTTGGCCTCGCCATCGTGGGGTACCGGGTTGCCCTCGGGGTCGACGATTTCCAGCTCAACCATGGGCGTTGCAATGCCCGTCTTCACCCGGATTGCCGTTTGCTGCTCAAGGGGCAGTTCCAGGTCTTCGGGCTTGAGGTGCGACGCGCAGAGCAGCGGGCAGGTCTCAGACATGCCGTACGCGGTGTACATCTTGATGCCGAGCTTGGCCCCCGCATCGCACAGACCTTTGGTCAGTGCGCTGCCGCCAATCAACACGTGCCAGTTGCTAAGGTCCGCGGTCTTGATGGACTCCGTCGCCATCATCATCTGCATAATGGTGGGCACGCAGTGGGAGAAGGTCACTTTGTGCTCTTTGAGAAGATCGACCAGCAGCTCCGGCTCATAGCGGCCCGGGTAAACCTGCTTGATGCCCATCATGGTAGCGGCATAGGGCACGCCCCAGGCATGCACGTGGAACATGGGCGTCACCGGCATGTACACCGACGAGGAGCGCATCAGAGGCATCTCATCGAACGACGCTACCGTGCCTGTCATGGCCAGCGTGTGCAGTACCAGTTGGCGGTGGCTGAAGTAAACGCCCTTCGGATTACCGGTGGTACCGGTGGTATAGAAGGTGGTTGCCACGCTGTTTTCGTCGAAATCGGGGAAGTCGAACTTATCATCTGCCCTGGACAGCAGGCTCTCATACTCGCCCGCGGTTTCAACAGGTGCCTGTTTCGCGCCATCGCTGTCGGTGAGCTGAATCCAGGTCTTGACCGTCTTGATCTCGCCCTTGACGGCTTCAATGATCGGGAGGAAGTCGTCGTGCACCAGAACCACATCGTCTTCGGCGTGGTTCATGGTGTAAACAATCTGGTCCGGAGACAACCGGATATTGACCGTGTGCAGAATGGCACCAATCATCGGAATGGCAAAGAAACACTCCAGATAGCGTGGGGTATCCCAGTCCATCACCGCAACGGTATCGCCCGGTTTTACACCGGCATCGGTCAACGCGTTTGCCAGGCGATGGATGCGCTCAACCAGATCGGTGTAGGTGTACTTGCTGCGGTTGGAGTAGACAATTTCCTGGTCCGGATTGTACCTGGGGCCCGAGAGCAGGAGTTGTTTGATCAGCAGCGGGTACTCATAGGCGTTTTCAGCCGGGGGGAGAATGCGTGTCTGTGCCATTACGTGTTTCCTCTTTCCCAGTTGTTGGTGTTATCACGAGAAACAGGAATAAATCTGACACAGATTGGCTGAAACAGGAACCGGTAAGAGTGAAAAAATGCAGAGCGAACGGTGGCTTAGATACAAATTCCGTTTCGCTCTGCGGACGCGCCTTTTAGGGCTTCAGTATTACTCGTAGGTGCAGAGGTAAGCGGTATCGATGTCGGTCTTTGCCTTGAAGCTGGCCTGCCCGGCCACATCAAAGCTCTCGCCCGCACCATAGGTCATCCACTCTTCCATACCGGGGAGCAGCACTGTGAGGGCGCCGCTGATGACGGTCATGGTTTCTTTCTTGCTGGTGCCGAACTCGTACTCGCCCGGGCTGATCACACCAACGGTCGCTGGCAGGGTCGAAGTCTGGAAAGAAATTGACTTGGCCTGGCCGTCGAAATATTCATTTACTTGCAGCATCTGCTGGGCTCCTCGAATAAGTTGGGGAGCCTACTATACGGGAATTTCGTGCACTTCCAATGACAAAATGATCAGTTGGGCCCGTCTTCTTTCTTTCCGGAAGGAGCCGGTTTTTCTTTGTCATCAAGCCCACTACTTAGCTTATGGCTCTCGGAGTCATAGCGTTCGCGCAGCTCATCCTTGACGGTGCCCTCCCATAACTCTACGCCGGTGAAATACCCGGCCCTACCAATGACATGGGCAGCAATCGGGGCGGTCAGAAAAATAAAAATAACGATGGCGACAGCCCGCGCGACAACGGTGCTGTCTGAAAAATAGAAGGCAACCCCAGCCATTGTCAGCATGGCACCCAGTGCGCCTGCCTTGGTGGTGGCATGCATTCGGGTAGGCAAATCCGGCAATCTCAGGACACCCACGGAGGCCAGAACCATAAAAGAAGCGCCCGCGAGCAGCAGAACTGAAACCAGAACTTCAATCATCCTTGACACCTCCCCGTTCCACGAACCGGGCAAAGCCAATGGCCGCCAGGAATGCCGTGAGAGCGATAACGATCGCGACGTCCAGGAGGCTTGCTACCCCGGTTTCAATGGCGTGCACCCCAACGTAGCCAACGACGATCGAGGTGATCAGCTCCAGAGCAACAACCCGATCCGGTAGAGAGGGCCCCCGGGTTAGTCGAATAAATGCGAAAAGCATTGCCAACGACAGCAGGAAATAAACGATATTTATCGAAACAGCAAGCATGAGATCCCCTAGCGCATTACCTTCAAAATGCGGCGTTCCAGTTCCCTTAGGTCATCCCTGAGTTGCTCCTCGTCGTGTAGGAACATCGCATGGATGAACAGAATCCTCCGATCATCCGACACATCCAGACTCAGTGTGCCAGGTGTGAGAGAGATGACGCTGCTGACAAACAGGATTTCCATGTCGGTTTCTGCCCGCAAAGGAAACGCAATCACGCCGGGCTTCATATGCCAGACGGGTGTGGCAACGTCGTAGGCAACTTTAAAATTGGATTTGACCAGTTCTTTCAGAAAAAAGATCAGGAAAGCAGCGACGCGGGGAATTCTGCGTGAGTAGCCCTTCAAAACGGGTACCTGCTTCTGAAGCACCATGAGTGCACCGTATCCGAACAGGAAACCCGCCAACAGGTTCATCGCAGTAACGCTGCCGGTCAGGGTCACCCACGCCAGAGCCAACAGCAGATTCCAGAACAGACCTATCACTGCGACTGCCCTCCCAGAACCGCCTCAATATACAGTTGGGGGTTCATTAACTGATCAGCGGCCGTTTCGGCCAGGACGTATATAGGCTGGCCATAAAGACCGATAATCATTGTACATATCGCGAGGCCGACAACAGGCACGTAGAAAGCCCAGCTCTGCTTGTCCCGGACCTCGCCGTTTAGCCTGCGCGTATCGGTAACGTGTTCTGGCAGCTTCTTCCAGAACACTTCCGCCCAGATCTTGATCATTGAATACAGTGTCAGCAAGCCAACCAGCAGAGCGATCCCCGCGACGACGTATTCACTGGCTTCCAGGCTTGCCTTAACAACAATGAACTTGGCGAAAAAACCCGATAAGGGCGGAATCCCGGCAAGAGACAGGGCAGGAATCAGGAATAACAGAGCCAGGTAGGGGCGCTGGCGATAAACACCGCCAAGATTTTTCAGCTCGTAGCTGCCGAGCAGGCGGTAGGTAATGCCGCTGACCAGGAACAGATTCGTTTTTACGATGATGTGGTGCATGATGTAGAAGACCCCGCCGATCAGCGCCAGGGGCGTGAACAGGGCTAGCCCGAGAATCATGTAGCCGATCTGGCTGATGATATGAAAAGAGAGTATGCGCCTGAACTCGAACTGTGCCGCGGCACCAAGCACCCCCGTCAACATAGTCAGGGCGGCCGCCCAGAGCAGTATCGTGTGGGTATAGCCGACATCCTGCGTGAAAATCAGTGTGAAAACCCGATAAAGCGCGTACACCCCTACCTTGGTGAGCAGTCCTGCGAACAGTGCCGAAACGGCAACCTGAGGGGTGTGATAGGAGGCTGGAAGCCAGAAGAACAGCGGGAACGCTGCCGCCTTGATGCCGAAGGACACCATGAACAGCAGCGAAACCACCGTAACCATGCCGGGGTCTTCGACGCTGTTTACCTTCTGGGCGATGTCCGCCATGTTCAGGGTGCCGACCATGCCGTAGAGCAAACCCACGGCGGAGAGGAAAATGGCCGACGAGAACAGGTTCAGGGTGACATACTTGATCGCACCCTCCATCTGCGCGCGTTCTCCCCCAAGGGTTAGCAAGGCGAAGGAAGCGAGCAGCATTACCTCGAACCAAACGAACAGGTTGAATATGT
>Ga0102937_1001726_pt1 | contig 9925 bp, 7 predicted proteins | sample SalPonR2_B_D1_MG_FD_78213 | JGI IMG/M metagenome (GOLD analysis project Ga0102937, IMG submission 78213) | Salt pond soil microbial communities from South San Francisco under conditions of wetland restoration - Salt Pond MetaG R2_B_D1_MG | ecosystem: Environmental > Aquatic > Marine > Intertidal... | reverse complement strand
TGCAGTCTTGTAAGCGGGATGGTATTGAGTATTCCGTTTTCGGAGATCTGTTTCTGGAGGATATAAGAAAATACAGGGAAGAACTTTTTAGAAAAATGGGGTTAAAGACGCTTTTCCCTCTCTGGAAAATGGATACCAGCGTGCTGTCAAAAAAGATCATAAAAGCGGGTTTTAAAGCGAAAATTGTGAGTGCAAATTCTGCAAAACCGGACGAATCGTTTGCGGGGAGGGAATACGATCAAACATTCTTACAGGAATTGCCGGAGAGCATTGATCCCTGTGGTGAAAACGGTGAATTCCACACGTTTGTTTACGATGGCCCCATTTTTTCAAAGCCGATTCCGGTTACGTGTGGAAATATTATCGATACTGTATTTCCGTCTCCCGGGAATTCGTCAGAAAAGTTTCGTATCGCTTATACTAAATTGCAAAGGGTATAAATGGCTAATTGATCTCTTTAAGCTGTCCGTCATCAATCTGCACGGTTCGTTTGGGAAATTTTCTGATTACATCGTAGTCATGGGTTACCATCAGAACAGCCATCCCCCGGTTATTTATTTGCTGAAGCAGCTCCATGATGGATGCACTCGCCTCCGGGTCAAGATTTCCGGTGGGTTCATCGGCAAGCAACAGGCGAGGTTCGTTTGCAAGAGCTCTTGCAATAACGACACGCTGTTTTTCCCCGCCCGAAAGATCGTTGGGCATGGCGTTTCGTTTATGGCTTAGTCCAACCAGGCCAAGAACTTCCATTACTCTTTTTTTGATGAGTTTTTTCCCCTGTCCGGTTACCCGAAGTGCAAATGCCACATTGTCGAATACATTTCTGTCTGGCAGCAGTTGAAAATCCTGAAACACAACGCCGATTCTGCGACGCAGAAATGGCACTTTTTTTTCGGGAAGGTTTGTTACATCAAAATCTGCTACATGAATCACTCCAGTTTCCGGTTTAACGTCGCGGTACAGCAATTTTAGAAAAGAGCTTTTTCCCACTCCTGTTTTGCCGATTACGTAGCAAAATTCACCGGTTGATAAGGCAAAATCTACGCCCGCAAGAATGGGACGGCTGTCGTACGAAACGGTTACATTACTTAAAAAGATAACATCATTCCCCATTATTGCAGTACCATTGTAATTCGCAGGCTATTATCATGAGCCGGTTTTAGTTCAAATCCGTCATACGCTTCAAGAAGATTGAACTCCGATTTTTCTGTTATTTCGGACATCTCTTCAAAGGTATAAATTTTTTGGTGATGTGTTTCTTCAATCATCTCTTTTTTCCCGCTGCCTGCTACGTCGGTTATTTCAATATGAAAACGATTTGTGTGTATTCTCTCTTTTGCATTATAGGTACTTTCGCGATGAAATCGTGTAAAGGCATTGACTCTTCTTGAGTTGTTGTTGAGCACTTTAATAGCTTGTCGTGAGTTTCTAGGAGTAGTAAAATCAAAAATAAAAATACCTTTATTTTTCAATACACTTGAAACCTGGCTGAAAAGTTGCTCAATTTCTTCTTTTTTATGGAGGTAGTTCACACTGTCGAACACCATAAACACTACATCAAACTTCTTATCGAGCCTGATGTCCAAAAAGTCAACGACCTGAAAATCGACTTCTGAGTTTACTTTATTACCCTTTTTTTGAGCAGCTTTAACCATTTCAGGAGCTCCATCGGTAGCGGTAATGTTGAAAAACCCCAGCTCTTCAAGTGATAACGCCATAGTGCCCGTTCCGCAGGCTAATTCAAGCAGATTCCTGGCTTCGGGATGGTGATGCATAATAATTTCATCAATATAATCTGCCCAGGTTTCGTAGTCTACATCTTGCATAACGCTATCGTAAATCTCGGCAAGGGTAGTATAGGGATCACGTTTTTTGATGGATAGATTCATCTCATTTGATTTCTGTTTTTGGCCAGAAGAACTGCAAGTTCATATGCAGCGAGAAAAGAGGCGTCATCTGCCCGGCTTTCACCGGCAATCGAAAAGGCCGTGCCGTGGTCGGGTGACGTTCGAATAATGGGTAGTCCCGCTGAAAAGTTGACTCCATGTCCGAATGATAGTGTTTTAAACGGTATTAGCCCCTGATCGTGATACATCGCCAGGGTTGCATCAAACTGCTGATTCATTCGGGTTCCAAAAAAACCGTCGCCGGGAAAAGGCCCTTCTGCTATTATTCCGCGCTCATTCGCTTCGGCAATAGCAGGTGTAATAATATCCATTTCTTCCCGGCCAATAACACCGCCGTCTCCTGCATGTGGGTTTAAACCTAATACGGCGATTTTCGGAGATTCAATCCCAAAATCATGTATCAGGCTGTCGTTGAGTACAATCAACCGATTCACAATTCGGTTTTGTTCAATCAGAGCGGCAACCTCTTTTAAAGGTTCATGAATTGTTACCAGGGCAACGCGGAGGGTTGCGTTTACCAGCATCATCAGTACCTGAGTGGTATTGGTTTTTTTTGCCAGGAACTCTGTGTGGCCGGGAACGTTGTATCCTGCAAGACGAATCGCCTCTTTCGAGATGGGCGCGGTAACCAGCGCATCAGCCTTGTTCTGTAAGGTAAGTTCAACGCCGGCTTCAACGGATCTCATTGCCCAACTTCCCGCGGCAGCCTCAGTTTTTCCGGGATTTATAACCGGACTTTGAAGGTCATCTCCAATCTGATAAATATTAATGATTCCGGCTTCAGTATCATCAGTGTGTCTCATTTCCCTTGAGGGAAGGTCAAAACCGAGTTTCTCCTGATAAAAATCGAAGACACTTTTATGGCCAATCCAGACAGGAATAGCTTCTTCAAAATTGATTTTATGCATGGCTTTAAGGGTGACCTCTGGGCCTATCCCGTTAAAGTCACCCATACTAATGGCAATTTTCTGTTTCATGCATCAAAAATAGTGAACTGAATACACCTCACAAACTTTAAAACTAAGCCATTCTCAAAGAAATCAGGACTGGGAGATAAGACGGAAGTCGCCAAATCCGGTGGTGGCTTCAAAAATGAGTGTACGGTTACTGTACTCCCATACTTCACGGGTTGGTGCATCTGCCGGAAGCCGGCGCTCTATGTTTTCCGGCGGACCATAAAGAATATATGCCCGGCCCTGGTCGGTTTCGAAACCGGGTGTCTGTAAGGACGAGAAATTCTTGTAAGCGTAATCGATACGATTATAATATTCGGCCATCAGCTCGTTAAACTCGGTATTTGGAGAGGGGTCCCGTTGATTCCAAAATTCTCTGAATTTCTTCTCTTTCTCTGCTGTTGATCCCGAACGGAGGCGATTCAGTTGGCTTTCGTCGACAATAAATTTCATCATCTCAATTGCGATGTCAAGGTTGTAAAGGCTCACAGGCATATCCAGCCACTGCGAATTAACCCTGCGCGTGTCAACCGGTTTTTCTTTTCCGTCTTCGTGGAGCACTATACGATAGCTGGCATTTTCAAAATTCTGGTTCGGAATATTTACCACAGCAAATCGGTGACCGTCCTGCGAAATCGTCCCGTTTAGGGTAAGATCTGTTGTTTCCGAAGAATTCAGATCAAAAGAGTCTACAAAAATAAAATCTTGTTCTGTAAGCTTCTTGGTAAGCACTGTATCCCTGTTTTCGCTGCCGACTGATAGTTGTTGCAGTGACAGTGTAAATGAATCTTCTGAATCGGGCACCTTGAATAATAGCGAGTAGTCCTGGCCATAAAGTACCTCGTTGCCGTAATTTAGAAGCGTGCCTGAGAATTTTTCGTCACTGATATCGAAGTGATCCAAAAGGATAAAAGATGTGGAGTCCGTATCGGAAAAATTTGGCAGAGAAAAGTTTCTGCGGTTAGAAGATTGTTCACGAACAGATCCTGCACGAGACAGTTGGAGCTCGTAGTGATACTCACCCGGTTCAAGAGTTGTGGATACGTAGCCCTGGGTATAGTCATACCTCGATTTAGTCTGCTCAAATGTATCCACCCAAACTGTATCCTGCCAGTTTTCCCTGAAAACCGAGAGCGCATCTGATGATTTTCGGCCGGAGCGGGGAGCATCTCCTTCGAAAATTTCAACTCCCATGCGAACCGGCGCAAAGTATTGAGCTTCGGGAGTTGGTGGTTTCATGTTTGGCCGGGATTTTAAAAAGGGTATAAAATCGTAATCGAGCCGAAATGTCACAAAAATTTGGCTCTCATCGTCTTCTCCGGGCAATAAAATGTGATCGATATAGGCAGCGGGCTGATCTGCACGCTGCAGCAGGGATTGATATGTGGTTTCACCCCTGCGCTGAGCATCTGCCTGGGGAATCATCGATGTTAGGAAAAGAAGCAGTGCAGGAAGAAGGATAGATAATTTAGACATAATAGATAAAGGATTTAAAATTTCGATACACTTATCAGATATTATAAGATCTATCTTTGGAACGTGAACGATACATTGAGTATTATCAATCCGCGAAAACTAATTTAAGACACTCTGTTATGAAAAACAGCTGGCTCCAGGATTTAAAGAATAAAATTGCATCAGAAGAAGAAAAAATTAAACAAGGCGGTGGAACCCGGCGTATCGAAAAAGAGCACAAAAAAGGAAAACTGACGGCAAGAGAACGTATTCAGTTTTTGATAGACGATGACGGCGAGTTCTACGAAATCGGACTCTGGGCGGCATTCGACATGTATAAAGATGAGGGTGGTTGCCCTTCAGCAGGAGTTGTTGCCGGGATTGCGCCGGTAGAAGGCCGGGACTGTATGATTGTTGCCAACGATGCAACTGTGAAAGCCGGGGCATGGTTTCCCATGACTGCCAAAAAAAACCTGAGGGCGCAGGAAATTGCTATTGAAAATCATCTTCCTCTCATCTATCTGGTGGACTCTGCGGGAGTATACCTGCCCATGCAGGATGAAATTTTTCCCGATAAAGAGCACTTTGGGCGCATATTTCGAAATAATGCAGTTATTAGTGCAAAAGGGATTCCTCAAATAGCGGCAATCATGGGTAGTTGTGTGGCCGGAGGGGCCTATTTGCCAATTATGAGTGATGAAGCACTGATTGTAGATGGCACGGGAAGTGTATTTCTTGCAGGCAGCTACCTCGTAAAAGCTGCCATTGGAGAAAACGTAGATAATGAAACGTTGGGAGGCGCAACTACTCACACAGAGATCAGCGGCGTCACCGATTATAAAATGAAGGATGATACGGAGTGCCTGCTAACGATTCGTGATCTTGTAGGAAAACTCGGCCCCTTTAAAACAGCGGGATTTAATCGTAGTAAATCTGTGAGTCCTGCTATTGAGATGAAGGATGTGCTTGATAATTTTCCTGACGATAGAAATAAGCCCTACGATGTTTTTTCTATTATTGAGGGAATTGTGGATGCAAAATCTTTTACAGAGTATAAAAAAGGCTATGGACAAACCCTTGTAACCGGCTATGCAAGAATCGATGGGTGGAGTGTGGGGATTGTTGCCAACCAGAGAAAAATTGTAAAGAGTAAATCGGGCGAAATGCAGATTGGCGGCGTCATTTATTCCGACAGTGCCGATAAAGCAGCCCGGTTTATTATGAACTGTAATCAAAAGAAAATCCCGATTATTTTTCTGCAGGATGTAACCGGATTTATGATTGGCAAACGAAGTGAGCAAGGCGGAATAATAAAAGACGGAGCCAAGATGGTGAATGCAGTGGCTAATTCCGTGGTGCCAAAAATTACCATTATTACCGGTAACAGCTACGGGGCCGGAAATTACGCAATGTGTGGTAAGGCCTACGATCCGCGATTTATTTTTGCATGGCCAACGGCACAAATTGCCGTTATGGGTGGAACTCAGGCCGCGAAGGTGCTAACCCAGATAAAAGTTTCATCACTGGAGAAGAAGGGGAAAGAGATTACGGAGGAAGAAAAGTCTGAAATCCTGAAGACAATTAAAGATCGTTATGATGCCCAGACTGATGTACGGTATGCGGCGGCAAGACTCTGGGTCGATGGTATAATTGATCCGGAAAATACCCGGAATAAAATCTCCGGTGCGATTCGATATGCCAATTATAATCCCGACATACCGGAGTTTAAGACCGGGGTTTTACAGGTGTAGAAGATTTTCTCATTCTCAATGAATATTGCTTAACTCACTCCCTGCATCAACAGAGCACAAACGTAAGCTGCATAAGTACCCAGGGCATAGCCTAAAACAGCCAGCAGTACACCTACCGGAGCAAGCGCTGGGTGAAAAGCAGAAGCAACGATTGGAGCTGAGGCTGCACCACCGATGTTGGCCTGGCTTCCAACAGCTGTAAAGAAAAAAGGAGCCTTTATCAGTTTGCCAACAAGCAGAAGCAGAGATACATGGATTAAAATCCAGACGATGCCAATCACAAAAAAGCCGGGTGCTCCTAGAATGGAAGAGATGTCCATTTTCATGCCGATCGTCATTACCAGAATGTAAATAAATAAGCTGCCTATTTTTGATGCGCCCGCACCTTCAAGTTCTCTTACCTTTGTAAAAGACGCAAGGAGACCACCGGTGGTAGCAATTACGATAAGCCAGAAAAAAGCCGAATCGAGACTAAAACTTTTTAATAAAGGGGCATTTTCACCGATCCAGGGAGCGATGATATCACCGCCTAAATGACCCAATGCGGTAATTACAAAAGCAACGGCTCCCAGCTTTACAAAATCGACGAAGGTGGGAATACGTGCAATATTAGTCCGGTATTCTTCAATACTGTCGCGTAGCTCTTTAATGGCCGAAGAATCGGCTTTGAACCATTTATCAACCCTGTCGGACATACCGGCTCCATAAAGAAGAAAGCCCAGCCAGATATTAGCCACGATAATATCTACGGTAACCATAGCGCCAAAGAGATCGTCGCTAGGGTTAAACACCTCGTACATGGCCGCCTGATTGGCCCCGCCGCCAATCCAGCTTCCGGCTATAGTTGAGAGTCCGCGCCAAACTTCATCGGGACCTGAGCCGCCAACGATGGAAGGATCAAAAAAACTTATAATTAAGATAGCGAGTGGCCCGCCGATTACAATGCCTGCAGTTCCGGTTAAAAACATTATAATTGCTTTTGGGCCCAGGCTTATTACCCCTTTGAAATCGATGCTGAGGGTTAGCAGAACCAGGCAGGCCGGAAGCAGATATCTGGATGCCATATAGTAGAGATTGGAATCGGCTTCATTTACAATGCCGAATGTAGTTAGAAGCGAAGGAATAAAGTAGCATAGCAGCAGTGATGGTACGAAGCGATAGAATTTTTGCCAAAAAGGGTGCTTGCTGCTGGCCGTGGTAAAGATCAAAGCCAGAATTGCCATTAGAATTCCGAAAATTACGGCATCGTTGGTGATGAGTGCAGCTATATGTATTGTCATAATATGTTGGCAGTTTTAAAAAAATGTAGTCTGAAAATGAGGAGGTTTTAGTTAAAAATCATCCTTTGTTTTTCGATTGTACACATATATGTACTCGGAATTGCTGTGTATGTGTAAAGAGAGGAAGTGAGATGTTCATTTCTTGGATAATTTTGCGATATTCACGCAGAGAAAATTGAGAAATAAGAATGGAGCTGACAGTGAAAGAAAGTATTAAAATTGCATCAGGACAAGGTTTTTGGGGAGATTTACCGGATGCACCGGTTCATCAGGTGAAAAAAGGCAATATCGATTATCTGGTCATGGATTATCTGGCCGAAGTTACAATGTCGATTATGCAGAAACAGCGCATGAGAAATGAGAAATTCGGCTATGCCCGCGATTTCGTAGATGTGGTTGCATCAACCCTGAAGGAGGTAAAAGAAGACGGAGTTAAAATTATTTCAAATGCCGGAGGGGTGAATCCGCGTGCCTGCAAAGATGCTATCCTGGAGGTTGCAAACGAAATGGGAATCAGTGGTTTAAAGATTGCCGTTGTTGATGGTGACGATATTTTGCCCGGGCTTGATGATCTGATTGCGGACGGGCATTCACTGAACAATATGGAAACTGGTGAGCCGATCGTATCTGTAAAAGATGATTTATTGAGCGCAAATGTGTACCTGGGCTGCAGGCCCATTGTTGAGGCGCTTGAAAAAGGCGCGAATATTGTGATTACCGGCAGGGTAACGGATACGGGACTTACACTGGCCCCAATGGTTTATGAATTTGGATGGGACATCAATGATTATGATTTGATGGCCACGGGAACGATTGCAGGGCACATTATTGAGTGCGGTGGACAGGTAACCGGAGGAAATTTCACTGACTGGCAAAATGTGGAGGACTTCTCAGAACCCGGATTCCCCATTATTGAGGCGCACTCGGATGGTACATTTTACGTGACAAAACATAAAAACACGGGAGGGCTGGTCTCGGAAATGACGGTAAAGGAGCAGCTTTTGTACGAAATTGGTGATCCTGCTGAGTACATTACGCCCGACTGCATTGCTGATTTCACCTCAGTACAGCTTCAGCAAGACGGTGATGACCGCGTAAAGGTTTGGGGAATAAAAGGCCTCGCTGATACTCCAACCTATAAAGTGTCAGCGAGCCACGTAGATGGCTATAAACTTTCATCTACACTGGTCTACTGTTGGCCAGACGCACTTAAAAAAGCTCAAAAAGCAGGGGAAATTCTGTTGGAACGGGCTAACAACCTGGGGATTACCTTCAGGGATAGTAATGTAGAATTTGTTGGTGTGAATGCATGTAATGAAGATTCTGCAGAGCTTTCTGCCGACCATTCTGAACTGAATGAGGTGCAGATGAGAATTTCAGTTCATGGTGATAGCCGAGAGGAGATCAACCGGTTTGGCAAGGAGATCGCACCCTTAATTTTAACAGGGCCCAGCGGCGTCACCGGATTTGCCGGGGGACGGCCCAAAGCGAGTGAAGTTGTTGCCTATTGGCCGGCACTGATCGATAAAAAGGCTGTTACCCCTCAGGTTACGCTTTATGAGCTGTAAAAAGATATAAGTTCGATGAGATTATCTCTAAAAAAGTAAGAAGTAGAGTGATTTCTTCATTAAATTGGCAATCCAAATAAGAAAACAAATCATTAGGTTTTAATATTAGGCAGTTATGGTTATTGGGATTATTGGTGCAGGCATTTCGGGATTAACAGCCGGCAGGTTACTCGCTAAAGCAGGACATGAAGTAACCGTATTTGAAAAGAGCGGAGGGTATGGTGGCAGAATGGCCACCCGGTATGCCGGTAAAGATCTTGAGAAAAAACTTGATCACGGAGCACCCCTTTTTGAAGCTAATGAGCCCGAGTTCAAAGATTTCATAAAAGAATTGCTCGAAAAAGACATTATTAAGCCGTGGGGTAAAAATATTAAAATGTTTGATGGGCAAACATTTTCCGAAAAGAAATCCCTCTCTTTTGATCACCCTGTTTATACGGCAAAAACCGGGATGAATGCCATTGGTAAGTATCAGGCGAGATGGTGCGATGTTAGGCAAAAAACGAAAGTAGGAGGCCTCACCTATTTTGGGGACCACCGATCGAAGAAGCGCCCATGGATCTTGAATATGACGTCGAGTGAAACATTTGGTGCCGATGCCGTTATCATTGCGCTTCCTGCTCCTCAGGCCTACGGTATACTTGCCACGACCATCGATGAAACCAATACCCTAAAAATTGTTAGGCAGATTGATGAGATTCACTACAACGCAACCTATACACTGATGGTTGGATTTAAGGATGGTGATATACCCGATTGGGAAGGAGTTGTTTGCGGTGAGAGTAAACTGGGCTTTATCTCGAACGAGGGATTAAAGCGCGAAGGGAAACAGGGATCATTTTTTGTACTGCATTCGAGTGCTGAGTTTGCTAAGGCACACCGAAACAGCCCTGAGGAAGTTATCACAAAACAGCTTATTGGTGAATTTGCACGGGTAGCTGGTGGATGGGCTTCTAGCCCCGATTGGCACCAGCTGCATTTCTGGAGATTCAGCCAGCCTAAAACGGTGCT
>Ga0102937_1001724_pt1 | contig 9930 bp, 10 predicted proteins | sample SalPonR2_B_D1_MG_FD_78213 | JGI IMG/M metagenome (GOLD analysis project Ga0102937, IMG submission 78213) | Salt pond soil microbial communities from South San Francisco under conditions of wetland restoration - Salt Pond MetaG R2_B_D1_MG | ecosystem: Environmental > Aquatic > Marine > Intertidal... | reverse complement strand
TCCAGTATCTGTCCTTTCTCCAGTCCTGATGTGAAAACACTGTCCGTTGATTCTGTACGAATGTATACGTTTTTGCACACGAACTTCAGCTTTGCGTTATGCATCATGGCGCCCGGAATCAATCCCGCTTCAAGTAGTATTTGAAAACCGTTACAGATGCCCATTACCGGACCACCTCTTTCAGCAAATTTCACCACTTCCTGCATGACCGGTGAAAAGCGGGCGATTGCACCGGATCGGAGATAATCACCATATGAAAATCCTCCCGGAACGATCAAAAAATCAATTCCTGAAAGATCGGTATCCTTGTGCCAAAGAAATTTGACATCAGAGTTCATCACATGCTTAAGGGCATGATATGCATCGTGATCGCAGTTAGAGCCCGGAAATACTAATACGCCGAATGTGGCCATTTTTTTATCCTTTTATTTCGGTAACAAGTTGAATTTCTTTTAGCACACTGTCAATTTTCAGGCATTCCTCGAATTCACCTTCATGAACAATTGCTTTGCCATCATTATGTACTTTCCAGGTCATCTCTTCCGCTTCAGCCAAACCGCAACCGGTTGCTTTCATCAATTGTGAGATAACCTCGTCAAAAGTATGAATGTCATCATCGTATAAGATCAGTCGCCAAGGAGTGTTGATTGCTTCTTCGACATCGGTCTTTTCCTTTGTCTGTGCGTCATAATCAACGCCTTCATCGCTCATCAAAATATCAATGATATGTCTTTGAGCAAGGAGACTCATGATCAGGATTCGATCGTAATTTCAAAATCTTCCATGACCTCATTTGCCAGCAACTGAGCACAGGCTGACTCAACAATTTTCCTGGCTGCTGCCTCATCCTTGGCATCCACATCCAGTTCTATGAATTTACCGATTCGAACCTGTTGAACTTCATTCAATCCAAGGTTCTGCAGTGCATGATGAGCAGCTTTTCCTTTAGGGTCTAAAATTGACGGACGGAGCGTCACATTTACTTTCGCTTTGTACATAGTTGGGCTTCGTTTTAAATGAGCCTCAAAGTTAACCTTTCTGCGACTTAGCTGCTAACTTGTCTTTTGAGAATGCTGAACTCTTTGTACAGCCTTGAAATGCAGATTTCTTTAGGTAACTTTTCTCAATACCTCATGTTTCATTTCTTCTGTACTCAAGACATCTGCATCTAACCAATGAATAAATTCCCAGCGTTTGTACCAGGTCATTTGTCGTTTGGCATACCGCCGGGTACTTGTCTTGATCTTTTCTACCGCTTTATCTAACGACCATTCACCATCTAAGTATTTAATGACCTCCTTGTATCCAACCGTATTCAATGATTGCAGATCCTTGGGGTTCCCCGCCCGCAGGATAGACTTTAATTCCTCAACCAGTCCCATTTCCATCATTTGATCGACCCTCTGATTAATGCGATCATATAATTTTTGCCTTGGCCATTTTAAACCAAATACGATCGTGTCTTCATCCGGCTGAATTTCACCTTGCTGATGGAAACTGGAAAAGGGCTTGCCGGTTTGCATCCACACGTCAAGGGCCCTGATGATGCGTTGCCGATTCATGCCATCCATTTTTTTAAGGTATTCCGGATCAATTTCCTCCAATACCCCATAGAGTGATTCAAGTCCCTCATTTTCAATTCTTTTGTTCAATTTGGCGATATTCTCCTCATCGGCTTCCGGCATTTCATTAAAAGGCTGGATCAGGCTTTGAATATGTAAGGTGCTTCCCCCGACAAATATCACATGTTCTGAGTTTTCCAGAATTTGTTGCTCCCATGCCTCGGCCCTCCGCTGAAACTCCATTGCATTATCATCCTCATCCAAGCCTAAGACTGAAATATTAAAATGTTGCACTCTTTGCAGTTCTTCTGCCGTGGGTTTTGCCGTTCCTATATCAATATGCTTATAGCACTGCCTAGAATCGGCCGAAATTATTGAGGTATTTAATTCCTCAGCAAGCTGTATGGAAAGCCTGGTTTTACCGGCTGCAGTAGGACCTAAAATAATGATTCGCAAAATGAACGTGTCTTAAGCTTTGGTGAAGGTTAGCAATACAATATGAGCAAGGTAATAAGTATACTGCCTTAAGACCATTGAGTATATTCAATGAATCTTGATTCAAAAATCATACCTTAAAGAAATGCGGTGCGTAAAACCCAAGTCACTCGTGGTTCCTGAGAAACTGGCAAAACCATAATCCAATACAAAGCGGAACACATTCAACCCCATACCAAGGGTTGGTGAAACAGAAAAACCTGAAACAGGATCTGTGATAAAATCCGTGACACCGGCACGAAGCGCGATGATACTTTTGTACGAAAGTTCAGTTCCCAAATGTGGCTCCATGCTCATCCTTCCAAGGTTTATATAATAAGCTTGCCTATTCTCAAAATACAAGTCCGTATCAACTGCAGCCGTAACCGTCAGGTCATTTCCTATATCAAACTGTCTTGCTGCACCAACTGATACAGAGGGTAGAACATACTCATTTTGCCCTGTGGGCAGAGTTGCCCCTAGGCTATCAAACTGGGCCTCGTAGTCACCAAATGCTTCTTCGTTAACATTCCACATTTTTTGCATGGTGGTGATGTCTCTCACAGAAAGACCGACATCAGCAATTTCTGTCTTGTATTTAAGGCCAAGATCAAGGCTATACCCCCAGGCCTCAGCAAAGGGACCTAAACGATGGTGTATGATCTTTGCAGATGCTCCAATTGAAAATTTTTCTGTTTTTGGCATAGCATATGACAGGAAGAATGCCATATCCGCAGCGCTGAAGCGAGTTATATAGTCCTCTACATTCCCTTTAGGTTGATCCCTTTCCCGGTCCCAGGCATTCAGGGTGTTTGCAATATTATCCACGCCCTGCCGGAAAAAACTGACTGATATCACACCCTCAGAATGCTTTAAAGGCAGTGCCGCCGCCCCAAAATCATATCCAACTATGCCATTAAAACGTTCAGAATGCATGTACATGACCTGAGGTGCTTCTAAGTTTGCCATACCTGCCACATTCCAGTAAGCAGCGGTTAGATCGTCAGCCAGTGCTACCTGTGCACTCCCCATTCCCAAAGCCCTGGCGCCACTACCTGTTGACAGAAAATCATTGCCATACTTAGCCTGAGCCGCTTGTGCATAAACAACGCAGGGCACAATCATCAGAGTAAAAAAAACTGCAAGAAGTCGGTTCATAAGTTGAGTGAAAATCAGGAAATTACAGCCGTGCTAAACCGAACAAATCAGTGACCTGGCAGGGGTGAAATTTGCGCTTTCTGCGGTTGCAGAGAGAGCGAGTATTTCTTAGTATAAGCACACCTCAATGAAAGGGCAATATCGGATATAAAAGGCCCTTAAACCACTTTAAAACTTGTGTATATGAAATTTTCCGTATCGAGTAATGAACTGAACAAAGGACTTTCGGCTGTGATCGGAGCCGTTCCCTCAAAAGCTACTCTGCCTATTCTTGAAACCATCCTATTTGAGAGTGAAGACGGAAAGCTCAAACTAACAGCAACCGATCTGGAGATCTCGATCATTGAGTACATCAATGCGGATATCGAAGAAGATGGCGCTGTGGCCATTCCTGCCCGGCGATTATTGGAGACGTTGCGACAACTTCCAAATATCCCCGTCTTTTTTGATGTGGATGACCGCAAGAACATCAATTTTCGTACCGACAAAGGTACGTATAAACTGGTAGGAGATGATGCCGATGAATTTCCTGAAGTTCCAACCCTGGATGATGGAACCACCATCAGTACCACTGCCGAATTGATGCATAACGCTATTCATAAAACACTATTTGCGGTTTCAAGTGATGACCTGAGACCGGCTATGATGGGAGTTTACTTCCAGATCGGTACAGATGAAAGCAAGTTTGTGGCTACCGATGGTCACCGCCTTGTAAAATACACCAACCGGGAGATCGTAGCAGATAAGGACGTAGACTTCATTGTCCCGGATAAAGCCTTGAGCCTTATACAGAAAACGATCGAAGGTGATGATTGTGACCTCACCGTAACGGAAGATCATGCTCGCTTCAAGAGCGGTAATACCATCGTTATTACCCGACTGATCAATGAGCAGTATCCGAATTATGACTCCGTTATACCAAGAGACAATGACAAATTCCTTACGATCAGCAAAGATCAAATGCTTTCTACAGTAAAACGTGTCTCTATATTCTCAAGCACCACCACCCGACAGATCAGGCTTCAGCTTGGCTCCGATAAATTGACTATCAGGGCAGAAGACCTCGATATGAGCAGTGAAGCTAAAGAAACTATTGAATGCGAATACTCGAATGATGAAATGGAGATCGGGTTCAACGCTAAATACCTGGGTGATGTACTAAGTAATATTGACGATGAGGAAGTAACATTTGAGTTTTCTTCACCAAATCGCGCCGGTATCGTGAAGCCATCCGAGGAAAATGAGAACGAAGATATCTTAATGCTAGTGATGCCGGTTATGCTCAACAGCTATGCCTGATGAGTCAGATCATAACCCTTACAACTGATTTCGGATTACAAGACCATTATGTGAGCGCCATGAAGGCCGTCATGCTTGGTATTGCTCCGGATGTGCGATTTGTGGATGTTTCTCATGAGATCCCGGCTCAGGATATCATGGCCGGTGCCTGGGTCGTTAAAAATACTGCTTTTCTGTACCCACCCGGCACGGTTCACCTGGTTGTTGTTGATCCCGGGGTTGGCACTTCACGTCACCCTATCGCACTGAAGATCAGGGATCAATATTTTGTTGGCCCGGACAATGGCATCTTTTCTCTGTTGTTCAAGGAATATGAGTATGAAGCTTATAAACTAAATAATTCAACCTATTGGGCACAGGGACTCTCCAACACCTTTCATGGGAGAGATGTTTTCGCACCTGTTTCAGCCCATCTCAGTACCGGTGTTTCTTTGGATGAGGTAGGGGAACCCATTGATGATCTTGTCACTTATCATTGGGCCGTCCCAATTGCCGATAAAGATGGATTACAGGGATGGGTGGTTCACATCGATCGTTTTGGAAACCTGATCACCAACATCTCGGATAAACTGATCGAGGATCATCTCAAAAGAAAAACAGTGAAGATCTATGTTGGAAACACCATGCTTAACAAGGTCGTATCGACCTTTGGTGATGTAGAAGAGGGTGAGCCCGCCGCTTTTATTGGCTCCTCCGGCATGTTGGAAATTGGGATCAACAAAGGAAATGCTGCACGCATGCTAAGTGTTGACAAGGGTGCTCAGATCTCGATCGTGCTACAAAAGTGACTGTTGGGAAATTTCTGTTTCTTACTGTTATTTAATACAATTGAAACACATTGAAATCCTTAGCGTATCCTCAGTAAAAATCTCCTATTATGAAGTTAGAATTACGCTCGCCCAAAGATGAACGCGCCGGTATTCATGTTCCTGATGAAGCCGCTCGGTTATCAAAGCCCTTTAATGGCACCATTGTATCTAAAGAAGGGGATGAGTATCCGATCAGCAATAACATAATTGATCTGCTTGGAGAAGAACCTGAATTCACCTCCATTGCCCAAAGCACCAACCACTGGAAGCTTACAGCCGCAATTTATGAGGATATCTGGCGAAAACGATCCCTTTCTTTACTTTCCGGAGAAGATTTCCCTATTGAAAAGGAGCATGAACTTCTTATTGACTGGACAGCACCAAAAGAAGATGGCTGGTACCTTGACCTGGGGTGTTCAACAGCCTTATATGGCAGGGCTCTGAAAGCTGCTCAAAAAAAAGCCAATATTGTTGCTCTCGATTTTTCGTCACAAATGCTGGAAGAGGCAAGACTCAAGGCTGAAGCAGATGAAACGGATATGTACTTTCTTCGTGCAGACGGACGTGAATTACCCTTCTTCTCCGGTACTTTTGATGGTATTGTTATGGGTGGAACTCTGAATGAACTCACAGAAGCCCTCAAGGTTTTGTATGAAGCCAAACGTGTATTAAAAAAAGACGGTGTTTTCTTTATGATGCACCTCATTAAGTCAGAAGCCTGGTATGGTCGCTTGCTTCAGGAATCTGCCTCACTTGGTGGAATAAAATTCTGGTCAGTAGACGAAAGCAACAAGCTATTCAATCAGGCCGGGTTTAAAGTGAAGGAACAGCTGGTGAAGGGCATTGTGTGCTTTACAAAGTTGGCGCCGGCTTAATCAATTAAGCTTCGCCTTTATGAGAATCGGCCCGTCATTATTTTTCGATATAAGATTTGTTAGTTCTTCATTAGATGCATTTTCATTTTTTTCAATAAATTCTCTTAATTCTGAGACTGATTTGACACCATAAATATGATCATTCCTAGATATGTGAAAGTAAATGTCTAACCCCAAATTAAAGTCATTAGTGAAATTTTCGCTTGAAGAAAACCTAGAAATCCCTTCTTTCTTGTCATAAATTAAATACCCTCTCTTACTACTATAATTCACACCAATTATTAGATGTTTACTAGTTTCCATCACGGTGCTCAAGACTAAAAAGTTTTTTGTATAAATTTCTTTTCTTAAGAAATCCAAACCTGTTTGGTAGTTGTCCCTTTTTTCAAATAATTCATCAGGAATTTGATTCTCTCCATAATCTATCGTGTACTTTTTTTCGACACTGTTCTTTCCTGTAACTTGATAAATATTATTATTTAAAAAACTATAATGATGTATGGTATTATCGTAACTATAAAAATTAGAGATAAGCAATCTTGATAGGCCTGTTTCCGATTGTTGAAAAGGTAAAAACCTATCTATTATTTTTCCATCTCGACTAACACTGAAAAGGTTATATAATCCTTTCTTTTGATCCCCCTTTGGTGTTGCAATCTCGTTATTCATGAAGGTTAAAAAGAAGTCTCCTTTTTCTGAATATTCAAAGCTTCTACTTAGAAATGGCAATTGTATTTCTTTCTTAAGTTGACCATTAAAATCAAATGTGTTTATTCGATACGCACCTAGTACATGAATTTGTTTCTCCCTACCAAAATCAACATCACTTAGAGTTAATACCTCTCCTGGTCCTCTGCCAATTATTATCGATATTTCATTTACTAATTCCCCTTTATTATCAAAAATCCATACGCTCTCTTTTCTTCTGTCTAATACTCCAATATAACCTTCTGTAAAAAACACCTTGCCAATATTCCCCATGACTCTATCTGAAGGTATTTTTAGTTGCAGATATTCAACTCTCTCAAAAATGCTACTGTAGTCAGTCTCTACATTCTCATCTATATTAAGCTTTATTATTTGTTTATCTTGTTTATGCGAGCATGAATTAAATGAAAAAAATAAGAGAATTAATATTACTCCGATAGGCTTAATTCTCTTACCTAAAGTATACTTTTCCATTTGAGGATTGACTTTTTTAACCACAATAAGTTTCATCTAAAGAGGAACACTCACTGCCTTCTTTAAATAAACATTGCAAGAAAGTTCCCCCATTATCAGGACACAATCTTTCATATAACTTCTGATCGTCATCAAGATATAAAAGCTCTAATTCAGCCTTATTTGATCGATCAATGTTAACTTCAAAGTCGTTATTGACTGGTACAAGAAAATATAACAGTATTATAAATATATTAATAATGATGCTATAAATTATTAGGTTAATGTTAACCATTGCTAAAATAGTATAATAAACGACTTATCGTAATATCAATTTAACTTAGCCGATTTTAATGTGGAGGAGCAGTTTGTGAAAGGTATTGTCTATTTCACCATTTAGAATTTAAGCTTATTGGGGGGATGTTTAATTCTAAATGCTGACCCTAAAATTGGTGACAGTGCCCTGATTCATTTAATTTTTCAGAAATCTTAATCTTTTCAGTCATCTAATTCTCATACATTATTGCCGTGCATATTGTTATGAAGAGTTAAAAAATTACTTCAGGGTATATTTCAGCACATAAAGACTTAACAAAACCTATATACATGAACGACCTAGCATCGGGGCAGAAATTTCCTTATAAACTTTTCTTTTTTATCTACTCGGGTCTAACCGCTTTTTTCGTCATCATTTATTTCACCAGCCAGTGGATGGATATTGATATTGAAAAATTTACAGCCGACCCGATTACAACCTTTGACTCTCACCCTTTAGTTGGAGTCGTTTCAAATATGGGCGTTATTTTATGGTGTACGGCAGCATCTGTTTGTCTTTTTTCATACCTGATCCTTAGAAATAAGCAACGGGGAAAATCGGCTTCATTCCTGCTTTGGTCAGGTTTACTTACAGCCATGCTGTTATTTGATGATCTGTTTATGTTCCACGATTATCTGGCCATTGAGCACCTTAATATGGGACAAACTACCGTTTACATCATCTATCTTATTCTGGCCTTGACCTGGTTCATTTACTTTTTTGATGAGATCAAATCAAACGATTTTATGATATTTCTTCTCGCCGGTTTATTTCTTGGCTTGTCAGTGATCGGAGATTTTATTCTGCCTCAGGAAGGAATCGCCTATATGTTTGAAGATGCCAGTAAGTTCTTTGGGATCGTTACGTGGACTATTTTCTTTGTCAGGGCAAGCCGGTATCGATTCAACCAATTAGAGTTCACAGTTGAGTAAAAATAACACATCTTCAATTACTATAGACTTTCACCTTTTGTAAGGTATTTAGTAGTCCTGAATTACTATGACTGGTATATAATGTGTCTGTACCCCCAATGGAAAACTTGATATCAGGGGCCTCTGTTTGTTCATTTAAAACATTACCATGTTTGTCTATGAGTATGACCACCAATGGATTTCCTTTCATTTTAAGGTTTTGAGAAAATCTAAACAGTAGAGACCCATTTTTTAAACAATACAGACCGGATATCCAGGAGGCTGAACCGTAGATCTCCATCATTTTTGTCGGATTAGATGACTTTGTGTGCTTTTCCATTCCTGAAAATAGGTCTGTATCAATCCTAACCTCATTGAAATTATCTCCATTAAGGTTGAAGTAAAAAAGCTTTGGAAGCATGGTATGGCTCGCGACGATCTTATCCTGACAAACCACCGCATACGAAGACTCAGCTAATGTGAGTGGCTGCATACCATATTCTCTTGGATCAACTGGAAGTGGAAAAAATTCTTTTTCCACTTCCATAGTTATCGGATCAAACAAGTGCAGTAAATAATGGTCATCGGGAGTGGCCACACCACCAATCAACAGTACCATTCCATTTGGTAATATCTTTAAGCCATTTAATCGCGGAATACCCGTATTTGTTAAAGTTTGGAATTTTCCCGTAGCTTCAAACTTTGAAATCCTTCCTTTGAATTCTGAAACGAGATATTCACCTGTTGATAATTTTACGACAGAGGTTGGTTTCTCGAGATCCCCCGGACCTCTTCCATATCTCCCAAAGTAGGTCAAAAGCTTTCCCTCTTTATCATAGACCAATACTCGGTGAGTTTCCTGATCTACGACCAATATTTCATTTCCACTTCTTTCCTGAAATCTTGGCGAGCCTAAAATCACCTCATTATTTTCCTCTAAGATGAGTGTATCAGTGATTTCAAAAAATTGCCCGTAAAGATCATTTAACGACAGCAAAAAAGTTACTAATATCGTTAAGAACGCTCGACTCATAGGTTTGAATACTTAGGATTTTCAAAGAATCTAACCTACATCCTTTATAAATCAAAATAGCAACCTGCCTGAAAGACAGGACCTCTTACATCTGATCCGGTGCCGATATGCCAAGAATACCCAATCCATTTCTGAGTACCTGAGCCACGGCTTTAGCAAGCTCCGTTCTGGCATGAGCCAACTCTTCATCTTCTGCAAGAATTCTGCAATCATGATAGAAAGAGGTAAAGGCTGATGCCAGATCATTAAGGAATGTGATCACGTGATGCGGCTCTCGCAATCTGGCTGCATTTCCAATCGTTTCAGGAAATTTCAGCATGGTCTTGACTAAT
>Ga0102937_1001720_pt1 | contig 9938 bp, 9 predicted proteins | sample SalPonR2_B_D1_MG_FD_78213 | JGI IMG/M metagenome (GOLD analysis project Ga0102937, IMG submission 78213) | Salt pond soil microbial communities from South San Francisco under conditions of wetland restoration - Salt Pond MetaG R2_B_D1_MG | ecosystem: Environmental > Aquatic > Marine > Intertidal... | reverse complement strand
GGTGTTTTCATACACCTTCGATCTGATTGCAAAGAGAACCAAGGTTCCTTCCGTTATCTTCCTTTTTGGAACTGGCTTGGGTATTCAGTATGCTCTGAAATATTTTGGGATAGAAATTCCAAACGTTTCACAGTTTCTGCCTGTGATCGGTACAGTGGGACTGGTGCTTATTGTGCTTGAAGGAGCGCTTGAGCTTCGTTTTGAAAAGGATAAAATCGCGCTAATTCGATCCAGTTTCGGGTCGGCTTTTTTTATTCTGATTCTTACGGCGCTTATCCTGACCTTTCTTTTTAGGTATATGACCCATTTACCATTTCAGATTTGTTTGGTAAATTCTATTCCGTTGGCAATTATTAGCAGCGCCATTGCCATTCCATCAGTGAGTGATCTGGCCAAGAAAAAGAGGGAATTCGTCATTTACGATTCTAGCTTTTCTGATATTCTGGGAATCATGTTCTTCTATTTTGCCAAGCAAAATGAAACATATGGTTTCTCCGCCTACTTCAATCTTAGCAAGGATATCCTTATAACTCTTCTCATCGCAGTAGCGATATCGGTAATATTCTTATTCCTCATAAAGAGAATAACCCATCACATTAAATTTTTCTTGATTCTCTCTTTACTTCTATTGGTATATGCCATTGGGAAAAAATTCCATTTATCCTCTCTGATCGTTGTTCTCTTTCTTGGATTGTTTCTGAACAACGCTGAAATTATTCCAATAAAGAAATTTAAACAGCTATTCCTCTACGAAAAACTCAGGAATGATCTGGATCAATTTCTTCTGCTCACTGCTGAAAGTGCATTCATCATTCGAACATTCTTCTTCTTGATTTTCGGATATATCATGGACATATACTCCCTGCTGAATTGGAATGTGCTAATGAATGGAACAATAGCAGTAATTGTTATCTACGGAGTTAGAGCACTCTACCTCAAATACATTGCTAAAACCGGTCTATTACCTGAAGTGTACATCGCACCGAGAGGGCTCATCAGCATTTTGCTTTTCTTTGACATCCCTGACGGCATGAAGCTAAATAGCACGGCAGACGGACTTTTACTGTTTGTCATTTTGGCAACAAGCATCATCATGACTTTTGGCTTGTTACGCACAGAAAACGTAGAAATTTCAAGCCAGGCTCGTGAGACCAATGAGATTGACGGTGAAGCTTCCTCTATCACTGATACCACAGCTATACAAGGGGCGTCAGAAGGCAAAACCTAAGCCCAGTCCGAACTGTATGCGATTGGCGTTGATGCCTCCTTCTAAATTATCATACAAGCCTTGTAATCCTAAGGCCAACTCTGAATTCATCCCAGCAGATGGATTAAACTCGAATTCGGTTAAACGAAACCCCTTCAAAGAAATGAGTGCGGGCAAATAAAAGCCCTCTCCCAAACCCAATTTAAAAGCGGCAGAAAAATGGCCGCCAAGCGAGCCCGAGCTAAGTTGATAAGAATCGATAAACTCTCCCTCATCCTCAAATGCCAAAAGACCAAAACCAAGGTCAAATTGAAAGCTCATATTCGACTTATTATTTTCTAATCGATAAGCCAAATTGAGTGCATAGTATTTCAGTTCACGATCATGCGATAAGTCGCCAACGAGATCCACTCCTGAAGGAAGGTTGACTAAAACCGGCACGCTTGAGTTTGTATTGTACCGAGAAACGGAATAAAGCATACCAAGTCCGACTTCTTTACTGAGAAAATAGTTGGCCCTTACGTCGACGAAAACGCCTTCACGCACCTCCTCATATACTGATTCAAATTCATCGCCATACAGATCATCAATGGTCATAATCAAAGAATAACCCGCCTGCACGGAAACCTGAATCGTTTCGTACTCTTTTGCAAACTTTTTCGGAGCGATCTTCAGATTGGTGGAATTTTCCCATCCGTACAGAATCTCTCGAACTTCTTTTCGTGAAATGATTTCTGTCTCTCCGCGATTCGAACTTTTCGTTCGGTAATAGACAAATCGCTCGTCTTCTTTATCGATCTTGCAGTGGATCGTATCACCGTAAATACGAACAAGAAGATCTTGACCTTGGCTGGCCAAGGTCAAAAATGTAAAAATCGATGATAAATAAAGGACTATCCGATAAGACACGGAACAAATATAATTTTTGCCTTTTGATAGACTCCAATCAGTTTTCCAACATTCTTGTGAATCATCACGTTCTACTACCATGAAAATTCTACTCACCGGGGCGAACGGTTACATCGGAATGAGGTTACTTCCTTCATTGCTGGAGCAAGGACATTTTGTCTACTGTTGTGTGAGAGATAAGACACGCTTTCCAATAGACTCCTCCTTTCAAGAAGGAATAGAAATTGTTGAAGTAGACTTTCTTAAGCAAGAGACTATAGAAAGTCTTCCCACGGACTTTGATGCGGCCTATTACCTTATTCATTCGATGAGCGATAAGTTGGGCCAATTTTCTCTCATGGAGAAAAATTCAGCGGAAAACTTCGTTGAATTCATCAATGCAACAAATTGCAGACGGATCATCTACCTCAGTGGAATTGTCAATGACGACGAGCTATCTGAACACCTTAAGAGCCGGCTGGTGGTTGAGAATACCCTTAAATCATCCAAAGCGGCTCTTACCACTTTACGGGCAGGAATAATTGTTGGAAGTGGCTCCGCCAGTTTTGAAATAATCCGAGATTTAGTTGAAAAATTGCCTGTTATGATCGCTCCCAAATGGCTCAACACCAAATGCCAACCAATAGCCATAAGAAATGTCATTCACTATTTGAGTGGTTTACTCGAGGCAGAGGAGACCGAAAATCAGGTGTACGATATTGGTGGTCCGGAAATACTGACCTATAAAGAAATGCTCCTGCAATATGCAGAAGCCAGAGAGTTAAAACGATATATCTATACGGTACCGATCTTGTCTCCAAGGCTGTCTTCATTTTGGCTCTATTTTGTTACGGCCACCAGTTACAATTTAGCCAGTAATCTAGTAGACAGCATGAAAGTGGATGTGATCGCAAGAAAAAGTAGGCTGAGCGAAATCATAGATTTAGAACCCATCACCTACAAAGCAGCGGTGAAATTGGCCTTCCAAAAAATTGAACAGAACTTGGTACTTTCTAGTTGGAAGGATGCCGTTATTGCCAGTGGAAGCAAAGTCTCGAATATCGAAGAATTTGTTGAAGTGCCCGTCCACGGCTGTTTTAAGGACAAAAAAGAACGCTTGTTATCCAGACCAAGCGAAGAGGTTTTGGACAATATCTGGCGCATAGGAGGAGATCAAGGTTGGTACTACGGCACTTTTCTTTGGAAAATGAGGGGCTTTCTTGACAAACTTTTTGGCGGTATTGGGCTTCGACGCGGCCGCAGAAGCCCTACAGAAATTTATCCGGGAGATGCTTTAGACTTTTGGCGCGTGCTCATAGCCTCTCGAGAAAAAAAGAGACTATTGCTTTATGCTGAAATGAAACTACCCGGTGAAGCTTGGTTGGAATTCAGAATAGTTGAGAAAAATGATAAAAAAATTATTCGTCAAACGGCTACTTTTCGTCCAAAAGGTTTACTGGGAAGACTTTATTGGTACTCCGTGTGGCCATTTCATATATTCGTATTCAATGGAATGATTCATCGCCTTGTGTCTTATCGAGCACGTTAAGACTTTGCCTCCACCGAAGCGTTTGGCGCTACTGTATATTTTTTGAAATACTGCATCCAAGCAAAGCTAATCACAATTGCTGACGCCATTCCTTCAATAAAAATACCAATTGCAGCCTGACTTAATTTTATGTCTGATCCCCAAATTTCAGAATTCTCCAAAACCTTTATGAATCCCGGATCAAAGAAATTTACGTAGACAGCCAAGAAAGCAACAAAAACGAGGACTGAAGTAATGGTAGCTTTTAAACCGAGCCCCAACCCTTCAAAGTAGGTCACTGATTGCTTGGAGTCTTTGATCTGGTTTTTCAATAGAAAATAAACCCCTGCGATGAGAATCACGAAATTGAAAATTCTCAAATAGAAATTCGATTCCAATCCCAGAACTTTCATCAGCAAAAAATAGACAATCAATGCTGCACCAATCAGCAATCCAAAAACGTAACCTTTTCTATTCATAATATTTACTTAGTATTTCAAAACATAAGAATCAAGTCTTGTTCCAAAAGAAAAAAAAGAAGCCCAAACGTAAGTTTGAGCTTCAAGATTCCTGATGAAATAAGCCTTACTCTCCGACCACTTCAAATTTGATCGTTTGCTTAATGTCTTTGTGCAAAGTCACTTCAGCTTCGTAAGTTCCAATTTCTTTAATCGGCTCGTTTTTAATCGCGATGTTCTTGCGGTCAATCTCGTGACCCGCTTCTTTCAGCGCGTCAGCTAGTTGAATGGTATTTACGGAACCAAAAATCTTTCCGTTCTCTCCAACCTTGGCTCCGATCTTAATCGTTTCATTTTCAAGCTTGGCCGCTTTAGCGTTCGCCTCTTTCTGTATTTTCTCCTCTTTGTGAGCTCTCTGACGAACGGTTTCTTCCAACATTTTCTTTTCTGAAATTGTGGCGACAACTGCCATACCTCTAGGTATCAAAAAGTTTCTCGCATAGCCCGGTTTCACTTGAACCATCTCATCTTGGTATCCAAGATTTTCTACGTCTTTTTTCAAAATTACTTCCATCGTCTTCTAGTTCTTTAAAAGGTCAGCAACATAAGGAAGAAGGGCCAAGTGGCGTGCACGCTTGATAGCTTGAGCAACTCGACGCTGGTATTTCAATGAAGTACCCGTAACACGCCGGGGAAGTATTTTCCCTTGTTCGTTGACCAATTTCAACAAAAAGTTGGGGTCTTTGTAATCAATGAATTTGATACGCTTCTTTCTGAATCGACAGTACTTCTCTTTCTGAGTGTCGATGCTGATCGGCGTAAGGTATCTTATTTCGGTCTTATCTGCCATGTCGGTCGATTTTAAGCGTTTGCTTTTTGTTTTGATTTATTGTTGCGTCTTTTCTCGGCGTATTCGATGGCGTGTTTGTCCATCTTTACCGTCAGAAATCGGATCACTCTTTCATCGCGACGGAAAGCCAATTCCATTTCGGCAATAATAGATCCTTCTGCTTCAAACTCGACCAAGTGGTAAAAACCAGTCGATTTTTTCTGAATAGGATAGGCCAGCTTTCGCAGACCCCAGTCTTCTTCGTGGTGCATTTTTGCGCCACCATCCTTCAGAAGACTTTTGAACTTCGCAACCGCTTCCTTTGCCTGTTCTTCAGACAAAACGGGAGTCAAAATGAAAACGGTTTCATAACGATTAGTCATAACTTCCTGTTAGTGTTAATAATTTGTATAAAAAAATGGAGTGCAAAGGTAGCAAAAAACTCATCTGTAGCAAGATGGAACGGAACTTTTGACTTGTTTTCAAAACTCTCCGCGATGTATCCAAATCAAACGGTTGCGTCGGTAAGTTCTTTTATCTTTGCCACTCATCAAATTATGGCATGGACGAGTTTATAGTTTCAGCGCGAAAATACAGGCCAAATACCTTCGAATCGGTGGTTGGGCAAGAAAATATTACCCAAACCCTGCTCAAGGCCATCGAAAACAACCACCTTGCTCAGGCTTTTCTTTTCAATGGGCCCAGAGGTGTTGGGAAAACAACCTGTGCCAGAATCCTTGCCCGAGAAGTTAACCACTTCCACTCTGACGGCATTGATGAAGGAAATGACTTTTCATTCAATATTTTTGAGCTGGATGCGGCTTCAAACAATAGTGTAGAAGACATACGCAGCCTGATCGACCAAGTGCGTATCCCTCCGCAAATAGGGAAATACAAGGTCTACATCATCGATGAGGTCCACATGCTTTCAAAGGCCGCCTTCAATGCATTTCTGAAGACACTTGAAGAACCGCCTGCTTATGCCATCTTTATTTTGGCTACAACGGAAAAACACAAGGTTTTACCGACAATCATTTCCCGCTGTCAGGTTTTTGATTTCAATCGAATTCAAATAAGCTCGATGGTCGCTCACCTGGGGCAAATTGCTCAGAAAGAAAATATTCAAATCGAAGAAGGAGCGCTACATGTGATTGCTGAAAAAGCAGATGGAGCTTTACGTGATGCCCTTTCCATTTTTGATCAAATGGTTAGTTTCTCGGGCGAGAAGGTGACCTATCAAGATGTTATTGACAACCTCAATATTCTCGATTTCGATTACTACTTCGCCCTTTGCAATTGTTTTCTGAACAGCGACACCGAAACGGCATTAATCACCTTCAATCAAATTCTAAATAAAGGATTTGATGGTCACAATTTTATCAACGGACTTGCCAACCACATTCGAAATGTTCTGATGTGCGTTTCCCCGAAAACGGTGGAGATTTTGGAAGTAGGTGAAACCGTAAAACAGCGGTACCTTGAGGAAGCTCCAAAGTTCGAAACAGAGAGCTTAGTAAAGGCATTGGAGCTCTTGGGAAAAGCTGATCTGGATTATAAAATCAGCCGAAACCAGCGACTTCTTGTAGAAGTACTGCTTTTAAGACTTTGCGCTCTTTTTAGCGAAAGCGCAGAAAAAAAAAACTTTAGTAACGATCTCGAAATAGCCCCGGCTAAACCTCGAAGCAAAAAAGAGAACACACCCAACGTCCCCATTCCTGAAGTCAATGAGTCCCTGCAGTTATCAAAAGATGCTTCAGAAACAATAGAGCCCGATGCGAATCATGAGCCCGTCAGAGAAAATCAAGTTACTGAAATTGAGCAGTCTCAGAAATCAAATGAAGAAACCTCAATAGAAAAACCACCCACGGAAGCGGCTCCCGAGATGAACAAAGCTGAGGAGCCTAAGCCCTCCGAGGCATCTACCACCAAGAGTTTGAATTCTAAACTTTTCAGCGGCAATACGAAGGGTCTCCCATCCATATCGGCAATGAAGGCCAAATTGGAAACCAAAGAAGAAAAACAGGAACAAGATCCGGCGGATGAATCAGCTTATTACGAAGGCAAACCTGCCGATGCATTCAACCTGAATGAACTTTGGGATGCATGGAAAGCCTATGCCGCAAGAATTAAAGCAGAGGACAAGCAAAGCTACTACGTGACTTTAACCAAGCACGACCCAGTGGTGGTGGAGGAGAATCAAATTGAATTTTTGGTGGACAATCACGTGCAGATAAGTGACATCAATGAAGATAAAGGAAATCTTTTGGAATTTCTGCGCGAGAAATTAAACAATTGGAGAATTCAATTGAACGTGGTGATAGACGAAACCGAAACAAAAGACGGAGATAGTCTTTATGACCCTTCCGCAAAATTTGCCGCAATGGCAGAAAAAAACCCCCTTCTGAAAGAGTTTAAGAATCGGTTTGATTTGGATATTGACCATGACGTTTAGATTCCACTCGGGTCAAAATTCTATCAAATCAGCGTCACGAATTAATGCTGTGCTTCTCGTAGCCCCAAAACACAAAATCAACCTCTTGACTATTTCAGAATGATATCGTTAATTAAGGCTTAAATCACCAATATTAGTGAGGCAACACCCCTTTTCAAAAACACTATCTTCACGACTTCAAAAAATCGTTAATAACCACAACATGAAACTGACTATAATTTTCACAACACTCTTAGCTTTCTGCACAGTGCTAACTAAAGCTGAGGTGGTTGAAAAAACAGAAGAGAAGGCAAAGCAGAAGACAGAACGACGTATAGATCAAAAAATTGACAACGGCATCGACAGTGGTCTTGACGCTATCGAAGGTTTATTCTCGAAAAAGAAGAAAAAAAAGAAAGAGGAAGAAGAAGTACAGGACGAAGCTCAATACTCTGCCAATAAGGATACAGGCAACGCAGAAGAAACCAAACCCATCATGAAAACGATGGGTAAATCTGACGTTCAGGTTCAGGACGAATATAAATTCGACCACCGCTTTGTCATTTTAATGGAAAATTTCAACAAAAAGGGCAAATTGGAAGAGTCCAACGAGATGACTTTCATGACCAAGGATGAATCTTCAGTAATGGGCATGGTGATAACGCAAGAAGGCATCCAAACGGAGATGATTTATGACTTGATGAGTTATGAGATCGTCACATTAATGACCGTTAGCGGACAAAAAATGGGAACCACGATGTCCATTGACAAGGCTCAAGTAGAGAGCATGATGTCACAAGAAGAATCCGAAGAAGTCGACATGGATAAAGTACCGACTTTCAAAAAGACCGGAAAGACCAAAACCATTTCCGGATACTCTTGCGAAGAATATATTGTTGAAAATATTGAAAACAATGATGGAAATACCATTGTGTATTGGTTCACAACAGAGTTGGATACGGATTGGATAAAGTCCATGTCGAACATGTCGGGTGTGAACGGCAAAATGCCCGACATGTATGCCGGGTCCGGTTATCCTGAAGACGGTGCAGTGGTACAGATGATAATGGATCAAAAAAATGGAGAGCGAATGGTTATGACGATGAAAGATGCTGAAACCAATCAGGATATCACCATTAGCACAAAAGGCTACACCTTTATGAACATGCCTGGAAGGTAAGACTCGATGGCAGGCAAATCGCCGATTGAAGATGCGATAAGTAAGCGAGAAATCAATCGTCTCGCTGTTCCTGCTATTCTCACGGGCATTGCAGAACCTGTCATCACTCTTGTCGATACAGCTTTAGTAGGCCAAATCGGCACGACCGAGTTAGCCGCCGTTGGAATAGCGGGAAGTTTCTATTTAATGACGGTTTGGATTTTAGCTCAAACCCTCACCGCGATAGCAGCCATCGTAAGCCGGTATTTTGGAAGGAAGAAACTGGACGATATACAGACCTTGGTCCCTCAGGCTCTGTTCTCCAATATTCTTTTGGGAACCGCATTTCTTCTGTTAACCAAAACTTTTTCTGAAGAGATTTTTCGCTTTTACAATGCCGACGGTGCTGTACTCGAGCTTTGTCAAGACTATTTCAATATACGGTCGTGGGGGTTCCCATTTACCTTAGCTACCCTACTTCTCTTTGGAGTTTTTCGAGGCCTCCAAAATACCTCTTGGGCCATGATGATCTCTCTCACCGGTGCAGCAGTCAATCTCGTCCTTGATTACCTCCTCATTTTCGGGATAGAAGGTGTCTTAAATCCCATGGGGATAGAGGGCGCAGCCGCCGCAAGTTTGGTTGCACAAGTTCTCATGTTCCTGCTGGCTTTGGTATTCCTGTACAAGAAGACACCCTTCAAATTAAAAATTGATTGGAGGCTCAACGCCGAATACAAGAATCTGGCGGGCATGAGTCTAGATCTTTTTGTTCGCACCATTCTTCTGAATCTGACCTTTTATCTGGCCACTCGCTATGCCACGGGTTACGGTGAGGAAGTCATCGCGGCGCATACCATAGCCATTAATATCTGGCTGTTCTCCTCTTTCTTCATCGATGGGTATGCTCATGCAGGAAATGCCTTGGCGGGAAGGCTCTTGGGAGAAGAAAGACCGAAGTCATTGTACAAAATGGGATGGCGTATCAACCGTATCGCCATTTTAATTGGGGTTGGATTGGCATCCATTTACGGCATTGGCTATTTCCAAATTGGAAAATTTTTCACGAACGATGCTGCGGTTTTGGCTCAATTCGAAGCCATCTTTTTCTTGGTCATCCTCACTCAACCTATTAATGCTTCGGCGTTTGCTTTTGACGGAATCTACAAGGGTTTGGGTGAAATGAAATTGCTCCGAAACCTCTTGATTGTCTCAACCCTATTGGGATTTGTACCTGTAGGTGTTGGGTTCCATTACTATTCGCCAGGGCTGCTGGGAATATGGATCGCCTTTGTGGTTTGGATGGTTATTCGGTCCGGGTGGCTGCTGTTTGATTTCCGAAAAAGGTTTGGTGGTGCGTAGATTGTAGCTAGTAGCTAATTTGAAATATTTTTAAAATGCCGAAGAAATGTGAGATAGCGCCGCCGAGCACAAAGACATG
>Ga0102937_1001715_pt1 | contig 9946 bp, 9 predicted proteins | sample SalPonR2_B_D1_MG_FD_78213 | JGI IMG/M metagenome (GOLD analysis project Ga0102937, IMG submission 78213) | Salt pond soil microbial communities from South San Francisco under conditions of wetland restoration - Salt Pond MetaG R2_B_D1_MG | ecosystem: Environmental > Aquatic > Marine > Intertidal... | reverse complement strand
GGCCGGCCACCGCGTGGTCATCGAAGAGTTTCTGGTCGGCGAGGAGGCCAGTTTCATCGCCCTGGTGGATGGTGAAAAAGTGCTGCCGCTGGCCTCCAGCCAGGACCACAAGCAGCGCGACGAAGGCGACAAGGGCCCGAACACGGGCGGCATGGGCGCAATTTCGCCGGCGCCGGTGATTGGCGACGAAGTGCACGAAAAAATCATCGAGGACATCATCCTGCCCACCGCGCGCGGCATGGTGGCCGACGGCCATCCGTTCACCGGTTTCCTGTATGCCGGGTTGATGGTGACGCGGACCGGCGCCAAGGTGCTGGAATTCAACGTCCGGCTGGGTGATCCCGAAACCCAGCCGATCCTGATGCGCCTGGAATCGGACCTGGCCGGTGCCCTGATGGACACGCTGGACGGCAAACTCGACGAACTGGCGCTGGAATGGGATTCGCGCCAGGCCATCGGGGTGGTCATGGCCGCCGGCGGCTATCCCGACGGATACCGAAAAGGCGATCCCATCACCGGTCTCGAGCTTCGGATGCCCGATGAGATCAAGGTATTCCACGCCGGCACCCGGCTGCAGGACGACCAGGTCGTGACCAACGGCGGCCGGGTGCTGTGCGTCACCGCGCTGGGTGACACGCTTTCCCGAGCCAGGGGCGAGCTATACCGCTGGCTGCCGCAGATCGGCTTCCGCGACGCCTATTACCGCACCGACATCGGCCACCGCGCCCTGGCGCGAGAGGAACACTGAATTTTTGCCGCGGATAAAAACCATGAAATCAGAAGCTTGAACCACGAAGAACACGAAGGACACGAAGAAAAGCAAATGTATGAAAAACATGCATCCACCAAGCGCCCGATGTCTGGATGCCCGTAGCGCTGTTGATGACTTACCCTGAAACAAAGACTTTTTTACTTCGTGTTCTTCGTGCCCTTCGTGGTTCACGCTTTTCATCCTGTCCGCGCGTATCCGCCTAAATCCGCGGCAAAAAAGGAATCCAGTTGGACGTTTCACACCTCATCGACGATTTGAACGACGCTCAGCGCCAGGCAGTGACGCTGGACGACGGGCATTGCCTGGTGCTGGCAGGCGCCGGCTCGGGCAAGACGCGCGTTCTCGTCCATAGAATCGCCTGGCTGATCCAGGTCGAGCACGTCTCGCCGATGTCGGTGCTGGCGGTGACCTTCACCAACAAGGCCGCCAACGAAATGCGGGGCCGGGTCGAGGAGCTGCTTCAGATTCCGTCCTCGGGACTCTGGATAGGCACCTTTCATGGCATCTGCCACCGGATTCTTCGGCTGCACTCGGGCGAGGCCAACCTGAACCCGACCTTCCAGATCCTGGATTCCGACGACCAGTACCGGCTGGTCCGCCGAACCATCCGCGAGATGCAGCTCGACGAGGGCGAGTTTCCGCCGCGCGTGGTCCAGGGCTTCATCAACGCGCGCAAGGACGACGGCGTGCGCCCCGATCACATCGAGCATCACGGCAACCCGATGACCATGCAGATGATCGAGATCTATCGCACCTACCAGGGCGCCTGCGAACGCTCCGGGCTGGTCGATTTCGCCGAGTTGATGCTGCGGACCGTGGAACTGCTGCGCGACAATCCGAACCGGCTGAGGCACTACCAGGACCGGTTCTCGCACGTGATGATCGACGAGTTCCAGGACACCAACACGCTGCAGTACGCGCTGGTCAAGCTGCTCGCCGGCGGGCCGAAAACGCGCGTGTTCGTGGTCGGCGACGACGACCAGTCGATCTACGGCTGGCGCGGCGCCAAGGTCGAGAACGTGCAACATTTCGTCAACGATTTCCAGCCACAGATCGTGCGCCTGGAACAGAACTATCGCTCCACCCAGACCATTCTCGAGGCGGCCAATCGGGTCATCGACCACAATGACGACCGGATGGGCAAGAACCTGTGGACGGAGGGCGAACAGGGCGATCCGGTGCGGGTCTTTTCCGCCTACAACGAGGACGAGGAAGCCGAGTTCATCGTCGGTCGTATCCAGGACTGGCTGGAATCAGGCCGCAAGCCGTCCGAAGTGGGCGTGCTCTACCGCTCCAACGCCCAGTCGCGGCTGTTCGAGCAGGCATTGCTGCGGGCCGACATCCCATACCGGGTCTACGGCGGTTTACGGTTTTTCGAGCGCGCCGAGGTGCGCGACGCGCTGGGCTATCTCCGGCTGGTGCACAACCCGCTCGACGACGCGGCCTTCGAACGGGTGGTCAACGTGCCCGCCCGGGGTATCGGCGAGCGCACCGTTGCCGGGCTGAGAGAATCGGCTCGAGCGCAGGATCTTTCACTGTGGGACGCCACGCGCCGGCAGTTGGCCTCCGGCAGCCTCGGCGGTCGCGCGCGCAACGCACTGGGCGCGTTCGTCGAATTGATCGAAATGCTGCGCGCCGATGCCGATGAAACCGACCTGGGCGGAATCATGGGCAAGGTCATCAAGCGCTCGGATCTGATCCAGCACTACCTGGCGCGCGAGCCGGCCGACCGCGCCGAGGCGCGTCAGGAAAACCTCGACGAACTGGTGCGCGCGGCCGAGAATTTCGACCAGTCGATGGAAGACGAGCAGGCGGGCCTGAGCCCGACCGCCTCGTTCCTGACCCAGGCCGCGCTTGAGGCCGGCGAGCACCAGGGCGAAAAATGGCAGGACTGCGTGCAGCTGATGACGCTGCACTCGGCCAAGGGCCTGGAGTTTCCGCTGGTGTTCATGGCCGGCATGGAAGAAGGGTTGTTTCCGCACCAGAAATCGGTCGAGGAGCCGGGCCGATTGTCCGAGGAGCGACGACTCGCCTACGTCGGCATGACCCGCGCGATGGAGTTTCTTTATTTGAGCTATGCCGAATCGCGCCGGCTGCACGGCCAGACCATGTTCGGCCGCCCGTCGCGCTTCGTCGGCGAGCTTCCGCCGGAGTTGATCGAGGACATCCGGCCGCAGTTGAACGTATCGCAGGCCCGGGCCCCTCGTCAGTCGGGCAGCGGCCTGCCGGCGCTGGGCTCGAGGGTGCGGCACGCAAAATTCGGCGCAGGCACGGTACTCACGGTCGAAGGCCAGGGCGAAAACGCGCGCATCCAGATCAACTTCGAAGAGGCCGGCCCGAAATGGCTGGTAGCCGGCTACGCGACCCTGGAGGCGGAGTAGTCCGCTTGCTGCGGGCCGGCATTTTCAAGAAAATTTCAGGACCGATATCGCGAAGGCGCAAAGACGCTAAGGCAAGACAAGTCCCAGTGGTGTTGTGTGCTTGCGCGAAAAACAAGCCGCTGACGGCATCTTGTTTTTTATCCCGGCTTCCCTGATTTTTTTCTTGGCGCCCTTGCGCCTTCGCGAGAGCTGGTTTGCTTTTGACTCGTTTGCATCATTATCTGGCCAGGCTACTCGACCGGGTAGAAGAACGAAACCATCAGTGTGCCGTTCTGTTTGTCCTCGGCGCGACGGCCCCGGTGGCTGGGCTCGAACCGCCCGACTTTGGTATGCAACTGGCCTGCGCGCCGGGTCGTGATTTCCGCTGCGCGCATCGCGGGCAGTTCATCCTGGCTCAACACCACGTAATGTTCGGCACCGCTCACGGGATGAGACGACACCAGGACGTTGACCGGGTCGGCCGTCCTGTCCATGGGCTGCAGCGATCCGGGACGGTAGTCCTCGGCAAGATCACGTTTCTCCATGTAGGTCGGCGCGTTGAAGCTGCCGAGCATCTGCTCGGCGCGCCGGATCTGTTCTTCGGTCGGACCCATGCTGAACTCATCGCGCGTCTTGTCGCGATCGACGTATCGCTCCAGGTCCGGTTCGTCGTCTTTTTCGTTCATGGTCGGTGCTCCCGATGATTCTCGGCCAACCGCCAACCCGTCCCCCTGTTTGAGTATAGTAACGCGTCTTATTTCCAGGTGCCAACGATTGCCCGACTGGACCAGCGAGACCCTCGAATTCGACCGTCGCCGCCCGCTGGCATTGATTCGGCGCGGTTCCGCCGGCCCCAGAGTGATCGCCCTGCATGGCTGGCTGGACAATGCACTGAGCTTTCAGCCCATGCTCGCCCACTTCGACGGACTGCAGCTGGCCTGCCTTGATTTTCCCGGCCATGGCGAATCCCCGCCGCGCCCAGAAGCGGCCCATTATCATTTCGACGATTACGTGTTCGACGTGCTGGCTGCGGCCGACGCGCTGGGCTGGGATCGCTTTCACCTGCTCGGCCACTCGCTTGGCGGAGCCGTGGCCAGCGTGCTGTCCGCCGGCTGCCCGGAGCGCATCGAGTCGCTGAGCGTGATCGAAGGGCTGGGACCGCTGACCGCGCCGCCCGACAAGACGGCCGAGGGCTGGCGCAATGCGATTCATGCCAGCCGCGATCGTCCGCGCCGCGTGCACGCCGATCGGTCCGCCGCCATCGACGCCCGCACGCGCAATTCGGATCTTCCCCGCGCTGCTGCCGAGCTTCTGGCCGAGCGTGGGCTCGAGCGGGTCGCCGACGGCTGGCAGTGGCGCCACGACCTGCGCCTGACCTGGCCGTCGACCCAGCGTTATACCGAGCCGCAGGTGCTGGACCTGCTCGGTCACATCGAAGCGCCGGCCATTTGCGTGCTGGCCAGACCGCGCTCGCGGGTGGTGCCGGGCGGCTTTATCGAACGCCGAGCTGCCGCGGTGCCGGACCTTGAATTGCACGAGGTTTCAGGTGGTCATCACTTGCATATGCAGGCGCCGGAGACGGTCGCCCGGTTCGTCAACAAGCACATACAGGAGCATGTCCATGCCGCACAAGCCTGACGCGCCCGAACCCGCCATCGATCCCGCCGATCGCCTGATCTTCGCCCTGGACGTGCCGGATGCCGCGCGCGCCCGGGCGCTGATCGGCGAGCTCGGGGATACGGTAACTTTCTACAAGCTCGGCCTCGAGCTGTTTCTTTCCGGGGCCTACTTCGAGTTGGTCGACGAACTCAAGGCTTCGGGCAAGAAGGTCTTTGCCGACCTCAAGCTGTTCGACGTGCCGGCCACGGTCGGTCGGGCGGTGGCGCAACTGGCTCGGCAGGAGGTGGATTTCCTGACCGTGCACGGGCAGGACGCGATGCTGGCGGCGGCGGCCGAAAACAAGGGCGATACCAGGGTGCTGGCGGTCACCGCGCTGACCAGCCTCGACCAGGGCGATCTCGACGATCTGGGTTTCGACTGCGACGTCGGCGAACTGGTGCTGTCGCGGGCGCGGCGCGCGCTGAAGCTCGGTTGCGACGGCGTGATCTCGTCCGGGCTGGAAGTGCCGGCGCTGCGCGACGGCGTGGACCCGGCGCTGGTGGTGGTCTGTCCAGGCATTCGCCCGGTGGCCAACGTCGACGACCAGAAGCGCACCATGAGCGTGTCGGAGGCGTTCTCCGCCGGCGCCGATCACATCGTGGTCGGCCGCCCGATTCGCGACGCCGACGACCCCGCGGCCGCTGCTGATGCACTGCAGGCCGAGATTGAATCCATATTTAAACAGTAAAAACAGCATCTTGCAAAACTTAACAAAGGTATTGCATTAGGTTAACGAATCAGGTTATTATTTTTATTGGCTCGATCTTCGCTGTGATCGAGCCCTGGTGACAAGAAAGCCCGGAGCGTCGCCATGATCGTTTCGGGAAACACCTCCGGCTTCGGTCGGTTTGCGGGCAGAGCCATGACTGGCTCTGCCTTTTTTAACCCGCCTTGTTCACCAGCCACCTCTGAATAAGTGTCGCAGGTTGAAAAAGCCGCCGGTGGTAAACTCCGGCTCCATTCAGTGGAAGTATCCTCGACCCGAACGCCATGTCTTCGCTGCCTTTTCACCGCCGATTCCCGGGTTACCTGCTGCACTCGCTGAAGCTCAGGTGGGTTTCGCTGTGGCGGGCCGTGCTGCACTGGTGGGTGCGCGCGACCGTGTTGCCGGAGGATCTGGATGAACTCAGGATCGGCGACGGCTCGCCGGTGTTCTACGTACTCGATACCAATGCGTACACATCGCTTCTGATCCTGGAACAGATCTGTCGCGAGCACCGATGGCGGCGCCCGGCCGATGCATTCCAGCACGACGACGTGGACCTTCCGCGCGCATACGGCGCAAGTCGGCGCTACCACGGCCTGTTCGTCCGGCGTCCGATGAAGCGCCGCAATTCGGACATGGTCAAGCAGCTGGTCGCCGCAGTGCACGACGGACGCCTCGAGGACGTTCGCATCGTACCCGTGACCGTGTTGATAGGACGCGCGCCGGACAAGGAACAGTCGATCGCCAAGATCCTGTTCTCCGAGAACTGGGACCTGGGCGGGCGATTCCGGCGATTCCTGACCACCCTGGTCAACGGCCGGGCCACTTTCGTGCAGTTCGGCAGTCCCGTTTCGCTGGCCCGGATGGCGGCCGAAGGCCAAGGAGAGGAAAAGGACCTGCGTCGCATCAGCCGCCTGCTGCGGGTTCATTTCAAGCGCGTGCGCACCGCGGCCATCGGCCCGGACCGGTCGCACCGGCGCACCCTGGTCGACCGGGTCGTGCATTCCGACTCGGTGCGCCAGGCCGTGGCGGCCAAGGCCCGGCGCGACAAGATCGAGATCTACGAGGCCGAGGCCCAGGCCAGAAAATACGCACGCGAAATCGCCGCCGATTACTCGTATTCGTTCATCCGGATCGCCGAGATTCTGCTGAGCTGGTTCTGGAACCGGATCTACCGCGGCATCCAGGTCTTTCACTTCAGCAAGTTTCGCGAAGCGCAGCAGGGACACGAGATCGTCTACGTGCCCTGTCATCGCAGCCATATCGACTACATGCTGCTGTCGTTTCTGCTGTATCGCCGCGGCTTCGTGCCGCCGCATATCGCCGCCGGCATCAACCTGAATCTGCCGATCGTCGGGCGTCTGCTGCGCTACGGCGGTGCGTTCTATCTGCGACGCAGTTTCCGCGCCCAGCCGCTCTACTCGGCGGTGTTCAACGAATACGTTCGCACCATCATCGACAAGGGCGTGGCGCTGGAATATTTCGTCGAAGGCACCCGCTCGCGCACCGGCCGTTCCCTGCCGCCGCGCGCCGGCATGCTTTCGATCACCGTGCGCGCATTCCTGCGCGACCGAAGCCGGCCGTTGATGTTCCAGCCGGTCTACATCGGCTACGAGCGCCTGGCCGAGGGCAGTTCTTACATTTCGGAGCTCTCGGGCAGCCAGAAAAAGACCGAATCCCTGTCGGATTTCCGCAACGTGATCAACATCTTGCGCAAAAACTACGGCCAGGTGTCGGTGAGTTTCGGCGAGCCGATACGGCTCAATCCGCTGCTCGACCAGTACGCCCCGGACTGGGCCGACCAGCCGCCGGATCCACAGGCCAAGCCGGAATGGCTGGTGCCGCTGGTCAACGACCTGGCCCAGCGAATCGTCGTCAACATCAACGCGACAACGCATTGCAACCCGGTCAACCTTCTGGCCGCGGCGCTGCTGGCCACGCGCAAGCAGGCGCTGGACGAGGAAGACCTGGAAGCGATGATCGGCCTGTATCAGCGCTTGATAAGAATGACCGCGTATTCGGATCGGATCACGATTACCGATCTGACGCCGGGACAGGTCATCGAATACGGCCTGGACCTGGGCATCATCCAGCGCCAGGCGCACGCCCTGGGCGACATCATCCACGTCGACCAGAAGAACGCCGTGCTGCTGACCTATTTCCGCAACAACATCTCGCACCTGCTGGCCATGCCGGCCTGGATCGCCTGCTGCTTCCTCAACAACCAGCGCGTGCGCAAGTCACGCGTCAGACGCCTGACCGAAACCATCTACCCGTTCCTGAAAAAGGAACTGTTCCTGCCATGGGAAGCCGAGGATGTGCCGGTGATCATCCAGCGCTGCACCGATGCGCTGGTCCGTCTCGGCCTGCTCGGCATGACCAACGATTATCTCCAGAGAACGCCGGGCGGCTCCGACCAGACCTACTACCTGCGTCTGCTTGGCAACGCCATGCTGCAGACCTTCGAGCGCTACTACATCACCATCGCCGTGCTGGCCAAGAACGGTTCCGGCCGCTTGAGCCGACAACGCCTGGAGAAGCTGTGCATCCAGAGCGCACAGCGCATCTCGCTGCTGCACGAATTCGAGGCGCCGGAGTTTTCCGATCGAACCCTGTTCAAGCAGTTCATCGAATCGCTGCAGGAAATCGATGTGCTCGACCGCAACGAAGAAGGCAATCTGACCTTCGATCGCCGGCTCGAGGTGTTTGCCCGCGATGCCAAGCTGGTCCTGGACAAGGAGGTTCGCCACACCATCATCCAGATCACCCCCCGGGTGCGCGACCTCGAGCCCGAATGAGCGGCGGAATACACTGGCTATCTGTCCGCCGGCGCGGCGGCGACTGTTACAATTCATTGAATGAGAGCCGTTCCTCCAGCACTGCCCGCAACCTCTGCATCGGCCGACAAAGCCACGCTTTCGGCGTCGGACTGGGAACAGGCCGCGCTCGACCTGATCGCCGACAAGGGCGTGTCGGCGTTGGCGGTGGAGCCGCTTGCGCGTCGGCTCGGAATTACCAAGGGCAGTTTCTACTGGCACTTCGCCAGCCGCGACGAACTGCTGGAACAGGCGCTGAAGCGCTGGGAACGGCGCGATTTCGAGCACCTGGCGCGCTCGCTGGATTCGGACCAGCCGGCCGCCGAGCGCCTGGCCGAGTTCATCCTGCGCACCAGCCGCCAGAACCGCAGCCACCAGATCCACGCTGCCCTGTGCGCGGCCAGCGATCACCCGCGCGTCAAGCCATACATCGAGCGGATCACCCAGCGTCGGCTACAGTATTTGACCAAGGCGTTCCGTGAGCTGGGGATGGATGACGACGCGGCGCGTCACCGCGCGCGACTGACCTACACCAGCTACGTGGGCTATATCCAGTTGCAGATTCGCGGCATGGCGCCCGAGCGCGGCAGCGACGAATTCGAGTCCTATGTCAGGCACGCCATGACGACGCTGCTCAATCCGGGTTACTAACGGTCGTCTTCAGCTGACGTCCTTCGAGTCGGCCGATGCTGCGGCCGGTTCGGTGACACGGTCGGTCGGACAGTAGCCAGGCGGCCGGCCCTCGGCGCCGTGATAGTGATGCAGCGCACCGTCGGCGCGCAATCGAATTCGGTAGCCCGGCACCAGCGCCTGGGTGTACATCATGTCGGGTTCCGGGCAACCGAGCGCGCTGTTTGGCCAGGTCACGAATCCAGCGTCGATCACGGTGATTTCCGTCTTATCGATTTCCAGTCGACGGGCAAGATCCTCGCGTGCCTGCGACACGAACGGTTCGAGTTGCGGATCGATACCCATGCTCGGTTCCTCCCTGCCGTCTGGGGCGTCGGGCGCGCCGGTGGGCGCGTCTCCGGTGCATCCGGCAAGAGCCAGCCCGAGAATTGCAGTCAACAGCGTCAAATATCTCATATCGGTTTCAACAGCGCCAGCCAGGCGATCGACAGGAATGCCGCCAGCGCGGCAAGAAACACCAGGACGGCCTTGCCCTGGTGGCGAATGCGGAATGCGGTGATCCCCAGTCCGATGTAGACCAGGATCATCAGCAGTTTGAGCCCGAACCATCCGGCGCTCAGCGGCGAGAGCCCCAGGATCATCCACAGCGCAATGCCCGAGGCCAGCAGCAGCGTATCGATCAGGTGCGGACCGAAGCGCACCAGCGGATGCGCCAGGGGCCTGTTCATGACCAGCCGGATGAAACCGCGCAGCGCGAATCCCAGCCCGCTGATCAGGGCAAGCGCAATGTGCAGCGTCTTGATCAGTTCATAGATGCTCATGTGCAAACTCGGGTGAGCCGGAGATCCTGCCACCGATTCTAACGGAATGCGCGCCGCGCCGGCCGAATCACCAGCCGTGCATTCGGGGCCAGAAACTGCCGGCCGCAAGCTCTCCTCCGACCAGCCAGTAGCCCGCATGCTGGGCGGCGGTGGCGCAGGCATGGTTGGGCAGAATGCGCAGC
>Ga0102937_1001712_pt1 | contig 9954 bp, 8 predicted proteins | sample SalPonR2_B_D1_MG_FD_78213 | JGI IMG/M metagenome (GOLD analysis project Ga0102937, IMG submission 78213) | Salt pond soil microbial communities from South San Francisco under conditions of wetland restoration - Salt Pond MetaG R2_B_D1_MG | ecosystem: Environmental > Aquatic > Marine > Intertidal... | reverse complement strand
TCGATGCATCAAGCCCGTAAACAAGTGCGCTTATCCTTGATCGGTAGCTGAACCGGTGATCAAGCCGAAGAGAGGCTACTTTCCAGTTTACTTCAAACCAGTTGCGGGAGCGGTTGCTCACAATTGGGTCGCTATAAAACTGTGCATCGGTGAGTCCGCCCGGCTGTTGGGCGAGATAGTATAGGTAAGTAAAATCCAGGCCTATTCTTGTATTGTCTGTGAGCTCGTAATCGGTGTAGAAATAGACGTTTTGGGACTCAAACCCTGAGTTAGGCCGAAACCCGTCACCCCTCTTATAGTTGTAATAGCCGTAGTAGCCAACCTTTCCTTTAGAACCGCTGATGCTATTAAATGACGTGAATAGTTGGTTTGATCCCGCAGACTGGCGTGACTCCACATCTATGATTTTATCACGAGCCGGTTTCTTCATTTTGAAATTTACAAGGCCCCCAAACTGAGTTCCGTACTGGAGTGATGCAGCACCTCGAATAATTTGAATTTCCTGCAAGGCTTCGGCCGGAGGCGTGTAGTAGCTTTCAGGGTAGCCAAGTACATCGGCGCTGATGTCGTAGCCATTCTGCCTGATGTTAAAATTTGAGGAGCGGTTAGGATCGAGCCCCCGGCCGCCAATATTGAGCTGAAGGCCAGCATCGTTTGATTCAAAAATGTTCAAACCTGCAACCTGACCATAAATCTGACGGGCATTATTAGCCGCTGTGTTTACGGTCATTTGCTCAAGTGAAACAACTTCGTTCTTCTTCCCGGCATAGATTGATGTACCTTCTACTTCCCGTAGCCTGTTCAGCGCAAATATCTCGCTGCGTCGCTCAATGATGGCCACTTCAGACATCTCCCGGTTTAGTGGCTCCATTTCAATGGTAATCTCTGTCAGGTCAGACGTCAGATCAAAGGTTCGATAGGCAACTTCGAATCCAAGCTTGAAGAAATAGAGGTTGTAGGTCCCTTCAGGTAGTCCTTGAATAGTAAACTTACCACTATTATCTGTTCGAAATGAGGTTCCGGCTTCATTATCGTAAATGTCTACGGCTTCTATTGGGTCACCTGTTTCACTGTCATTTATTGTGCCGGATATACGGTATTGTGCTGCAGCTGGCATGGCTATAAGCCAGCATATCACAAATAGACTAAAGTCCCTTAATTTCATCATTAAATGGCATTAACCATGTTTGGCGATATTGCGATTGATCGATCGTTGTTAAATCTATGTCCGGATTAACGAAGGGCTGACTGCCTCGGCCGTTCAAAGCCACATAACTATCTACGTAAATTTCAGGGTTCTTTATGCCCTGCTGTTTATAGTGATTTTCAAGAAAGTGGGCATATTCAATAATGAAGTCCGGTTGCGTAGACATCTGTTTCTCCTGGAAACGGGTCAGGAATTCGGTATTGTCCACGTAAAATTGTCGCCCGGTTTCAGAGTCCACGACTTTAAAATTGGTGTATCCGGTCTTTTCCATAAGCATCACGCGCCACGAGAAGCGATAGCCCTCTTCAGTCCAGAAAAGTTCCCCGGGATATAAGACATACCGAAACGGCAGTGCGACCTGGAGGAGAAAAAAGATCGTGAGAACCGTTAAGGCCGATTGTTTCAACCATTTTTTTGGGAATGAGTAAACCTCGCCATTATCATAGCGGTGTTTGGCGATATTGAACCAGCGTGATAGCTGAGCAAGAATTTTGTTGTGAATGTTCGCATCAAAAAAGATGAGTGCACTCGCGATCATGATATATGGAAACATACCTATTGGGAAGAGCACCCGTGTCAAAACGTGAAATATAACCACCAGAACGAATGCAAATATCCGTGTTCGTCTGATGAGAAGCAGGAAGGGAATCATCAGGTCGTAAATTGCCCCGCCCCATGAAAAGGCAACGTGGGTCCAGCTCTGCTGAAACAAATCACCAAGGATTGGGAGCGAATATTTTGAGGGCAGCCAGATAGCAAGCGGCATGGATTGAATCAGCCAGTCGGAGTTTAGTTTTGCCAGGCCCGCATAGAAATAGACGATACAGATTAATAGCTTCACGGCGTCAAGAGTCCAGGCGGGAATCCGTTCAGCACGCAGACGGCTATCATTGGCAGCATCCATCGAAAAGTATGCATTAGCCGGCAGGAAGATCATCAGAAAGCTCAGAATACTGATGAAGTAGTAGTGGTTCAGGTAAGTTGTTTTGTCCATGAACTCGATATAGGTAAAGCTCAGGAAAAACGTGATGATGGCAAGCCTGTATTTCAGGCCAAGCGAAACAAAAATAGCAGAAAGCCCGCAGATAATAAAAATGAGATAGGTCCAGCTGCCGAGAGGCTGGACCCATTCAAACCATTGATAGGAGAAAAAAAAATCTGGCTCTATGTAGAGCTTGTGGATCCACCCGTATGCTGCAAACCTTACAATGCTGATTAGCATTAACGCCCCGAATAAAATTCTGAAAACGGCTAATGGGGCGGCGTTTACAGAGGAATTAAAGTAAGCCCGGATGGATGATATGTTCAAAAGTTAATCACCGTCAGCATCAACATAGTCCACATTAATGTTTAGCGCCTGGAGCATATCTACTTTCATATAAACGACATTCAGCTGGAGAGCATCATAGGCTGAAAGCATTTTGGCATTATCCGTTTCAACCTGAGTGCTTAGATCATTATTTAACTCTTCTGCCCGCAGACGTGCTTCTTCAAACTGACCATTGATCAAATCCGATAGTGCAGTTCCGTCTTTTGTCGTATCTAAATAGTTTAGGTATGAGTTCAGGCTTTCCCCGGTCGTTTCTGAACCATAATGGGTTCCATTAAAAAAGTTTTGCACTGCGTCAAGAGATTCGAGAAACAGATCTTTGGAGTAAATGTCGCTGTAGTAACCTTCTACATGACTATCGAGAGCTGAGCCTGAAAATACGCCTGCAGGAATGCCAATTTTGCCTGCCCTGAGGTTTTTTTCATAGTAGAAAATGTAGTCGTTCACCATCATATCCAGGGATGAGTTAGCTCCATTTCCAAGATTGCTGACAAATTCATCGCGGTATCCGGATGTCCAGTCAGTGTGAACCACATTGGTCAACGAATCAATTCTTTCTGCGAGGTCCACAACGTATTGTTTGTAGCTTTCGGCGTTTTCATTTGTGGTGTAATACTCAAGCAGCACCGCATCGTTTTCGGCAAGGCCGAATAGAAGGAAATCCAGTGCAGGAAATCCCTGGCTGTTGACTAATGAAGGTAGTTCAAGATTGTAACCGCCTCCCTGAATATTTTCAACTATTTCTTCAGTGTCGGTAGGGTAGATATTCATGTTGTCGCGATATCGAAGATCCATGGCTACCCCCATTTCAAACATCGACACGTGCTGCCATGCCTTGTAGCTTTCCAGCCAGGCATCGCGAAGGTTATCAAGTGACTGTTGGTTTGGGGCGTCAGCAAAAGCCTCCGATGTGGCTTTCAAAGACCCGGTGGTAGTCTCAAAATTGTTAAGGGAAGGAATAATGATATTATCAGCCCAATTAACAAGAATAGCTTCACGTTCGAATTCATCCTCATTTAGGCCTGACGTTGAGCTATCGGTACAGCTCCAGAGCAGGAATAAACTGAGTGAAAGATAAATGAGTTTTTTCATAGTGGGGATAAGAATTTCAAAAACCGACCACTGCTATTGTGGCCGGTTAGATCCGTGGTTTATTGTTTTCTACTTTAATTTGCGGCTTCTTCAAGCGAGAAACTGAATCTGTCCGCTATATCATTGGAAATATCATCGAGTGTTTCCGGCGTAACATCCCAGAGACCATTACCTGCAGTGAGCTGCGAGATATATGAGTCAACTTCTGCTTTGGTAGCATACGGTTGTTCAGTTCCTGGTACGCGCGTGAACTGAAGGCTATAAATAAATCCATAACCTTCTGACAGATCATGAAAGGCTGCACCATAAGCAGGGGTGTTTTGTTCGAGCCCATTTTTACCTGTTTGTAGGTAATAAACGGCACGAATGCCAATGATCATCGAGATTTTTTCGCGGATGATGTCTGCCTGCACATCGCGCAGTTCATAATTTCCTTCAACGATTGCAGCACGACCGAGAGCAAATGCATTAAAGATGTCCTGTGCTATTCCTGCAAAGTCGTCGTCGCCCTCTACACGTCCGAGATACTTATTGAGAAAATCATCATCCTGACCAATGGTAGACATTGGATTGGCAGGATCAGGTGACCCGCCATAAAGGTATCCGTAGGCTTCATCCCATTTATGCTCCATGGTAGTGTAGTTGGAGTCACCATCGAGGATACCCTCGTCGTTATCTTCACGGTTTGTACCTGCGTCGAGCACGGCAGTACTCAGGTAGTTATTTAGCATCTGATCGGTCATGAGGGCGCCAATCAGGCTTTTGCCCACAAGCTGATCGTATTCGAAACCTTTGGCATTTACGTAACGGGTTGAGGATCCATCAGCAATCTGACCGGCAACTCCTTCTTCAGCGAGTGTGGTTTCGTTTGGAAACACCTCGTTGATTTGTCCGGAGATCCAGGTCTCAAATTCGTCTTTAATCACGGCACTTTCTGCCGTATTTGATGAAAAATAATCGGTTGATGCAGCTACTTTGCCCTTAACACTTTTCGTTGACTCATTGAGAGTTGCGCTTGAAAAAGGATCAGTATCATCACCTTCAGCGGTTTGATTGCGGTACATTTGCAGTAGCAGTTCTTCAGTTGAGGTATCAAATTCAAGCATTGAACCAACCAGTTCAGACGCCATGTTTATTCGAGTGGTCTGTCCTGTAAATGACACAGTAGATTCACCATTTCGTGTAAATTCATACGTTTCCGGGGTTTCAACATCGGAGTCAGAATCTGTTACGTCACATGAGATAATAGAGATTATCAGTATGGCGGGGAGTAAATACTTAGTAAACTTCATTTAGTTAAATAGAATTATTTAGCGTGTTTTTTATTTAGATCGATTCTAATTTACGAGTATTTACAAACGGATTCAAAGACTATATAGAATAAATCTAAATAAAAATAAGGGCTGCTATGAATAACTTTTCAGTTATTTGCGAAACGTCATTTCTGAATGCCCGTAATTTTATAGAAATAAAATTCAGTTTAACCATCATTGATTTGATCTGCCTTCCGATTGTCCTGTTTAACAGGAATGAGGATTTTTATGAAAATTGATCTCTAAAAGTCGTGATGCGTCAGAAGTTTTTATATGAACGCCTGTATCTAATTACATAAGAAGTGTAACTTACAGGAAGAGATTGAATGTGAGTAAAAACATTCGGTCCGGGTTCATTTTCTAAGAAGACTCTAAATAACTATGGACGATTCCAAGACTGATGCCGACGGTATTCAGGAATTGATCAAATTTTTGAAGTCACGAGAGTCCTATCCTCACGCACCTGAGACCGTCAAGCATATTCAAACTCACATCTCGAATGTTTTTATCGCGCCTCCGTTTGTCTATAAAACCAAGAAGAGGGTAGATTTTGGTTTTCTTGATTACAGCACGCTTGAAAAGCGTAAATACTATTGTGATCAGGAAGTGGAGCTTAACCGGCGCCTCTGTTCAGAGATTTATCTTGGCGTTGAAGCAGTTGTATCGGATGGAACACTTCTCAAATTGGTTCCGCGGAAGGAACTCTCCAATAAACATCATGTGGTTGATTATGCCGTAAAGATGAAGCTGCTTGATGAAACCTGGTTTCTGCACAGCTACATCGAAAGAGATGAACTTTCACATGAGCAGCTGGATCGTGTAGCAGTTAAACTCGCAAACTTTTACGATAGTCAGTCTCCCGATGCGAGTGTTGCTCAGTATGGTGATATCGAAAAAATTAAATTTAACACGGATGAAAACTTTGAGCAAACGGAGCAGTTTATTGATGATATAATCCGCAGAGAAGCGTTTAAAGCGATTCGTTATTTCACCAATTCATACCTGAAGCAAAATGAGAGGCTCTTTCAAAAACGGGTCAGTGAAAACAGAATCGTGGACGGCCATGGCGACCTTCACCTTGAACATATTCACGTGAGTCCGGGCGGTGTTTGTATCTACGACTGCATTGAATTCAGTGAACGGCTGCGCTATGGCGACCAGGCGGTGGACCTTGCCTTTTTCGCGATGGATCTGGATCACAACGAAAAGTGGAAAGAGTCGCGCTATTTTATTGAGCAAATGTCGGAAAAGCTTGATGATCCGGAGTTATCAACCATAATAGATTTTTATAAATGTTACCGGGCCTATGTAAAGGGGAAGGTAAAAAGCATGAAATCCCGTGAGGAAGAAGTGGAGAAGAGTGACAGAAATGAAGCAAGGCAGATAGCAGGCATCTACTTTGATTTATCACTCAGATATGCATTAATAGGATCAAAACCACTCGTATTGGTGTGTATGGGGAGAATTGCAACGGGAAAAAGTACGATAGCTGAGCATCTCGGAAAAACACTGAACGCTGATATTTTCTCATCAGATCGAATCCGAAAAGAACTTGCCGGCCTCCCGCTTCATGAACGGCCGCCGGAAGATGTAAGAAAAGAGATCTATTCACCGGAGATATCAGAAAAAACTTATAGTAAGATGACTGAAAGGGCTATAGAATCAATTCAAAACGGACAGAGCGTTATCCTGGATGCCACCTTCAGCCTCTCAAACGGACGGCAAAATCTAGTCAGTCAGCTTGAGGAAATAGGAGCTGAGTATCTGTTCATTGAAGCAGTTGCGTCTGATGAAACAATCAAATCAAGATTAAAAAAGCGAGACGAAAATCAGACCATTTCCGATGCAAGACTTGAGGACTTTGAGATGCTGACCGGCCGTTATGATGCACCAAATGAAATTGAATCCGATAAAATAATTAAGGTTGATACCGGTAAGGAACTGTCTGAGACGATCGCAGAACTCTATGAAAAACTGATAGGTTTACAGATGGTAAATCAGGATATATTTTAATTTAACGGAGGATTAAATCCCGATTTTCCTGGTCGGATAGGATTAAAGTCCCTCCGCCAACTGGCGGTTAATTAAATAGGACAGTGTATGTTGCTTTTCCAGATTCTTCACAAAACGGAAAATCACCGTTTTATTCAGAATGACCATGAATCAACTGGTTGTAGGGCTGCGTGATCACAAAATCGTTATATAAAACGACTGATACGCCCACGCCGCCCAAGTACTAACCAATGGGTTTGTCAACGAATTACATAACATCTACAATCCTGATCGAGCCATGGCAGTTGATGGCGAAGAGAAGAATCTGCCAAAGCAATGAATTATACTTTGGAAAATGTTGGACATGTTCTGTTGGGTAATCCACATATTTTGCCGCCAATCCACTAACTTTCGTACAGAGCCTAAAACTTTTTGTACTTAGACCGGAGTTGAATCTTCTCAAATACCTTCTAAAGGCTGGTAGTTCATAAGGTCCAAAATTATTTCATTCCTTACCTGAGATCATCACGCCAATAGAAATTCCAACTCTCATGTAGGCCTTGCCGTTAAAACCAACCATGGGAGTAAGGCCGGCCTTAAACGTTGGATGCCACTTATTTCTGTTCATGTAGCGATATCCAATCGTAAAGGTAGTCGCATTCGGCAACGGATAACTCCAGTTTTCAGTATCCTCAACATCACCAAGTACCACGCCAGCCCCGAGTTCCAGGCTGCTGGTTTCGTTTCCAATAAAGTAGTTGCCCATAATCACAGCAAAAAGAAATTGGTTATCGCGAAAATCCTGATAGCTTCTGTTTTCTATTCGGTCTGAATCCGTCGGAGGGTAACCGGAAATACCCAGCCTTATACCGTAATTATTCTCAAATCGCAGGTCGTAGTTCATAGAGTAGGTGATGCCGTTGCCGCCCACTTCAAGGTAAATGGATTGATCGGGGACACTGACATTTTTTTGAGGCAAATAGGGCAGCTGAGCGTAAAGCGTATGTGGATTCAAAAAACAGAAAAACATTAATGCAGCTAAGAGAGCAGCTTTAGTCAGCTTATTAATAACCTGAGTTCGATTCATAATATGTTAATTGAGGCGTTTAAAAGGGCCTCATCCCGCGCTCCCCCAACGGGATCCCCTCGGGAGATGCCGGGATCTCCCATCGTTATAAAGGCAGGAGATGCCGGATCGGGGTCCGGCATGACGGTGTTGAGAATGAAATATCTTAACAAACGCCCTTTTTGGACAACCCAATGTATTTATTTAATATTTTAGAATCGAACTAAGGTTAAGAGCTTGTGACATAAGGAGGATGTTTTTATAGCGTGACTCAGATGAAAGTATAATTGTATCAGACAAAAATGCTCAGTCCTAACGACAGGATTAAACCCATTATGGCAATAATGGTTGTCATGACGGTCCATGATTTTAACGTGTCTTTTTCACTCATTCCAAAATAGCGGTTGACCAGCCAAAATCCACTATCATTGACATGAGACATGATGGTGGCACCGGCTGCGATGGAGAGCACAACAAGAGCTTTGTGTGGTTCGCTTAGATTAAATTCAATCAGGATCGGGTAGATAATGCCCGCGGCTGTAATCATAGCTACAGTCGCAGATCCCTGCGTAATTCGTACCGCCGCAGCAATAAGCCAGGCAAGAATAATAACCGGCAAGCCAATGTCTGACATTGTATTGGCCAGCATTTCTCCTACACCACTGTCAACAAGAACCTGTTTAAACACACCTCCGGCGCCTGTGATTAAAATAATGACGCCCGCGGGCTTCATCGCTTCCATACTGAGTTTAGAAAGTTGTTCACGCGTTGAGCCTCTGCGAACCCCTAAACCATAGAGCGCTATGATTACGGCGATGATCAGTGCCACGAATGGGTGACCGATGAATATGATAGTTTCCGTGATGAATCCTGATGTAACCAGACCCTGCTCAACAAACGAACTGGTAAGCGTGTTGCCAAGAATGAGCAGAAGAGGAATTGATATAATGCTGATTAATAACAAAAAGGAGGGAAGCGAATCCGCTTGTTGTTTTTCTTCTTCTTCCAGTTCCATATAGTCGGGAACCGGAACATAAATCTTGCTGCCGATATATTTTCCAAAAACGGGGCCCGCAACAATGGATGTGGGAATTCCGATCAGGAAACCAAACAGAATGACCCAGCCTAAGTCTGCATCAATTATATCAGCGACAGCTATGGGTCCAGGCGTTGGTGGAATAAACGCATGAGTTACGGCCAGGCCTGTTAATAGGGGAATTCCGTAAAACAGCAGAGATTTTTTGGTGTCACGACTCAGGGCGTAGACAAGCGGAACAAGTATGATAAAGGCGACATCAAAAAAAACAGGAATGGCTACAAAAAAACCGGTTATTACCATCGCCAATGAGGCATTCTCTTTCCCGAAACGCTTAAGCATCGCGTTTGCCACAGCTTCTGCACCCCCTGAGTGCTGAAGAATCTGGCCAAAGATGGCGCCAAGCCCAACGACGGTCGCAACAAATCCAAGCGTACCGCCCATGCCGTTTTGTATACTCTCAATAACTGAAGAGGGGGGCATGCCAGCGGCAATACCCACAAAAATGCTTGCAATCAGAAGTGAAATAAATGCATTTACTTTGAATTTTGTGACCAGGATCAACAGCAGGGCGATTCCCACAAGTGTTGCAATGAGCAGCTGAAGTTCAATCATGGGTGGTAAGAAATTGATTAAAGATCATATATGACTCACTGTTTGTCCTATCTGTTGGTTGATTTCTTTTGCCAGTTTGTGTGAAAATAATTGCCTCGTGGCTGATCTGTTCGCTCGTACGTATGAGCTCCAAAATAGTCGCGCTGCGCCTGGATAAGATTGGCCGGAAGACGTTTTGAACGAATGGAGTCGTACTGTGACAGCGATGACATCATCACCGGACTCGGTATACCGATGCGGGCTGATCGACTTATTGTTTTTCGCCATCCGTCCTGCAATGATGAAAGCATTTTTGAGAAACTA
>Ga0102937_1001711_pt1 | contig 9958 bp, 11 predicted proteins | sample SalPonR2_B_D1_MG_FD_78213 | JGI IMG/M metagenome (GOLD analysis project Ga0102937, IMG submission 78213) | Salt pond soil microbial communities from South San Francisco under conditions of wetland restoration - Salt Pond MetaG R2_B_D1_MG | ecosystem: Environmental > Aquatic > Marine > Intertidal... | reverse complement strand
TTCGCCCGCGAAATGGGCGTTGACCTCACCAAGGTGAAGGGCAGCGGCGTGAAGGGCCGCATCACGCACGAGGACGTGAAGGTCTGGGTCAAGCAAGCCCTGCAAAAGGACGGCTCGGCAAAGCAGACAGGTGGCGGGCTGCCGGCGGTGCCGGAGGTCGATTTCTCCAGGTTCGGCCCGACCGAGCTGCAGCCGCTTTCCCGCGTGCAGAAGATTTCGGGCCCGCGGCTCCATGCCTCCTGGGTGAACCTGCCGCACGTCACCCAGTTCGACGAGGCCGACATCGGCGACATGGAGAAGGCGCGCAAATCGCTCAAGGGCGACGCCGAGAAGGAAGAGGTCAAGCTGACGCCGCTGGCCTTCATCCTGCGCGCCTGCGTCAAGGGACTGCGCGAGTTTCCCCAGTTCAACGCCTCGCTGCATCCCGACGGCAAGCAGCTGGTGATGAAGAAGTATTACAACATCGGTTTCGCGGTGGACACGCCCGGCGGCCTGGTCGTGCCGGTCATCAAGGACGTGGAGGGCAAGAGCCTGTTCCAGGTCGCGCGCGAGCTGGGGGAGCTCTCGGGCAAGGCCCGCGACGGCAAGCTGACCGCCGACGAGATGCAGGGCGGGAATTTCACCGTCTCCAGCCTCGGCAGCATCGGCGGCACCTTTTTCACGCCGGTGATCAACGCGCCTGAGGTCGCCATCCTGGGCGTTTCGCGCCACAAGATGCAGCCGGTCTGGCAGGACGGCGAGTTCGTCCCCCGGCTGATGCTGCCGCTTTCGCTGTCCTACGATCACCGCGTCATCGACGGCGCCGCCGCGGTGCGTTTCACGCGCTTCCTCGCGGAAATCATGTCCGACGTAGACCGGCTGCTGGCCTAGGCCGCGCCCGAGGTAATTGAGATGAGTGACACCAGGGAGATTCGTGTCCCCGACATCGGCGACTTCAGCGATGTAGAGATCATCGAGGTGCTGGTCGAGGAAGGCGACACCGTTGCCGAGGAAGACGCGCTGCTTACGCTGGAGACCGACAAGGCCTCGATGGACGTGCCTTCGCCGCACGCCGGCCGCATCGCCGAGCTCAAGGTGAGCAAGGGCGACCGGGTGTCGAAGGGCGACCTGGTCGCGACCATGGAGCAAGCGGCGGAAGAGGGAGCCGGGGAAGAGAGCGAAGGCGCGGACGAAGACGAGCATGACAGTGCAGACGAAGGCACGGAGGAAGGCACGGATGCAGGCCCGGCCTCGTCCGAGGCAGGAGCCGAAGCTGGAGAAGAAGCTAAACGCGAGACCGCTCAGTCGCAGCAGAAAGAGGCTTCGAAAGCGGAGGACGGTACGGGCTCCGGGGACGAGAAAAGCGAGCGGGACGCCGACCACGAGGCGGAGCTGCTGGTGCTGGGCGCGGGCCCCGGCGGCTATACCGCTGCATTTCGCGCGGCAGACCTGGGGCTGGAGGTCACGCTGGTGGAGCGCTGGGACACGCTCGGCGGCGTCTGCCTGAATGTCGGCTGCATCCCCTCCAAGGCGCTGCTGCACGCGGCGTCGGTGATCGAGGAGGCCGCGCACATGTCGGAGCACGGGATCGTGTTCGGCACGCCGAAGATCGAGCTGGACCCGCTGCGCAGCTGGAAGGAAGGCGTGGTGGGGCGGCTCACCAAGGGACTGGAGAGCATTGCGAAACAGCGCAAGGTGAAGGTGCTGCGCGGCTCGGCGAAGTTCCTGGATGAACATCACCTGGAACTCGAGGGTTCCGACGGTCGCCAGGTGCTGCGCTTCAAGCAGTGCATCATTGCCGCCGGCTCCGAGTCCATGGCACTGCCGGACATGCCCGACGATCCGCGCGTGATGGATTCCACCGGCGCCCTCGAGCTGGAGGAACTGCCGAAGCGCATGCTGGTGATCGGCGGCGGCATCATCGGCCTGGAAATGGCCTGCGTGTACGACGCGCTCGGCGTCAAGGTCAGCGTCGTCGAGCTGACCGACACGCTCATGCCGGGCACCGATCGCGACCTGGTCCGCCCGCTGGAGAAGCGCATCAAGGCGCGTTACGAGGCGATCATGACCGGCACCAAGGTCAGCGGAATGAAAGCCCTCAAGAGCGGTATCAAGGTGAGCTTCGAGGGCGAGAACGCGCCGGAGAAAGCCCAGACCTACGATCGCGTGCTGGTGGCGGTCGGTCGCCGGCCGAACGGCGAGGCGATCGACGCGCAGGCTGCGGGGGTCATGGTGGAGCGCGGTTTCATCCCGGTGGACAAGCAGCAGCGCACCAATATCAAGCACATCTTCGCCATCGGCGACATCGTCGGCCAGCCCATGCTGGCCCACAAGGCCACCCACGAAGGCAAGGTCGCCGCCGAGGTGGCCGCGGGCAAGAAGAGCGCTTTCGACGCGCGGGTGATTCCGTCGGTCGCCTACACCGATCCCGAGATCGCCTGGGTCGGGCTCACTGAAGAGCAGGCCAAGACCGAGGGCGTCCAGTACGAGAAGGGCGTATTCCCCTGGGCGGCGTCCGGCCGCTCGCTGGCCATCGGCCGCGACGAGGGCGTGACCAAGCTGTTGTTCTCGCCCGAGAGCGGGCACCTGCTGGGCGCGGGCATCGTCGGCACCAACGCCGGCGACCTGGTCTCCGAAGCGGCGCTCGCCATCGAGATGGGCTGCGACGGCGCCGACATCGGCCTCACGGTGCATCCGCATCCGACCCTGTCGGAGACCGTGGCGATGGCGGCCGAGGCCTTCGAGGGGACGCTGACAGACTTGTACCTGCCGAAGAAGAAACGCGCCAGGAAGAGTTAGCGGGGACGGTTGCAGCGTCGGGTGCAGTGGCCACGTTTCTGCGGAGACGTCGGGCCAGGTCCCGGCGCGGACGCTGTTCGATTGTGTAACTCGGCCCGGGCCATGCGTGATGTCAGGGATAGCTGCACGGTGGTGAAGATGCGAATGGAGCCGCTCGGCGACTGTATGAGCGACACGGCTACTCAGAGCTGGCGCGGCGAGAAATGGTGAAAGATGGTTGGGAGCATCCCGGCAGAAATCGGGCGCTGCTTGCGAAGGACTTTTGAAAACTATTTTGGTGACAGCTACTCGATCCGGATGATTAAAGCCTATGGCAAACATCATCGTCGTAGACGGGCCTGAACCTGTTAGGCATTGGAACAAGGGGTGAGAGGCATGGGTCGTTTCGTAGTGGTTGCGTACCCGCCGAAGCAGGGCCTGGAGCAGCAGCTTCTGGCCGCCGTGAAGAAGCACCTGGATGTGCTGCGAACTGAGCAACTCGTTACAGATAAGCCAGCCTAGATCATGCGCGCTGCTGACGGTTCCATCGTGGAAGTGTTCGAATGGCGCTCAGCTGCAGCAATCGAGAAAGCGCACAGCAATCCTTCGGTTCAGGCGCTCTGGGCTGAGTTCGGTGCGGTCTGTGAGTTCACACCGCTTATCAAGTTGCCGGAAGCGCATCAAATGTTCGCTGAGTTTGACGCCGTCGAGATATGAGTCGAATGACGCCATCAAGGCGCTGTATCTGATCATGAGCCCCTTGCTGTGCTACTGGATCTTCAAGGGGGCACTGAGCAACTGGCGGATTACAGACAGGGAGATCGAAGCGTTGTACAAGTATCTGCCGGAGTTAGCGCAGCGCGGCCGCGAGAAGATTCTGACCCCGGGGGAGCGTCACAAAAAATCCTGGAGCAAACTGATTGAACGCACGAAAGCTCGTCCTTCTGCTCGTATCCCACGGCCTCATCGGGGCTGTCGGCTTTGCTGCCGGAATCTACCTTCTGCCGATCCTCATCGCGCCAGCGGCGCCTTCCGCTGCTGAGGTGTCAGAAGTTGCCGAAACTGCAGCTTACACCGCGGAGTTTCGCCGGGATCTGAAGGACAGCGACGTCTTGCACTGGGGAGAAGGCAAGGTCGCCATAGGTGCGGACTCGATATCCCTCATGGGAAGGTTGGCACCCGGCCCTGACTACAAGCTCTACCTGTCCCCTGTTTTCGTTGAAACCGAAATCGAGTTCAATCGCTTGAAGCCGCAGATGGCCCTGGTGGGGGACGTCAAGACGTTCAGCAATTTCCTTGTCCGGGTTCCCATTGGCTTGAACCCATCTGAGTACTCGAGCGTCATCGTTTGGTGCGAAACCTTCGGCGAGTTCATTACCTCTGCGAAGTACAAGTAGTTGAAGATATTCATGGACACTGGGCAGCAACTGCCGGTTCCCCGTGGAGGGCGACGCCGGGCGCTATGAACATGGCAGGTCATAGTCATGGGTGAACGCTTAGGAAGCCTGGGCCTCGTTCCGTTTTTTATCCAGCAGCTAACCGACGATCGCTTGGTTGGCGAACGTCTCGGCCGCGTCGGGTCGGTTCAGCGCTCCAGGAGCACAGTCGTCTGCGAACCGGGTGAGCGAGTCGTAGAGTTATCCCCTGCCTTGCGAAAAGCAGCTGCTGTCGACAGGCCGGTTGTGGGAGACTGGATTGTTCTGGATGAGTCACTTTCCAGGATCGAACAAGTCCTGGAGCGGAAAAGCCTGTTCAGGCGAGTGGGTGCGGGCACGAGCAACGAAATACAGCCAGTAGCCGCAAACATAGACATCCTGTTTGTCGTCACATCCTGTAACGAGGAGTTTAAAGAGTCGCGGCTGGAACGTTATCTCTCGTTGTGCGCCGAAGCTGGGGCAACAGCCGTGATCGTTCTTACAAAAGCCGACCTTGTTGCCGATCCGAGCGATTTTGTCCGTCGTGCACGCAACGTCCAGGCCGGGGTTGCGGTCGAAACCGCGAATGCTCTTGATGCGGCGACACTCCATGGCGTTCGTGCCTGGATTGACAGCACGACTACAGCCGCCCTGGTGGGTTCATCCGGCGTGGGCAAGTCCACACTCCTCAATACGTTGGCGGGACACTCATTGGCTGCTACCAGTGAAATCCGTGAACAGGATAAGAAGGGCCGTCACACGACGACGCATCGTGAACTGCACATCCTCCCCTCCGGCGGACTGCTGATCGACGTTCCGGGCATGCGGGAACTGAGGGTGGCCGAGATCAACCAGTCGATTGGAACTGTCTTTGACGACATTCGATCACTGGCCGCGCAATGCCGGTTTGCTGATTGTGGGCACGAAACCGAACCCGGATGTGCGGTGATTCGAGCGATAGAAGAAAACAGGATTGATGCGCGTAGACTGGCCAACTACAGAAAGCTGATGCGCGAGAATGCTTTGGCAACAGCGACCTTGGCTGAAAAGCGCTCTCACGGCCGGGAGTTTGCGAAGATGGTTAAAGATGGCAAACGGATAAAACAGGACAAGCATCAAGCGTGAGTGTCCGTAATAAAGCGAAGCCCAGCGGCATGGCACCCCTCGGAGTTCTTGTGCGTTATTTGAAACCGTTCCTGGTCGGAATCATGACACTCGCGTTGTCAGCCGCGACATCAGCTGAAAGCCCGTCTGCGCCCTGCAGCGCTGCTGAATACCGGGCATTCGATTTTTGGATCGGAGAGTGGAACGTCCACGGCCCGGCCGGGCAGCTGGCCGGGGCGAACAGCATCAAGCGCGAGATCGGAGGCTGTGTCCTGCATGAGCGCTATGACACTGGCCGTGGATACAGCGGTGAGAGCTTCAATATCTATGACCGGTCGCGGAAAGTGTGGCACCAGACGTGGGTAGATTCGTCCGGGCTACTGCTATTGCTGGAAGGCGGCATGCAGGAAGGAAAGATGGTGCTCGAAGGACAAACCGCGGGGCCTGACGGTATCATGACCAGGCATCGGATCACCTGGACGCCAAACAGCGACGGAAGCGTCAGGCAGCTTTGGGAGTCGACTGACGCGTCGGGCGAGTGGAAGGTAGCATTCGATGGAAAGTACACGCGCAGATAGAAGCCACACCGAAGGCCGGCCTGCTGGAGATGACAATGCCGCAGCATGAAAAGATCAACTACGTGGAGTTCCCTTCGCAGGACCTGCCGGCGACGAAGGATTTCTTCCACCGAGCATTCGGATGGGTGTTCGTGGACTATGGTCCCGAGTACGCCTCGTTCTCCAACGAAGGACTCGATGGTGGCTTTTTCAAGTCGGAGGTGGTCGCGCGCACCGACCGCGGCAGTTCGCTTATCGTCCTCTACAGTGACGACCTCGAAGGCACGCTCGAGAAAGTCCAGCAGGCGGACGGACGCATCATCAAGCCGATCTTTTCGTTCCCCGGTGGCCGCAGGTTCCATTTCATGGAACCGGGCGGCAATGAGCTTGCGGTCTGGGGGGTCGATGAGTCCTGACTGCCTGTTTCAGCGGAACATGGCCGCTGGCGGCGGCACGTCCCTCGAACCCGGGTATTAGGGTGATATGGCACAGTCCGAGGCCCGATACTTCGAGATGAACCGTATCGGCTGGGATCGCCGGGCCGCAGTTCACGTCGAGTCGAAGTTTTACGATGTAGCCGGTTTTATGGCCGGAGCATCGTCGCTTCGGGAAATCGAGCTGGCGGAGTTACAGGACGTTGGCGGCAAGAAGATGCTTCATCTGCAGTGCCATTTCGGCCTGGATACCTTGTCGTGGGCCCGGGAAGGCGCGGTGTGCACGGGCGTCGATATCTCACCGGTAGCTATCCAGAAGGCCCGGGAACTGGCGGAGCAGGCCGGCCTGTCCGCGACGTTCATTTGTTCGGACGTTTACGGATTGGCGGCGCCCGCCGACACACCATTCGACATCGTTTTCACCTCGTACGGGGCGCTCTGTTGGCTGCCGGACCTGGACCGATGGGCAGAGGTCGTGGCGTCGAACCTGGCCATCGGCGGCCGGTTCTATATCGTCGAATTTCACCCGATCTACGACCTGCTGGCGGGCTATTCGTACTTCACCCGGCGCGTACCCGACATAGGCGAGGAAGGAACGTATACCGAGAACGGGGCTGAGGCCGTCGCCGAGCTCGCCACCTGGGCGCATCCGCTTTCCAGCGTGATCAATGCACTGGTAGGGGTGGGGATACAGATTGAGCAGGTCAGAGAATTTCCCTACAGTCCCTACCAATGTTTCGGAGGCATGGTGGAGCGAGAGCCGGGCCGGTTCTACCTGGATCACAAGGGGAACGATGTGCCGCTGGTTTACAGCATCAGCGGGAGAAAAGTCGCCTGACGAACGTATCCGGGCCTGGCCCCAGCGAAATCGACCCGATCGACCGGGTCACCCGGGTGTCAGCGCCTGTCATGACAAGGGGAAATTGATGAACTGGGACGCAATCGGAGCGGCAGGTGAACTTCTGGGTGCGGTTGTCGTGCTGTTCACCCTGGGATACCTGGCCGTTCAGACTCGCAGCATCAACAAGCAGAACCAGGCCGAGGCACGCTATGCGTTCGTCGAGGCAATGGGACAGGTCAATATGGTCATCGCCCAGAGCACGTCTGCGGCGGGCGTCTTCCGGAGAGGACTTGAGTCGGTCGAAGATCTCACGGACGACGAGAGAATGCAGTTCTTCATGTTCCTGGGACAACTCGGCAACCTCTGGTCGGTGATGCATCAGTTGCACGAAGACAAACTGCTGCCGGTGACGCAGTGGCTCGTCGTGAGAAATGATGTCGTCAGTATTCTTGGCTCCAACGGCGGCCGCTACTTCTGGAAGAACGGTGGCGAGGCGGCGTTCGATCCCGGGTTTGGCAAATTCGTCAGTTCCGAACTCGACAAGGCGGATCGACCCTACGACATGGCCAGGATGACGGCAGCGAGCTGAGTGCACACAGTGCACGAGACGCCTTCATGAACTACCACGAGGCCGGATAGTGCCAACCCGTCGCGCCAAGGTCGCGCTCGTCACCTGCCGCGCCTACCCTGATCTGTTCGAGGACGATCGCCCGCTTGCCCGGGCGCTGGAAGATCTCGGCATAGAGCCGTTCCCCGCAATCTGGGACGATCCGGCGATCGACTGGACATCCTTCGACGCGCTGGTGATCCGCACGCCGTGGGATTACTTCGAGCGCGCCGCCGAGTTTCGCGCCTGGCTCGATGCCCGCATCGCGAGCGGCGTACTCATGTGCAATGGCGGCGACATCATCGACTGGAACTTCGACAAGGGGTACCTGCGGGACCTGCAGGCGGCGGGCGTGCCGGTGGTCCCGACTGTCGTCGTTCAGAAAGGCGAAGAGGCCGATGTCGCGGCACTGGCGCGCGCCCGCGGCTGGGACGAGATCGTCGTCAAGCCGACCATCTCGGGCGGCGCCTATCGTACCCATCGCTTCCACGTCGAAGACGCGGCGCACTATCAGGACGGCATCGACGAAACCCTCGCGGATCGAGGTGTGCTGGTGCAGCCATTCCTGCCCGAGATCCTCGACGGGGGCGAGCTCTCGATACTCTTTTTCGACGGCGTATACAGCCATACTGTCCGCAAGCGGCCGAAGCCCGGTGATTACCGGGTGCAGTTCCAGTTTGGCGGCACCACCGAACGCATCGAGATCGAAGCGGCGCTGGTGGAGCAGGCGCGCGCCTGTGTCCTGGCGGCGCCCTCGTTGCCCGTCTACGCGCGCGTGGACGGCCTGGTGAAGGACGGGCAGTTCCTCCTCATGGAGCTGGAGGTCTTCGAGCCGCTGATGTTCCTCGCACACGATTCGGCGGCGCCGGGGCGCTTTGCGCGCGCGGTTCACGGCCGCCTGGCTGCAGGCGAATGACAGGTGGTTCGCACAACTCGGCCATGACAATCAGGCGCGCCACAGAACATGATCTGGCGGCCCTCGCCTCGTTGTTTTCGGAAGCGGTGCCTCAGATCGCGGCGGCGGGAAACTGCACATGCAGTTGCCGGGTGCGCTGGCCGGTCTACGCCGATGTCGGCGGCGTCCAGCCGGGTCAGCGGGACCGGATCCAGGAAGCGCTGCGCCTCGGAATACGCTAGCCTTCTCAGTCATTCCCGCGCCACGCGTGCGCACCGTCGAGGAAACGATCATGACCCTGAAGAACCGCACCCTGTTCATCACCGGCGGCTCGCGCGGCATCGGTCTCGCGATCGCGAAGCGCTGTGCCGCCGACGGCGCGAACATCGTGATCGCCGCGAAGACCGCGGTAGAGAATCCCAAGCTGCCCGGCACCATCCATTCGGCAGCGGCCGAGATCGAGGCTGCCGGGGGAAATTGCCTTCCGCTGCAGGTGGATATTCGTGACGAGCAGCAGGTCGAGGGGGCGGTCGGGGCGGCGGTGGAGCACTTTGGCGGCATCGACATCCTCGTCAATAACGCCAGCGCCATCAGCCTGACGAATACCGAGTCGACGCCGATCAAGCGCTACGACCTGATGATGGGGGTGAACGCGCGCGGCACTTTTCTCGTGACCCGGGCCTGCCTGCCGCGGCTGCGCGACAGCGCGGCCGTGGGCCGCAACCCGCACGTGCTGACGCTTTCGCCGCCGCTGAACATGGACCCGAAATGGTTCGCGCCGCACGTGGCCTACACCATGGCGAAATACGGCATGAGCATGTGCGTGCTGGGCCACGCGGAGGAATTCCGCCCCGACGGTATCGCGGTGAACGCGCTGTGGCCGCGCACGGCCATCGATACCGCGGCGCTGCAGATGATCCCGGGCATCCGCCCGGAGCACTGCCGCAAGCCGGAGATCATGGCGGACGCGGCTTACCATGTGCTGACCTCGGACGCGAAGAGCACCACGGGCAACTTTTTCATCGACGACGAAGTGCTGGCCGAGGCCGGCGTGACTGACCTGGACCCGTACTCGGTGGTGCCGGGGAGCAAGGTGCTGGTGCCCGACCTGTTCCTGTAAGTCGGTGCCCTAGTTCGCGGCCGGAGCCTCCGCATCGATGGCCGCGGCGATCTGCCGGGCGAGGCGGATCTGCGCCGCGCGGCGCTCCTGTTCACTGGCCTCCGGCCAGGCGGCGGAGATCACAATTACGAGTTCCCGCGCCGGGTCGATATGGATGAGCTGGCCGAAGATGCCGCGCGCCTGGAAGGTGCCGTCGCCGAGCGGCCACCACTGGAAGCCGTAGCCGCC
>Ga0102937_1001695_pt1 | contig 10005 bp, 6 predicted proteins | sample SalPonR2_B_D1_MG_FD_78213 | JGI IMG/M metagenome (GOLD analysis project Ga0102937, IMG submission 78213) | Salt pond soil microbial communities from South San Francisco under conditions of wetland restoration - Salt Pond MetaG R2_B_D1_MG | ecosystem: Environmental > Aquatic > Marine > Intertidal... | reverse complement strand
TTCGCCTCCCCTTCGAGTTTGCTTTTCTATGGCGCTTGTAAAATTCCAGACTGAAAATTTCCGCAATCTGTCTTCTGCACCAGTCAGTCTATCGCCTTCCTTTAACCTGCTGTACGGACAAAACGGCAGCGGTAAAACCAGTGTGCTGGAAGCCATCGGTTATCTGGGGTTGGGTCGATCGTTCCGGGTGAACCGGCATCAGGCAGTGGTGAGCCACGGTGCGCAACGGCTCACGGTGTTTGGTGGACTGGATCATGGCCTGGACGATCGGAGTCGGGCAGACAACGGGGCTTTGGTTCATCGTCTCGGAATTTCCCGGGATGTGGGTCAGAAAGAAACGATCCTGAGGGTGGATGGTGAAGCAGTGCGAAGTTTGTCCAGCCTGGCGAAACATCTGCCGGTCTCGGTAATCGATCCGGGTGTGTTTGATGTGGTCGCGGGTGGGCCGGGAAAGCGGCGACAGTTTCTCGATTGGTTAGTGTTCCACGTGGAACCTTCTTTTGGATCGATTTGGCAACAATGCCAGAGAGTCACATCACAGCGGAATCAAATGCTCAGAAATGGTAGACTAGACGAAGCGTTAATGCGGGTCTGGGACCATCAGTACACCACCCTGAGTGAACGCATTACCGAGGCTCGCGCTAGCATCTTTGGCAAGTTCAAGGCGGCCTTTGGAAAGCTGGTCTGTGAAGTGGAAGTACCCTGGACTGAAGGTCTGAAGCTCGAGTACTACGCGGGCTGGGATGTTAACCGCCCGCTGGTGGAATTGCTTGCAGATCATCGAGAACAGGAGCGAAAGGTCGGACACACACTTTATGGTCCGAATCGCGCCGATATCCGGTTGAAGTTCCAGGGGCGGCCAGTGGCCGAAACCTTCTCCCGGGGCCAGCAAAAAACATTGGTTATATTAATGAAGATTGCCCAGGGCATGTTGTTGAGTGACATGGGCAAGCAGGTGACCTTTTTGCTCGACGACATCAATGCCGAGCTGGATGAAGGACATCGGGCCATGCTGGCCAGCAGGTTACAGGCATTACGTTGTCAGGTGTTTATCACGTCTATAGAGCGTCCCCTCGTGGACCAGCTCTGGCCCGAAGGTAAGGCACCGGATTACAGATTGTTCCACGTGGAACATGGCAAATTGACGGAAGAATAAGACCGGTGGGAAAAGCAAAAATGCCCCGGCCTATCACGCTTCAGGAGTTTCCGAATGAGTGAATCGAACTACAATTCCTCCAGTATCAAAGTCTTAAAAGGACTGGATGCGGTGCGAAAGCGGCCAGGCATGTACATCGGGGACACCGATGATGGCACCGGTCTGCATCACATGGTCTTTGAGTTGGTAGATAACTCCATTGACGAAGCTCTCGCGGGCTACTGTTCGGAGATCGGGGTGATCATTCATCCGGATGAATCGGTAACGGTTAAGGATAACGGCCGTGGTATTCCGGTGGATCTGCACGAGGAAGAGGGTGTCTCCGCGGCAGAGGTTATTATGACCGTGCTGCACGCCGGTGGTAAGTTCGATGACAACTCCTACAAGGTGTCTGGCGGCCTTCACGGTGTCGGTGTATCCGTGGTCAACGCATTGTCCTCTACCCTCACCCTGACGATCCGTCGTGATAACAAGGTGTATGAACAGACCTACACCCACGGTGTTCCCAATTCGCCCCTGGCTGCTGTTGGCGAAACCGATGCTTCGGGCACCAAGGTGCATTTTATTCCATCGCCGGAAACCTTCACTCACATTGAGTTCCACTACGACATTCTTGCCAAGCGCCTTCGTGAACTGGCGTTTCTTAACAGTGGCGTCCGCATCCGTTTGACCGATGAACGGTCCGGCAAGGAAGAGATCTTTCAATACGAAGGTGGTCTGAGGGCTTTTGTTGAGCATCTGAACGCCAACAAGACGCCGATTAACCGGGTATTCCACTTCAACCGCGAGCGGGAAGATGGGATTGCGGTGGAAGTGTCCATGCAATGGAATGACGCGTTCCAGGAAAACCTTTACTGCTTCACCAACAACATCCCCCAGCGGGATGGTGGTACTCATCTGGCCGGTTTCCGTGCCGCCCTGACCCGTTCTCTCAACAACTACATTGAGCAGGAAGGCCTGGGCAAGAAGGCCAAGGTTGCGACTTCCGGTGACGATGCCCGTGAAGGCCTCACTGCCATCATTAGCGTGAAAGTTCCGGACCCGAAGTTCTCCTCCCAGACCAAGGACAAGCTGGTGTCCTCCGAGGTAAAAACCGCGGTCGAGCAGGAGCTGTACCAGAGTTTTGCCGAATACCTGCAGGAGCAGCCCAACGAAGCCAAGCTTATCGTCAACAAGATGATCGAGGCCGCCCGGGCCCGTGAAGCAGCCCGAAAGGCACGGGATATGACTCGTCGAAAAGGCGCCCTGGACATTGCCGGCCTGCCCGGAAAACTGGCGGACTGCCAGGAGAAAGATCCGGCCCTTTCCGAACTGTACATTGTGGAGGGTGATTCCGCCGGTGGCAGTGCCAAGCAGGGCCGTGACCGCAAGACCCAGGCCATCCTCCCGTTGAAGGGTAAGATCCTGAACGTGGAGAAAGCCCGCTTTGACAAGATGCTCTCCTCTGCGGAAGTGGGCACCCTGATCACGGCGCTGGGTTGTGGTATCGGCCGGGAAGAGTTCAATCCGGACAAACTGCGTTACCACTCGATCATTATCATGACCGATGCGGACGTGGACGGTTCCCACATCCGGACCCTGCTGCTGACCTTCCTGTTCCGTCAGATGCGCGAAATCATTGAGCGCGGCCACGTCTTTATCGCCATGCCACCGCTTTACAAGGTCAAGCGGGGCAAGCAAGAGCAGTACCTGAAGGACGAGAAGGCCAAAGAAGCCTACCTCACACAGACCGCTCTGGAAGGCGCCCAGCTCTATGTGAACCCGGAGGCTCCGGCGATCAAGGATTCCGCACTGGAAACCATGGTCAAGGACTACCAGGCGGTTATGAACATGATTGGCCGCCTGTCCCGTGCCTACCCGGCCAAGGTTCTGGAACAGATGCTTCAGAACGTCACGCTCAAGCCCGAGCACCTGAAGGAAGAAGCGGAAGTGGCTCGCTGGGTCGCTCGCCTGGGTGATGGCCTGGACCTGGATACCCGTACCGGTACCAAGTATACCTTCTCGGTGACCAAGGATACCGAACGGGCCCTGTACCTCCCGAAAGTGACCATCTATGTTCACGGGATCCCCTACGATCACGTCTTCAGTCACGATTTCTTCGAATCGTCCTCCTACGCGGCGATCGCCCGTATGGGTGAGACTCTGGATGGTCTCATTGAAGAAGGCGCCTATATCCAACGGGGTGAGCGCAAACAGGCGGTCCTGTCTTTCGAGGGCGCTTTGGACTGGCTGATGAAAGAGGCCCAGCGCGGCCTGAACATTCAGCGCTATAAGGGACTGGGCGAGATGAACCCGGAGCAGCTGTGGGAAACCACCATGGATCCGGAGACCCGTCGGATGATGAAAGTAACGATCGAAGATGCCATTGCGGCCGATCAGATCTTCACAACTCTGATGGGTGACGATGTAGAGCCTCGTCGCAACTTCATCCAGACCAATGCGCTGGAAGTGACCAACCTGGATATCTGATCAACAAATTCCAGGTGCAATAAAAAAAGCGGCGGAGGCTTTCAAACCTCCGCCGCTTTTTTATGTCCGGCCTTATCGGAAAACGTCCGGGACTGCTATTTCCCGGTGGTCGATTCCGAGGACTTGTTTCGTTCCTTCTCTTTCTCTGCCAGATGAGGTGCCATCACCTCTTCCAGGGTGTAACCGGTCAACCGGCGGATGGTGCGCCACAGATAATAGAAAATCAGCATCATCATGATCATCGAAGGAATGGCGATCATCGGATAACTCACCAGGGTCATCCGACCCAGCTCCTCATTGAACGCCTGGGTGCCGGACGGGCTGACCACGATCCATTTGGCCAGCACGTAGTTCATGATCGATGAGAACAGGAAGGTGCCGGCAAAGAAGTAGCTGGCCTTCAGAAGCCGTTCTTCGAACTCATCAACCCGGTTGTGTTCCTCAAGCGTCTTATGGATCTTATCCACATCCAGAACACTCGGGTTATACAGCAGGGTGCGTACCAGCGGGTACTTGGTCCTTGTGGAGGCCAGTACCGCCAGACCAATGATTGCCGGAATCGCCGCTTCCTTGATGGCCAGCCAGCCGGCATCCAGTTCCAGTAACCCGATGCCGCCGGTCAGGCCAACGCTGACCAGACCCAGTACCGCGATGAAGTTTTTCTTCCGGTATTTGATCAGTTCAAACAGGCCCCAGCCCAGGGGAAACGCCAGGCCGATGAGCAGCGCGTTGACGTTGCCCAGGTGTTCGTCGCCACTGAACTTCATCAGGATAACGGAGGGAATGATGATGCTGACCAGCAAATCGACCCAGGGCCTTGGCTTGTGGTCCGGTACGTTGGCGGAGCTCGGAGACGTCATGATCTAGCCTGGTTGGTGAAACTGGAGCAGTGCAGAACGGCACTGCCAAAGAAGTCCTGGCAGTATACGACGAATATGAGCCCTGACGTAACCGCTGTCAGAGTGCGTTAACCGTGGGTCTGGCTGCCAGCCGTAAATGAACTGTCGACTTTGTTTCTGTTATAAAAAAGCCGGGCTTATGCCCGGCTTCTCTGACTTCTCGTGAAATTCAGCGCCAATCAGGCACCAACTTCCTTGAGGCTCTCTTCTACAATTGCCAGCCCTTCTTCCAGCACATCGTCTTCGATGGTGACCGGCATCAGGAAACGCAATGTATTGCCGTACATACCACAGCTCAGAAGAATCAGGCCCTTCTCTTTCGCCTTCTTGGTTACTGCAGCCGCCAATTCCGGCTTGGGTGTATGGCTTTCCTTGCTTTCGACCAGCTCAAAGGCAGCCATGGGACCGAGATTGCGTACGTTGTCGACATGGGCAAACTGTTCCTGCCACTGACTGAAGCGCTGTTTCAGCTTCTCACCCAGTGCCTGGGCCTTGCCAAGAATGTCCTCTTCCTTGAATACGTCGAACACGGCCAGTGCTGCGGCACAAGCTGTCGGACTACCGGTGTAGGTGCCGCCCAGTGAGTTCGGGCCGGAAGCATCCATGTGCTTATCGGTGCCGACGATGGCAGAAATGGGCATACCATCTGCCATGCTCTTGGCCATGGTCATCAGATCCGGTTCAACACCACTGTGCTCGATGGCAAACATCTTGCCGGTCCGGCCAAAGCCGCTCTGTACTTCGTCCGCGATCATCAGGATGTCGTTCTCATCACAGATCTTGCGGATTTCCTTCAGGAAACTGGTCGGTGCCGCGTAGAAACCGCCCTCACCCAATACCGGCTCGATCACGATCGCAGCGGTGTCCTTGGCCGGTGAATCCGCCTTCATGGCCATCTTCAGGCCGCGCAGTGCTTCGTCTTCGCTTACGCCATGGTACGGCACTGGATACGGGGCGCGGAAAACGGTACCGGGCATGGGGCCGAAGTCGGTCTGGTAGGGGGCGGCCTTGCCGTTCATCGCCATGGTGTAGAAGGTACGGCCATGATAACCGCCGTCAAAGCAGATCACGTTGGTCTTGCCGGTGGCCGCACGGGCAATCTTCATGGCGTTTTCCAGGGCCTCGGCACCGGAGTTGGCCAACATCACCTTGGCATGGCCGCGTACCGGGACCACGCCGCTGAGTTTCTCTGCCAGTTTAACGTAGCCCTCATAGGGCATAACCGTCTGGCAGGTATGCATCAGCTTGTCCAGCTGTGCCTTGACTGCTTCCACGACCTTCGGATGACGGTGGCCGATGTTCAGTACGCCGATGCCGCCGGCAAAATCGATCATGCGTTTGCCGTCTGCATCCCACAATTCCGCATTGGTTGCGTGGTCGGCAAACTGTTCGTTGGGACTTGCCGCGCCCGCTGCAACGTAGCGTTCTTTGAGTGCCTGCAATTCTTTATTGCTCACTTTGCCATTCTCCCTGGGTTCAGGTTCGAAAGTTTCACCTAACAGTGTAAGTAGTCCGGTCACAGGAAACAAACCGACTATTGTCTCTGTCAGGCGGCGTTGTCCCGAAACTGCAGTTTGGCCAGACGCTGATAGAGGGCATTATGACGCATCAGTTCATCGTGGCTACCCACAGCTAACAGGAGTCCCTGGTCCAATACCGCAATGCGATCAGCGTCCCGGACCGTCGCCAGTCGATGGGCAATAACCAGTGTGGTTCGCCCGGCTGTGAGCGCCGGCATCGCCTGCTGGATCAGGTTTTCACTCTCCGCATCCAGCGCGCTGGTGGCTTCGTCCAGCAACAGGATCGGAGCATCGGCCAGCAGTGCGCGGGCGATGGCAAGACGCTGCTTCTGGCCACCGGAGAGGCCCAGGCCGGCATCCCCAAGCAGGGTTTCGTAGCCTTTGGGCAGAGCCTGGATGAAATCATGGGCATGGGCAATCTTGGCGGCCTGCTCGACGTCCTGCTGGCTGGCATCGGGCCTTGCGTAACGGATGTTGTCGGCCACGGTGCCATGGAACAGGGCTGGATTTTGGGGCACCAGGGAAAAACACCGGCGCAGGGCATCGAGAGACAGCTCGGCGGTGTCCATGCCATCAATGAGAATGCTGCCCTCAGTTGGCTGGTAGAAGTGCAGCAGCAGATCAAACAGGGTGGATTTGCCGGCTCCGGACGGGCCCACCAGGGCCAGGGTCTCGCCAGCTTTGACCGTCAGTGAGAGATCTGTCAGCGCGGGGTGCTCCAGACGCCCCGGATAATGGAAGCTCAGGTGGTCAATCCGGATCTCACCCTGAACCGGTTCTGGAAGGTTTCGGGTAGTCTGTTTGCGCTCAAACGCCGGCTCGGTCTGCAGCAGCTCGAACAACCGTGCCGCCGACCCGGCGGCCCTCTGCAACTCGCCAATCACCTCGCTGATGGCACCGGCAGCAACGCCCACCAGCAGGCTGTAAAACACGAAGGCCGCCAGTTCGCCGGGGCTGATCCGGCCGTTAATCACATCCAGGCCCCCTATCCAGATAACAATCCCTACGGCCCCCATCACCAGGGAAATAGCCAGCGTGGTTAGCCACGCGCGCTGACGGATACGCTGGCGAGCGATCTCGAACGCCCGCTCGGACACCTCGGAGAAATACTTGCGGTCGTGGGGCTGATGGTTAAAGGCCTGAACGGTCTTGATCTGTGTAAGGTTCTCGCCTACATAACTGCCGACATCGGCCACCCGGTCCTGGCTGAGCCGGGACAGTGCCCGTACCCGCCGGCCAAAGAACAGGATGGGGGCAATCACCAGCGGAAAGCCCAGCAGAATGATACTCGCCAGCTTGGCGTTGGTAATGAACAGCAGCAGCAAACCACCGACCAGCATCAGGGCGTTACGCAGGGCAATGGATACCGTTGAGCCAATCACCGACTGCAGCACGGTGGTATCGGCAGTAAACCGGGACTGGATTTCCAGGGCCCGGTTCTGCTCGAAGAAACCCGGGTGAAGATCGATCAGATGGTTAAAGACCTTTTTGCGAATATCCGCCACCACCCGCTCGCCGATCCAGGACACCAGATAGAACCGGGCAAACGACCCGAACGCCAGGCCCAATACCAGGATGAAAAACAGCCCGATGGCCCTGGCCAGGTTTTCCGGCGACTCGGTGGCTAATCCCTGATCCACCAGGATACGTAAACCCTGCCCTAAGCCGAGTGTGATACCGGCCGTGAAGATCAGCGCCACCATGGCACCGGCGACGGCCCGGCGATAGGGGCTGATAAAGTCGATGACCAGTTTCAGGGCCTTGCGGTGACGGGTTCTGATGATGTGTCTCCCCAGATGGTGGTGCTGTAGACTCTGCCAGCTATACGATTTTGTCGTTGAACAGGACTCATCATACCTGAGCTACCCTGACTTTCTTCAGAAGCAACCATTGGCCCCTGATCTAACGGTCACTTTTTGCCGAAGGGGGATTTGTCGGATTACGCTGCGCTAATCCGACCTACCAGAAGCCATTCATGGCTTTTGACGGTCCCGGAAGGACCCTCCACCCACGCGGGCTCCCAGAATTTGGAGTTAACTCGTAGGTCGGATTAGCCCAGCGTAATCCGACAACATTGCCAAAGGATACTCCCACAGTGCGCGCCTACGCCGACAACGATTACCCGGCAGACCACAAACCGGACTGGAAAATCATTTCAGGCCTCTGGCCCTATCTCGCGGAATTCCGGGGTCGTGTCGCGCTTGCCCTGGCTTTGCTGGTCTTGGCCAAGCTGGCCACTGTCGCCACCCCCATCGCCTTGAAATACATCGTCGACTACCTGGACCAGAACCGCGGGGCGGACATGCTCCTGTGGATCCCGGTGATCCTTGTGGTGGCTTACGGCGCGCTGCGGTTCGGCGCCACTTTGTTCAACGAGCTTCGGGATGCGGTGTTTGCCCGGGTGGCTGAACGGGCCATGCGGCGGGTGTCCCTGCGGGTGTTCGAGCATCTGCATCAGCGGGAGCTGGCCTTCCACCTGGACCGCAAGACCGGTGGCCTGGCCCGGGATATCGAGCGGGGCACCAACGGCATCAGTTTCCTGCTGCGCTTCACCCTGTTCAACATTGTGCCCACTCTTCTGGAAATCCTGCTGGTGGCCGGCATCCTGTTCGTGGTGTTCAACGTGGGTTATGTCGTGGCCATTCTGGTGGCCGTGGTGGTTTACGTGGTGTTTTCCATCAAGATTACCGAGTGGCGGACCAAATTCGTACGCGAAGCCAATGCCCGGGATAACCAGTCGAACTCGCGGGCGATAGACAGCCTGCTGAACTATGAAACCGTCAAATACTTCAACAATGAACGCTATGAGGCCCAGCTATACGACGTTGATCTGGACGACTGGGAACAGGCCCGGCTGAAAAACCGGTTGTCCCTGGCCGCGCTTAACTCCGGACAGGCGCTGATTATTGGCCTGGCGATGATCGTGATCATGGCCATGGCGGTCCAGGAGGTAGCCAGCGGTGAGATCACCCTTGGTGATTTCACCATGATCAATGCCTACCTGCTTCAGCTGTTCATTCCCCTGAACGCCCTGGGTTTTGTGTATCGTGAAATCCGGCAGGCCCTGGTGAATGTCGAGCGGCTGTTCAAGCTGCTGGGGGATAAACCGGCCATTGAAGATGCCCCGAATGCCACTGACCTGGCAGTGGATAAAGGCGAAGTGCAGTTCGACCATATCCACTTTGCCTATCGTCCGGACCGGCCGATCCTGCGGGATGTGAATTTCACCATCCTGGCCGGCCACAAGGTGGCGGTGGTGGGAGCCAGTGGTGCAGGCAAGTCCACCCTCGCCCGCCTGCTGTTCCGTTTTTACGACGTCGATCAGGGCGCCATCCGTATCGATGGCCAGGACATCCGAAACGTGACCCAGGACAGCCTGCGATCAGCGATTGGTGTGGTGCCCCAGGATACCGTGCTGTTCAACGATACCCTGTACCGGAACCTGGCCTATGGCCGGCCGGAAGCCACCGAGGAAGAGGTCTATCGTGCTGCCCGAATGGCCCACCTGGAAGACTTTATCCACAGCCTGCCGGAGGGCTACGAAACGAAGGTGGGCGAACGGGGCTTGAAGCTGTCCGGTGGCGAAAAGCAGCGGGTGGCCATTGCCCGGGTGATTCTGAAGAACCCGCCGCTACTAATTTTGGATGAGGCCACATCCTCGCTGGATTCATTGTCGGAGCAGGCAATCCTTGGGGCGCTCAACGAAGTCAGCCAGCAACGTACCACGCTGGTAATAGCCCATCGTCTCTCCACCATCCGCGATGCCAACACCATTCTGGTGATGGATGGCGGGCGTATTGTCGAGAGCGGCAGTCATAGCGAATTGCTGGCCGCCGGCGGCCACTACGCCCATCTCTGGGCGCAGCAGCACAGCAGTCAGAAAAAAAGCAATGACGGCAACGAGGACGCCAGTGATTAATCCGACCTGAGCCTTTCGGCCAGGCCTGAGGCACGGACCACC
>Ga0102937_1001688_pt1 | contig 10028 bp, 5 predicted proteins | sample SalPonR2_B_D1_MG_FD_78213 | JGI IMG/M metagenome (GOLD analysis project Ga0102937, IMG submission 78213) | Salt pond soil microbial communities from South San Francisco under conditions of wetland restoration - Salt Pond MetaG R2_B_D1_MG | ecosystem: Environmental > Aquatic > Marine > Intertidal... | reverse complement strand
TACCTGAAACAGCTGTTACCAAAGCGGCCTGATCTGAAAGTCATCATTACCTCGGCCACCATTGAGGTTGAGCGATTCAGTGAGTTCTTCGGCGACGCGCCGGTGATTGAGGTCAGTGGTCGTACTTTCCCCGTGGATGTCCGCTATCGCCCGCTGGCAGGGGACGAGGATGACCGCGATCAGAGCTGGAGCGACGGCGTTCTTCAGGCCATTGAAGAAATCGAGCAGCATGAGCGGGCCGACAAACAGCCGCCCGGTGATGTCCTGGTATTCCTGCCCGGCGAGCGGGAAATCCGCGGTCTGAGCAAGACCCTCCGCCACGCCGAATTGCGGCACACCGAGGTGTTGCCGCTGTATTCGCGCCTGAGCAATCAGGAGCAGAACCGGATATTCCAGAGCCATCCCGGCCGGCGGATCGTCCTGTCCACCAACGTTGCCGAAACTTCGCTGACGGTGCCCGGTATCCGCTACGTGATTGATACCGGGGTCGCCCGTATCAGCCGTTACAGTGTGCGCTCCAAAATCCAGCGCCTGCCGATAGAACCGGTATCCCAGGCCAGTGCCAACCAGCGGGCGGGGCGCTGTGGCCGGGTTGCCCCCGGGATCTGCTTCCGGCTTTACGATGAAACCGACTTTCTGAACCGCCCGGAGTACACCGATCCGGAGATCCTGCGAACCAATCTGGCGTCGGTCATTCTGCAGATGGCCACCTCAGGCCTTGGCGAGATTCGCCGTTTTCCCTTCCTCGAGCCACCGGACCGCCGCCTGATCAACGATGGCTACAAGCTGCTTGAAGAGCTCAGCGCGGTAGACGACAAGCGCCGGGTAACCCGGCTGGGCCGTACCATGGCCAGGCTGCCACTGGACCCGCGTCTGGCCCGCATGCTGGTCACTTCATCCGGGCAGGGCAGTCTGGCGGAAACCCTGGTGGTGATTGCCGGGCTGAGTGTGCAGGATCCGCGGGAGCGGCCCCAGGAAAAACAGCAGGCGGCGGATCAGGCCCACGCCCCGTTCAATGACAAGGACTCGGATTTCCTGAGCCTGCTGAACATCTGGAACTTCTTCGAGGAACAGCGCCAGGAACTGTCCCAGAATCAGCTCAAAAAGCTGTGCCAGAAAAATTTTCTGTCCTGGATGCGGATGCGGGAATGGCGCGATATTCACCGCCAGCTGACGCTGATCTGTCGTCAGCAGAAACTGCAACTGAATCGGGAAACGGCCAGCTACGCCGCGCTGCACAAGGCGATCCTGTCCGGTCTGCTTGGTCAGGTGGCGGTGAAGATCGAAAAAAAGGAATATCTGGCCACCCGCAACCGGAAGGTACTGATCTTCCCCGGCTCGAAGGTCTCCAGATCCTCGCCCAAATGGATTGTTGCCACGGAGATTGTCGAGACCAGCCGGGTATTCGCGCGCATGGTCGCAAAAATCGAGCCGGACTGGATTGAGCCGCTGGCTGGCCACGTGGTGAAGCACCATTATTTCGAGCCACACTGGGAACAGAAGCGGGGTCAGGTGATGGGGTACGAAAAGGTGACCCTGTATGGCCTCGATATTGTGTCTGCCCGGCGGATTCCCTACAGCAGGGTTGACCCGGCAGAGTGCCGTAATCTGTTCATCCGGCGGGCGCTGGTGGAAGGCGATTATCAGTCGAAAGCGCCATTCATCGCCCGCAACCGCGAGCTGCTGGACTCGGTCGAGGATCTGGAAAAAAAGACCCGGCGGCGGGATCTGCTGGTGGACGACGAGACCCTGGTCGCATTCTACGACCAGCGTCTGCCCGCTAACATTGTCAGCGGTGCCCATTTCGAGCGCTGGTGGAAGCAGCTTGATGAACAAACCCTGCGCTCGCTGGAGCTGGCGGAATCAGACATTCTCCAGCGCCCGGTGGATGAACAGGCAGATTCGCTGTATCCGGACTTTCTGGAGTGGGAAGGCGTCCGCTACCCCCTGAGCTACGAATTCGAGCCCACCAGTGAGCGCGACGGGGTAACGCTTCAGGCGCCGATCATGGCATTGAAACAGCTGCCGGCCCGGCGTCTGGAGTGGCTGGTTCCCGGCCTGTTGCGGGAGAAATGTATCGCCCTGGTGAAAGGTTTACCCAAGGCCCTGCGGCGGAACTTCGTTCCGGTTCCGGACTTTGTCGATGCGGCGCTGGAAAATCTGCAACCATCCAACGAGCCCCTGACCCTGCAGCTGGCCGAGCAACTGCGCAAAATGACCGGCGTCCGGATTCCGCCGGAGGCCTGGTCCGAGGCGGAGCTGCCCAATCATCTTCGCATCAATCTGCGGGTAGTGGACGATGCCGGCAAGCCGATTGCAGAAGGCCGGGAGACCGAAAGTCTGCAAAATGAACTTGATGGCCGGGCCCAGGATGCGCTGGCCCGGGCCAGTTCCGGTCAGAGCCGGGAAACCAGGGCCAGGCGTTCAACTGAATGGGAATTCGGTGATCTGGCGCACACGGTCACCACCGAAAAGGGTGGCATGGAAGTCACGGTTTATCCGGCGCTGGAAGATATGGGCGATTCGGTGCGACCCGTTCAGTGTCTTGATCCGCTCACCGCCGAAGACTCGACCCGCCGGGCCGTTGCGCGGCTGATGCTGATCCGGTTTGGTAATACCCTGGATGGGCTGGAGCGCAAGCTGCGTTACTTCAAGGATTCAGCATTGATGTTCGCCCCGGTGGGCCAGTCCCGGATACTGCTGGACGACCTGCTGGTGTCCACGGCCATCGAGCACTTTTTGAGTGATGGCCTGCCCAGATCAGAATCGGGTTTTGATCAGTGTTTTGATGAAAAACGGTCCGATTTTATTCCGGCTCTGGAAGCCGCCGATGAGCGCCTGCACCAGGCAATGACCGGCTACCATTCAGTAATGAAACAGCTGAAAGGCAAGATCGACCTGGCCCTGGCCAACAGCATGGCGGACCTTAAATTCCAGATGCAGAACCTGGTGTATCCCGGCTTTCTGGTGGAGACACCTTCCCGCTGGCTGGCCTGTTTCAGCCGTTACTTCGAGGCCGCGGGTATCCGCTACGAGAAAATGCGTCGGGAAATGGGCCGGGAACGGGAATTTCTGCATACCATCGAGCCGTTATGGGCCCGTTATGCCGCCAAACGCGAGCAGCAGAACCGGCAGGGTGTTCGCGATCCGGAACTGGTTTTGTACCGGTGGATGCTGGAGGAATTCCGGGTATCGTTTTTTGCCCAGCAACTGGGCACGGCCGTGCCGGTTTCGGTAAAGCGTCTCGACCGGCAGTGGGCGCGGACACGGGTTTGAGGACTGTGTTAATATCTGGTGCAGAGCCATGACGTTTTTATATCTTTACATCAGATTCTGACGAGGAGTTAGCGTGATCAAAGCCGTCATCAGCGGAACCGGGCTATACACGCCGCCAGCAACCATCACCAACGATGAACTGGTCACTGCGTTCAACGCCTTTGTCGAGCGCTACAATGCAGAACACGCCGATGAGATTGCCAGCGGCGAGCGCGAAGCACTGGAACCCTCGTCATCCGCTTTTATCGAGAAGGCGTCAGGTATAAAGCGCCGCCATGTGATAGATAAAGAGGGCATTCTGGACCCGGAACGCATGTGCCCGAACATTCCGGACCGGCCCAATGACGAACCATCAATCCAGTGTGAAATGTCGGTGGCAGCCTGCAAGGGAGCCCTTGAACAGGCCGGGAAAATGCCTGCCGATGTCGACGCGGTGATTGTCGCCTGCTCCAACCTGCAGCGCGCTTACCCGGCTGTTGCGGTCGAGGTGCAGGCTGCGCTGGGAGTCGAGGGCTTCGCCTATGACATGAACGTGGCCTGCAGTTCCGCCACCTTTGGTCTGCAGGCTGCGGTGAATGCGGTCGAGAACGGCTCGGCGCGGGGGGTTCTGGTGGTCAGTCCGGAAATCTGCTCGGGACATCTCAATTTCCGTGACCGCGACAGTCATTTCATCTTTGGTGATGCCTGCACCGCGATTCTGGTGGAGCGAGAGGAAAATGTGGCCTCCGGTGAAGGTTTTGAAATCCTCGGAACCAGCCTGAAAACCGTATTCTCCAACGCCATCCGCAATAACTTCGGGTTTCTGAACCGGGCCGACAAGTCCGGCATTAACAAGCCTGACAAGCTTTTTGTGCAACAGGGGCGGAAGGTGTTCAAAGAAGTGTCGCCAATGGTTGCGGAAACCATGCTGAAGCAGCTGGCATCGCTGTCGCTGGAAGCCAAAGAACTCAAACGCATGTGGCTGCATCAGGCCAATCTGAATATGAACCAGATGATTGCCCGCAAGGTGCTGGGCCGGGATGCAACCAGCAAAGAGGCACCGGTCATTCTGGATGAATACGCCAACACCAGCTCAGCCGGCTCCATTATTGCCTTCCACAAGAACAAGGATGACTTTACCATCGGCGACCTGGGTGTTATCTGCTCATTTGGTGCCGGCTATTCCATCGGCAGTGTGGTAGTCCGTCGGCGCTGACCTGAAGCGGTTTACGTCGCCTTTTGCGTATAAAACATCCGACGTTACGTCCATGAGCGTATGATGAGTGGCGAGACTGGTAATGTTTTCCCTGTCGGAGTATGTTCGGACCCTGACAGTGGCTGGATCAAACAACTTCAGGTCAGCGAATGAAGCACAGAGCACCGCGGCGCAACGCCCTTTCGATAATTCCCTGGAGACCCCTCTGGATCTTGCTGGTATTGGCGTGCAGTCCGGTTTCAGTGCTGGCCCAGACCGTGGTTCAGCCGGTGGACGAGTCTTCCGGGCCGGAAATGGGTCAGGACACCACGTCAGAAAAAGACCCCTATGAAAACTGGAACCGTAAAGTCTACCGGTTTAATGAGTTCATTGATGACTGGTTTCTGCGTCCGGTTGCCAGCGCCTACCGGACCGTCATGCCGTCGTTTGCCAGCCGGGCGGTCACCAACTTTTTCAGCAATCTGGGCGAAGTCGGCAATCTGGCCAACAGTATCCTGCAACTGAAACTTGAATCAGCGGTAGTGGCAACAGGGCGGTTCACCTACAACACCGTTTTCGGGCTGGGTGGGCTTATCGATGTGGCGACGGTATTTGACCTGCCGGAACGGTCGGAGGATTTTGGCCAGACCCTGGGTTACTGGGGAGTCGGTTCCGGGCCCTATCTGATGCTGCCGTTCCTGGGCCCGTCCAGCCCGCGGAACTTTAGCGGAATGTTAACGGACACTCTGGTGTTGCCGTCGCCATGGGATCTGGCGGAAGAACGGGAAGTCTACCTGGGGCGGAGCCTTCAGCTTGTTGACCAGAGGGCCGCCCTGATCGCGGCAGAGGGTTTCATTTCCGGCGATGCCTACGTGTTTGTCAGAAATGCCTACCTGCAGCGCCGCGAATTCCTGATCAACGATGGCCGAACCCTCAATGATCCTTTTGCCAGTGGCAACGACGAAGATCTCATGCTTGATGATTTCTGATTCCCGTTCCGGAAAGGCCTGAGATGTACTACGAGTTCTTCGGTTTTCGTGAACCCCCTTTTTCGATTGCCCCCGACCCCCGGTATCTCTATCTGAGCGACCGCCACAAAGAAGCGCTGGCACACCTGATGTACGGGGTTCAGGGCCAGGGTGGCTTTATTGTCATCACCGGCGAGGTGGGCACCGGCAAAACCACGGTCAGCCGCTGTTTTATCGAGAATGTGCCGGATCATGTCGATATTGCGCTGGTACTGAATCCGAATCTGTCCGCCCCGGAGCTATTGTCTGCGATCTGCGACGAGCTGGAAATCGCGCATCCGCCACAGGCCTCGGTCAAGACCCTGGTCAGCCTGATCAATGACGATCTGCTGGCGGCCTATGCCGCCGGCCGTCACAAGGTGCTGATGATTGACGAGGCTCAGAACCTGTCGGCTGCCGTACTGGAACAGTTACGGCTGCTGACCAATCTGGAAACCTCCGAAAAAAAGCTGTTACAGATTGTGCTGCTGGGCCAGCCGGAATTGCAGGACATGCTGGCACTGCCGGAACTGCGTCAGCTCAACCAGCGAGTGACGGCACGTTACCATCTTGACGGGCTGGAGCGGCGGGAAATCGAAGCCTATGTTCGCTATCGGCTGGGGGTTGCGGGCCTGAAGGGGGAGATCTTCAGTGCGGGTGCGATCAAGGCGCTGTATCGCTATAGCCAGGGCATTCCCAGGCTGATTAACCTGATCAGCGACCGGGCGCTGCTGGGGGCCTATTCGGAAGGCGAGCACCAGATCACCGCTGCCCATGTCCGCAAGGCGGCGTCCGAGATCAATGGCCGCGCCGGCGGCAACCCGGGACGCAGCAGGGCCGGGCGTTTCATGCCAATAGCGATGCTGGGTGGCAGCGCCATTCTGGCAGTGATTCTTACCCTGCAATGGGTGAATGGCTACGCGCCCGTTGCCGGAGACCCGGATCCGGTTGTGGTTGCCGGCAATCCGGAATTTGTTGGCGCCATCGAGCGAACAGATGCTCAGGAAAAACCGCAGAATGCGGACGCTGTGGCCGCAGACCCAGGCCGGGAATCATTCAGTTTTGATGACCGGATGGGGTCCCTCGGCGAGGCCTTTGAAGGTCTGTTCGGAATCTGGGGTAGTGAATATCAGGTATCCCGTTCACCCATTGCCTGTAATTTTGCTGAAAGCGAGGGCCTGAAATGTCTGGAAACCCGAATGTCCCGGCAGGGGCTGGTGTTTCTCAACCGTCCTGCCATCCTGCATTTACGGGACAGCTCCGGCCAGACCGGTTTTATCGTGTTGAAATCCCTGCGTGGTCAGACTGCGCGTATTGCCACCACTGATGGTGAGCGGACGGTCGGATTCGGCAGTATCGAGCCTTTCTGGTACGGCCAGTTTACGGTGCTCTGGAAATTACCGTCGTACCAGCAGGCCAGCCGGGAGGCCTGGTTGAGTGCCCGGCTGATGGAGCTGGCAGGCCAGCAGGCGGGCAGCCGGACCGAAGAGGATCGTGTGGTGCGGATGAACACCGATGACCAGGTTCGCTGGTACCAGGCGAAAAAGGGGCTGAGTGTTGACGGCATTGCCGGGGCCATGACCATCATCCAGATGCATAACGATCTGGAGGCGCCGGTGCCACGTCTGGACAGTGCCGTTGATCAGGACCCCCGGAGCGACCGGAACGGGGCAGGTTGAGATGTCTTATATTCTTGATGCATTGCGTAAATCCGAATCAGAGCGCCATCAGGGCAAGGTTCCCGATCTGGGCCAGCAGGTGCAGTTCGTTCACAAGCGCCGGAAAAAATCGTCGCCGCTGGTGGTGCTGGTTGCGGCGGCTCTGGTGCTCAATGCGGTGGTTCTTGCAGTGGTGTTCTGGCCGGAAACGCCTGTGCAATCTGTGATGCCAGCCCCTCAGCCGGCGGTCGAACCGGAGCCGGCTCCCGCGCCTGAACCCGAACCCAAAGCTGAACCCGTGCCTGAGCGCGCGCCTGAACCCATGCCCGAACCAGAGCCAGTCGCCCGGGAGCGGCCCACTATCATTGTTCCTTCACCCGCCAGCAGCGGTCAGTCGGCGCGCGCCGGGGTCGCCGGTGTTAGTTCCGGCCCGGTTCCGCACCTGGTAGAAATGCCCCTGGCGTTCCAGAGATCGGTGCCGGATCTGGTTTTCAATAGCCATATCTACGCCTCCGACCCCTCTGCCCGTCGGGTTATGATCAACAACAACTATCTGAAAGCCGGGGATTCGTTTGACGGCATTCAGGTGCAGCAGATAACCGAGGAGGGTGTGGTGTTAAGCCTGAGTGGCCGGTCTTTCCGGGTAGGCAGCATGCGCGACTGGGTGAGGCCAGACTAGTGTCGCTAACTGATGATACCAAACAGACGATTCAGCAGGCCTACCGTGATGTGCTGGCGGGTAAGGATATCAAGGCCCGCTACGGCCAGCGCCTGATGATTGCCGAAATTGCCCGCTACATGGGCGGCATCACCTCCGCTGACGGTCAGCGCACGTCGCCACCGGCTGCCTGTGTGGTCGAGGCAGGTACTGGTACCGGTAAAACCCTGGCCTATCTTGTTGCCGCCATCCCGGTTGCCAAAGCCCTGGGTAAAACCCTGGTGATCTCCACGGCAACGGTTGCCCTGCAGGACCAGATCGTTAACAAGGATCTGCCGGATCTGCAGAAACACAGCAGGATGGACTTCAACTGGACCCTGGCCAAGGGCCGTGGCCGCTATCTTTGCCTTTCCCGCCTGGAGACCCGGTTACACGATGAGGGCAATGGCGACAGCGACACCATGCCGTTGTTCCTGATCGATCAGCCCGGCCAACAGGAGCCCGGCACCCGAGCCTTTTTTGAGGAGTTGCTGGCCAGCTATGGCGCGCGGAAATGGGACGGTGACCGGGATCACTGGCCGGATCAGATCCCCGACGATATCTGGCGCCAGGTCACCACCGATCACCGCCAATGTACCAACCGCCACTGCTCCTATTTCGACAGCTGCGCCTTTTTCGATGCCCGCAAAGAGCTGGATGACGCCGACATCATTGTCGCCAATCACGATCTGGTGCTGGCCGATCTGGCTCTGGGCGGCGGCGCCATTCTGCCCGAGCCCGAGAACGCGCTGTTCATCTTTGATGAAGCCCACCATCTGCCGGAAAAGGCGCTCAATCACTTTGCCGCGTCTGTGCCCCTGAACTCGACCCGGCAATGGCTGAAGCAGCTGTCCCAGGCACTGGGCAAGATGCAGCCGTTTTTCAGCCCCGGCACCACCGCCGCCAAATCCATCGATAAAATCAGCACCGCGTCCCGGGATCTTGATATTGCCCTGTCTGATATCTATACCGAGGCGGAACACAACACCGGCTGGGAATTCAACGAAGAGCGCCGGTCTGCGCAGTGGCGGTATCCGGAAGGGGAGCTTCCCGCGGCGCTGGCAGAGCTTGCGGAGGCGTCGCGGGTTACCACCGCCGCGCTGGTGCGTCAGCTTGGGGTAATGGTGGATGAGCTTCAGACCGCATTCGATGAACGCAAGGAAAGCGACATTGACCGCGATACCGCCGAGGCCTGGTATCCGGTGGTCGGGTCTTTCCACAGCCGGGCGGAAGATCAGTTCCGGCTCTGGACCGCCTGGTGTGATAACGGCAAAACGGCCGGGCCACCGGCCGCGCGCTGGGCAGTACGCCAGCGCTGGGACCATGCCGAGGATATCACCTTCTTCAGCAGCCCGGTGCTGGCAGATAACCTGCTCTTTACTCGCCTCTGGTCCCGGGCATTCGGTGCCGTGCTGACCAGCGCCACACTGACGGCACTGGGCCGGTTTGATCGCCTGAAAAACCGCGCAGGCCTGCCGGAAGACAGCCGGTTCGTGGTAGTGCCCAGCTCTTTCCGGTATCAGCAAATGGCCACCGTCGAAGTGCCTGCGCTTAAAGTGATGCCCACGGATAACGGCTTTACCGACGCTCTGATCGAGCGGCTGCCGGAGTGCTGGGCCGGTGAGAGGGCAACACTGGTGCTGTTCACTTCCCGTCGGCAGATGAAGCAGGTGCACGAAAGACTGGCACCGGAATTCCCCGGGCTTATTACAACCCAGGACGATATGGCCAAGGGTGAGGTATTGCGTCGTCACTGCACGCGGGTGGATGAGGGCCTGCCCAGCGTGCTGTTTGGCGTCGCCAGTTTTGCCGAGGGTATTGACCTGCCCGGGCATTACCTCAGCCACGTGGTGATTACCCGCCTGCCATTCTCGGTGCCGGATGACCCGATTGAAGCCAGCCTGGCAGAGTGGGTGACATTGCGCGGTGGCAATCCGTTTATGGAGATCACCGTGCCGGATGCTTCGATCAGACTGGTGCAGGCGGTTGGCCGGCTGTTGCGAAAAGAGTCGGACACCGGCAGGGTCACCATTCTGGACCGCCGGATCATTACGCGCCGCTACGGCCAGCTGTTGCTGGATGCGCTCCCGCCGTTTCGCAGGATCATCGAGCCATAAGTTTCGGCTGGCTGCGTTTACCGGTTTTTGGTCTAGACTGAGGGAACAGGTATACGATTAAAGAATGAAAACAGCGCCTGTTATGCGTAGGGTCCTTTC
>Ga0102937_1001687_pt1 | contig 10034 bp, 9 predicted proteins | sample SalPonR2_B_D1_MG_FD_78213 | JGI IMG/M metagenome (GOLD analysis project Ga0102937, IMG submission 78213) | Salt pond soil microbial communities from South San Francisco under conditions of wetland restoration - Salt Pond MetaG R2_B_D1_MG | ecosystem: Environmental > Aquatic > Marine > Intertidal... | reverse complement strand
TCGTCACCGACGGCCTGACACTCCGGTCCAGGTCGCTGCACCGACGCGTCTCGGTGCGTTCCGTTGCGGCTTCCGCAACCATCCGAACCGAGACATTGCCGACGGTGGCTCGCCGGGCTGGCGGCTCGTCCGCTCAGGGTTCCCAGGAGTACTGGACGGCGACCCGGCTGTCGACGTACGGAGCGATGTGCTCGGCGATGACCGCCTGGTGCGCCGGGTGGTCGCGATAGGCGGCGAAGTCGTCGGTGGAGGCGAGGTCGGCCACGAGGGCGTAGTCGTGGTTGGTGTCGGCCAGCCCGAGGTCGGAGCCGTGGCGGTAGGCGACGAGTTGATCGATCTCGTCGGGGAGCGCATCCAGGGCGGCGGACAGTGCGGCGAGCGACTCGTCGGTGACGGTGTCGTTCCAGCGGAACACGACGACGTGGCGGATCATGCGACCATCCTGCCATCCCGCCTGCCATCCCGCTGCCGTCGCGCCTGCCGTCGCGGGTCGATGACCCGGCGGTGAGCGGGCGGGCCGGGCACCCGTCGGTCATCGACGCAGCTGCGAGCGCGGGACGGCGGGCAGGTCAGCGCGGTCGCCGAGGAGACGGCGGGACATCGAGCGGCGAGGCATCTGGTGGGCGGTGGTGCAGCGGCTCGAGTTCGATGGCGGCGGGCGCCTCCAGCTCGGGGTTGCGCCGTCGCGGGGCGGCACCGCGGCGGCGGCCGAGCACGGCGGCGAGGCGCTGCCGGCGGGTCACCGTGGTGGTGGGCCGATCGGCGCCGGTGGGGTCGGCGGCGAGCGAGGCACGGACGCGTCGCACGGCATCGGGGCCGAACACACGCAGGGTGACCAGCAGTGCCACGTGCATCGCCGTGATGCGGCCCTCGCAGGTGATGATGCGTCCCACCTCCACGATCCGCTCGGGTGACGCGTGCGAGCCGTACGTCTCGAGCAGCGGCGAGGCCAACCAGTGGGTGGCGGCGTCGCGGTCGCCGAGGAGGCCCGCCGCGGCGACGACGACGGTGCCGGTGGAGCTCGCCGCCATCCATTCGCACGACGGCGCCACCGCCCGCAGCCAGGCGAGCAGGTCGGCGTCGCGTGCGGTGCGCTCGACGCCCAGCCCGCCGGGCACCAGCACGACGTCGGGGGCGGTCACGTCCGAGAAGCACACGTCGACGTGGTGCCCGCCACCCTGCCCGGCCACCGGTCCGAGACGCGCACCGACGCCCACGAGTTCGACGTCGGCGATCCCGTCGCGTGCGAGCCGCTCGAAGACCATCGTGAACGCCTCGCACTCGTCGGCCGACACCCCCGGGAAGAGCGCCAAGGCAACCTGCACCGCACCATCATCCCACGCTCCGTCCGGCGGGCGACCGTCTACGACCCGGGTGTTCGCCCGTGTCCGGGTGGGTGGCCGACGGGCCGGGCACACACGCGGACGAGCGGCAACACCCGATGGACGGGAGGCAGCGAGTACGTTCGCGGTCGCACACGACGGAGGAGCCGAGATGAAGGTGCACGTGATCGTCGCCAGCCGGCACGACGGAACGCTCGAGATCGCCCGGGTGATCGGTGACACGCTGGCAGAACGCGGCCACGACACCGACGTCACCCGGCTCGAGCGCGACGGCGGCGGCGAGGTCGATCTCCGCCCGGGCGACGCCGTGGTCCTCGGCAGCGCCGTGTACACGGGCGAGTGGATGGGGCGTGCGCAACGATTCGTCGACCACCACGCCGCCGAGCTGCAGGACCGCCCGCTCTGGTTGTTCAGCTCGGGCGCCAGGCACGGCGCCGACGGCGCCGAGGTGGACGACACGTGGATCGAGGGGATCGAGCACGACACGGGGGCGATCGGGCACCACCTCTTCCTGAGCCGGATCGATCCCACGCGGCTCACGTTCGGTGAGCGGTTCGTGGCCACCAACAAGGACCTGCCGAGCGGCGACTTCCGTGACTGGGACGACATCCGCTCGTGGGCCCACGGCATCGCCGATCAGCTCGACACCGGCGCCGCCGCTGCGTCGACCGACGTCTGATGCGTCGCGTCGCCACGACGGCGTCCTTCGCGGCTGCGTCCGGGCGCGGGCTGCCGCCCGTCGGGGGGCTGGCCCGACCGGTCGGGACGGGGCCGGGTCACAGACCGAGGGACTTGGCGATGATGGTCTTCATCACCTCGTTGGTGCCGCCGTAGATCGACGTCACCCGGGCATCGACGTATGCCCGCCCGATCGGGTACTCGGTCATGTAGCCGTAGCCCCCGAAGAGCTGCAGGCAGCGGTCGACCACCCTGTTCTGCAGGTCGGTGCACCAGTACTTGGCCTGCGCCGCCTGGGCGGCGGTGAGCGCTCCGTCGTTGAGCTGCAGGATGCACTGGTCGACATACGCCTGCGACACGTCGATCTCGGTGGCCACCTCGGCGAGCACGAACTTGGTGTTCTGGAACGAGCCGATCTGCTTGCCGAACGCGGTCCGCTCCCCCACGTACCCGAGTGTCCAGTCCAGTGCCGCACGGGCGGCGGCGACGCCGGCGATGGCGATCGACAGGCGCTCCTGGGCGAGGTTGGCGGCGAGGTAGGTGAAGCCCTTGCCCTCGTCGCCGAGCCGGTTCTCGACGGGCACGCGCACGTCGTTGAAGAACAGTTCGGCGGTGTCCTGGCTGTGCATGCCGATCTTGTCGAGGTTGCGGCCACGCTCGAAGCCGTCCATGCCGCGTTCCAGCACCAGCAGCGACAGACCGCTGTGCCGCTCGGTGGGATCGGTCTTCGCGGCGACGATCACGAGGTCGCTGTTGATGCCGTTGGTGATGAACGTCTTCGATCCGTTCACCACGTATTCGTCACCGTCGCGGATCGCCGTGGTGGCGATCCCGGCGAGGTCCGAGCCGGTGCCCGGCTCGGTCATGGCGATGGCGGTGATCTTGTCGCCCGAGGCGATGCCGGGCATCCATCTCTCGGCCTGCTCGTCGGTGCAGTACTCGATGAAGTACGGCGTGCAGATGTCGTTGTGGAGCGTGATGCCGAGGCCGGCGCCGCCGATGCCGGCGGCGTTGAACTCCTCGCCGATGATGGTGTTGAACCGGAAGTCGCTCGTGCCACCCCCGCCGTACTGCTCGGGGATCGCCATCCCGAGGAACCCGTACTGCCCCGCCGACGAGTACAGCTCGCGCGGGGCGATGCCCGCTTCCTCCCACTCGAGGTAGTGCGGGGTGGCCTCCTTGGCCACGAACGAGGCGAACGATTCGCGGAAGGCCTCGTGGGTGTCGTCGTAGATGGCGCGCATGTCTGCCAGCGTAGATCCCGTCGCAACGCGTGAACAGTTGGCGGCGCCGGCTGCGCACGGGTTCACGCGTTCGGGGTCACCGGCTGTCGCGCTTGGCCTGGCGGCGGGCGCCGGAGGCCGCAGTCGAGCCCTGCCGGCCCTTCGACGTCGACGCTCCCTTGGCCTTCTTGCCGCCCGACCGTGACGCCGTCGACGCGGACGTCGAGGCGGCCGCGCCCTGCTTCGTCGGCGAGCCCTTGGCGGCCTGCGCGGCGGCGATGCGCTCCTGCTTGAGCTCCTTCGCGGTCGCCGATGCCGCGGTGGCCAGCGCACGTGCAACCCGGGCGAGGGCGTCTTCGAAGATCTCCGCCTTGCGCTTGGTGCGCTGGTTGGAGGTGGAGGTGCCCGCCCGCGACGACGAGGCGCCGACGAGGTCGGACGACTGCCGCCGGTAGAGCTTGGTGTACTTGTTGCGCGCCCGCCGCACGAGCGTGAGCAGGTCGTCGAGTTCGTCCTCCGACATGTCGACGAGGCGGGCTCGTTCGGTGGCGACGAGAATCGTCTGCTCCTTGCTGGTGAACAGGGTGTGCAGCTCGGTGGGCTTCATGGCGTCCTTTCCACGACGGTGTCTCTGCGTCTGTCGACGGTGTCCGACGACATCGCCGACGGCCGACATCTCCAGCAGCGGGGTGTCGGGCCAGGACACTACGACCGGCCACGCCGACCCACTGCACCCGCATCGGGTGAACTCGGCCCGGCGGACCCGATCTCCCAGCACCACCCGCAACGCGTGATCAGTGTGCGGCGACTCGTGCGCAGGAGTTCACGCATTCGGGGGCGGCGGGCTGCTGACCGGCGACCGAATCGTTTGTATCGTGCAATCATGACCGCCGACACGACCGGTACGCCCGCACCTGCAGCCGGCACGCCCACGATCGACGCACGGGCGTTGCAGGAGAAGTACCGGATCGAGCGCGAGAAGCGGCTGCGCCCCGACGGCTCCGACCAGTACGTCGAGGTCACCGGCGTGTTCGCCCACTACGTCGACGATCCCTACGTGGAGCCGACCGAGCGCGAGCCGCTCACCGACGAGGTGACCGTGGCGTTCATCGGCGGCGGCTTCGCCGGGCTGGTGACGGGCGCACGGCTGAAGCAGGCCGGCATCGACGACGTCCGCCTCATCGAGAAGGGCGGCGACGTCGGCGGCACCTGGTACTGGAATCGCTACCCCGGCGCCCAGTGCGACACCGCGGCGATGATCTACCTCCCCCTGCTGGAGGAGACGGGCCACATGCCGACCGAGAAGTACACGCACGCGCCGGAGATCCTCGAGCACTGCCGGCGGATCGCAGAACACTTCGATCTCCACGACGACGCCGTGTTCTCCACCGAGGTCACCGGCCTCGACTGGGACGACGCGGCGAAGCGCTGGATCATCCGCACCGACCGGGGCGACGAGATGCGGGCGCAGTTCGTGGCGATGGGCACCGGCCCGTTGCACCGCCCGAAGCTGCCGGGCATCCCCGGCATCGAGACCTACGAGGGGCACAGCTTCCACACCAGCCGCTGGGACTACGAGTACACGGGCGGCGACCCGGCGGGCGCGCCGATGGAGCGGCTGGCCGACAAGCGCGTCGGCATCATCGGCACCGGCGCCACCGCCGTGCAGTGCGTGCCGCACCTGTCACGGGCCTGCGGCGAGCTGTTCGTGTTCCAGCGCACCCCGTCGTCGATCGACGTGCGCAACAACCACGAGATCGACCCCGACTGGTTCGCCGAGCTCGAGCCGGGGTGGCAGCAGCAGTGGTTGATGAACTTCACGATCCTGCAGACCGGCGGCTTCGCCGACGAGGACCTGGTGAAGGACGGCTGGACCGACATCTCGCAGCGGATCCGCGACAAGCTGCTGTCGAGCCCCGAGCCGGACCTCACCCCCGACGGGTTCCGCCAGGCGTACTACGACAGCGACGACGAGAAGATGACCGAGATCCGCGCCCGTGTGGATGCGCTGGTGCAGGATCACGAGGTGGCCGAGCGGCTGAAGCCGTGGTACCGCCAGCTGTGCAAGCGGCCGTGCTTCCACGACGAGTACCTCGACTCGTACAACCGGCCCGGCACGCACCTGATCGACACCGACGGCACGGGCGTGGAGCGCATCGACGCCACGGGCGTGTGGGCCAACGGCGAGCACTACGAGCTCGACTGCCTGATCTACGCGTCGGGGTTCGAGGTCGGCACCGAGTACTCCCGGCGGGCGGGATTCGACGCAGTGGGCCGTGACGGGTTGACGCTGTCGGAGAAGTGGGCCGACGGGATGCTCAGCATGCACGGCATCCACGTGCACGGCTTCCCCAACCTGTTCGTGGTGGGCCCCACGCAGGGGGCGAACCTGATCTCCAACATCCCGCACAACCTGGTGGAGGCGGGCTCCACGATCGCCACCGTGCTCCGGCACGCACTCGACACCAGCGCCGACCCCGAGCGGGTGGAGGTGGAGGTGACGACGGACGCGGAGGCGGCATGGGTCGAGCGGCTGGAGTCCGGACACCGGGTGCGGATGACCTCCGACCCCGACTGCACGCCCGGCTACTACAACAACGAGGGCCAGCCCACGGGGCGGAGGGGAGTGCTCAACTCGATGGGATTCCCCGAGGGTCCGGTGGCGTACTTCCAGCACATCGACGCCTGGCGCTCGTCGGGCGACTTCCTCGGCCTCGAATTCCGCTGACCAGAACCCGAAAAATGCCCGGTTCGTAGCGCTCAGCGCTACGAACGAGGCATTTTTCGGATGGGGCCCGGGAGGCGGGCGGGTCGAGCGGGCGTCAGGAGCGGGCGCCGAGGACGGCGGTGACCTCCACCGACGAGCCGTCGCGGTCGACGGTGACCGTCACCTCGTCGCCGGGGAGATAGGTGGCGATCGCCGATCCGAGCTCGAGCGAGTCGTCGACCCGGCGGTCGTCGACGGCGGTGATCACGTCACCGACCTGCAGGTCGCTGTCGGCGGCACCCGATCCGGGGGCCAGCTCGACGATCTCGGCGCCGCGGGGGTCGGCCGACGGTGCGGTGGTCACGCCCAGCAGCGCACGTTCGGGCACGTCGCCCGCCCGCAGCTGGTCGATCACGTCGAGCACCGGCGTGATCGCGATGGCGAAACCGATGTTCTGGGCCTGACCGGCGATGGCGGTGTTGATGCCCACCACCTCTCCGTTGCCGTTGAGCAGCGGCCCGCCGGAGTTGCCGGGGTTGATCGCCGTGTCGGTCTGCAGCAGGTTCACCAGCTGCTCACCGTTGGGCGCCGTGATGCTGCGCTCCCGGGCCGACAGGATCCCCGCCGTCACCGACGGCTCACCGTTGAGGTCGAGTGCGTACCCCACGGCGATCAGCTGGTCACCGAGGCGGAGGTCGTCGGAATCCCCGACGGCCAGGGGTCGGAGATCAGTACGATCCACCTGCACCACGGCGAGGTCACGGCTGGGATCGGCGGCGACGACGGTGGCCGCCTCCTCCGACCCGTCGGCGAACGTGACGGTGATGCGCGTGCCGTTCTCCACGACGTGGTTGTTGGTGACGATGAAACCGTCGGACGACAGCACGAAGCCCGTACCGGCGCCGGCGCCGCGGGAGATCCCGCCGAACGGCCCGGCCTGCTCCATCTCGGTGCGCACCAGCACGACGGACGGCCGAGCGGCCGCCACGAGGTCGGCGATCTCGCCACTGTCGACGCTGACCGGCCGTGCGGGCGGCTCCGGGGATTCCGCCGGTTCGGCGGGCGTGCCCGCCGTCGTCGCGGCGACGGGCGTCGTCGAGGAATCGCCGCCCTCGCCGATGGCGTAGCCGCCGACGGCTGCCGTTGCGGTGAGCGCCATGCCCACGAGCACGCCTGCGGCGAAGCGCCCGCGACGCGGCGTGGGGCCCGCCGACGATCCCGGCGTGAGAGCGGGAGGAGCAGGCGGGGCCCAGTCGTCGGACGACGAGGCGCCTGCGGCGGCGGCGGTGCTCGGGAGGAGCGGGTCGGCGAGCGGCGATGTGTCGGCGGTGCGGTACGGGGGACGAGTCGGAGTTTCCACGGCCACCATCGTGCGAAGTCAGGGTTGGAACCAGGTGAGAACCGGTTGATGCGCGGGAAAGAATCGGGCTCCGACTCGTCGACGCCGTGGTGCCGACGACCACGCTGGCGACGTCGGCCGCCGGTGAGGGGCCGACGTCACCACGACGTGCAAGGGGGAACATGCACACCGACGGAACAGACGGCCCCGACGAGGGACGCCACGACACCAGCCGCCACGGCCACGACGCCGCACCCGGAACCGGGACGGATTTCACCGAGATCGAGTACACCGAGCGGGGCCACGTGGGCATCATCACCATCGACCGGCCGGAGGCCCGCAACGCGCTGACCTTCACCACCTACGCCGAGCTGGCCCGCGCCGTGGAGACCACATCGGCTCGGTGCCTCGTGATCACCGGCCGGGATCCGGCCTTCTGCTCCGGTGACGACGTGAAGCAGGTGATGGTCGCCGCATCCGACGAACTCTCCCGAAGCGACCGTGAGCCCCGGCTGACGCCGGCGGCCGGCGTGCTGCTGCGCACCGACGTGCCGGTGATCGCCGCGGTCAACGGTGCGGCCGTGGGCTGGGGGATGGAGCTGGCGATGATGGCCGACATCCGGATCGCCTCCGAGCGGGCCCGGTTCGGGGAGCTGTTCGTGAAGCGGGGGCTCTGCTGTGACGTCGCCGGCCTGGCCCGTCTGGTCCAGCTGGTGGGCCGCGAGCACGCCGCCGAGTTGTTGTTCACGGGCCGCATCGTCGACGCTGCCGAGGCGCGCGACCTGCGGCTGGTGTCGCGGGTCGTCCCGCACGACGACCTGCTGCCGACGGCGTCGGCGCTCGCCGACGAGATCGCCGCCAACCCGCCGCTGGCGGTGCAGGCACTCAAACGGGGGCTGCGGGCCGCACTCGATCCCGACTGGGACGAACTCGGCCGATGGGTGAGTTCCACGCTCGGCGACCTCTTCCGCACCGCCGATCACCGCGAGGGGGTCCAGGCCTTCCTCGAGAAACGCTCCCCCGTCTTCACCGGCACCTGATCCTCACGGACGGGCCCTCGGGTGCGGCGATGCTCCCGCGAGACTTCGTCCGCTCGCTTCCCAAGGCCGAGCTGCACGTCCATCTCGAGGGAACCGTCGACGCGGCGTCGGTGCTGGCCCTCGCCGAACGTCACGGCGTGCGGCCTCCCGCACCGGACGAAGCGGGTGTCGACGCCTGGTTCCGCTTCGACGGTTTCCCCCAGTTCCTCGAGCGGTACTTCACCGTGCTGACCCTGCTGCGTGATCCCGACGACTTCGCCCTCGTGGCCGAGCGCTACCTCACCCGGGCCCACGACCAGGGGGTGGTGCACGTCGAGTTCCACGTATCCGCCTGCGGGCACGTCGCCGAGAACGGCCGTGAGTGGGCACCGATCCACGACGCGATCGTCGCCGGCTGTGACGCGGCCGCGGCCACGTCGGGGATCTCGTGGGCGCTCGTGCCCGACATCTCTCCGCACCTTCCGGCCGCGGTGTGCGCCGAGGCGATGGAGCAGGTGTTCGCCCACGACCTCACCCACGTGGCGGCGGTCGGCATGGGTGGCCCGGCCGACAACTGGTTCATCGACGACTTCGCCCCGGTCTACCGTCGAGCGGAGGCCGAAGGACTGCACCTGGTGGCCCATGCCGCCGAGCACGGCGGGCCGGAGGAGGTGCGGTTCGCGATCGACGAGTTCGGCGCGGAACGGATCCAGCACGGCATCGGGGTGATGGCCGACCCCGAGGTCGTCCGCATGCTGGCGGATCGCGGTATCGCCTGCGACGTGTGCCCGGGTTCGAACCTGGCGCTGCAGGCGGTGGCTTCGCCGGAGGAACATCCGCTGCCCGCCATGATCGACGCCGGGATCGTCGTCACCCTCGGGTCCGACGATCCGCCGATGTTCCGCACCACGCTGGTCGACGAGTACGAGCGGGCGTGGGACTGGTGCGATCTCGACGCCGAGGGCCTCCGGACGCTGGCCGCCAACTCGCTGCGGGCGAGCTTCGCTCCCGGCGAGCGGATCACCGGCTGGCTCGACCGGCTGGCGGCCGTGCCGGATCCCGCCGGCTGATCACCTCCGCGCTCGACGCTGCGGGGGGCGGAGAGCGGGGAGCGCAGGCCGACCGACTCCCCCGCGGACGTCCGGCCCGACGCCCGGGCGACACCGGGGCGTCTGGCAGGCTGCGGCCATGGACTTCGGAATCTGTGTGGCGTCCCGTCCCGACGACATCGAGTACGTGGTCGAGGCCGAACGACTGGGCTTCACCCACGCCTGGTTCGCCGACAGCCAGATGATCTGGAGCGACGTGTACGCGATGCTGGCGGTGGCGGCCACTCGGACGTCGACGATCCGGCTCGGCACGGGCGTGGCGGTCGCCGGCACGCGGCTCGCACCCGTGACGGCGGCGGGGATCGCCACGATCAACCAGCTGGCACCCGGGCGCGCGTTCTGCGGCATCGGCACGGGCAACACGGCGATGCGGATCATGGGCCACCGGCCGCTGCGGATCGCCGAGTTCGACGAGTACCTGGCGGCGCTGCGCCCGCTCCTGCGCGGCGAGGAGGTCGAGTACTCGTGGCGTGGTTCGACCGCTCCGATCGTCCACCTGATGCCCGACGACGGGTTCGTGCGATTCGACCCGGTGCCGCCGTTGTACGTGTCGGCGTTCGGCCCACGCGCGCTCGATCTGGCGGCGAAGCACGGCGACGGCCTGATCACCTCCGTG
>Ga0102937_1001686_pt1 | contig 10036 bp, 11 predicted proteins | sample SalPonR2_B_D1_MG_FD_78213 | JGI IMG/M metagenome (GOLD analysis project Ga0102937, IMG submission 78213) | Salt pond soil microbial communities from South San Francisco under conditions of wetland restoration - Salt Pond MetaG R2_B_D1_MG | ecosystem: Environmental > Aquatic > Marine > Intertidal... | reverse complement strand
GCAATGTTGTTACCGGTGACGTCCAGATCCACCGATGCCGCACGAAGGCCGCTCAAACCTGTATTAAATGCCATGGTTCACCCCTTGGTGTTTCACCGGTATCAGTTAATTTGTTTTACATCAGACAGGGCAATGGAGCCCATGCCTGCAAGATTCAGAGTAATCGAGCCACCCTGGCCCAGGGAGACGCTATCCACATTGGCGCTCACCATGGTGCCCAGTTGCTGCGGACCATCGGGATAGGAAGCCTCTGCAACAATCCTGTATGGACCCGGCGGCAAGGGATTGCCGTTGCCGTCCTGGCCATCCCAGCGGAATGACGCCACACCTGCCTGACTTGAACCAAGATCAATCTGGCGCACTCGCTCACCGTTCTGGCCCTCAATGGACAAACGCAGGCCGCCGGTCGATGCCGGCACCTCAATGGTTCCGGTGATTTCGCCCTCAGCACCCAGGATCCCGATCTGGGAGGGCGCGAGCACGGTTTTACCCACCATCGCCGACGCCTGCAGTGCCTGGGTGGAGCGGAACTGGCCAACCACGTCTTCCACCGTGCCTGAGAGATTCTGCATCTCTTCCAGCGAACTGAACTGAGCCAGCTGGGAAATAAATTCGCCGTTGTCCTGGGGCTCCAGCGGGTTCTGGTTTTTCAGTTGCGCCAGCATCAGTTCCATGAACTCATTCCGGCCCAGTTCACTGGTGCCCTGGCCGCCATTCTGTTGCTTCAGCTGGTACTGGCTCAGAACATCCGACGCGTCTGTTGCATTTACTGCAGTCATGTTGTGCTCCTCACCGTGTTACTGCTGACCGAGAGTCAGAATGCGCTGCATCATGGACTTGGCTGTGTTCATGACATCCACATTCATTTGGAAACTTCTGGACGACGACATCATGTCCGCCATCTCTTCAACCACATTCACATTGGGGTAGAAGACATAACCGTCTTCATTGGCCGCCGGGTGATGGGGCTCATAGCGCATCTGCAGCTCCGCGTCACTTTCAACGATACCCTCAACCTGGACGCCGGCACCCGGCCCCTCATCGGCCGCCATCGGCAAACCGCCCTGCCCCGGATTCATCAGCGACTGCTGAATGGCCGAGAAAACCGGCTTCCTGGCCCGATAGGTTTCGCCGGTGCTGGAACTGGCGGTCTCGGCGTTGGCAATATTCGACGCGGTTGTATTCAGCCGCAGTGATTGCGCGGTCATGCCGGAACCGGCGATATCAAAAATGCTGCCCAGTGACATGAAAACTCTCCTTCGCTAACCCTGTGACTGCGGCTTATTCGCCCTTGAGGGCTTTGGTCAAACCGCTGAACTTGCTGTTCAGAAACTGGAAACTGGCCTGGAAATCCATGGCGTTGCGCATAAAGCGAGTCTGCTCCTGCTGGGCATCCACGGTATTACCGTCAACCGACGGCTGGTGAGGTACCCGGTACATCAAATCGCTATCCGAGGCCGACAGGGAGGTGTCCATGTGTGCATCATGCGTTTTGTCCATCTGGAATCCGCTGACCTGCTCCTGAGCCTTCTGCATCATCGCCTGGAAATCCAGGTCGCGGGCTTTGAAGCCCGGGGTATCAGCGTTCGCCAGGTTGTTTGCCAGAACTTCGGCACGTTTAACCCGCGCTTCAACCGCGTGTTGGTGAATGCCCAGAGCCGAATCGAACGTAATTGCCATGTTGCCTCCCGAAAACTGCACCAGTATGCCGAACTGCTTTTGCCGGCTGTGCTCTTTGACAGGACTAAAGCAAGCTGGATGCCAGAATTAAGATGAGCTGTAAATTTGTCAGGAAAGCCAGTATTGGCGGGCTCTGGACAGAGATGCGTGAAGCATAAAGTGAAAGGAGGAGCGGAAGGCGCCAGAAAAAGCGGCAAGCTGCTTCCCCCGGAAGTGGACCGGGGGACTTTCAGGCAGAATATCAGGGCCAGTGACGCACAAATTCCTCCACCGCCGGCCTTGGAACGGAAGGCTTTGCCGCGGAAACGGTGCCAGTGTAGAGAAAGCCAACGATCTGCTCATGCTCTTCGAGCCCCAGGCCCGCGTGCACTGAAGCGTGGTAAGCGACAGAGCCGGTTCTCCACATCACGCCGTAACCCGCATCCTGCAGCGCAAGTTCAGCGAAGCTCATGCCGGCAGCAGCCGACATCAACTGCTCAATTTCAGGCACTTTGGGATGGGTTCTCGGCGACGCGATTCCGACAATTACCATTGGCGCTCTGAGAGGTGCGCGCCTGAGCTTCTCGATTTCTTTTTCGTCACTGTTATTGGCACAGGTAGAGGCAAACAGTTCACCCAGAGCCTCCAGCCCTTCGCCTTCCACAACAAGGTAACGCCAGGGCCTCAGCAGGGCGTGATCAGGCGCGCGGGCGGCACAGGCGAAAGCCCGATCAAGGGTTTCCCGGTCCGGCGCGGGCAACTCCAGCCTCGGCTCCGAGGAACGGTTTAGGAGGAAATCGGTAACTGCTGTCATATCTGCTCGCTGTCTGATGACTGTAGTGATGACTTTGAGATTGTCGGTACGAACGCAATTCCCGGCCGTGAATTGTGGCTTGTACGTAATACTGTTAACCTTTAGTCGTAGTCGGGTCTGCCAACAACAATAAATGACGCGGTCGTACAACGGTGAGTGGCAACACAATGAGCAACCAGCAAACCTTCAACAATTTCTCTGAATTCTATCCTTTCTATCTTGAAGAACACAGCGATGTAACCTGTCGCCGTCTGCACTTTGCGGGCAGTCTTCTCGTTCTGCTCGTTGCTACCTGGGCACTGGTCTCCGGCAAGCTGTTGTGGCTGTTGGCCCTGCCTGTAATCGGCTACGGCTTTGCCTGGATCGGCCATTTCAAGTTTGAGAAAAACCGGCCCGCCACCTTTAAATACCCACTGTACAGCCTGATCGGCGACTGGGTCATGTTCCGCGACATGCTGATTGGCAGGATCCGTTTCTGAGATGATGAGCGCACCAGCAGACCTGCGCAGTGCCAGCAGCTCGGCTGGCCGGTCCCTGGCGTCTGAGGCGTCGGGAAATCCCGTCGCCATTCCGCCGATGCCCGATTATAACGGTCGGGTGCTTGCCTACACGTCGACCGCAGCCATTATCGTAACCGGTGTTCTGCAGGGTGCGTTTCCTCAGTGGCTCCTGTGGCTGGTGGCCGGTGCCCTCACCTGGCCCCACATTGCCCACGCCCTGACCCGCCGGACATTCCTGCGAAATTCCCCGCGCATCCGCCAGAAAATGCTGATTTTCGATTGCGTGGTTGGGGGTGCCTTTATTGGCTGTATCGGGCTGATCGTCATTCCCTCCATGGCGGTTGCACTGATGCTGATGTTCAGTTGCCTGATTGTCGGGGGCATTCGTCAGTGGCTTCTGGGAACCGTTTTCATGGCCGCCGCCATTGCTGGAACAGTAGCGATACTCGGCCCGGCAGATGGGCCGCATTCGCCCCTGCTCACCAGCATTGTGTCGATACTCTCAACCGGGCTTTATATCTGTGTCACCGCCTATTACTCCCACCAGCAGGCACGTGCTTTAATGCTGGCAAAGACCCAGATCCAGAACCAGCGGGAGCAGTCCATCGCACTCTCCCACAAACTGTCCAAATATCTTTCACCTCAAGTATGGCAGTCCATTTTCACCGGTGAGCGGGACGTTCGGCTGGAGACCCAGCGCAAGAAACTGGCGGTGTTTTTCTCGGACATCAAGGGCTTCACGGAGCTGTCCGAGGAAATGGAACCCGAGGCCCTGACTGAGCTACTGAATCACTACTTCAATGAAATGTCGGAAGTGGCCCTGAAGTATGGCGGCACCATCGACAAGTTCGTCGGCGATTCCATTATGGTGTTCTTTGGCGACCCCACCAGCCGTGGCCAGAGGGAAGACGCCTTTGCCTGTGTTTCCATGGCCATCGAGATGCGCAAACACATGAAAATCATGCGCCAAAAATGGCGCAGCCAGGGCATCAAGACCCCGCTGGAAATACGTATGGGCATCAGTACCGGCTACACAACCGTGGGCAACTTCGGCGCTGAAAACCGGATGGATTACACCATCATCGGCAAGGAAGTGAATCTTGCCAGTCGGCTTGAATCCCTCGCGGAACCCGGTGAAATTCTGGTTTCCTACGAGACCTTCTCGCTGATCAAGAACAAGATCATGTGCCGGGACAAAGGCGAGATTACCGTGAAAGGCTTCGGGAAGCCGGTGCCGATTTATGAAGTGGTGGATTTCCGGCGCGACATGGGACCCAACCGTAGCTTCCTGGAGCATGAGCACAGTGGTTTCGCCATGTATCTGGATTCAGACAAGATCACCGAGAAGGAACGCCAGGTCATCCTGACCGCTCTGGAAGACGCCGCAGACCGTCTGCGACGGGAAGAGGATGTTTCCTGAGGCGCGTCCCTGCGCTCACCTCGATTCGAATTACTGACGTATCAGCCGCGGACCGGCGTCCTTGCCGGTTTCCGTGCTTCGCCAGGGATTGATATCGAGCCCGCCACGCCGGGTGTATCGGGCAACCACCGTTAACGACTCCGGGCTGCATCGCGCCATCAGATCGGTAAACACCGTTTCCACACAATGCTCGTGAAAATCCTGTTTCTGCCGAAAACTCACCACGTAACGCAGCAAGCCAGACCGGTCAATTTTCGGGCCGGTGTAGCTGATTAACAGGGTGGCCCAGTCCGGCTGGCCCGTCACCGGGCAGTTGCTCTTGAGGAGATGGGAGCATAACTGCTCAGTCACCACCTCATTTCCGGCCTCGAGAGACTCGGGTGAATACTCATACACCACATCGCTCACCGGCTCATCATCAATCAACTCGAATCCTTCAGGGCGCCCAACCGCCTCCCCGGATTCGTCGACGCTTAACAGGTTGACCTGAACCGCTCCGCCGCAAGCACTGGAGAGATCCTGGGTAATTACCTCCGCAACCTGCTCCCGGGAGGAGTAAACCGCCTGGTTCAGAGAGTTGAGATACAGCTTGAGTGACTTTGACTCGATGATCGAAGGCGAAGCGGCCGGAAAGACAATCTGCGCCCAGGAAACCTCCGGCACACCATTTGGCCGAAGCCACGAGATTTCCCAGGCCTGCCACAGGTCCTCACCAAACCAGGGCCAGCGGCCATCCTCCAGCCCCAGGCGGCGACGGTTTTCCTCCCTTGCCACGGGGAACAGCAGGCCTGGGTCGTAGTTGTCCGGATAATCGCTTGTCTTGCCAAGCGGAGCGTCATTAAGTGCCATAGCTGTTCCTGAAATCAGTGGCGAATGCCTTTACCACGCTCCAGCATTCTCAGGGCAATTACTGAGAGCACGGAGATGAAAACCAGAATCATACCAAGAGAAACAAAGGGATTAACGTCTGACACACCCAGAATCCCATAGCGGAAGCCGTTCACCATGTACAGGATCGGATTAATCATAGACACCCCCTGCCAGAATCCGGGCAGCAGATCGATACTGTAAAAGACACCGCCAAGGTAGGTCAGGGGCGTTAATACGAACGTGGGCACGATGGAGATGTCATCAAACTTGGTTGCCAGCATGGCGTTTATAAAGCCGCCCAGTGCGAACAGTGCGGACGTCAGAAATACCGTCAGAACCATCATGGGCAGGTTGTGGATGGATAACCGGGTAAACGCCAGCGACAGCAACGTGACGATGAGACCAATCCCCAGGCCCCGGGCCATGCCTCCGGTCACATAGCCGGACAGGATCACCCAGTTTGGCACCGGCGACACCAGGAGTTCTTCAATGCTGCGCTGGAATTTCATGGAGAAGAACGAAGACACTACGTTGGCGTATGAGCTTGTGATCACCGCCATCATGATCAGCCCGGGTACAATGAACGACATGTAATCAAAGCCGCCCATTTCGCCAATCCGGGAACCGATCAGGTTGCCGAAAATAATGAAATACAGGGTCATGGTGACCGCAGGCGGCAACAGGGTCTGTGCCCAGATGCGGGTAAACCGGCGTATCTCCCGGACAACGATGGTGCTGAAGGCTGTGAACAGGGCATGCGGCGTCATGCTGCACCCTCCACTGCCTTGCCGGATTCTGCGGCGTTCTCCTCAACCATACGAAGGAAAAGCTCCTCCAGTCGGTTCGCCTTGGTTCTCATGCTGACCACCTTGATGCCCAACCGCTCAAGCTCCACGAACACCTGATTGAGCGCCTGACCTTTCTCCACTTCCACCTCCAGGGCACCCTCACCGTCGAGACGTGTCGGAAAACCGTTAAGCTCCGGCGCGGAATCAAGGGTCTTCTCGGTATCCAGCACAAAAGTCTCCAGGCTCAGTTGCTGGAGCAAGGCTTTCTTGCTGGTGTGCTTGAGGATCTTGCCATGGTCGATAATAGCAATGTTGCGGCAAAGGGCTTCCGCTTCCTCCAGGTAATGAGTCGTCAGGATGATGGTGGTGCCCTGGCGGTTCATCTCTTCCAGAAAGGTCCACATGGACCGGCGCAACTCAATATCCACACCGGCGGTGGGCTCATCCAGAATCAGCAGTTTCGGTTCGTGGACCAGGGCGCGGGCAATCATCAGACGGCGTTTCATGCCGCCAGAGAGCATCCGGGCCGGGGTGTTCCGCTTGTCCCACAGACCAAGCTTTTTCAGATACTTTTCGGCCGACGCCGAAGCCTGCTTCAACGGAATTCCATAGTAGCCGGCCTGGGTGGTGACAATATCAAAGACTTTCTCGAACTGGTTGAAGTTGAACTCCTGGGGCACCACGCCGAGGTTCAGCTTGGCATCCGAGAGGTGGGTATCGGTGTCACACCCGAACACCCGCACCTTGCCTGCTGTCTTGTTCACCAGAGAGCAGACAATGCCCAGGGTGGTCGATTTGCCAGCCCCGTTTGGCCCCAGCAAGGCAAAGAAATCCCCCTCGGCGACGTGCAGATCAATCCCCTTGAGAGCCTGAAACCCGTCACCGTAGGTCTTGGTGAGGCCCTCAATTTCCAGTGCATTGGTCATAAACCATCCCGACTCGATGAAAAACGGCAATGAACGGCCGAAGCCGCCCGCCAGAATTTAGAATGCTATTTATTGTGACAAAGTCGCTGATTTCAAGGTCGTTATGGGCCGGCGACGTCCCCGGGTCAATAACGGAAACTGCGACAGGAATCCCGATATGAGGCAAACCCCGCCCTTATAATGCGGTTACAACAATTTACAAAAGGGGCTGCCGCACCCTGGGTGCGGGCGCGCTGAATCGAAGGGAATGTACGACCAACCATGAGATCCGTTCACCGCATCCGACTAACGTTTACACTGCTTGGCGCCCTCGCCCTCTCCGGCTGCCTGGATGACGACGGCGGTTCCGGCGACGATACCAGCACCGGCCAGGTCAACTTCAACGGCTTTAACGGCCTCTCCTACCAGACCGCGAGCCAATCGGGCACCACGAACGCCGCAGGAGAGTTCCGTTACTACCCCGGTGAGACACTAACCTTCCGCGTGGGGGATCTGCCTCTGGTCAGCGGTGTGCCGGCGCGGCAATACGTAACCCTGCTCGAGTTCTTCGAAACCACCCGCACAGAGCTTCAAACGCCGATGGTGGATGACGAAGGCCTGAGTACCCATACGCTGACCGAGCAGCAGGTTCTGAACAACACAACCCTGATGAACCTGTCCCGATTCCTGATGCTTCTGAACTGGAGCCAGAATGTCGCGGAGGGCGAAGGGGTCGATATCCGCGACCGGGTTATTGCGCAGTTGAATGCTGCCCTTCCGGACCTGACAGCACCTATCGATTTCAGTGTCAGCGAATCCGAGTTCACGGCAACCGCCCCCAGGTCTCCTGCCAACCAACTGCTGGCCGCTATCTGCTTTTACCCGGAAGACGACGAACTGTGTGAGGACCCGCCCACCCAGGAGGAAATCGACAACGCGCCTCCACGGCCGGAAGATGACGAGGATCGCGATCCGGACATTGAATACAGTGAGGATCTGCAGGCCAAAAAGGACCGAATCGAAAATGCCGTGCGTACCATGGAGGACATCGACTCGGAAGATGCGCAGACCTACTTAACGCGGGAACTCAAGGCCATCAGTACAACTGTCGCGAACCGTTATTTCCTGGATGAGGACGTAGCCAGCCATCCGGCCACTGATACCGCCCTGAAGCAGGTTGCGACTCGAAAGATTGGAGGCGGACTATCTCTGGCGGAACTGGAAGCGATTAGTACGCGACCCCAGGATGTCCAGATTAACTCAGCAGACTGGCAGAGCGGAGACGTGGAGTATTTTGTGGCGGGCCCCTCCGGCGGCGAATCCGAGCTTCTGCTCAGCTTCCGTCCGGAGGATACCTATCGGTGGGTTCGCAAACAGCTGCGCGTGATTATCCGCTGATCAGGCGGGACAGGCTCCAGCGGGACTCCACACCGGTAACGTCGTAATACGATGGATCCAGTCCTTCCGTACCATGGGGCAGGCAATCACGAATTCGCACGGTTTCTGCTGCTTCTCTGCCTTCGTTGTACTTTGCCAGATCAATGATCTTGGCGGTTTTCAACGGCCTGGCAGCGGCATCGGTCATAACCATGACGCGGGGCCAGAGCCGACGTTCCGGAGAATGGGACACCACGATGCCACGCTGGCCGTCGGAGAGTTCCACGAGACTTCCGGTGGGGTAGATACCGATTGCCTGGATGAAATTCTCAACCAGATCTTCCTGGAACTCGATGTTGCGCATCTCGTAGAGCAGCGTTACTGCCTTCGCTGGCGTCATAGGTTCCGCATGAGAGCGGGGCGCAATCAACGATTCAAAAAATTCGGCAATGCCGGCCACCTTGGCCAGCAACGGGATGCGATCCCCCCGCACACCTTCCGGGAAACCGGAACCGTTATGACGTTCACGATGCCCCTGAACCACACTGAGCACTGCACGTGAGAGCCCACTGGTCTCCAGCATGGCAACACCGCGGGCAACGTAACCACGGTAGATGAGATATTCCTCGGCGTTCAACTGGCCTTCCCGGGCCAGCAACTCCGGCGGCAGCGTGGTCTTTCCCACCTGTGACAGCAAACAACCCAGGCCAAGATGATTCAGGAGCCCTTCGTTCAAACCCAGATGTCGACCACACACCAGGGCCCAGACCGATGTATTCAAGGCATGCCGGTAAAGGTAACTGTCATGCGCACGGGTACGACTCAGCCACAATAACGCATCGGGCTGGCGAACAACGCTGCTCACCATTTTGCTGGTGATCGCGGCGATCGGTCTCAGATCCGGCACGCCGTCGGCACGGAGAGTCTCGAAAAGCTGGTCCAGCGCCACTTCCATGTCGTCTAGCAGACGCTTGGACGTTTTCATTTCCTTTTTAAGGCTGGTGACATTCTCGTAGGTTACCGGCTCCCGAATACTCAGTGGCGGCAACTGAAGCTGTTCTCGCCCGCCACCACGCTTGTTCAGTGTCTTGCCGAAAACCGGCTTGCTACCGCCTTTTTCTTCTTTTGGTTCCCGTGCTTCCGCCACATCGACCATGACCCACTTGCAGTGGGAAACCAGGGCGCGAATGTCATCCTGGGATCGGATATGAAAACCCTGGATCGGGAACGGGGTCTGGTGCCATGGTCTATCCAGATCAGACACGAACATGCCCACTTCCAGATCATGTACTGCGACTTTTTTCTGTTGGACACCCACGGGTCACCTCACACAACAAACTTTTCGATACCTACCATTCTGACCGAACCGCCGGAAGACACAATTACATTATCGTATCGTCGGGTAACCCAAAGGCGACAAAGCGTAACGCTAATCTTCAATGGGAAACAAAATGTAGCAATGTGATAGGGGTCACATATCAACGTCAGAATCTGTCACTCTGCGTCACATACGGATTCATCAAATTCAGGCAACCGGGCTCGCATCGAACCCCGGGGCGCCTTGCGGACATAGACGGTGTAGGGCACCGAGGAAGCTCGCAAATAGTCGAGGTTGCGCGAATCGTCACCCTGACCCTCTGTGACAGCCGCGGGGGTACAGGAAACGAGCAACTCAAGCTTGTTACCTAGCCGGGCTATACGCG
>Ga0102937_1001679_pt1 | contig 10058 bp, 9 predicted proteins | sample SalPonR2_B_D1_MG_FD_78213 | JGI IMG/M metagenome (GOLD analysis project Ga0102937, IMG submission 78213) | Salt pond soil microbial communities from South San Francisco under conditions of wetland restoration - Salt Pond MetaG R2_B_D1_MG | ecosystem: Environmental > Aquatic > Marine > Intertidal... | reverse complement strand
GTCGGCGTGCGACACGCACACGATCGTGCCGCCGGGATGTGCGGCGCGCAGCCGGTCGAGCGCCGACACCATGCGGGTCTGCATCTCGGTGAAGCTCTCACCGTTGGGGAACCGGAACGTCGACGGCGCCCGCTGGACGGTCTGCCACTCGGGCAACTTCATCAGCTTCTTCAGCTCCGCCCCCGTCCAGTCACCGAAGTCGCACTCGAACAGCCCGCGGTCGACCCTGGTGCGCAGCCCGCGAGCCTTCGCGATGGGGGCGGCGGTCTCCTTGGCGCGCTCGAGCGGCGAGCTGTAGACGGCGTCGATGCGTGGCAGTTCGGCGATGCGGTCGGCGGCGACCTGAGCCTGCTGCGTGCCCTCGTCGGCGAGGTGCAGGCCCTTGGCGCGGCCGGGCAGCACCTTGCCGGTGGTGGGGGTCTGCCCGTGGCGGACCAGCAAAACCGTGGTGGCTCCGGGACCCGACGGCTTCTTCGACCGGCTGCTGCGCGTGGTGGATCGGTTCGTTGTGGCCATGAGTGCCGTCCAACCTACTGTCGAGGTCCGTGACTCCGCTCGCCAGGCTGGAACGCCTCGAACAGGAAGTGATCGGGTGCCGGGCCTGCCCGCGTCTCGTGGAGTGGCGTGAGCGGGTGGCGATCGAGAAGCGGGCGGCCTACCGCGACGAGACGTACTGGGGTCGGCCGATCCCGGGATTCGGGGATCCCGGTGCCCGGATCGTGGTGCTGGGGCTCGCCCCCGCAGCCCACGGAGCCAACCGGACGGGCCGTGTGTTCACCGGGGACCGCAGCGGCGACTGGCTGTTCCGGGCGATGCACCGGGCGGGGCTGGCCAACCAGCCGCACTCGGTGTCGGCCGACGACGGCCTCGCACTCACCGACGCCTGGGTGACTGCGGCGGTGAAGTGTGCTCCACCGGCCAACAAGCCCACCGTCGACGAGCGCGACGCCTGCGCTCCGTTCCTGCAACGAGAGCTGTCGGCGCTGGCTCGGATGCGGGTGGTGGTGTGTCTCGGGCAGTTCGGCTACCAGGCAGCATGCCGCCACTTCGGCGTGCGACCCCGTCCGACGTTCGGGCACGGGGTGGACGTGCCGATCGCCGGCGGGCCCACGCTGCTGTGTTCGTTCCACCCCAGTCAGCAGAACACGTTCACGGGCCGCCTCACCGAGCAGATGCTCGACGACGTGTTCGCCCGGGCCGTCGAACTCGCGGGCTGACCGCCCGCCGGACGTTCACCTTCGACGCCGATGGGCCGTACCATCCAGGGCATGCGGATCGGCATCCTGACGCGCGAGTACCCACCCGAGGTCTACGGCGGCGCCGGGGTCCACGTCGACTTCCTGGTGCGCGAACTCCGTCGGCTGGCCGACGTGGACGTGCACTGCATGGGCGCCCCACGCGATGGCGCCACGGCCCACTCCGAACACGACCCGTTGCTGGAGGGGGCCAACGCGGCACTGCGGATCCTGGCCGCCGATCTCTCGATGGCCGACGGCGTGGCCGGGTGCGACGTCGTCCACTCGCACACGTGGTACGCCAACATGGGTGGCCACCTGGCCAAGCTGCTCCACGACGTGCCGCACGTGGTGACCTCGCACTCACTCGAGCCGCAGCGGCCGTGGAAGGCCGAGCAGCTCGGTGGCGGCTACCGGGTGTCGTCGTGGGCCGAGCGCACCGCCTACGAGGCCGCCGACGCCGTGATCGCCGTGAGCCACGGTTCGCAGCGGGACGTGCTCGCCGCCTATCCCGCCCTCGACCCCGAGCGGGTGCACGTCGTGCACAACGGCATCGACACCGAGTTCTACCGACCCGACCCGGCCACGGATGCGCTCGAGCGCATCGGCGTCGACCTCGACCGACCGTCGGCGGTGTTCGTGGGCCGCATCACGCGCCAGAAAGGGGTGCCGCACCTCCTGCGGGCGGCGCTCGCCTTCGATCCCGCAGTGCAGGTGGTGCTGCTGGCCGGCGCCGCCGACACGCCCGAGCTGGCCGCCGAGACCGACGCGGCGATCGCCGATCTCCGTGCTGCCCGCGACGGCGTCGTCGTGGTGTCGGAGATGTTGCCGCGCGAGGAGGTGCGCCAGGTGCTCACGCACGGCACCGTGTTCGTGTGTCCGTCGGTGTACGAGCCGCTCGGCATCGTCAACCTCGAGGCGATGGCCTGTGAGACGGCCGTCGTGGCGAGCGACGTGGGCGGGATCCCCGAGGTCGTCGCCGACGGGGAGACGGGCCTGCTCGTGCACTACGACGAGCACGACCCCGCGGCGTTCGAGTCGGGGCTTGCCGATGCGGTGAACGCCGTGGTCGCCGACGCCGACCGCGCGGCCGCGATGGGTGTCGCCGGCCGCCGGCGGGCGGTCACGGAGTTCGGCTGGGACACCGCTGCCCGCCGCACCATGGACATCTACCGCCGGTTGGTCTGAGCGAGCACGGCGCCGCCCGCCGGTGAGCGCGGGCGGTCATCGGGTCCTGCTGCTCGGTGGGTGTGGTGCCCATCTCCGCGAGCACGTCGAGCAGGGCGCGGGTCTCGAGGTGCAGCGGCATCTCGACATCCTGCCAGTAGCCTTGCAACGCTGTGAAGACCTCTCGCCGGCCCCGTCCCCTTCTCGTCGCGTCCATCCTGGTCGCCGCGCTCGGGGTGTCGGCGTGCGAGTCCGACCCGAGCGCCAAGCGTGTCGCCGAAGACCTGGTGAAGACGCTCACCCTCGACCAGCCCGAGGTGCGCGAGTGCATGCTCGACGTGCTCGACGGCTACACCAAGGACGAGCTCGAGCGCATCGGCAACGACGCCAACGGCGGCGACCAGGCCGAACAGGCCGAGGCCCGGGAGGCACTCGAGCAGTTCGAGGCCGAACTCGCCTCCTGCGACCCGCAGCCGGCCGTCATCGACGAGTGACGTCGCATCCGGTGTCAGGCACCGGATGCAACATCGCCGTCGGGGGACGCGGCGTCAGCCGGCGGGCGCCTCCGTCGGCCCGCTGCCGGTCACGGGCTGACCACCCGGGTTCGGGCGATCATGTCGTGGAACGTCCGGCGACGCGGGTCCCACAGCGGCCACAGGAATCCGAGGCCCAACGGCGCTGCACTCACCAGCATCGCCAGTGTCCGGCCGAGGCCGCGGCCGAAGCCGATCGGCTCCTCGGTGGTGGCGTCGACCACCTCGCATTCGGTGGCGCGCCGTCCGAGAGTCCGGCCCCGCCCGACCTGTGCGCTGTAGACCAGGCCGTAGGCGACGGCCATCGTCCAGAACACGGTGCGGCTCAGCGCCACGTCGCCAGGTGACGTCCGGCAGGTCTCCCCACCCGTTTCGATGCCGCCGACGACGGTGCAGCTCGGTGTGAGGCCGCCCTCACCGAAGAACCACAGGGCGAGCACTGTCGGGAGGGGAACGACGACCAGGAACACCAGAGCGTCGACCAGGAGCGCACCGGCGCGCTGCCAGTACGCGGCATCGAGGAACCAGCCCGGCCGACGACTGGCCCGGAGCGGCTCGTACCGGATGGTCACGTCCAGAGCCTGACACAGCCCCGAGCGCGCTGCCATCGACGACCGGTGTCTGCACCCGGTGTCGTTGCATCCGGTGTCAGACACCGGATGCAACATCGCCGTCGGGGGACGCGGCGTCAGCCGGCGGGTGTCTCCTTCGCCTGCACCTCCGCGGCGGGGGCAGCCGCCTTCTTCTTCTTGGGTGGTGGCACGCCGATCGCCGGGGCGGCGTCGGCCTCCTTCGGCCAGCGGCGGCGGCTCACGATCGACAGCAGGCGCAGCAGGCGCATCGCGGTCTCGTCGGTCTGGGCGGGCTTGGCGATGATCGACCCGTCGGCGATCATCCGCTCGATCACGGCCTCGCCCAGCTCGGTGCGCACGATCGTGAGCGTCCAGTCGTTGTCCTCACCGATGCCGCCGGTGGACACGTCGGCGTGCTCGGCGGCGAAGTCGGGGCAGCTCGTGCAGCCCTTGCGGGTCCAGGCGTGGCACTCCTTGAGGTCGATCTCGTGGTACGAGCCGTCCTTCATCCAGATCTGGAACACACCCTTGATGTTCATCTTCGCCATGTCCTGCTTCTTGAGGCCGTACTTGGCCTCGAACAGCTCGGTGAAGATGGCGTCGTCGAACGTCTTGGAACAGAGCAGGCCGATGTTGAACTGGAAGGGCTTGGACACCTTGCCGGCCTTGCGGTCCCACATCGTCGGCGGCGACGACGTCTGGCAGCCCATCCCCACGAGCGCGAGCCGCTCGTATCCCTTCTCCTTCGCCTCGGGCAGGGCGAGTGGGTTGGCGCAGTAGGTGTACCGGCTGCCGGCGGTGGCGAGGATCTCCTCCTTGGTGGACACGACCGCGGGCTTCGCCTTCCACTGGTCGTCGTCCTCGACGCCGCTGACCAGCGCGGCATCGATGTAGTCGTGCTCGCGCAGCCAGATGAGCATCGCCGAGACCAGCCCGCCGTCCTGGCCCATCTTGTGCACCATCTCGTCGCTGGCGCGGGTGAGGTGGAGCTGGCGCCACACTCCCGCCATCTCGTCGGGTTCACGCACCCGTCCGAACAGGTGCATGTCGGCAGCGGGTTCCCACGCCCGGAACCGTGGACACGCCCGGGTGCAGGTGGTGCAGCCACCGCCCTCACCGAATCCGTGGATGCAGTTGTCGAGGCCGAGTTCCTCCTCGAGGTGGAACGGGAGGTACTTGCCCTCTTCGTGTTCGTAGCCGATGACGTCGTGCGGGCAGGTGACCACGCACCCGGCGCAGCCGGTGCACAGACCGGTCGTGATGACCTCGGCGTACAGCTCCTTCCATTGGGCCGTCCATCGTCCGGCCATGGCGGGAGGTGTGGCGCCGGGTGACGCGGGGGCGGATTCGACGGAGGTCATGGGTGTGATCGTAGGTGAGTCGGACTGGTCGTTCGTAGGCCGGGTCGCCGCCGGAACGCGGCGATCCCCGAGCCACCCCTCTGAGGACGCAAAGGGAGGCCCGGGGATCGACCCGCAGGACGCGGCGATGCGTCCCGAACGTCGGCGGTGTGGGGCGGCCGACGAGGGCCGCCCCACACCACACCGATCAGACCGCGTCGACACCCTCCTCGGCGGTGCGGATCCGCACGAGCCGCTCGACGTCGGTGATCCAGATCTTGCCGTCGCCGATCTTGCCGGTGGCGGCCGACGACACGATGGCATCGACGACACCGTCGACGACGTCGTCGCCGACGACCACGCTGAGGCTCACCTTGGGGACGAAGTCGATCTTGTACTCCGCACCGCGGTAGGTCTCGGTGTGGCCGCCCTGCCGGCCGAAGCCGCGGACCTCCGTCACCGTGATGCCGGCGACGCCGGCTGCCTTGAGGGCATCTTTGACGTCATCGAGTTTGAACGGCTTGATGACCGCTGTCACGAGTTTCATGTGTTTGGTTCCTTTGTGGATCGAAGTGGTGACTCTTGGTTACTCGACGAGAGGTCAGGAGGAGTGGGCGACATCGGGGGCGTAGCCCTGCAGGCCGTGCTCGAGCACGTCGAGACCCTCGAACTCCTCCTCGGGGCTGACACGCAGGCCGACGGTGGCCTTGATGCCGGCGAAGAGGGCGGCGGTGGTGACACCGACCCACACGAGGATGATCAGCACCATCAGCGCCTGCACGGCGAGCTGCTCGAAGCCGCCGCCGTAGAACAGGCCGGCGTCCTCACGGCCGAGGAAGGCGTCGTCGTAGGTGGCGAACAGGCCGATGGACAGCACGCCCCAGGCTCCGACGACACCGTGCACGCTCACGGCGCCCACCGGGTCGTCGATCTTCACCTTGTCGAAGAAGAGGACGGAGAAGACCACGATCACGCCTCCGACGGCGCCGATCACGACCGACATCATCGGGGTGACGGCACCACACGGGCCGGTGATGGCGACGAGACCGGCGAGCGCTCCGTTGCCGATCATGGCGACGTCGGGCTTGCCGCTCTTGATCCAGATCGTGATCGTGGTGAGCAGGGCGCCGGCGGCAGCGGCGAGCATCGTGTTGACGGCGATGGTCGAGACGAACTCGTCGGCGAGCAGCTCGGAACCGGGGTTGAAGCCGAACCAGCCGACCCAGAGGATGAACACACCGAGCGTGGCGAACGGGATGCTGTGACCGGGGATGGCCCGGACGTTGCCTTCGCTGTCGTACTTGCCGATGCGGGGGCCGAGGAAGAGCGCACCCATGAAGGCGGCGATGCCGCCGGTCATGTGCACGATGCCGGATCCGGCGAAGTCGGAGAAGACGGCGTCACCGATCTGGATGTCGGCGATCAGGCCACCACCCCAGGTCCAGTGCACGACCACCGGGTAGATGAAGGCACACATCACCACGGAGAAGATGAGGTACGACGTGAACTTCGTCCGTTCGGCCATGGCACCGGAGGCGATCGTGACCGCCGTCGCTGCGAAGACCGCCTGGAAGAAGAACGTCGTGGCCGGGCTCAGGCCTCCCTCCGGGATGGCGGCCATGTCCAGGCCGTCGAGGAAGAAGTTGTCGGTGCCGATGAACCAGCCCCCGCTCTCACCGAACGCGAAGGCGTAACCGGTGGCGAAGAAGGCGAGGATGCCCACCGTTGCGTCGGCGATGTTCTTGGCGAAGATGTTCACCACGTTCTTGGCGCGGGTGAGGCCGGCCTCGACGAGGGCGAAGCCTGCCTGCATGAAGAACACCAGGACACCTGCGAGGAACACCCAGAGGTTGTTCAGGTAGTCCTGGGCTGTCGGCGTGTACTCCTGGGCGAAGCCGACACTGGGCGTGATGGCCAAGACGGCGATGACGCCGCCCAGACCGGACATGATTCGAAGCGCACGTTTGCGCACGGGTCCTCCAATAAGGGATAGGGAACAGGGTGGAGAGTCCAGTGGCGTCATTGCCGCCCGGATTGGGGCCGCAACCTACGGAAGCGTCATTTCCCGTCTGTCGCCGCACTGTTTCGTGCGTGTGAAACGTCCGACGGTGGTCGACCGACCGCGATCGCGACCACTCGGGCGCTCTCCCGTCGCGACATGCCGGTACAGGCGCGCGGGTCCGGACTTGACCCGCGGGTCAAGTGGCGGGGCAGAATATGGACATGGATCTCACCTATCCCCCCGAAGCCGAGGAATTCCGCGCCGAGATCAGGGCGTGGCTGCACGAGAACCTGCCCGACGGTTGGTTCGACGAGGGCTTCGAGATGACCGACGAGGAGCGCCGGCGCTTCAACGAGCAGTGGCCGCAGAAGTTGTTCGAGGGCGGCTGGATCTGCGCGACGTGGCCGGAGGAATACGGCGGCAAGGGCCTCAGCACCATGCAGGGCGTGGTGCTCGCCGAGGAGTTCGCCAACGCCAAGGCGCCGATGCGCGGCGACTTCTTCGGCGACACGCTCGTCGGGCCCACCTTGTTGCAGTGGGGCACCGAGGAGCAGAAGAAGGAGTTCCTTCCCGGCATCCTCAACGGCACGACCCGCTGGTGCCAGGGATTCTCCGAGCCGAACTCGGGATCGGATCTCGCCAGCCTCAAGACGTCGGCGGTGCTCGACGGCGACGAGTGGGTGATCAACGGCCAGAAGGTGTGGACCACGCAGGGCCACCACGCCGACTACTGCTTCCTGCTCACCCGCACCGACCCCGACGTGAAGAAGCACGCCGGCATCTCCTACATGTTGGTGCCGATGAAGCAGCCCGGGGTGGAGGTGCGTGGCATCACCCAGCCCGACGGCACCGCCGAGTTCTGTGAGGTGTTCTTCGACAACGCCCGCTGCGCGAAGGACGCAGTGGTCGGTGGCGTGAACAACGGTTGGAAGGTCGCGAACTCCACGCTGGCGTTCGAGCGCGGCCAGTCGGCCACCACCGGGTACCGCCGCTTCGCCGAGGAGTATCGCCTGATGGTCGAAGCCGCCGAGGAGAACGGTCGCATCGCCGATCCGCACATCCGCCAGCGGCTGATGGAGTTCTACACCAAGATCCAGATCCTGCGGATCAACGGGCTCCGGAACCTGTCGGCCACGCTCAACGACAGCAAGGACATGAGCGTGATCGCGCTCGGGGCGACGAACAAGATGTTCTGGTCCGAGATGCACAAGGCCGCCATGGAGTTGGCGCTCGACATCCACGGTGCGGAGTCGATGCTCGTCGACGTCGGCCCCGAGTCGGGTGGCTGGCCGGGTGCGGCGCGTGACAAGCGCCGCGAGGGCTACCCCGTGAGCCCGATGATGTCGTCGTTCTTCTTCTCCCGCTCGGAGACGATCTGGGGCGGCACCAGCCAGATCCAGCGCAACATCGTCGGCGAGCGCGTGCTCGGTCTCCCCAAGGAACCCAAGCCCGCCACCGAGTCCTGACCCCACCAACCCACCCGAACGCGTGATCAGTGTGCGGTCGCTGGCCGCATACTGATCACGCGTTCCGCCTGGGTGACGCGGTCCGGCCGGCGGCGGTCCGGCGCTCAGCGTCTATGCGGCGACACGGATCTCGGCGCAGCGTCGCCGGTGCAGGTCCACGAGTTCGGCGATGTGAGATGCGAAGTCCGCAGCGAGCTCCTGGTCGGTGACGCGGTCCACCTGCCATCCGATGCGGCGGGCACCACGGTCGCGCCCTTTGTCGCGCTGGGCGTCGAACCGTCCACCGTGCCAGGTGACGTGATCGACCTCGACCGCCCATCGGGCGTCCGGGTCGGCGCCGTCCGGGTGGATGACGACACCGTTCGGGAGGCGCAACGGGTGCTGGCGCACGAGCGGGCCGACGCCGGCGCGCTCGAGGGCCTGCAGCACTCGGAGTTCCAGCCCCGAACCGGCCGGGCGTTGCCAGTCGGCGCGCTGCGACATCACGCGGTGCACTCTGGCCAGACCAGGGCGGCCTCTCTGGCTCATCCGAGATGTGAGGCTCCACAACGTCGGCATGGTGGAGTGCTGGTCGAGCACCCACTCGGTGAGTCGTTCGAATCGCTCGTCATCGAGGTCGCGTGCGCAGTCGAACCAGGCGCGCGGGGGGCTGGCGACCCGGATTCCGTCGTCGCGTCGGACGGCGTCGGTCTCGTCGAGTCGGTTCGTGCGGCGGATCAGCACGCCGGACGTGATCGGTGACCGATCGTGGCCGACCAGAACGATGGGTTCTTCGGGCCGGAACACGTGTCGGAAGTCCCAGAGCCGCGCTGCCGCAGCGCCGGTGACGACGACCTGAGGATCGGCGGAGCATGCGGCGACACACCGAGCCTCGAACGTGTCGGGAGCGGTGGCGAGCCGATACACGCCGTCATGGACGCGGATGATGAGCCCATCGGCAACCTGTCTGCGGACGACGTTGGCCGTGGCGCCGTCGTGGATGAGTTCGTCACGGGTGACGACGCCGTGGTGCGCCGCCGCGATCTCGGCAAGGTGTCGTGTGAACAGGTCCATCGGGAATCCCTTCGGAGACGGGGTGAGCAGGGCGATGAGCCGATCCGGGAGATTCCCTGTCGTCCACCCTGACGTCGGGGTGTCACAGAAGCGCACCTGCTGAACATCACCGCACACCCCGCCCAACGCGTGATCAGTTGGTCGTCACCGACCGCACACTGTTCACGCGTTGGGAAAGGGCGGCCCAACGCGTGATCAGTTGGTTGTCACCGACCGCACACTGTTCACGCGTTGGGAACGGAGCGTTGACGGGGCTGGTGGACAGGTGCGGCGGGGAAGCGGGTACGGTCGACGAGCGTGGACGAACTGCTGGAGGCCGACGGGAGCCCGAAACCCATGGCACGGGACGTGATCGAACTCCTGCACCGGTTGGGGATCGACGAGCTGCGCGAACGCCAACGGATCTCCGACCTCGAGATCCTCACCATGGGGATCTCGTTCACCGTCTACTCCGACGGCCAGAACATCGACCGCTCCTGGCCCTTCGACATCATCCCCCGCCTCATCTCCGGTGCCGAATGGTCGAACGTCGAGCGCGGGCTCGCCCAGCGCCTGCGCGCACTCAACCACTTCATCGACGACGTCTACAACGAGCGCCGGATCATCGCCGACGGCATCTTCCCCGCCGAGCTGCTCGAGGATTCCACCAACTACCGCCCCGAGTGCGAGGGCATCCACCCCAAGTTCGGT
>Ga0102937_1001675_pt1 | contig 10065 bp, 9 predicted proteins | sample SalPonR2_B_D1_MG_FD_78213 | JGI IMG/M metagenome (GOLD analysis project Ga0102937, IMG submission 78213) | Salt pond soil microbial communities from South San Francisco under conditions of wetland restoration - Salt Pond MetaG R2_B_D1_MG | ecosystem: Environmental > Aquatic > Marine > Intertidal... | reverse complement strand
GATTTAATACCATCTCAAAAACCGACATCTATGTCTATCCAACAACGTAAAAAAGATCATGTTGACCTGTGTGTGAATGGTGATGTAGGCTATGAGATGCCAACTGGATTTGATGCATATTACTTCAGGCACAATGCTCTTCCTGAAGTTAATATAAATGATGTTTCAGTTGAGGCGAATTTACTTGGGCGGTCGTTCTCATATCCTCTTATGATCTCCTCGATGACCGGCGGATATTCGGATGCGGGCCGCATCAACGCACAAATTGCAAGAGTGTGCGAAGCTGAGAACCTGCCTTTTGGTGTGGGGAGTCAGCGGGCGCTGCTTGATCATCCCGAAGAGGTTAAAAGTTTTTCTGTTGTACGTGATGAGGCTCCCACTGCGTTTATTGCCGCTAATATTGGCGGGGCACAGGTGGCCGGTGGTCTTCGTGATGAGCAGATGCACATTTTGATTGATTCAATTAAAGCAGACGCAATTATTGTGCATTTGAATCCGCTTCAGGAACTGGTTCAGCCCGAAGGAGACCGAAATTTTGCCGGTGTTGAAAACGGCATAGCTAAACTTGTGGCTCAGTCACCTGTTCCGGTAATTGTAAAAGAGACCGGTGCAGGAATATCCGGAGATGTAGCCAGGCGGCTGTTGTCTGTCGGAGTGTCTGTAGTTGATGTTGCCGGGGCAGGCGGAACCAGCTGGTCGAAGGTAGAAAACGAACGTAAATCGGACAGCCGTTCAACTGCAATGTTTAACGAATGGGGTATACCAACTGTAACTTGCATCCGGGAAGCGGTACAGCTACGTGATCAATTTCAGTTTGATATTATTGCCTCGGGAGGAATCCGGGATGCCTCAGACATTGTTAAATCGATATGTCTTGGCGCAGATTTTACGGCATCTGCCCGGCCTGTTATTAAAGCACTCATGGCTGGCGGAGAGGAAAACCTGCGTAACCTCATTTACCTTTGGAAAGAACAGACAACAACTATGCTTGCACTTCTTGGCAAACAATCTCTGCAGGAGTGCTCAGCCAAAGATCTTGGAAATAAGTAGGCTGATGAGCAGCTAGAATTTGTATATTGCAGACGAAAAAAAACAGGCTTCAGCCTGTTATAATAGATATTTATATTCTGAATAATAAGTAGCAATTCGTTGAAATTTATTACCCCCTACGTACAAAGTATTGAAAAGGCGCTCGCCTCGCTGAATCTTCCGGAAAAACCCAGAACCCTGTATGACCCTCAGCGTTACATGCTGGGCAACGGAGGGAAACGGATACGTCCTGTGCTAACACTAATGGCATGTGGTATGTGTGGCGAACAGCGTGAAAAAGCGATGCCCGCAGCCCTGGCAGTTGAGCTTCTCCACAATTTTACTTTGATGCACGATGATATTATGGACCAGGCGGAAAGCCGGAGGGGAGAGCCCGCTGTTCATAAAAAGTGGAGTGAATCAGTAGCTATATTGTCCGGCGACAGCATGCATACACGTGCACTCATTTTATTGAACGACCTCGATGAATCTGCCGACTACAGAAAAGTAAATGCCCTGTTTCTTGATGGAATCAACAGAGTGTGTGAAGGGCAGGCGCTCGACATGGAATTTGAAAGCCGGAGCGATGTTACCATAAGTGAATATATGATGATGATTGGCGGCAAAACAGGTGCGCTTCTCGAGGCGTCTCTTCAAATGGGGGGCGTGATAGGAGGCTGTAGTCAAGAACAGCTGAACGCTCTGAAACATGTTGGCGAGAGCATCGGGCGTGCGTTCCAGATACAGGACGACTGGCTGGATGTTGTTGCAGATCCCGATAAATTTGGAAAGCGAGTGGCCGGCGATATTTACGAGTGTAAAAAAACATATCTCATGGTGCTTGCACTTGAACGCTGCAATAAAGAGCAGGCAAAATGGTTAAGAAGCTGTCTTGAGAGCAAACCGCTCACTGATGACGATGTTGAATCAGTTATACAGCTGTTTCAGGAACTCGATGTTATTGAAAGCACCCGGTACAGAATGGAAGAGCTGTATAAAACTGCAGAACAATCCTTAGAAATATTTGGTGAATCAGAAGATAAGCGAGATCTTATCCAACTTATCAGAACTTTAAAAAAACGGGACCACTAAAGTAGATGCGTAAAGTCTTACTCTTTTCAATTGCTGTTTTTGCATTAATGTCATGCCGGAGCCAGGAACTTATACGCCCGGGTGATACCCTTGAAGTTGCTTTTTCGAAGGCCAAGGCCCAATATGATGAAGAGAACTGGTCAGATGCGGCACGTGCATTTGAAACAGTGGTGTCGATCGGCCGGGGTACCGACCTTGGACAGCAGGCTCAGTATTTACTTGCTGAAAGCTATTTTAACGATCGCCGGTACCTGCTCGCTGCATCTGAATACGACCGGTATGCATCATTTTATCCGCGTTCGGAGCGTCGGGAAGATGTCGATTTTAAAGCCGCACTTTGTTACTACGAGTTAAGTCCCCGCTACCGGCTTGATCAAAGCTATACGCGACAGGCTCTTGAACGCTTTCGCCTTTTTAACTCCCGGTATCCAAACTCCGACCGCGTTGTAGATTCATCTCAGTACATTACCCAGCTTAGAAATAAACTGGCCAGAAAGCAATATGAAGCCGCTGAGTTTTATAAACGAACAGATCGGTTTTCTGCAGCTATTGTTTACTATGATCTTGTTCTTGACAGCTACCCCGAGTCGCAGTGGGCAGAAGAGGCGCTTGTAGACAAGATTGAAGCGTATATTCTATACGCCGACAACAGTATTCCTGCAAGCCAGCTTGGGCGTTATGAATCAGCTATTACAAGCTATGAAACTTATCTTCAGTTGTTTCCAAGCGGCGAAAACCGCAGCAGGGCGGAAGATTTGTATGACAGGGCACGAGGAGAAATCGAGGATATTCAAAATGGCAATGATTCTGAATCTGTAGCTGAAAACGAGTGACGTCCGCCGGTAACCGAACAGGAATTTTTGGTGGTGCATTTGACCCTGTCCATCTGGGGCACCTGAAAATTGCCGAATCATTTCTGTCGAGCAACCTGATAGACAACCTGCTGGTGTTGCCTACACATGAGTCACCGCATAAGGAGACTGACGATCAAACCGGGTTTTCCCATCGTTATGAGATGCTGAAACTGGCATTTCAAGGCCACAGGAACGTAATTGTTTCGGATCTGGAAACACGGCTTCCAAGCCCATCTTATACGCTCCGAACCATTGAGTACCTTCAAAAAACCAGCCCGGAACAGATCTATTTTCTCTGTATCGGTGAAGACAGTCTTTCATCGTTTCACAAATGGTGGCGATATGGTGAAATTCTCCGGCGCGTTCCGCTTATAGTTGCAAGCAGACCTGGTGTTGACAGTTCATGTGTATCTGATTCTGTTCTGGAGAGCGCCATTTTTGTTGATCATACTGAGGTAGATGTGTCATCTACCGAAATCAGAAAGAAAGCGAGAGAGTGCGACAGCCTTCTGAACACCCTTGTGCCGGAAAACGTAGCACAATATATTTTCAGGCATCATCTGTATACAGACTAAAAAAATTTTTAACTATCTGATGGTGCCATGAAACGATCCGATTTTCTAAAAACGATAGGCCTGAGTTCACTTCCGCTCGCTTTACCATCAGTGATGAAACGAAAAGGAAGACGATCACTTAACCTTCCCAAGAAACTTGAGCCGGGTGATGTTGTAGGGCTCGTGGCGCCTGCCGGTATCATATATGATGAATCAGAATTCGAAAGAATGCAGCAGGAGCTGGCAAATTTCGGACTCCGGTCTGTGTTTGGCGATCATGTTCGCGACAGGTATGGATACCTTGCCGGAACGGATGAAAACAGGGCTGCAGATCTGAATGCAATGTTTGAAAATCCTGATATCGACGGAATTATGGCTGTTCGGGGCGGGTGGGGCTGCGCCAGGATATTGCCCCATCTCGATTTTCAAATGATATCGGATAATCCCAAGGTGTACTGCGGGTTCAGCGATAACACCACGCTCCATCATGCGCTAATGGCATTTAGCAACCTCCAGCCGTTCCACGGGCCTAATGGAAGCTCCGATTGGACCGACTTAACTAAAAGAAGTTTTGAATCTGTGGTTATGAATGGTGAAGCTGCAGTCTACCGGTCAAAGAGTGATGTAATAACGATAAATAGAGGGAAAGCTTCGGGCAGGCTGCTTGGCGGAAACCTGAGTATTCTGGCAACTACACTTGGTACCCCCTACCAGGCTGATTTTGAAAACTCACTTCTTGTTGTAGAAGACATTGGTGAAGACACGTACAAAATAGACCGCATGTTTGCTCATCTTGAACAGGCGGGAGTTTTTGATCAGATTTCAGGATTAATATTTGGTAAGTGCACCGACTGTTCAGCAGGCACTCAGCCAACATTTGCGCTGATGGAAGTACTGGACCACTACCTGTCCAGATATGAGATTCCTGCCGTTTACAATGTTGATATCGGCCATGAACCAGATAATTTTACCATACCGCTTGGTTCGGAGGCTGAGTTTGATGCAGATAGCGGCTTGATTTCTCTAATGCAGCCTGCAGTTCTGTAGTGTAAATGTTTAGTTTTCGAAGTGCTTTTTTTCTTTCTGATAATCTTCATCACTTAGCAGCCCCTGCTGCCACAACCCGGTGAGATAATCGAGTTTGTCCAGTGTTCCGGGGGGCGGAGGGTTTTCTTTGGGATCCTCATCCACAATGTTCAGGTCCTCAATTCGTTTTCGCTCGGCCCTGATGGCAGAAGAGAGCATGTCCGATAAATTTTCAGGGTTAGGCTGGCCCAACAGCGTCACACTGCGGGTTTCCGTGGAGAGCTTAACATCACCGATGCCGAACTTCTCATCAAACCAGTTCTGCTCAACATCAAGGGTATTTACATTGGCCAGGTCAACCGTCTTAGATATTTTTTTATTCACTTCTTCTATCTGACGGTCAGTTATGATATAGACTATGTTTTTTCGACGTGAGTGAATAATCCATAATACTGCAATACCAATACCCAGAAATGGAATAAGCAGAATTCCGAAAAAGTATCCCCAGAACCAGCGTTTCCAGTCGGGCTTTAGCTCTATTGACTTCGACATGTTTAATCTGATTTAAATGGATTGAAATGAGATAAGGTCACCGCTCCCGATCAGGAATCCAGGGTGTCTCTTTTTCGCCCTGCTGACGGTTTTCATATCTGGCAAGCACGAATAATAGATCCGATAGCCGGTTTAAATAAATAATTGCGTCGGAAGATATCTCTTCTGATTCGGCAAGCTGAACTGTTTCCCGTTCGGCACGCCGGCAAACGGTTCTGGCAAAATGAAGGGATGATCCTGCTCCTCCACCTCCCGGAAGTATGAATGATTTTAGCGGTGGCAGCTCTTTTTCCATCGAGTCTATCCATTGTTCAAGGCGTTGGGTTTCAGTATCGCCAACCTGGTCAATCCGGGATTTCTCCGGGTCAGGTGTGGCCAGTGTTGCACCCACAACAAAAAGGTCATTCTGAACCTGTGTAAGAATCGTTTCACCCTGGTCTGAAAGTGAATATGACAGGACCATTCCGAGTGTAGAGTTTAACTCATCAACGGTTCCGTAGGCACTGATCCGGATATTGCTTTTACTCGTTTTGGTACCTCCAAACAAGGAAGTTTCGCCGGCGTCACCTTTTTTCGTGTAAATTTTCATAAATGTCAGTTCTTTTGATGGATTGTCGTGTTAGAAGGCTTTACAAACCCTCTGTGTGATAGTCTTCCCGTACTTTTATACGGGATCTTAAAATCGTTAATGTGCAATAGTTGGCGTCGAAAGCATTATCCTATTTTTAAATTCGGTTTCGCAAAGCATTTGTTAATAATTAGCAATGAGTCTGTAACCAACTACGTTCCGGTATTTTCAATATCGCAAATGAAAATGAAACGAACACATACAGTGAGAAACACCATTCACTGAACTATGCCAGAACCCGTGAGTAAGATCCTTTTTTTTCAACGCTTATGAAAAGATGCCGCAGTGTTTCCAGCTTATTTTCGAAATGGGCAGCCTCCTGTGATGGACACTCCATAACCAGGCGGACATTTTCCATGTATGTTGCATCGATTTCAAACAGGGTAAATGAATGTTTCAGGCTGTCGATAATCGACTGCTGATCATAGGGATAAATAATTTCAAACCGACGGGTAGTTACAAGATTTTTTAGTGTAGCCTCCCGGATAACAATGCCGGCTGATTTTCCATAAGCGTCTATAAGGCCGCTTTTTCCAAGTTTGGTTCCGCCGTAGTAACGCACAACGGTAACAATTGTATTTACAATATTTGCTGATCGAAGGGCATTCAAAATTGGTAAACCTGCTGTTCCACCCGGCTCTCCATCGTCCTGACTGTGCTCAGAAATCTCCGGCGGCTCAACCCGGAAAGCGTAGCAGTGATGGGTGGCTGTTGGATGCAAGTCGCGGATTGCTGCTAACCGAATATCTGCCTCTTCAGTTGAATCACATGGGTTTATGAAAGATAAAAATTTTGATCCTTTCACTCGATATTCGGCCTGAAAATTTTGTGTGACGGTCAGCAATAAATTCGACTCCTGCAGGTTAAGATTTTACCTAATGTAGAAAGATTCTGAATAAGATGAAGTCATTGAAAGAAAGCGCTTAATCCTTGCCTTTTAGCTCAAATAAGTGGACTTTTATAATCTTAAATATGGAACCAAACTACGTAGTAGGCCGTTAATCATCCAATCGATTATTAGCACTGCGTTTAGCTAAATTTCAACACACATATGCCATCACTTTTAAAAGCAGCAAGTTCACAGGTTGGCCGGAAAATTTTAACCGGTCTTACAGGTATATTTCTCTTTATTTTCATTGTATTCCATCTTAGCGGTAACCTTGCAATCTTCGGCGATGTGGATGCAATGAACCGCTACTCCATGTTCTTGCACAGTCTGGGCCCACTGCTTTGGATAGCAAGGGTCGGCTTGTTAGTTGTATTTACAATTCATGCATGGATAGGCATCTCTATATGGATACAAAAGCGCCGGGCACGCCCGCAAAAGTATGAAGTTTACAGCAGTAAAGGCGGGCCGTCGCGGCAAAGCCTGAGCTCCCGGAGTATGGCTTTTACCGGGGTAGTACTGCTGGTATTTGTTGTCATTCATATCAACACATTTGCACTCGGCGATACCGGGACTGTGATGATCGACGGACAGCAGACTCATGATATTAAATCTCTTGTGATCGAGACTTTCCAGGGTGCAGGCTATGCTTTCGGCTATGCGTTTGTAATGCTGCTGCTCGGAGCTCACCTGGGCCATGGACTCTGGAGTGCATTTACCTCACTCACCGTAAAAAGTAAAAAAGTATCTGCGATCATCTATTCGGTCGGAGTCGTATTTGCCATTCTGATGGCAGTAGGGTTCCTTTTCATTCCGATATACATCTATTTTGGCGGGGGCTGCGAGGCTGCTCTGATCCAATGCCGGTAAACTATTTTTAATCGAAAAAGTCTGACTTATTATGAAATTAGAATCAAACGTTCCATCCGGCCCTCTTGAAGAGAAATGGGACCGGCACCTGAAAGACATTAAACTTGTATCTCCCAATAATAAGCGCAAGCACAAAATTATTGTTGTGGGTACAGGTCTCGCCGGAGCATCTGCTGCTTCAAGTCTTGCAGAATTGGGTTACGAGGTTTCAACATTCTGCATCCAGGATTCAGCCCGCCGCGCTCATAGCATTGCCGCCCAGGGCGGAATTAACGCAGCAAAAAATTACCCCAACGACGGTGACAGTGTCTGGCGTCTTTTCTATGATACGATTAAAGGCGGAGATTACAGGAGCCGTGAAGCTAACGTATACCGCCTTGCCCAGAACTCAAACAATATTATTGATCAGGCAGTAGCACAGGGTGTTCCTTTTGCACGAGAGTATGGCGGCCTTCTTGATAATCGTTCATTTGGCGGTGCGCAGGTTTCACGCACATTTTACGCCCGTGGCCAGACCGGCCAGCAGCTGCTCCTTGGCGCCTACCAGTCTATGATGCGGCAGGTACACGCCGGAAAAATAAAAAATTATCCGCGTCATGAAATGCTCGATCTCGTTGTAGTTGACGGGAAAGCCCGTGGTATCATCACGCGGAATCTTGTTGATGGTTCCATCAACAGATGGAAAGCAGATGCAGTTGTGCTCTGTACAGGCGGTTATGGCAATGTATTTTACCTGTCAACCAATGCTAAAAATTCAAACGTTACAGCTGCATGGAGATGCCATAAGCGGGGTGCTGCCTTTGCAAATCCATGTATGGTTCAGATTCACCCGACCTGTATACCGGTGAGTGGCGACTATCAGTCCAAGCTAACACTTATGAGTGAGAGTTTGAGAAACGACGGACGCGTGTGGGTTCCCCGCGATCCTGAAGATTCCCGTAAACCTAATGACATTCCTGAGGAAGACAGGTATTACTATCTCGAAGAGAAATACCCAAGTTTTGGAAACCTGGTGCCGCGTGATGTTGCATCACGTAATGCGAAGATGGTGACCGACGAAGGTATGGGTGTCGGAGATACCGGCCTTGCGGTGTACCTGGACTTCAGAGATGCAATTAAGCGCGAAGGGAAAGAAGCGATTGCTGCCAAGTATGGCAACCTGTTCGATATGTACCAGAATATTACGGATGATAATCCATATGAGGTACCTATGCGTATCTTCCCTGCCGTTCACTACACAATGGGTGGTTTGTGGGTTGATTATAATCTGATGAGCAATATTCCAGGTCTCTTTGTGGCGGGTGAAGCCAATTTTTCCGATCACGGCGCTAACCGATTGGGAGCTAGTGCTTTGATGCAGGGACTATCTGATGGGTATTTCATCGTTCCTTACACAGTTGGAAACTATATCGCGGATGCGGAACTGAGTGATATCACTACGGAACATGATGCATTTACAGAGGCGGCAAACACCTCCTCAGAAACACTCGACAAGCTGTTGTCGGTAAACGGTGATAAAACTGTCGTTGAGTTTCACCGTGAGCTTGGCAAGATCATGTGGGACAAGGTTGGGATCAATCGCAGTAAAGAAGGCCTTGAGGAAGCAATTGAACAGGTTCGGGCACTGCGGGATGAATTTTACGAAAATGTGCGTGTTCCGGGCGAGGCAACCTACTATAACAAGTACCTGGAGTTTGCCCATCGTGTGGCCGATTTCTTTGAACTTGCAGAATTGATGGCTATTGATGCCCTCGACAGAGATGAATCGTGCGGATGCCACCTTCGTGAAGAGTATCAGACTGAAGAGGGTGAAGCGTTAAGAAACGATGAGGAGTTTTCTTATGTATCTGCCTGGGAATATGGCGGGGTAAATGGGAAACTAAATACAACGCTCCATAAAGAACCACTCGATTTTGAGTTCGTGGAATTGAAACAACGAAGTTACAAATAAGGATTACCTATGAGTGAAATGACGATTAATTTGAAAATCTGGCGCCAGAAAAACGCTAAATCCGAGGGTAAGTTCCAGGATTTTAAACTCAATGGCGTCAGTGAGCACATGTCGTTCCTCGAAATGCTCGACGTGCTGAATGAAAACCTCATTAAAGAAGGGGAAGAGCCCGTTGAGTTTGATTATGACTGCCGTGAAGGAATTTGCGGATCATGTAATCTTGTAGTGAACGGACGCGCCCACGGTCCTAAGCATATGACTGCCGTTTGTCAGCTGCATATGCGAAATTACAGCGATGGAGATACCATTGTAGTTGAACCACCGCGGGCTAAAGCATTTCCGATTATTAAAGATCTGGTCGTTGACCGGTCAGCTTTTGACCGTATCATCGAGGCAGGTGGTTATGTGTCTGTGAAAACGGGTGCTGCACCTGAAGCGAATCTTATCCCTGTGGAAAAAGATACGGCTGAAGCTGCCTTTGACTACGCCACGTGTATTGGTTGCGGGGCCTGTGTGGCTGCCTGCCCCAATTCATCAGCTTCACTGTTTACAGGTGCTAAACTGGCTCACCTCAACAGCCTGCCCCAGGGAAAACCTGAACGTGATAAACGATCGGTTGCAAT
>Ga0102937_1001673_pt1 | contig 10070 bp, 13 predicted proteins | sample SalPonR2_B_D1_MG_FD_78213 | JGI IMG/M metagenome (GOLD analysis project Ga0102937, IMG submission 78213) | Salt pond soil microbial communities from South San Francisco under conditions of wetland restoration - Salt Pond MetaG R2_B_D1_MG | ecosystem: Environmental > Aquatic > Marine > Intertidal... | reverse complement strand
TGTCGAGTTTATAACCATCGGCGTCGCGGTCGCCGTCGTCCATCTCGATGGTAATTGTCTCGGCGCCATAATCAAGAATGAAGGAGTCACGCATCACTGTCTCGACAGTTCCATCGACGCTGATCCAAGTATCGTCAGGTTTTTCTTTCGGATCCTGTGCCATTGCACCTACCGTCAAGCAGACGCTCATGCCGGTCGCGATCATACACGTCATAAATAACTTCATGGCCATCGTTCTCTCCATTTATAAGTAAAAAACTCGAAAGTGGTATTGCCGGCGACCAAGGCACGTCGACCGGCTTCGCACTGGGATCAAGGGTGCAAATCAGATGCCGAATGTTGGGAAAACGAATGGGCGAGAGGCGACGGCTCTATTTTTAGCGGGCATGCCTCGGCGCCACTCACCGGACTTCGAATGCGTCTCCGCTGCGCCCTCGGATTTGCTAATTGCCGCGCGGAGGCTGAATCGTTGTGGTTTCTTGTCGACCAGCCAAATCTTTCGCTTCCTCAAATGTGCCGCTTTGAGGCTGTCGTTAGGATGCTGGAAACGCCACACTGCCAATAAACGCGTTCGGTCAATTCATTCCGCATAATTCATTAGCTCGTTTTCACAACCCGACACGTAAGATCACATCGGGGCAAAGATTGTAATTTTTGAACGATGATGACGTAGCACCGCACGTCATTTGAAGACTCGGTGTAAGACGCAATTAGTTTCTGCAAACAACAAACGAGAGCCACAAAGCCATCGCCAGTGACAGTAACGGGTCCATGGAAGGTCGTGCAGGCATGATGCCCGCCACTCACTACATTTTCCGTCCAGAACTAGCAGGCTGAGGTGACGCAGCCTCACGACGTAAGCATTTCTCACCTCAACAAACGCGTGGAAAAATCTTGTCAGGCTCGCATGGCGAGCCTCGCCAAACGCAACACGAGTTATGACCTCCCGGTGCGAAGGACACGGCGAAGAACACGATAAAAAAGAGGCGGCAGCCATGAAGATGAAGCAGATACGAAATGCTACGCTCCTCATCGAGTGTGGCGAGAGGATCTTTCTGGTTGACCCCATGCTGGCCGAGAAGAACACGTATCCGGGGTTTGAAGGAACAGTGAATAGCGAGCAACGCAATCCCTTGGTCAATCTAACCATCCCGATGACCGAAATTCCCGATGTGGACACGGTAATTGTGACCCACACGCACCCGGACCACTGGGATGATGCCGCCAAAAATCTGCTACCGATCGTCCTGAATTGCGGTGACGCACAAGTCGTCGGGATCGGCTCCATTCTCATGAACAAGGAGGATGTGAATTAGGTGAGCCGCGCGGTCCCAGACGCGACTATCGTCGCCAACTACATGGAAGCGGTAAACCCCTGCGTCTTTTGAGGAGGGAACTGCGAGATTTCTTTAACGCACATTCGATCACACAACGCATTTGGGGGCCGGAGGATGGCGAGGCCGCAGCTTTCGGAGTCGTTGGCGAGACGCCCGTGAAACACCAATGACCAAGCGACCGGCTCACCTTCAAGGAAGGTAAACGTATTAAGCAGTCTGCTTGGTTCAGGCGACTATGAGCGGCCAAATGAAGGCTGTTCGGAAGTGAGAAGAAGACGCGTAGTTGGCAGAGATGCTCGAAGGGAGCTTGTGACTTTCTTGGTTACAATCTGTTAGCGTTAGCTTTCTTGCGTCGGCATGCTCTGTCCGCCGCCCAACCGTCGCCCCACAGAGGCAATAAGCGGTTGTTCTCTCACATTCACCAGCTCTGGCACGGTCACTGCACGGAGACGCGAGTGACTACGAGCGTAGTAGAGTGCTTTTCAGATTTTCACCGACGAGCGGCAATAGTTGAATGAGCAATTTTCTAGAGGGATGGGGCGAAGCTGCATTAACGACGGTCAGCTTTTTCTGGATGGCACTTTGGGCGTTCGTGTTGGGCTACGTCATCAGCAGCTCAATCCAGGTGTTCGTCACCAAGGAGCGGATGAAACGCTCCATGGGAGAGGCGGGACCGAAGAGCGTGGCACTGGCGACGTTTTTCGGCTTCATCAGTAGTTCGTGCAGCTTTGCGGCGATCGCGACTTCCAAATCGCTGTTTAAAAAGGGCGCCGGATTCGTTCCTTCGATGGCCTTTCTGCTCGCTTCGACCAATCTGGTCATCGAACTTGGGATCGTCATCGCGATCTTTCTAAGCTGGCAATTCGTCGTCGGAGATTATCTTGGCGGCATCTTGCTGATCCTGTGCACGTGGCTCATCGCCCGCCTGACGTTGCCGAAATGGCTGGAGAAGGACGCGCGTGAGCATGTCACCGGCGGGGGTGACTCGGGCGGCGAGGTACCAAACTGGCGAAAACTGATCCGCAGTGTCGAGGGCTGGCGGCGCGTCGCCCGTCGCTACTTTATGGAATGGGCGATGGTCTGGCGCGATGTCGTATTCGGATTTACCATCGCCGGCGTGATTAGCGCGTTTGTGCCGAACAGCTTTTTTACTACGCTGTTTGTGGGTTCCGGCGGTGGGTCGCAACCCACTTTCTGGCAGATTTTGCTGCATGCCGTTATCGGCCCGATCGCCGCCTTTTTTACCTTCATTGGATCGATGGGAAACATTCCGCTGGCGTCGATTCTGTACAACAACGACGTCAGCTTCGCTGGTGTGATGGCGTTTATCTTCAGCGACTTGGTTGTGTTTCCCGTCCTGCGAATCAACTCGAAGTACTTTGGCGTCAAAATGGCGATGTACATTCTGGCGACGTTCTTTGTCGCGTTGGTCGCCAGCGCCTTGGTCCTGCATTACGGGTTCTCGATGCTTGGGTTATTGCCCGAGTCAACCAGTGGCAAACAGGTGCAGCCGACCGAACGCTTCGGCATCGATTACACCTTTTTCCTAAACCTCGGCTTCCTGGCCATCACCGGTGTGCTGGCGTATCTGCACTGGGGCAAATCAGGAGATTCGAACGATCACCACGACCATTCTGGTGGCGACACTAGCTGGACCGATCGCATCTTGACTTATCTGGCATACGCCAGCTTCGTCTGGTTGGCCGGCGGGCTGGTTGTTCGATTCGTAATTTAAATTCGGTAACACCGAGGGGGGTAAATACAAGTGCTTGAATGGATACGTTCAATTCTCGTGCGATTCGCGGCAGATTGTTTTCCAGCAATCTCTTCCGCGCGCAACCTTTGTCGTGAAGTCGAGATGCGTTACTCTACATGGCCCGTAAGCTGACCAAATGCTGGCCGCCGGTGCTTGCGATTTCCATTTGCACTTTTAGCCCTGGTGCGAGCCGTGAGAGTCGATCGATAATCCACGGTCGTTTTAAAAACGACCGCTCGCATCAGATTGAAGTGGCAAGCATACGATTTTTAAAGTTGTTACACATGTCTGAGGTCGGCACGTCTTAGCGTGGCACATAGACTCTCGAGGCTCCGTGTGGTGAATGAAAGCGAACGTTGAGGAGGTTGTGCGGGTGATGGGCACCTGCTTCGATCGCCAATTCGATTGCCGCCTGCCATTGACGCCAAGTGTCAACTTCACCACGCAAGATCGCGACTCCGTCTTCCACTGTCACGTCGACATCCTTGGCACCGTCCAACAGCACGTATTTTAATTTCCGCTCAAGGTCTTTTTGGATCTTAACATCGTCTTTGAGGGAGGGTTTTTGCTCAACGGCGAGTGAATTATTGACATGAACGACTCCGGTCACCTGACCGGCGAGATATCCGGCGACCTTCTTTTCCAACTCGCTGTCGACCAACCCGTACAGGCTGACGTGGGCTCGCTGGCAATGAACCCGAATCTCGCGACGCTCCAAGTTGGCGCTTCGCAACAGTGCCGCTTGAGTTTCCCGAATGATCTCCATATCGCTCGGCGCCTCCTCCGGTCGTTGAACTTTCAATTCGTTTACCACCCGAACGACCCCGACAACGCCCAGCGCGAGCTGTTTCGCCTTCATCTTTTCAGCCAAACGAGTGACCTTTCCCGTGAGCGTGACGACACCTTCACTGACGTTAATTTCAATGCCGTTGGTGTCGGCGAAAACAATCGGGTCGGCCGCGAAAGAACGCTCAATCGCGGCACGGATTGATTGGCTGGTCGCTTGGCCAAACCGCTCTGCGCGAATCGACGGGTCGCCCGCCTCGGGGTCGATCGATAGCCCATCAACATCGATGGATTCAATTCCTGATACCTCGGCGATCTGCTCTGCGGCGTCTCGTTGGTCTAGCGAGGACACTGTTCCGGTCAAGATGGCGACGGAGTCTTCGACGCGGACCTGAACGTTGACGTTATCTAAATACACCGAGTGAACCAGGAGGCCTGCAATCTGATCGCGTTGTTCGGCATCGGTGAGATTGCTTTGCGACGCAACCGTCAACTGGTTCTCCATGCCCGTTACGCCTCGGACGCCTGAGGCAGCAAGCTCGGCAAGTCGCTTTTCGGCCAACGAGTCAACTTTTCCAATCAGCGAGACAACGCCCTCTTCAACCGTGGTCGTGATCTGAGGGCGCTCAACGCCATCATTCAAACGAAGGACCTTAGTGACGTCCTGCTGAATCTCCTCATCCGTTCGCTGCGAGCGTTTCACTATCGTTTGATTCATGACCGCCTGGACTCCTCGTGTTCGCTTTGCGATCCGAGTGGCGAGGTGTTTGTCGAGCAAACTGGTTACGGTGCCCGACAGAATGACGTGGCCACGCTCCGCTTCGACATCGACATCGACTCCGCTCAGTCGTTCGATGTCCTGGATATCGGCAGAGATCGCCGACGAGATATCAAGGGGTTCTTTCGCGAATCCTGAGGCTGTGAGAGTTAGAAAGAGGGAGGCGAGCGTGATGATTCTCAACATAAGTGGTGCCTGGGGTGGGCGGAATTGGAGGAAAGACGCAAACATGACTTTCCAACGTGGAAGCAGCAATCACAAACCTTAGGGGACTTCAATCCCAAAAACATAGCTGGCTGGAAAGCAATTGGCATAGCGAGTGCAACTGATATGCCAGATCAACAGCGCCCCATCGAACAGACTCGTTCATGAGCGACGGCCTAGATGGCGAGGAGTCCCCGCTCACAAAACAGCCAAGCTGTTCGGATAGCCTCCATTCTTCTTGGCAGGATTCCAATCGTCTTGCGTTTGCTCCGAACGGTGGGCAGACTTGTTGACCGCAGATAAAGCTGCAAACAGCTGAAAAGTTACTCGCGGCCGTCGTCTTGAGCACACTCATCGCATGCTCTCTTCGCGAGCACCGACGGGAATCGGTGACTCGCCGGTCCGCTCGAGGACCGCCTTCTTGACGGTGAATCGTTGGTAACGATCGACGATCACGTCGCAGTACGGCGGGTCGAGTTCCATCAAGAACGCTCGCCGGCCGGTCTGCTCGGCACCGATCAAGGTCGAACCGCTGCCGCCGAACAGGTCGAACGCGTTCTCGCCCTTGCGTGACGAATACTGCATCGCCATCACGGCCAACTCGGCCGGCTTGCCGGTGAGGTATTCGAGTTTTTGCGGGGGGATCTTCTTAACGTGCCACAGGTCGGTGGCATTGTTCGGTCCGAAGTACTTGTGGCCAGCACCCTCGCGCCAACCATAGAACGCCCATTCGTGAGCCCCCCATGAAGTCCTTGCGTGTCATTACGGGGTGCATCTTGTCCCAGATGATGGCCTGCGAGAAGTACAGCCCGCATGCGGACAAGACAGGCGGATAATTTGCAATGTTGCTGAAACCTCCCCAAATATAAAAGCACCGACCGGGTTCGAGTACGCGAGCGATGTTGCTGAACCACGCTTTCAACAGCCGGTCGAATTCTTCATCGGAAACGAAGTCGTTGGCCAGCGGACGATCCTTGGCCCGCATCTTCTTTGGGCCCTCTTTGGTCTTGCCCTTGCCGGCCTCGAACGAACTGTTGCCGGCCGCGATCGCATTTTTGCTGCGCGGTTCAACTTTGACGTGGTGTAGGCCGAGGGATTGCACCTCGACCCCAACCCCGAACCGGACGTGCAACTTGCGAAGCATCCGGCTCTCCAAACGTTTCTTGGTCTCATCGATCATAGTGCTTGCTCCAATGACAATTGAAACACAGGGTTTGCAAGTTCTCGAAGTAGCTCGCCAATGCGAACGATGCAAAGCAGTTTACAGGTTGGATATGATCCATCTGTGAATCCTGGTCCGTGACCTCATTGCCACATTGCACGCAGCGGTAGTTGTCCCGCTGTAGCACTTTGTGTTTGAGGTCCATATTTCCAGGACGCTTCCGCTCGTTGTACCGAGAGAAAGACACTTCAAGATCAGAATCACTCTCCGTGGCAGACTTACCCGGCTCATAGACTTCTGGCCCGCGAAAGTCCAGTTTCACCGGGATGCCCGAGAACTGGTGAAGCTCGCACGATTCGCTGACGCGAATACGACCGCGAGTCCCATATCGCTTGACCGCTTGCGCCGTCGTGATGTCGAGTTTTCGACAAATCGCTTTCACGGCGATCCAGAACGCGTAGTGATCCAGCGTTCCGGCACGGCGGGGGAAGTCATGAGCGATCCGATAATATTCGGACCACCCTCGAACGACGGCGGAAGCTCGTTGGACACGGAGCGCGACCGATTCCTGGTGCGGACGGCGACGCAACGCTTCTTCAAGTCGTTCTTTGAGATTCGGAATATCCGTTCAAAATAAACGGCATACATCAACTTTCTGTGTTGATGATCCGCTGTCGCAATTCGCTTTGCCAGTGGTAAGCCTTGCGAACGTTCAATCCAAACAAAATAACTACCACAGCGCCGACGATGGCGAAGACCGTTCCGGCAATCGGCTCGCCACGCAGGAGACAAACGATGGTTGATCCGACGGCGAACCCAACACCGCCGATCAATCCAGCCCAAGCCGTCGCGATGCGGTCCCAAGCCGCGGGACAATTTTTGCGAACTAGGATGTTGCCGAGGAGCCCGATCCAGATCACACCTAGTGCCGACATGAAAGCGAATGATAGATGCAGACGCAGCGGCAACGGTCGTGGCTCGGTCACCCACAACGCGGTGATGATGCCGGTCATGATGACGGCTCCCAGTAAAGCGAGGCGTTGAACGGTGCGTCGCTGGGTCGCCAGTTCGCTTTGCACGATAGCGAAGATCTTCTCGTTTTGGTTTTGTAGCGTGTTGGTGTCGTTCATTGGGTTTTATCTTTCTCAAGAAGGTGGCGGAGTTGCAGGCGAGCACGAATCAATCGCGATTTAATCGTGCCCACCGGTAGGTCACAAACGTCGGCGACTTCGGTCACCGTCAAATGTTCGAAATAGTGAAGCGTGATGACTTCGCGATCGACCGGATGGAGTTGTTGGATTGCAAACGATATCTCATCGCAGGCGATCCAGGATTCCAAAACTGCATCGTGTTCGCTTTGCTTTGGATCGGCTTCGCTGACAGTTGTCGGCACAGACCGATACTGCTTTCGCAGGTGGTCGGTCAAAGTGTTACGCGCGATCCGGTAGGCCCAAGGGGCGAAGCGGTCGGGTCGGTCGAGACGGGTGAGCGTTCGAACGATTCTCAGCCAAGTGGCCTGTAGCAGGTCGTCGTTCTTGCCAGGATCATTGGTCATCCGATTGAAGAACCCAATCAGTTTTGGGTTCCAAATTTCGACAAGTTCTCGCCAAGCATCCTGTTCGCCGAGTTGGCATCGCAAGACGAGTCGGACGTCGGTCGGTCGTGTGGGTTGCTGGTTGCTCATTGTTTTCCGTTGGCTCACCCATACAGTCGCTGGCGAGGTCCGCTCGGACGACTGATTGTTAAAAAAAAGCAAAAAAACTGCCACGAGCTGGTCAAATTTACATTCGGACAAACGAAACTAACGGTGCCTAATTGCGGCCGGTGGCTCGCGTTTCTCTGCCACTTTGGCACCGTCGCGTGACGGCCCCGACGTCGGCGTCTGTCGCGCTGCGGCCCAGAGGCCGGGTCAAACGGCGTCATCGCGACGCTGGCGACCTGTACCGCGACGTGCGGCGAACTCGCCGCACCAGTCATCGTCGTTGATGACGGGAAAGTGGCCTTCGGGAGACCAACACTCGGCTTCGACAACGGGTATCACGGGTGGGCGTCGACGGCACTCGCCACGACCGGACCGAAGACCTTTATGGTTGAACGTGACCTCAAAATAACGGCATCGGGTGCATTGAACGTTTGAAAAAAAGAGGTCCTTCAAATTTGAGAAATGAGAAGTGTCACCACAATCTGTCACCTAGCCCGGATATTGCATCCGCTAATGGTTGACGATCACTTTTGCGGGTGCTAGGTGACGGAAGCTCGTTTGACTCGATCGGGCGCCGATTTTGTCGCCTTTGCGTAGACCGCCCCCTTACCCCCTCGCGAAAAATCTCGCTTGAACGTGATGAAGCTCCACAAAGGGCGTCGCTGCTAATCGCTTCGGCACAGACGATCGTGTACATCGTCGAAGAGTCCTGCCGATGGGCAATGGCTGCAAAGATGAAACACCACTCGGCGGGCCGTCACGCGGACCCGCGCAGCGATCTTAAAAAGGCGCAGCCGAATCGTGTCCACACGAAGCCGCGCATGCTTCGTTCCCGATAGCCCCAAGCGACGCAAACCATCGACTAGCACATAGGCAAACGACGATAGCATCAAGCGAAACTGGTTAGCCATGAACGCGGTGCAACTGGTTCGGTCCGCGAACAAACACATCTGTTGTTCTTTGATTCGGTTCTCCATCTCGCCACGCAAGCAGTACATCGTGCGATAAAACTCCTCTGGATCGCGTGCGACGCTACACCGCAAGCCCGGCTCTTTAACGACCCTGCGTGTCTTGCCGTTAATCTTCGCTTCATAGTACGTCGCATCAACGATGCCCTCACTGCTGGGCAAGTTTGTGACCACGAACCGCGGGTTGGCGCCTTTGCCGGTGTACTCCGCCTTGCCGACGATCCAGCGATGACGGTCCCAGGTCCTAGCCGTTCGATAACGAAACCATTTAAAACAGGCCTGCTTGCTACCGAGATGCGATTGCAGGATTCTCGCCCGAGTCATTTCACAGGCAATCTCCCGCACCAAAACGTTGTTTTTCTGCAGCCCAAAGACGTAGCCGACATCGTTCTTGTCGCACCAACGCATCAATCGCTCGATCGCGTAACCGCTATCACCGCGAAGGATGATTTTGACGTTTGGCCAACGCGAGCGAATCTTAGTGACCAATAACTTGGTGATAGGGCGAGCATGATGAGCTGCCCCGACACTGCTGGGGCGAAGATACGAAACCAAGATCTGGTCGCCGCAGAAAACGTACAACGGCAGGAAGCAGTAGCCGTCATAGAATCCATTGAAGTGCCGCTTGTCTTGTTTGCCATGTATCTTGTCGTCGGTAGCGTCGTAGTCCAGGATGATTTCCTCGGGCGGTTCTTCGTAGCTATCCAGAAACGTGTCGACAAGGACTTCGTGCAGCTTGAATGTGGTCTTTGAATCGACTCGGTTTTCAAACCGAGAATGTGTCGAGGGACTCGCCAGTGGAAAGTTGTCCTCCTCGTAGTTGTTCTGTGCGGGGGTTCTTTCAGCGGCGACCTGGAAGGCCGGGTCGTGTCGCAATGTGTCGTGATCGTTTGCGTCCTCGTATCCTGCTGCGATACCAAAGATGCGACTGGTGAGCAGTTCGGTTTGGGGGTGCGTGGTGTATAGGGGATCACGCGGATCGGGGATGGCTTGGTGGATCCGGCTGACCAGATCGAGCCGTCGGTCGACTTCTCGCAGCAAAACGAGCCCGCCGTCGGAGGTGAGCGTGCCGCCATCGAAGTCGACTTCGACGGCTTGTCGGCGGAGTCGTTTCAGAGCGGGGCCTTTTCGTTTACGCTTTGTCATTGCCGGAAGCCTTAGACCTTTGGGACTTGAAGTGTGGTAACTCCAATGCCTAACAGGACTAAGGCTTTCGCGCTAGAGGGGCAAAGGGAAAAGCGGATGCAATATCCGGGCTAGCGCCTGAGGTTCACTGGCGCGTGGCGAAACGTGCCCACGGCTAGCGCCTGAGGTTCACTGACGCGTGGCAAGAAAGCCGGGCCCCCTCCCGGCCCTGACAGGCCGACCTCCCCTGCT
>Ga0102937_1001669_pt1 | contig 10087 bp, 7 predicted proteins | sample SalPonR2_B_D1_MG_FD_78213 | JGI IMG/M metagenome (GOLD analysis project Ga0102937, IMG submission 78213) | Salt pond soil microbial communities from South San Francisco under conditions of wetland restoration - Salt Pond MetaG R2_B_D1_MG | ecosystem: Environmental > Aquatic > Marine > Intertidal... | reverse complement strand
CCTGGTTTTTGTTGATTTGGCACTTACTTTTGACTGGATGGAAACTACCCCTGTTTGGGAAATTCAAGCCACATTCATTGGATTAATCATTTTTTCTTTACTCATCGGAATAATCATTTGGTATTTCAAATACAAACCGCTTCGGGATGACGCACTGCGGTTGATTTCAGAGCTCGAAGAAAAATAGAATCTTACTGATAAATTTAAAGCCAACCTCTGTAAAAGAAGTTGGCTTTATATTTTCTATGTATATCCGTTATACATCATAAAACGCACGTCACCCTCCACGAAGTGATTCCTATGGAAGAACTTGTTTCAGGGTCTTTTTGATAACATGCTGATTGCCAAAATAAATGAGATGCTGAAACAAGTTCAGCATGACGTTCATTAAGGTAGTATGACACTATACGGACATTCATAAAAAATAATTTCTTCCTTTCATTAAAAACCTTAATTTTAAGCCACTGTTTTTTTCAACCTATGGAAAAGAAAAATCTGAAGAAACTTCTCTGGCTGGTTCCTGTTGCTCTTATAATCGGGCTAATCTGGTTTGTTTGGCCCCGGCTTCCCATTATTACAGCCTATGCTGCCAAAGGAATGTGCTCCAGCGTATTTCTTGCTGAAAAATTACCTGAACGCGTGGAAGCGGAGGACTTGTCGTTTTTCCCTATCAGTTTTGCGGATAATACAGTGAATTATCAGGAAAAATCAGTTACATCAACCGTTTTCGGATTGGCTAAGCGAAAAGCAATTTTTCGTGAAGGCGCCGGGGCAGTTATTGTATTGCGTTCTCCTGAAGAAGAATTGAGGCGTTCAGGCTTCACCCTGCCGGAACCGGGCTACTCGCAGGATACCATCCCGTGGCCTAAAGGAGATGTGCTTTCCGATTCATTGCCGGCTGGTGTGGATTACGCCCGGCTCAATGAATTTTTGGATACCTGCTTTGATGTTCCCGGTGCCGAGCCCTCCAAAAAAACACTGGGAATTGCGTTGGTTTATGATGGTGAGTTGATTGCCGAACGGTACCTCGGAGGTTACGATTTTAACACACCTTTTCATGGCTGGTCGATGACTAAATCGGTTACCGGTGCCTGGGCCGGACTTTTATCTGACCGGGGAATGTTGAAACTGACTGACCCGTCTGGCATTGAGGACTGGCAGGACGACCGACGGCAAAAAATCACGCTGCAAAATGTGATGCAAATGTGCAGCGGACTCGATTGGTACGAGAACTATTTTACCATTTCGGATGCAACCATTATGCTGATGCGGCGTGAAGACATGCTGTCGGCTGTTACCGACAACAAACTGGCATGCCCGCCAGGTACGCACTGGAATTATTCGTCCGGAGATGCCAACCTTCTTTCAGGAATAATCCGACAAAAAATAAATGACGATAAGGAATACCATACCGCCGTTTACCGCGATTTACTCTACCGGATGGGGATGCTGAATACTCAACTTGAAACTGATGCCAGCGGCCTTTTTGTGGCTTCTTCCTACAGCTACGGTTCTACCCGCGACTGGGCACGTTTTGGTTTGTTTTTCCTGAATAAAGGCGTGTTTGCGGGCGATACCATTCTTTCAGAATCGTGGGTGAACTTTATGCGGACCCCGGCTGCTCCATCCGGTGGAAAATACGCCGGTACTTTCTGGCTGAAAGAGTCGAAGGATGAAAATGCGCTGACAGATGTACCTGAAGACATTTTTTTTGCCGATGGTTTCCTCGGGCAGAGGATTTACATTATTCCGTCGAAAAAGCTGGTGGCTGTGCGCATGGGTTACGGACACAGCAATTTCAGCTTTAATAATTTTCTGAAGGAGGTAATCGGAACATTGCCTGAATAAACATTTGCCGGATGAGATAAAGTTTTTAAGTTCGCATAGCTTTTTTAAAAAATCTTCTGATGACCACTGTTGATGTTGCCATTTTTGTAATTTATTTACTGGGAATTGTTCTGTTCGGAAGTTCTTTTTACCGGAAAAATAGAACTCCCTCGGCATTTACACTTGGAAACAACAGCCTTCCTTCGTGGGTAATTACACTTTCTATTTTTGCCACATTTGTGAGCAGTATCAGCTACCTGGCCCTTCCCGGACAGGCCTTTCTGACTAACTGGAACGCTTTTGTGTTCAGCCTTTCATTGCCCGTTGCGGCTATTTTTGCTGTGAAATTTTTTGTTCCGCTTTACCGTTCCATCAACAGTCCTTCTGCCTACACCTATCTTGAAAAACGATTCGGTCCGTGGGCTAAAACTTATGCATCGGTTATGTACCTGCTCACTCAACTAATGAGGGCCGGAACAATCCTTTTTCTGCTTTCTCTATTGCTGAATGAAGTGTTGGGGTGGAACATCACCACTATCATTATCGTTACCGGGTTGAGTGTGATGGTGTATTCGCTGCTTGGTGGCATTCAGGCAGTAGCATGGACCGATGCCATTCAGGGGATTATTTTGATTGTCGGGGCTTTGGTATCTGCAGGTTACCTGTGGTTTTCGATGCCCGGCGGAGGTGAGCAGCTCTTTGAGATTGCCACAGAAAATGAAAAATTCAGTCTCGGAAGTTTGAGTACTGAGTTAACCGGTTCAACATTCTGGGTGGTACTAATTTACGGTCTGTTCATCAATCTGCAGAATTTTGGGATCGACCAGAATTACATTCAGCGTTACATGAGTTCACGTTCAGACAGGGCAGCGCAGAAATCGGCTTTGTATGGCGGATTGATTTACATTCCGGTGTCAGCTCTTTTCCTGTTTATCGGTACTGCTTTGTACAGCTTTTATAAAGCTCAGCCAGATTTGTTGCCAGCCGGAAGAACCGGTGACGGAGTATTCCCCTATTTTATTGTCAACCAGTTGCCGGCCGGATTAACCGGGGTACTTATTGCCGCTATTTTTGCTGCCGGAATGAGTACCATTTCAACCAGCATTAACAGTTCAGCCACGGTTATTTTGACTGATTTTTTTAAATTTTCGGCCCGCAGAAAACGTACGAATAAGCAATCGATGATGGTGCTCTACCTTTCATCATTGGTTTTCAGCATTCTGAGCATTTCAGTGGCTGTGGCCATGATTAATGTAAAAAGCGCATTGGATGCCTGGTGGAAACTTGCTTCCATTTTTAGCGGAGGTATGCTTGGTTTGTTTTTGCTCGGATTTATGGCACCAAAAATAAGAAGCACAGCCGCTGTTATTGGCGTGATTGCCGGTGTGCTGGTAATCGGTTGGATGAGCATCTCTTCTATTGTTCCAGAAGGAACCTGGCTTTCGGCAATTGCCAGTCCGTTTCACAGCTACCTCTCCATTGTTTTCGGAACGCTTGCCATTTTTATTACCGGCTTTTTGGTAGGAGTTTTTATTAATCGTTTCAGAAGAAAATGAAAATCTGGCAGAGAAAATAACTAATCTTCCGGAACTCTGTAAAAAATCCCGCGTTCTTCCCTAACGTATTCTATTTTGTTTTTATCTTCCAGCGTTTTCATGTATTTGTTGATTTCGTTTACATGGGTTCCCATTATTTTTGCAAGATCATCTGCTGTGCACGGGCGCCGGGCAATGGTGCTTAAAATGGCATTTTCCATTTCATTTCGGTACGAATAAAGATGCTGCCGGCTGGTGGGTGCGGCAATAATTTCGGTATTGTTCAGTCGCAAGTAATTTTTAATTTTTTCCAGTTCTTGAGTGGAAGCTGCTTTCAGTCCGCTTATTCTTCCGGGACGGTCGAGTGTGTTAAGCTGAATGCAATCGGGGTGAATTTTTTGAAAAGCTTTTTTCAATTGCAGTAATTCTTTTTCGGAGTCGTTATATCCTGGGAGAATAAACACTTCGAGCCAAATCAATCCCTTAAATTCTTTTCTGAAATCAGCAATTCCCTGAATGTATTTTTCTACGGTTAAACCATCAGCCGGCACATTAATTTTCTCGAAACACTTTTGGGTAGCGGCATCCAGCGAAGGCAAAACAAGATCTGCCATCATCAGTTCTTTGCGTACCCTGGAGTCGGAAAGCAAAGTTCCGTTAGTTAATACAGCTATGGGAATTGCCGGATGATTTTTTTTTATGTGACTAATTACCTCTCCGATTCCTGCATTAAGAGTAGGTTCACCATTTCCCGAGAAAGTTATAAAATCAGGTGCAGGGTTGTTTTTGAAATAGTGGATGAGTTCATCGGTAATTTTGCGGGCCGGAATATAATCCATTCTCCGGGTGGTGAGTTTGGTGGTATTGCCTGCTTCGCAGTACACACAATTCAGCGAACATACTTTGCGTGGCACTAAATCGACTCCCAGTGACATTCCCAGCCGCCTTGACGGAACCGGACCAAACAGGTATTTGTAATTTTTATCGGTCAAAATTCATTGCTTTTTCCATTGACGGTTTTTAAGCTTCAGGTTACATTTTTTTCATGCAGCCTGTTAAGATTTGTTTTTGAGTAATTCTTCGCGAACCATTGTGTGGCCGCACTCAGGGCATTTAAGCGAGGTGCATTTTTCGCTTCTCACATGCAGAACTTTATGCCCGCACTTGGTACACACACAAAATCCCCCGGGACCAAAAGCCCCACCTTTGTTTTTCCCTTTTCCTTTTCCTTCTTTCATGATTTGTTTTTGTAATTTTTTTCACCGAATTGTTTTATATGATTTAATGTAGAATCAAACTTCTATCTGTTCATATAAAAATATTCTTTACAAAATTAACGAACAAATGTGTAAAACAAAAATTAAGGTGGTAATTTTATTGAATCTTAGTTTGCTGTTGAATCAGTGGAAAGCAAATCAATAAAAATTGTAATTAGGGAAGACAAAAGACTGAATGCTATTAAGTTGGTTTGAATTTTCTATTTCATACGATATTTATCTTCGTCCATTTTTTTCCAAAACTCCTCGTTCGATTTGTGCAATTTGTTGCTTAGCAAAAATGCAAGTGGTTTGGTCCGGTCGTTATGTTCCAGCATAATTTTTACAATTGCAATTGCCGGAATAGCAAGAATAATACCGGATATTCCCCACAAAAAACCACCCAGCAAAATGGAAAGCAACGCCACGAGCGGGTTAATGGAAACGCTGGTGCCAATTACATTGGGTGTGATTATGTTCCCTTCAATTTGCTGAATTACCGCATACATACCTATTACGGCCACAGGCTGCCACCAGTTGTCGGCTGTAGCCAGTGCGTATAAAAAAGGAAGCAGGCCGCCAAGGAAAGTTCCGATATATGGAATTACTGCCAGAAAAGCTGCCATTACTCCCCAGAAAATAGCATAATCGATACCTATAATCAGCAATCCAACGCTGTTCAATACGGCAAGAATTCCAATTACCATCAGCAACCCATATAAATATTTCTGAATGGTTTTCTGGATTTTATGAAGGATGTTTTTTAGTTCTTTCCGGTTTGATTGGGGTGACTGGATAAGGATGAAATGATTAAAGTTTTCTTTGTACCAGAGCATAAAAAAGACAAAAAGCAAAGTCATGAACAGATTGAAAACAAAAGTGGTGGATGAGGAAATGCCTTTTTGTATAAAACTAATGGAACTGTCGGCAAGTTTTGGAATGTTTTCCTGTAAATCGGATTTATTCAGGTTCAGGTTCGCATTTAGCCAGTTGAGAATTTGTTCGAGCCCCTGACTGATTTTTCCGGTTATATCGGGCAGGTTATTTACAATGCTTGTAAACTGCACTGAAAAAACGGTTATGATAATTCCCAGTCCGATGGTAATACTCAGCAATGTGAGCAAAATTGCCGGGATTTTATATTTTATCAGCCGTTCGAAAAAATCGCAAACCGGTTGAAGCATCACCGTAAAAAGAACTGAAAAAGTAAGCGGGCCGAGGATAAATTTCCCTTTATCGAGTACAATGTACCCCAGAACTATAATAATAAAGAGAGAAGCGAGCCGGTGAAAAGAAAATGTTTTTTGTTCCATTCCGGTGGTGATTTTTGATGGTCAATTAATCAAATTTTATTTTTCCAAAATATTCCGGCCGGTGATAATCGGGTTGTTCTGTTTTCACCGGATTCCAGGTTACAAAGTGCGGAACTGAAGTGTCATCGCCACATTTGTAGAAATTTCCATTGGCTTTAACTTTTTCAAGGGTATCGTTAAAATTAAAAGAGAAACAAGCCAGCGGTATCCGCACCATCAGTTCCCAGTTAAATTCGCCTGTTTTTTCCTCAAACGGTAGACTGCCAAGCGATGGTTTTGTTTCAATTTTATGAATGATTCCCGGGTTGACGAATTTCCTGTCATTTCGTCCCGGTCCGTAAGCCAGGTGGATGGTACCAATTCCGTTAAATTCAAAATTGTAATAATTTGTTCCGTCAAACGAAATAAAAAACTCTACACAACTGTCTTTGTAAACATCGCCGTTGGTTTTGGTTTCTTTTGCTAAAATATGCTTTTCCTGTACATAAAATTTCAGCCAGATTTCATTATTCGAATGAGCTATCCGAAATTGTACACCGGGTTTGTAGGGATAATTTTTCCAGTTAATTTGTTCAAGTGTTTGCAACTCGGCTTTATTTTCAAGAATTTGCTCGGCTTCGTCCAAATCCACTGTTTTATCTGTAGTAATTTTAGGTAACGTTAATTCTTTCATTTCCTTTTTTCGTAAAGATAAAAAATTGAAAATTGGGTGCGAACAATTTAACCCAAACATTTTAAAAAGATTCCCCGTATTTTGAGCCGCACTAACTATATTTGAGGTTCTTTTTAAATGAACCTATTTAAATGGCCAATACAGAATTCATTATAGCATTAACGCAGCACCGTTTTTTGGGAAACGTTTTTTATCCTTACATCATCAGCGAGGAGGATAATTTCTACACCATCGAACGACACCTTAAAAAACGTGATTTGGAGAATCCTGAATTCAATTTTAAGCCATATGAAAAGGAGTTGGTGGAAATCATTGAAAAGTACAGCGATGAAAACCTGTTCAGGCGGTTTTCCCGTGCAGGAAATGTTTCTGATTTTTTTGCCGGACTGAAAACCGAATTTTTTGAAAAGCAGGTTACTCCGTTTATCGAAAAAAATATGTTCCGGGTAGTTTCCATTTTAATGCTGAGCCCTGTGCGGCTTTTCAATAAGCAGGTAAAATATGCCAATCTTTACGATGAGGATGAAATTAAGGTCCAGTCGCTGTTTGCCCGACCGGTATACTTTTTTACAAGAACAGAAACTGAAACGCGCTACCGTTTAAAAGTTTTTTTGAACGATACCGAAATTCCGCTTCAGAACCGGAACATAAAGGTTATTTCAAACGATCCGTGCATGATTATCCACCGCAACAGGCTCATTGCTTTTGAAACCATGAATTCCAAAAAGCTGATGCCGTTTTTTGAAAAAGAAGCAATATCGGTTCCCAATTCCATTGAAGACAAATACTACCCCGGGTTTATCCGGAAAACCATTCGCAATTTTGAAGTAAAGGCCGAAGGATTTGATATATTGGAGGGAGCAGCTAAAAAATCAGCGGTTTTGACGCTGGAGCACAACCTGAAAATGGAACCCTGCCTGGTTTTACGCTACAGTTACGAAGGTGAAGTTTTTCTTCCGAACGACAAAAAAGAGATGACTGTTCTGTTGGATAAAGAAAACGGCCGGTATGTTTTCAGGAAAATCCGGCGCGATTTTATATGGGAGCGATCAGTTCAGACGGAATTGGCAAATACCGGGTTAATTGAAAAAGGAGGCTATTTCATACTTTCCGGAATGGATCAACTTGAAGAAGATAATGCACTCTATTTTCTGGTAAACTGGATAAATAAACACAAACAGGAATTAAGGGAAAAGGGAATAAGACTGGAGCAGGATAAGCTGGAAAAGAATTATTTTACCGGCGAACAAAACCTCGAACTGCATGCCAAAAGCCGCGACGACTGGTTCGATGTTTACGCCATAGTTCAGTTTGGCGAATTCCGAATTCCGTTTATCAAACTTAAGAACCACATTTTAAGCGGTATCAGGGAATATGAACTTCCAAACGGCGAAATTGCAATCCTGCCCGAAGAATGGTTTGCACAGTATAAATCGCTGATGCCTTTTGCACAGGGAAAAGGGGAAAAGCTTCAGTTTGAAAAACACCACTATGCTTTGCTGAGTAATGTATTGAAACCCGGCGATAAATTGGAGATTGAAAAGTTCAGGCAACTGAGCAAAAACAGGAAGAAGGTAAATCTTCCGGAGGGATTGAAAGCCACCTTGCGAAGCTACCAGGAGGAAGGATTTCAGTGGATGGCCGGGCTGCACCAGAATGGTTTTGGCGGATGCCTGGCCGATGACATGGGGCTCGGAAAAACACTCCAGACGCTGGCCCTGCTGCTGAAACTCAAACGTCCGAAGGGAGATGTGAAAATTCCGCAACCTTTAAACGGCGGGCAACTCCAATTGTTCGGTTCAGAAAAAACAGAGGAAGAGAACATGCAGCCGGCAAGTTTGATTGTGCTTCCTACTTCGCTGGTGCACAACTGGGAAGCCGAAATAATGAAGTTTACTCCTTCGCTAAAGGTTTACAAACATGTGGGAATTCAGCGTAAAAAGGAAAACGAACTGGGCCGGATGATCCGGTTTTACGATATCATTCTGACTACTTACGGAACGGTGCGTAACGACTCTGGATTTTTGGGTAAACATGATTTCTTTTATTTGATTCTGGATGAAAGTCAGTATGTGAAAAATCCATCGTCAAAAACTTATAAATCTATTCTCAAACTGAAATCGGAATACCGGCTGGTACTCACCGGAACGCCCATCGAAAATTCCTTGTCGGATTTATGGTCGCAAATGAATTTTTTGAACAGGGGCATGCTGGGCAGCCTGGCTTTTTTCAGGCGGTATTTTATTACACCCATCGAAAAACGTAACCAGCAGGAAGTACAGGAAAAACTGCAAATTTTGATTCGCCCGTTTATTCTGCGACGGACTAAGGAAGAAGTGGCCAAAGATTTGCCGCCACTTATGGAACAGGTCATTTTTTGTGAAATGGCCGAAGGTCAGCAAAAAACCTACGAACGCGAAAAATCGGTTATCCGTAATTCCATTCTCGACAGCATCGACGAGAACGGGGTGAATAAATCGGCGATGATTGTTTTGCAGGGATTGACAAAATTGCGGCAACTGGCCAATCATCCCAAATTGCTCAGTGAGGAAAAGGAATCCGAATCAGGAAAGTTTGAGGAGATTTTTCTGATGCTGGAAAACCTCGTGGCTGAAAAGCATAAGGTGCTGATTTTTTCATCGTTTGTGAAACACTTAGAACTGCTGAAAGAGCAAATTGAAAAAAACAACTGGAAATACAGCCTGCTGACAGGAAAAACTTCGCATCGCGAAAAAGTGATCAGTCAGTTTCAGAATGAACCGGACAACCGGATTTTCCTGATATCGCTGAAAGCGGGTGGGGTAGGGCTCAATCTCACCGGCGCCGATTATGTGTTTATCATCGATCCGTGGTGGAATCCGGCAGCCGAAAATCAGGCCATCAGCCGCGCACACCGCATCGGGCAGAAAAGGCATGTGTTTGTGTACCGGTTCATTACGGAAAATTCCATCGAAGAAAAGATTCAAAAGCTGCAGGGCCGGAAAAATTCACTGGCCGATAAGTTTATCAATTCCAACAATCCGCTCAGGGAAATTACCAAAGAGGAAATTCTGAACATTCTGAAGTAGTAATCCGTATAGTGTCGTGTCAACTTTGCAATGTCATTTCGACCTTTTGGGAGAAATCTCCGAATTTGAAACAGATTTCTCCATTTTACATTTTGACATGACAATAGCGGCTTTGAGCCGCTTGGCAGATAAAATTGCTACAACGAAATAATCTCACTGATTTCAATCCAGCTCTTGTCAATTTTATCTTTTTTGGTGTAGGCTTCTTCCAGCGGGGTGTAGACAATATCGTTGTGAACGCGTCCTACCATCACACCGTGTTTATCGGTAAGCAGTGCATAAACGGCTTTATTGCCCAGCAAACTGGCCAGTACGCGGTCGTTACAGGTGGGGTTTCCTCCGCGTTGTGTATGTCCTAAAGTTGTAACGCGGGTTTCATAATCGGGTAACCGCTTTTTAATTTTGACAGCTATTT
>Ga0102937_1001662_pt1 | contig 10098 bp, 8 predicted proteins | sample SalPonR2_B_D1_MG_FD_78213 | JGI IMG/M metagenome (GOLD analysis project Ga0102937, IMG submission 78213) | Salt pond soil microbial communities from South San Francisco under conditions of wetland restoration - Salt Pond MetaG R2_B_D1_MG | ecosystem: Environmental > Aquatic > Marine > Intertidal... | reverse complement strand
TTCGCCTCTGGAGCCGTTGAATGCCAGGGTTTCCTGGGGCAGGTATTCCAGGGTGGCGCCGCTGGCGACGTTCAGGGTGGTGTGCTGGCCCCAGGCGACGCCGTTGCGGTCGGCTTTGTAGAGTTTGGTGGCGGCCGGGGTGGTTAGCAGGCATTGGGCACCGGCGCCGACGGATATATCGATTTTCAGGGCATCGCCGCTGACCAGGCCGCCGGGTGGGTGCAGCAGGTAGACGTGGCAGCAGCCGGTTTTGCCTTCCGGGTAGAACGGACGCTGGACCCTTAACGGGCCCTGGTGGCGCACGCGGGTCATGCGGGTGGTGGTCTGTTCGCGCTCTTGCCTTGCCTCGAAACCCAGCGACAGGGACGCGGCCCAGTGCCGGGTTTCGTCGAAGCGGTGGCCCGAATCCTCTTGACGTAAGGAGTGGGCCGGGTGATCTGGGAGCGCTTCGTAGACTGTCATACCGTCAGGTGCTTCTTGATCAGTTGGTCAGAAAGTTCCGCAATTTCGCCACCGGCAACCCGGCGGCCGCGGTCCATGATGGCGAAGTTGTCGGCGTATTTGCGGGCGAAGGGCAGTTTCTGTTCCACCAGCAGCACGGTCAGGCCGTCTTCCTTGATCAGTTTGCGGATGACTTCGCCGATCTGGGCGACGATGTTGGGCTGGATGCCTTCGCCGGGTTCGTCGAGGATCAGCAGGCGCGGTTCGATCACCAGTGCGCGGCCGATGGCCAGTTGCTGTTGCTGGCCGCCGGAGAGGTCGCCACCGCGGCGGTTTTTCATTTCCCTGAGTACCGGAAACAGCTCGTAGACCCGGTCCGGGATTTTGCGGCTGCCGTCCTTGCGCACGGCCAGGCCGACCCGGAGGTTTTCTTCCACGGTCAGCAGCGGGAAGATCTGGCGGCCCTGGGGCACGTAGCCGATGCCGAGGCGGGAGCGGTCTTCGACTTTTTTCCGGGTCAGTTCGACGTCGCCGGCGAACAGGATGCTGCCACTGCTGGTGGTTTCCTCGCCCATCACGCATTTCATCAGCGTGGTCTTGCCCACGCCGTTGCGGCCCATGACGCAGGTGCACTGGCCTTGCGGAACGTCCAGGTCCAGGTCCCACAGGGTGTGGCTTTCGCCGTAGAACTGGTTGAGTTTACTGACTGTGAGCATCAGGCTTCCTCCCCCAGATACACCTTGATCACTTCCGGGTCGTTGGAGACCTGGTCCATGGTGCCTTCCGCCAGCACGCTGCCCTGGTGCAATACGGTGACTTTGCGGGCGATGGAGCGCACGAAGCCCATGTCGTGTTCCACCACCACTACGGACTGTTTGCCGGCCAGGCGGGTGAGCAGTTCGGCGGTGCGTTCCATTTCCTGTTCGGTCATGCCGGCCACGGGCTCATCCACCAGCAAGAGCCTTGGTTTCTGCATCAGCAGCATGCCGATTTCCAGCCACTGCTTCTGGCCGTGGGAGAGAATGCCGGCCAGGCTGTTTCGTACGGCCGCAAGGTTAATAGTCTGCAGCACTTCGTCGATGCGTTCCCGGAAGTCCGGCTTCATGATTGCCCGCAGGGTGGGGATTACCCGTTTGTCGGCGGCCATGGCCAGTTCGAGGTTTTCGAACACCGTTAACGCTTCGAATACGGTCGGCTTCTGGAACTTGCGGCCAATGCCCAGGCTGGCGATGTCCGGCTCGTTCATGGTCAGCAGGTTGTGGCGGCTGCCGAACCAGACCGAGCCGGTATCCGGTGTGGTCTTGCCGGTGATGATGTCCATCATCGTGGTCTTGCCGGCGCCGTTGGGGCCGATGATGCAACGCAGCTCGCCGTCGTCGATGGTCAGGTTGAGGTTGTTGATGGCTTTGAAGCCGTCAAAGCTCACGTTCACGTCTTCCAGATACAGGATCGGGCCGTGGCGGACGTCCACCGGGGACTCCACCGGGGTGAGGAATTCAAACACCCGGTCGCGGTTGAAAAGCTCCAGGATAATACTCATGCGGTGGCCTCCTTGCCTGCGCCGGCGTCACCATCCGGGCCCTTGCCCTTGGGTTTGCGGCCGCGGAATACCAGCCCGGCAATGCCCTTGGGCAGGAACACGGTAACCAGCACGAACAGGCCACCGAGGGCAAACAGCCAGGCGTCCGGCATCACCCCGGTGAATACGGTTTTGGCGTAGTTCACCAGTACCGCACCGATCACCGCACCGTAGAGCGTGGCGCGGCCACCGAGGGCAACCCACACCACGATCTCGATGGAGAACAGCGGCGAGAATTCGCTGGGGTTGATGATGCCGACCTGGGGTACGTAAAGCGCACCGGCGACCCCGGCCAGCATGGCGGACACCACAAACACGAACAGCTGCACCCGGTCGACCCGGTAGCCCAGGAAGCGGGTGCGGGCTTCGGCGTCGCGGCAGCCAATACTGACCCGGCCGAGCTTGCTGGCGACGATGCCACGGCAGACGATATAGCCAATGGCCAGGGCAATACCTGAGGCAATGAACAGCCCCAGCCTGGTGGCGTCGGTGCGCAGGTTGAAGCCCAGAATATCGCGGAAGTCGGTGAGGCCGTTGTTGCCGCCAAAACCCATCTCATTGCGGAAGAAGGCCAGCATCAGGGCGAAAGTCAGCGCCTGGGTGATGATGGACAGGTACACCCCGGTCACCCGGGAACGGAACGCCAGGAAGCCGAATACCAGCGCCAGCAGGCCGGGGGCCAGCAGCACCATGATGAAGGCAAACCAGGCCATGTCGAAGCCGTGCCAGAACCAGGGCAGCTCCTGCCAGTTCAGGAACACCATGAAGTCCGGCAGCACGGGGTCGCCATACACGCCCCGGTCGCCGATCTGGCGCATCAGGTACATGCCCATGGCGTAGCCGCCGAGGGCAAAGAAGGCGCCGTGGCCCAGGCTGAGAATGCCCAGGTAGCCCCACACCAGATCCACCGCGACCGCCAGCAGCGCGTAGCACAGGTATTTGCCCATCAGGGTGACGGTGAAGGAACTGACGTAAAAGACACTGTCCTCCGGCATCGCCAGATGCAGGAAAGTGACCACAATCAGGGCCGCAAACAGCACACCCAGGAAGGTCTGGGTTGACCGTTCACGCAGAGGTCTGGTTAGCCACATAGTCTACCCCTCCGCTGCCCGGCCTTTCTGGGGGAATAGCCCCTTCGGCCGTTTCTGGATGAACAGGATGATGAACACCAGCACGATGATCTTGGCGAGCACGGCACCGGCCCAGGGTTCAAGCAGCTGGTTGATGGTACCCAGCGACAGCCCGGCGATGAGGGTGCCCCAGAGATTTCCGACGCCACCGAACACCACCACCATGAACGAGTCGATGATGTAGTTCTGGCCCAGGTTGGGGCCGACATTGGTGAGCTGGGACAGCGCCACACCGGCCAGACCGGCAACGCCGGAGCCCAGGGCAAAGGTCATGATGTCCACCCGGGTCGCGCGGATGCCCATGGAACGGGCCATGTTGCGGTTCTGGGTGACGGCGCGAACTTCCAGGCCCAGGCGGGTCCTGCGCATGATCAGCATCAGCGCGGCAAACACCACCAGCGCGAATGCCAGCACGTAGAGCCGGTTGAGGGTCAGCGACAGGGCGTCGTTAATGACCACCGAACCGCTCATCCACTCCGGGGTGACCACGGTGCGGTTCTGGGGCGAGATCACGGTGCGCACCAGCTGCTGCAGGATCAGGCTGATACCGAAGGTGGCCAGCAGGGTTTCCAGCGGGCGGCCCTTGAGGAACTGAATCACGCTGCGCTCAATGATGATCCCCGCGGTGGCGGCCACCATGAATCCGGCGGGTATGGAAAGAATCAGCGCCATGCCGGGCTGGCCCGGCAACAGTTGCTGCATGCCCCAGGTGGTGTAGGCACCCAGCATGATCAGCTCGCCATGGGCCATGTTGATGACGCCCATTACCCCGAAGGTAATGGCCAGGCCGATGGCGGCAAGTACCAGTACCGAGCCCAGGCTCAGACCAAAATACAGGGTCTCGGCGGCACGGTTGAGTTTGAGTTTCTGCTCGATGGAGGCCAGCGCCTTTTTGGCGGCAGCGGCCTGTTCCGGGCTGCCACCGCGAACGGCTTCGCTCAGGGCGGCACGGGCGTTGGGGTGCAGGCTGCCAGCCAGTACGTCAATGGCTTCGATACTGCCTTCATCTACCCGGTAGATCGCCACCGCTTCCCGGATGCGCTGGCGCACATCGGCGTTTTCTTCCACTTCCAGGCGGGCTTCAAGGGGTTCAACGAGAGCGGCATCCACCTTGCCCATCATGTCCTCTGCGGATGCTTCACGCAGGTCGGGGTCGGCGGCACTCAGGTCCAGCATGGCAAGGATGCCTTCCAACTGGCCACGAATGCGGTTGTTGATGGCGACTCTGGCCAGCTCGCGGCGGGACATTTCGCCCAGACTGTCTCCGGTCAGCGGGTCGGCAATTTCCCAGTCCCGGCCCCGGTTGTTCAATACGATGACCACTTCGCCGCTGTCCTTGATGCGGCTCAGGCGGTTGGCCCCGTAGGCTTCGAGCCAGCCCCGGGCACGTTCATCGCCACTGCTGACAATCGCCTGGATGGCTTCCTCTACCTTGCCGGCTGGCGCTTCCGCCAGGTTGATCAGCAGTTCCCGGCCAGGATCGTCTTCCTGCGCCTGGGCCGGCAGTGACAGCACGGAAATCATGGCGATAAACAGCAATGTGAGCGATCGGATGATGCCCATAAATAGGTCCTGTCTGTTCTTCTGCGAAACCGGATGAACCCAGGCGGGCACGTCCATTCAGGACCGTATGCAGCAGGGATGCTGCATCCGAGCCTACATGGATGTATTCACGGCGTGTCCTGAATGGACGTGCCCGCCTGGGTTCCTACTCCCTGGTAAAAAGAATTACTCGGCAGCCATTTCTCCCGCAGACGCGCCACACTTGCCGGTCTTGACGTTGAAAGTGCCGCAGAACAGGGGCTTGCGCCAGTCGGCGATCATGTCCCGCGAACCGGGCAGGTAGTCAGACCAGGCATCACCGGCAACCAGGCCGGAGGTTTCCCAGACCACAGAGAACTGGCCGTTATCCTGGATTTCACCGATCAGCACCGGCTTGGTGATGTGGTGGTTCGGCATCATCGCCGAGTATCCGCCGGTCAGGTTGGGTACGCTGACCCCGATGATGGCGTCCTTGACCGCATCAACGTCTGTGGTGCCGGCTTTACTGACCGCCTCGACCCACATGTTGAAGCCAATGTAGTGCGCTTCCATCGGGTCGTTGGTGACGGCGTTTTCATCACCGGTGTGCTCAATCCACTGGTCGATGAAGTCGTAGTTGGCGTCGTTGTCCACGCTCATGAAGTAGTTCCAGGCTGCCAGGTGTCCCACCAGCGGGCCGGTGTCGATGCCGGAAAGTTCCTGCTCACCCACCGAAAAGGCCACCACCGGAATATCGGAAGCGGAAATGCCCTGGTTGCCCAGCTCGCGGTAGAAAGGCACGTTGGCGTCACCGTTAATGGTGGAAACCACGGCCGTCTTCTTGCCGGCGGAACCAAAGCGCTTGATGTCAGACACAATGTTCTGCCAGTCGGAATGACCGAAAGGCGTGTAGTTGATCATGATGTCTGCCTTGGCGACGCCCATATCCATCAGGTAGGTCTCAAGGATCTTGTTGGTGGTGCGCGGGTAGACGTAGTCGGTGCCCGCCAGCACCCAGCGCTCCACGCCGATGTTGTTCATCAGGTAGTTAACCGCAGGAATCGCCTGGGTATTGGGCGCCGCACCGGTGTAGAACACGTTTTCCGAGGATTCTTCACCCTCGTACTGCACCGGGTAGAACAGCAGACCGTTCAGTTCTTCGATAACCGGCAGAACCGACTTACGGGAAACGGAAGTCCAGTTGCCGAAGATCACGTCCACCTTTTCCTGGGCCAGAAGTTCGCGGGCCTTTTCCGCAAACAGCGGCCAGTCGGACGCCGGGTCCACGACAACGGCTTCCAGTTGCCGCCCCAGAACACCCCCTTCGGCGTTCTGCTTTTCGATCAGCATCTCAACGGTGTCTTTCAGGACCGTTTCACTGATGGCCATGGTGCCGGAAAGCGAGTGAAGAATACCGACCTTGATGGGGGGATGGTCGTCCGCGATGGTGTTGAGGGAGACCGAGAGGGCTAGCGCCGAGAGGCCAAGTTTCAGGTGTGATTTGATGGTCATGTTGTGCGTCCTTGTTTACGGGTTAGTTCGTGCCATTCGCTATATGTAAACGCCTTCCCGCCACTGCATCTGGCGTTCCAGCTTCCATCAATAGACCGTAAAAACAATGACCTACCCGGCATAAAAGCTTGCCTTCCAGGGCTTTTCAGCGCTTTCTGCCCTTTAACCCCGCATTTCAGGGTCTTTTTCTGGTGCAACTGCCCGTTTATGGTGCAACCTGACCAGTTTGCGGCCCGGAAAATAAGTCTATCTATATGTTTTAAATAGTTATTCCGGGATTCCCGCGAATGGCGCCAACACGGCGGGTACGCCATTTAAATGCATTCCCGGCATTGCGCGGTGATCACAGACCGCTACGAAATCTCGCACAAATTACGGGGCATATGTCCGATTTGCGCATTTCCCCGCCACCGTAGAATAGAAATTGTCAGGGATGCGTTGTCAGCAAGGAACGCTGGCTCAGGGAAGATAACTCCAGGGATTTGCCGTGCAGCCGCTGCACGGTATGGAGGGAGAGGGCCAAAGGGAAACGGCCCGCAGGGAAGAACGCCAGGGAAGATGCGCACAGGATGTGTGCGGCCTGAAGGATCAGGCTCGGGGTCAGCCACGGACTTTGGTTCACAGGGACAGTGTTCCGTTTCCGTGCGCCCTTCTTCCCTTCGCGACTTTTCAGACTTGCCAGACCAGCTCCCGGCTTTGACGGCCTGACTCGATCCACGTTCGAGTGTTATCAAACCGCAAACTTCAAGGAGCTTCTGATCATGAAATCTACCCCTTTCTTTGCCGTTCTGTTACTGGTGTTCAGCCTGATGTCAGGCTTTGCCCATGCCGAACCGGCTGCAATCAACATCAATACCGCAACTGTGGAAACACTTGCAGCGCTTGATGGTGTCGGCGAAACCAGGGCTCAGGCCATTGTTGCCTACCGTTCCGAGAACGGCCCGTTCCAGAGTGAAAAAGACCTGGTCAAGGTAAAAGGCATTGGCGAGCGGACCCTGGAAAAAAACCTTGAGCAACTGACCGTTGAATAGACGGCCCTGAGTATTCTGCACCATCGTGGAGGGGGCGGTCAGTCCGCCCCCAAATTCGGCTGGCAACCTATCGCTCGCCACACTATCATTCATGCCATTGCTCATCATTTTTCTAACAACACGAATGGCAGCGCAATGACAGATCCCATCAAGTTCTACCCGCCCAAACCGGAAAAAGTCTATTTTTTCGGCACCTGCCTGATCGATCTCTTCTATCCCGATGCCGGCATGGCCGGTATTCAGCTACTGGAGCGGGAAGGCATCGAGGTGCTGTATCCGGAGGATCAGACCTGCTGCGGCCAGCCGGCATTTACCTCCGGCTACCATGATGATGCCCGGGCCGTCGCCCGCTCACAGCTTGACCTGTTCCCCGAGAACTGGCCGATTGTGGTGCCTTCAGGTTCCTGTGGCGGCATGATGCGCAAACATTATCCGGGGCTGTTCAAGGACACCCCGGACGACGTCCGTGCCGCCGAGGTTGCCGGCCGGGTCTGGGAACTGACGGATTTTCTGCTCAATGTCTGTCACATCAAACTGAAGGACCTGGGTGAGCCCGCCACCGTGGCGATGCACACATCCTGCACCGCAAGACGGGAAATGGGCGTTGCCGCGGTCGGCCCGGCGCTGCTGAGCCAGCTTCAGAATGTCGAGCTGGTGGAGCAAATACGGGCAGAAGAGTGCTGCGGCTTCGGGGGTACCTTTGCGATTCGCCATCCGGAGATTTCCGGCGCCATGGTCAGCGAAAAAGTGGATGCGCTTGTGGACACCGGCGCAAAGGACTTTGTTACCACCGATTGCGGCTGTCTGATGAACATTGACGGTTTTGCCGGGAAGAACCAGAAACCGATCAAGGGCCAGCATATTCTGAGCTTTCTGTGGCAGCGTACTGACGCCGGCAGCCAGAACTCGCCGGTGAATGCATCTGAAAAAGGAGACAAACAATGAACACCACGGCCGAACAGTCTCCGCATCAGATCGATGTAAAAGAATTTCACCCCAGGGCAAGGGCCGCCCTCGGCGACCCGCAGATCCGCAAGAACTTCCGCAATGCCATGAACGGGCTGATGAGCAAGCGCACAGCGGCGTTTGAAGGCTGGGACGTCGAGACCCTGAGGGATCTGGGCGCCAATGTCCGCATGCGGGCACTGGCCAACCTGCCGGACCTGCTGGAACAGCTCGAGCAGAAACTGACGGAAAACGGTGTCAGGGTCCACTGGGCGGTGGACGCTGATGAAGCCTGCAGGATCGTCCGGGATATCTGTGTCGCCCGTGATGCCAAAAGCGTGATCAAGGGCAAGTCCATGGTCTCCGAGGAGATGGAGCTGAACCACTATCTTCACGAGCAGGGCATCGAGGCGCTGGAATCGGACCTGGGCGAATACATTGTCCAGCTTGCGGAGGAAACGCCGTCCCACATCATCATGCCGGCGATTCACAAGAACACCGACGAGATTTCCAAACTGTTGCATGAAAAAACCGGCACAGATCTGTCCCACGACGCCAATTACCTGACCGCCAGTGCGCGTTTGCAGATGCGGGAAAAATTCATGAACGCCGATGTGGGTGTCTCCGGTGTGAACTTTGCCGTCGCCGAAACCGGCACCCTCTGCCTGGTGGAAAACGAAGGTAATGGCCGGATGACCACCACCGTGCCGCCCTGTCACATTGCGGTAACCGGCATCGAGAAAGTGGTCCCGAATCTGGAGGATGTCACCGCGCTGCTGGCGCTGCTGACCCGCTCCGCCACCGGCCAGCACATCACCACCTACTTCAACATGATATCCGGCCCCCGCAAGACCGACGAACTGGACGGACCGGAAGAAGTTCACCTGGTGCTGGTGGATAACGGCCGCTCGACGATCTATCAGGATGACCAGCTGCTGGACACGCTGCGCTGCATCCGCTGCGGTGCCTGCATGAACCACTGCCCGGTTTATACCCGGGTGGGCGGCCATACCTATGGCACCACCTATCCCGGCCCGATCGGCAAGATCCTGATGCCGCACCTGATCGGCCTGGATGAGGGCCGCCACCTGCCTTCGGCTTCCAGCCTTTGCGGCGCCTGTGGTGAAGTCTGCCCGGTGAAGATCCCGATTCCGGATCTGCTGGTGCGGCTGCGCCAGGAGGCGGTAGACGGTGACCGCCTGCATCCGGGCAAGGTCAAGGGACACGGTGCCAAGCGCAGCTCGGTTGAAGCCATGATCTGGAAGGGCTGGGGGTTGATGCATGCCAAGCCTGCCCTCTATCGCTTCGGCACCGGCATTGCCGCGAAATTCCGCAAGCTCCAGCCGGGCAAGATCGGCGGCTGGACCCAGTACCGAACGGCGCCAGCACTGGCACCGAAGACCCTCCATCAGCGGATGAAGGAGCGCCAGCAATGAGTTCAAAAGACACCATTCTTCAGCGCCTCCGCAACCGTTCAGGGGGTGAGATTACCGCGCCCGACTGTGACTTTTCGGTACTCAGGCGCCCGGACTGGTCGACCGGGGAAAAACTCGACCTGTTCCAGAAAATGATTGAATCGGTTCATGGCGAGGTTCACCGCACCACCGAGTCGGAATGGGTCGGTGTGCTGGCCGGACTCCTGCAAAGCCGGGGCGCCCGCACCATGCTGGTATCGCCGGTGCAGAAAATCGGACTGGCTCTGAAAGAGGCGGCAAACAGCCGCGACGATCTGCCCGATCTGCTGCTTTACGATGAAGCGATTGAACAATGGCAGGAGGAGCTGTTCACCACGGTGGATGTGGGCATCACCTCGACCCGTGGTGCCATCGCCGAAACCGGTTCGCTGATTCTGTGGCCGTCGGCGGACGAACCACGGCTGATGAGCCTGGTACCGCCATTCCATGTGGCAGTGCTCTATGCCAGCGAGCTTTACGCCACC
>Ga0102937_1001657_pt1 | contig 10103 bp, 18 predicted proteins | sample SalPonR2_B_D1_MG_FD_78213 | JGI IMG/M metagenome (GOLD analysis project Ga0102937, IMG submission 78213) | Salt pond soil microbial communities from South San Francisco under conditions of wetland restoration - Salt Pond MetaG R2_B_D1_MG | ecosystem: Environmental > Aquatic > Marine > Intertidal... | reverse complement strand
CCTCTTGTTGCTCCGTTATTTGTTCCGTCGTTTGTTCCGTGAGAATCTATAACATCTCCCGAAGTTTCTTGTAAACTATAATAAGAAGTAAGAGAAGGAGTTAAATCCAGTGCAAAAAAACTTACCATTCCTGCAACTAATATAAACATTCCAAAGATTAATAACAATATTTTTTTCTTCATTTTATACTCCTATTCCCTGATTTTTTTCTCTTATTATTCCTAAATAAAGGAACAAACCCCCTATAACAGCTATAACTGTTGCAAAATAAGGAAGATATTGCATTATAAAAGTAATTCCTTGATTAGCAGCAAGAGTTGAACCTATAACTTCGTTCCCTATAAGGTTCATATAATTATTTGAAACTGTCGCAGAAAAGATTATACCTATAGTTGCAATGATAATATATAGTATAAAGAAAACAGGGTTTCCTTTAATCAGAAAATTGCTTATGAATATGCTTACTATCATTCCTACTAATATAACTATTCCTAAAGTGTCCAAAGAAGTTTGTATTGCTTGGTTTGCAGGCTGAACAACCTCTTTAGAAGCATTTGCAACTAACTCACTTCCACTATTAACTAACTGGTCTGTTATTAATTGATGCCCATAAGCCCAAAGACCAAAAAAAGCAGCAATTACAAATGCAACAATTATCCATATTATTACATCAGTTAAAGCACCTTTTTTATTCTTCAAAATCATTTTTTTATTCCCATTTCTTGTTTAATTATTTTCTTTTCCTGATTACTTATATTTGCATCTAATAAAACATCTTTTATTCCTGGAATCCTCCTTATAGCAAGAGTTAATCTTCTATCTGAAAGAGGCCTTTTATCTAATCCTTTTTTCATTCTTTCTAATTTTATTTCCTCAAGAAATTTTTTAAATTCCCTGTCGCCTCTCATCATTGTATCTTTTTGCATTTTATCTTACCTCCTGAGGAAGATTCCTTTTTAGTGCATTTATATTTCTTTTATCTGAAGCTATGCTGAAAGCTATGAAGAAAACAGAGGCTATTAATACAGGTCCAAGAGCAACAATCATTATTGTTGAGAAAGTATTAAAAAATGAATACAAGGTATCTCCAGGAAGGAAATATTGAGTTAACCCTTTTCCAATGAACATAATAAAGGTCATAAATATATAAGAGAGAAACCCATATAAGAATTTTAAATATTTTCTATAATTAATCTTTGCAGGGTTATTTCCTTCATCCCATGGTGTATTTACACACATGTTTAAAGATATTATAAAAAGAATTATCATAAATGCAAAAAGAACTAAATAAACAATAGAAGAATCTGTTCCAAATTCTTTTCCTGTAGGTGTTACAAAAAAATCTTCCGATCTTATACCTCCTAATTTGTTTAAATCATCAGTGCAAGAAATGTAATAATTATATTCTCCTACTCTTGTTAAATTCCCTCCTGAAACAATAGCATTCCAATTATTTGTATTATCATTATTATAACTCGCATTATCAAAAAGAATTATTTGTCCTTTTTGGTCATATAGAGTAAATCTGCATATTGTATCATTATCTGTAATTAATGTTCCATCATCTAATTTTGATAAGTGAAAATTAAATCTATGGTCTTGTCCTTTTTCAATATATTCCTGTTGAGGAGTGGATATTAAAAGACCATTGTTCTGTTGGATTTCTACCTTTTCTGCAGAAAATTGAGTAATAAATGCTAAAGTAAAAACTAATAAAAATAATATTCCAATTGTTTTTTTATTATTTTTAACATTTTTCATTTTATCTTCCAAACCAGGTAGAAGGTTTTGTTAAACTAAATCCTTTACTTTGTTGCTGATTTTGAGGATACATTTGAGGACTGCTATATATAGGTTCAGATTGCTGAACAGTTCTTGCAGTCCTCAAACTTTCTCTTTCTCCACCATTCAAAGCTCTATTATAAGCTGCCTCTATAGTATTTACAAGATTCATGACAATCATGGGATAATGTTTTATTTTTTCTTTTGTATCTAACCCAAATCTTTGATAATTGTTAAAAATAAAATTAGTTAGATATTCTGAAAATTGTTTACATCTTTGCTTAATCTCTTTTTCTTCAAAATTTGAAAGAATTATGTTTTTGTTCAAATACCATGAAAGAATATTTAATATTTCATTAACTCCTGTTTCATTAAATATTTGTTCTGATTCTTCAGGTTCTGCATAATACATATTTCCTTCTCTATCTACTTTTGGAACATGTTTTCTCAATAAGTGTTCAATTCTTGCTAATTCTTCTTTAATATCCAGTTGCCATTTAACAAGATTATCTGTGTTTTCTCCCTGAAACATAGTCGGAGCTGTTTTCATATCTTGATTTCTTGGAGAGTTCCATTGTCTTTTCAATCTTTCCAAATCCTGGTTCATATCTTCCTCATTCATTTTCTTTTTCTCCTTTTAGGTATTGCTCTTATCCCTATTGATTCTGAAGCCAATCTACCCAAATCTCTTTCACTTATTTGTTTTTCAATTCCCAAAGCTTTTGCCGTAAAACCTGGAGTGAACAACCTTTTTTCTTTTAATTGAGATTCAACTGATTTTCTTCTTTCTTTCTTTTTCTTTTTAGGTTTTGTTCTTCTTAAGGGTCTTTTAGGAGTTGGCCTTAATCTTGTAGGAGTTGTTCTTGAAATAGCTCTTGATATTGCTTGTGAAGGAGATCTTGATATTCCTGAAATTCCTGATGATCCTGTTATTGTTCTTGATATTCCTGTAGTTCTGCTTACTGCTTGAGAACCTGGAAATCCTCTTGATACTGGAATAGATCTTCTTGGTCTTGAAGCAGATCTTCTTGCTCTACTTACAGGGAGGGTTGTTGCTCCTGTTATTGTTCTTGTAGGGGAAACAAATCTCCTTGAAGGAACTCTTGAAGATATAGAAGACCTACTAAATCCTGTTTCTCTGCTCAATCTTCTTGTTAATTCTCTTGATTCTTTTGGAGTTGTTGTTCCTCTCCTTGCTCTTGTTATTAATTCTCCTGTCCTTTTTGTTGGTCTTGTAACTTCAGCTTCAATAATAGGAACTCTTCTTCCTTTAATCTCAGTAACTCCTGCTTTTCTCCTTCTTTTTATTATTTCTCCTGGAGCAAGAGTTATTTCAGGTTCTCTTGAAACAAAACCAGGAGTTTTAAATTGTCCTGAAGGAGTTAATTGAAAATCTAAAAGTTTTTGTTCTTCTGAAGGAGTTAAAGATTTCCCTTCTCTTAATTTCTTTTGTATTCCTCTTAATTCTTTAGGGAATCTAGCAACTCTTTGTCTTGGAAATATTATTGCTTGGGGTCTTTGTCTTCTGAAAGTAACATCTCCTGAAAGAACATCTGTTAATCCTGCAGGTTTTTGTTCTTCAATACCTAATCTTTTAATTCTTGCTCTTCCTCTTGGATCTGCAAAAAAAGTTCTTTCTAATTCTGGAGAAGATTTAGTAGGTTTTGGTTTATCAATAGAAACTTCTCTTCTTGTTAATCTTCTGAATAAATCTCTCTGTGCTGAAACAGGCTGTACCTGTCTTCCTGCTCTTGAAACTTGTTTTGATATTGGTTCTTCTAATTCACTTACAGATTTTTCTGTAAATCTTATATCTCCTGATCTTGTTCTTATTGGTTTTCCTTCTCCTGGAAATCTTCTAAATTTTGGGCTTAATCTTGTAGCAAATCTTCCTGTTTGTTTAGAAGCTGCTCCTGCCCCTTTTGCTAATGCTAATTCTCCTGCAACAAACCCTCCTGCAAAACCTGGTTCTCTCCTAATTGTTCTTCCTAAACCAGGAAAAACAGGCCTTCCTGAAACAAGTCTTTGACCTGCACTTGATATTCCTCTTGCAGTTCTTTTGGTTGTTTGGAATGGTCTTGTTGCAAGATTCTTAACAAATCTTGCAGTTCCTATTGCAGAAGTAGCTATACCTGCTCCAATACCTCCTGTTAACCCTTTAATTCCTGGAGCTTCCCCTCTTGCCTTTCTTGTTCCTAATTCTGCTCTCTCTCTTGCTATAGTTTGTTCAAAACCACCCAAAAAACCCCTTGGTTCAACCCTTCTCACTTCACCTCTTCTTGGAAATCTTCTTTGTCTTATAGAAGGTCTTGAGATTTGTCTCTCTAAATCATCTGTAAAAAAATCAGTTCTTGTTCTTGTTAATCCTGAACCAAAAGGAACACTTCTTTTTTTATCAATTGCATTTAGTTGTTTTTTTAATTGTCTTTGTTGTCTTTGTTGAGTTATATCTTGAGCTCTTTTTTCAGCTTGTTGTATAGCTTGTTGAGCAGAACTACCTCTTCCTCCTGTTCTTTGTCTTATAAATTCTGCTTGTTTAGAAGGAGCAACTGAAAAGCCTCTCCCATCTATAAAAACCTTTTCTCCTCTTATATCAACATCTTTTGGGGATGGTCTTGAAGGGGTTCTATCTCTTCTACTTCCACCTCCTCCACCCCTTGAAATATCATCAAAAGGAGAATCAGTATCTCTATCATCACTAAGAATTATATCACCTTCTCTTGGTTTTGCAACACTCATGGTTTGACCATCTCTTATAACTTGTGGCATTTTTTATGTATACATTGTTTACAAATATAAGAAACCAAAGATTTATAAATTTTTGGTTCTACTAATCTTAATAAAGCGAAATAAAAGGAGGTTATATGGGAACAAGATCTAATAAAACATCTGCAGATTCGGGAGATATTATACAATCAGGAAAGTGGAATGCTTCTAGAGATTATACAATAGAGATGGTTTTTAAGCCTCTTTATTATTGTTATGTTTATGAAAGAATTGCTAAATTTGGAACACATGAACTAATTGAAGATATTGTAACTTCAGAAGGAGTTAAGAAAAGGGCAAGAATAGATGCCTTGAAAAGACTTTTATTTGAGTTACAGGAAATAATAAACAATACAGAGTTCTCATTAAAAACAAAAAGAAAGAAAAAGAGGAATGGAGAAGAAAGACCTAGTGATAAAGATAATGCACTTTGGTTTTTAGATAGGTTGGAATTTATTGAAAAAAATTTATTGAATTTTATTGAAAAGAAAAAACAATGGGGTGATAGATATGATATTGATATTGATGAAAATAAATTTCATACTTTATTAAAAGAATTACAAAAAATAAGGAGAAAATTAACTGAATATGCAGATAATGCAGAATTAATATATTTCCAAAAAGAAGCTGAACTTACAAAAGAAGAAATGGACGAGCTTATATGGAATGAAATGACTGAAAAATGAAATCAAAAAAATTTTCATTAAAAGAAATTGCTAATATAATAAGAAGAAGGCAAGAGAATGAGTTAGATTCAAATATAGTGGTTTCAGGAACAAAGGGCCTGGGAAAATCAACATTTCTTTTCAAACTTCTTAAACAATTTGATAATTTTGACCCCTGGAAACAGCAGGTTTATTCTAGAGATGAAGTTATAAAACTTTTAGAAGGTCAGCATAAAGGAATAATATTTGATGATGAAGCTATTGCTTCAGGTTATAAAAGAGAATTCCATAATGTTTCTCAACAGAAATTAATAAAGATGCTTAATATGTATAGAGATCACTTTAACATATTTTGTATGGCTATACCTAATTTTTATTCCCTGGATAAAGATATAAGGGATGCAATGAAATTTCATATACACATAATTGAAAGAGGGAAAGCAGTTCTACATATTGCAAACGAAGGAAGATTATACCAGCCTGACAAATGGGATGTAAATTATAATCAAAAAGTTGAGCAAAAATGGCAGGAAAAAATGAAAAATAACCCCCGATATTCACCTGCTTATTGGAAGTTAACAACATTCAGGGGGTTTATAGAGTTTGGTGATTTGCCTCCTAGACAAAAGGAATTATATAAGAAAATAAAAGCAACAAAAAGAAGAGAATTATATGAAAAAGAATATGATGAAAAAGAGGAAAGAAATCCTAAAATGGAATTTATTCAAAGAATTATAAAAGGGGCTAAAGAAGGATTTATGAATTTAGATGAAGCAAAATCAGCTGCCTATGCTGCAGGTTATGAATGGAAATATATTAGGGTAAGTATCGACGAGCAAGTTAAAAAAGAAAATCCAAAAATGACTCTAAAAAAGTATATTGACAAGAATAACCCAAATTACTCTACAGCTGTAGGAGTAACTAGTAAAAATAAGAAACAATTAAATAGTAATAACAGTAAAAAACCAATACCTAAGCTCCAAATAGACTAAAGTTCCTCTAATGCCTATTAGACGAACAGGTTTAAATCTCTGGAAATCCAAAATGAATTTGAAAGATAACTTTAAAGAATACCTAGAATCTGAAAAAGGATACAGGCAAAAAACTGTGCAAGATTACTTATATTATTTTGATAAGTTTGGAAATAGAGAAATAAATAAAAATGAAATATATTATTTTCTAGTTAAGAGATTTAAAAATAATGTTGCAAGATCTTTCATAAAATCATATATTAATTTTCTTAATAAACATCTTAACAAAGATATTAATATAGATAAAATAATGCCTGAACAAAGAAAACAAAAGAATAGGAAGATACCAGAGGTTTTAAGCCAATATGAGATTAAAGCTATTCTTAGAGATATGAATAATGAGAGAGACAAAATAATGCTACTGTTGAGCTTCTATGGGGGTTTGAGGGTATCTGAATTATTGAATTTAGGTCCTTTAGACTTTAATTGGAGTGAGTGGGGTGAAACAAAGGATGAAAATGGGGACTTTGCTAATGGAAAACTAACAATAAGAGAAGAAGGAGCAAAGGGTGGAAAAGAAAGAGTTATCCCTATACCACAAGAAATAATGAAAAAAATTTATAAATATATTAAAAACAGCATAGAACCTTATGGTTTTGATTATCTTTTTCCAGGAACAGAGGGCCATCTAAATAAAAGAACATGGCAAAAGATACTTAATACAAAAGGGAAGAAGGTTTTAGGGAAAAATGTTCATCCACATATGTTGAGACATAGTTTTGGATATGCATATATAAATTCAACAGGAGATATAAGAGCACTACAAAACCATTTAGGACACTCAAATTTAAACACTACACAGATATATGCACAGATGTCAGATAAGAAAATGCAGGATAATTATAATAAATTCATTTCCTCTCTAAGCAATCAATCATAACTTAAATTGAAATTATTACAAAAACAAGATACATTTTCTTGATATTCATAATATTCTATAGGATGAAATAAACAAGTTGCAGCTTTATCAGGTAAGGTCATAGCTATATAAATCAATAAACCAATTATTATTAATAACAAAGAAACAATCAGAACAAATTCTTTATCTCTTTTTTTCATTTTTATTGCTTAACATCTTTTTTACTAATGGAAGAGCCTGTTCTATACTATTAAAAACATTTTCAGTTTTTTCTTCTTTTTTCTGTATCTCTTCTTCTTCACATCTAGGACAATAGATTATATTTCCATCTGCCTTTTTTTCTCCACATACAAAGATTCCTCTATTTGATTTAAATAAAACTCCACAACCTTTCATTTTTTTACCTCCTATTAAATTTAGTTAACAAGATTATCTATTCTGTCTCTTATTTCTGAAAGCCTTTCATTAAGGTCTGAAAGGATTGCTACCATTTGATACCTGAACTCCTGTTCGTTCGCCATCATATGCCTCATTCTTAGGCTTTGATTTTCTGCTTGGAGTTCCTGCAATTTTTCCTGACTTATGTTCTTGCTTTGTTCTCCTGTCGATTTTGGATTGTTGTTTTTCTCTGGCATTCTTAACCTCCTTTTGTTTCTTTTTTTCTTTATTTATTTTTTTTAGTATTTCATCTTCATTATTTTTAAAATACTTTTTTTCTTTCCAATCCTTAAAATAAACAAGGCCTGTTCCTATTCCTGCACCTAAAATCAAACCTATTAATATGCTCCCAATTATCATTTAAGCACCTCCTTTAGTATATCCTGATCCACCTGTGCATACATTATCTAAAGAGCTTAATACTTTCTCTGCCTGTTCCATAACTTTTCCTGAAGCCTCTATTGCTTTTTGAGCTCCTGAAGTCATTGCAGAATACTCTCTTACAATAAGAAATAATATTATTCCCATTACAACAAATGTTATAAGAGGAACCATCCATTGAGCATTCTTTTCCCACCATGAAGAAGTATTATATCTTTGATTTGCCATTTCTTGTAATGAAGTTCTTGCATATCTCATCTCTTTATCAAGAAAATGAGCTCCCAATTCTCTTCTATCTTCATCAAAATCTCCAGGACCGAAATTGATCCATTCTCCATCATCAGAAATATAATACCAGAATATATTTTGTCCTGTTTGTATAGAGGGCATAGGAAGTATCTTTTTGTTCTTTTTAAGTTTAATAACTTCATCACCTGCATTTGTAAGTTTTTGTTTCTTTGCTTTATCCCTTCCTATTATGGTGAATCTTCCATCAACTCTTCCAAAAACTATTATTTTATATTTAAATTGCTTTCTTTGTATTAAAGTATAGGCAACAAACCCTGCTATTGCTGCAACTACTATTATTCCAAGTATAACAAGGACAACTGTTCCTGCAGAAACTCCTCCATCACCACTTCCACCACCTATTCCTGTTAACTCACTAGCTCTATCTGTTAATCCCATTTTCTCTTTTTATTAAATATATTTGTTATATTAAATTTAATATTCCTTATAAATCTTTTTGTTTTATTAAGAAAAACAGCATATATTTCCATATTTTTCTGTATTTTTTCATCTGTTTTTCTTTCAAAGTTATTTATATTAATTTCATCCAAGATTTTCCCTCCATAGCTTTTTTTCTTTTGAAAGCATAAACCCAACACCATATTTCTTCATATAATCCTAAAATTATCCATCCTAAAAGTGCTGAAAGGGCTAATATTTTGAATAAATTAGAAAAAAGGCCTATAACAGTGAAAAAAATTGTAATTTTGAATAAAGACTGGGCTGTATAAGAGTTTTTGATTCCTTTCCAAGATTTTTGATATTCTATATGTCCTCTTTCATGAAACCATTTAAGAGAATACTCTTTAACTCCATAGATTTTTCCTGTTTCCGTATCAACAAATGCCATTTTAACCTGTTACAAAACCATATATAAACCAAAGAATTGCATATCCAAAAGATATAGATCCATATACAACCATAATCTTAAGCCATAAGCTTAAATCTTTGTATTTTATTTTTTCTTCCATTATTATTCTCCTAAAAGATATTTTTTCTCTTTTTTTTCTAATTTATCAAGAATCTCTTTTATTATATCATCATAAGTATCTATTTTTCTTCCCCTGTTATCTAATCTGTCTTTTGTTTCTTGAGATATTGCTATTTTTGGTTTCTGTTCCATTATATTTATTATAACAAATATATCTTTTTAAATATTTCGGGTTATATAACTCTCTCTTTTTTTAATTTCTCTAATCTTCTTTTATATTCTCTTTCTTTTTTCATTTTTTCTCCTTTTTTATTCCTCATCCATTGTTTTGAACATTCTTTTGAACATGTAACTGTATTTTTACCTCTTATTCCTTCCTTGCTTCTAGCATTTGCATTTTTTGTTCTTCTTTTGAAAAAAGATCCACAATTTTTACAAATTGTTGTTTCAGTATTTTTTGTCATGTGGTTATTTGTTTGCATTTTCAATTTCTTTAATTTGAGTTTTTAGACCAAAATATTCTCTTTCTATCCTTTTTTGTTCTTGCACTGCTGTAAGTTTCATTTTGAAATAGGAGATTACTTTTTCTGTTTCTTGGTTTATTAGTTTGTATTTGTGTTTTTTATTTCGTTTTTTGGGCATTTTTACACCTTTATTTCTTGTGGAAAATATTTTAAATATGAATTCTGACAGGGTTGATACCATAAAACACCCCCATTATTACAACTTAACTGCTCTCTATAGGGTGGGAAATCCCTGTCAACCCTGTCAGAATTTAACAAAATAGCTATTTTTTCCATTTTATTCCCTCCCAAACCCTTTCATAACCACTTCCAAAGACATCTTTTCTATCTTCAGAAGCACCAAACATCTCTGAAAGAGTCCTTTTTATCACATAATCTGTTTTTACTTGAATTTTATGCTTTTTACAATACTCAACATATTTCTTTCTGAATTGCTTT
>Ga0102937_1001655_pt1 | contig 10118 bp, 8 predicted proteins | sample SalPonR2_B_D1_MG_FD_78213 | JGI IMG/M metagenome (GOLD analysis project Ga0102937, IMG submission 78213) | Salt pond soil microbial communities from South San Francisco under conditions of wetland restoration - Salt Pond MetaG R2_B_D1_MG | ecosystem: Environmental > Aquatic > Marine > Intertidal... | reverse complement strand
CCCTCGTTGACCTTAAAAAACCATTTTATCTGGTGTTTGTCAAGGGGCTGTCTATATCTAGTAAATTTTCTTCCTGTAATTTTGTTTTTTCTCTAATTTGAGCTCTTTTTCATAGAACTTTTTACACTACCCTATTCTTTTACTGAAACCTTAATTTAGTCTTTCAAAAGAACTATCTTATATATTATTGTATTGAAATTAATATTGAAAATTATTAGGATAATTAGTTTTATGTATTAATATATATAAGAAAAAAATTATCACCTCTCTCTATGATGGTTATTAGTGAATATTCTTGAAATTATATTATATTTATATATTTCTGCAGTATAACCTTTAAATCCTCTTTTTATTGGTATATAAATACAAAAAACTCCAGCCCTCAATTAAGGGCTGAAGCTTTTATACTATATTTAACTACCTAACCTAGAAGTCTAATTATCTTTAATTACTCGCCTGCCATTATCTTTTCGACATCTTCTTTTACTTCACCAATTGGTTTAATATCAAAGTTTTCAACTAAGACTTTTACAACATTTTCTGATAAGAAGGCAGGAAGTGTTGGTCCTAGGCGGATTCCTTTAATATTTAAGGATAATAGGGCTAATAGAACCGTTACGGCCTTTTGTTCATACCAGGCTATATCATATGAAATCGGAAGATCATTTATATCGTCAACTCCCATTGCCTCTTGTAACTGCTGGGCAATGTAGACTAATGAGTAGGAATCATTACACTGACCGGCATCAAGGACCCTTGGTATTCCACCAATATCTCCAAGATCCAATTTGTTGTATCTAAACTTAGCACAACCTGCTGTTAAAATTACTGCTTCTTCTGGTAATTCTTTGGCTACATCAGTATAGTATTCTCTAGTATTATGACGGCCATCACAGCCGGCCATGACCACAAATCTTTCAATATCTCCATTTTCAACTGCTTCAATTACTTTATCTGCTACATTCATGACTGCTTCATGTGCAAATCCACCGGGAATAGTACCTGTTTCTAATTCAGTTGGTGCCTCACACTGTTGAGCATGTTCAATGATTTCAGAAAAGTCTTTTTGACCACCTTCAGGACGTCCTTCAATATGAGTTACACCATCAAATCCAACTACACCTGTAGTATAAACTCTATCTTTATAAGAATCTTTAGGTGGTACTAAGCAGTTGGTGGTTAATAGAATTGGTCCATTAAATTTCTCAAACTCTTCTTTTTGTAACCACCAGGAGTTACCATAGTTACCAACAAAGTGATCATACTTTTTAAAAGCAGGATAGGAGTTAGCTGGTAACATTTCACCATGAGTATATACATCTATACCTGTACCTTCAGTCTGTTTAAGTAGTTCTTCCATATCTTTTAGATCATGTCCACTGATTAAAATAGCTGGATTATCATTTACTCCCACATTTACTTCAGTTGGTTCCGGATGACCGTAATTTTCTGTGTTAGCTTTATCAAGTAAAGCCATGGTTTTAACTGCATAGTCGCCGGTTTCCATAACTAGATTGATATATTCTTCAACTGATTTACTATCATCTAAAGTGGCTTTTAATGCTTTTTGCATAAAATCAAATAACTCTAACTCACTTTCATCAAGAATATATGCATGGTCAGCATAAGCTGCTATTCCTTTTACTCCATATGTTATTAACTCTCTTAAAGATCTTATGTCTTCATTTTTAGTGCTTAATACACCAACTTCTTCACCTTTTTGATAAAAGTCTTCTACACTATCGCTGAACCAGGTGGCTGCCTCCGGTACCTCTTCAGTAAATTCTTCACCTGTTTCATTCTTATATGCTTTCATGAATTCATTTTTAGCACTTTCTCTTAATTCTAAAGCTTCTTGTATGTTTTCTTCAAATCTTGAGGCATCAAAATTTGCATTTGTAATAGTTGAGAATAGTTTTTTCATGATAAAAGGACCAGTCTGTTGATCTAAATCTACACCATATTCCTTGGCTTTCTGGGCATAATATGAAATTCCTTTTAGTACATAAATAAGTAAGTCCTGTAAGTTTGCTACATCCTCTGTTTTACCACAAACCCCTCTAACTGTACAACCTTCATTGCCAGCTGCTTCTTGACATTGATAACAAAACATTGACATATAAATAATCCTCCTTTTTATTTTCGCATTTGTTTATTACAATAACAATTATATGGAGAATTTATATTTAGTTCTATGATTTATATCACATAACAAAAAAATTAATTTAAAGAGTCGTGATAAGGACCTATTTTCAAACAGGTTTCATAAGCTTTTTGAGCAGCAGTATCAATTATATCACTTATGTTTATGTTTTCATGAATTCCAGCTAGTACTTCGGCAATTAAAGTATCTCCGGCCCCAGTGCTGTCTTTAATATACTTACCCACCGGTTCTTTATAGTACTCTTGCCCTTTATGTATGATAATAAAACCTTCGCTGCCGGAAGAAAGGATAATGTAATCAATATCATATTTTTTAAGTTGTAAAAACTCTTTTTTCAAAACATTATTTTTACTGACAAACAAAATATCTATATACTCTGATAGTTCTTTCAATCTTTCATAATCTACTTTAAAGGAATAATCAAAACTAATTAGATCATTGTTCTCTTTAAGATAAGGTAATAGGTGAGTAACATGACTATATATATTAGTATGTACAATATCATAATTTTTAACATTTTTAATATCTTCTCTACTAAATCTATATTTCTTTTTTATGCCTTCTTGAACTCTGTCTATCTCATAATCTCCATCTACTTTTTTAATTATCGCTAAGGCTGTATCTCCATTTCTAACTTTAATTCTAGTTAGATCAAAACCTTTATGTTTAAGATAATCCAAAATTTTTTTACCTCTTATATCATCTCCAATAATACCCATCAATTCTGAATCAAAATCTTTATCCTTTAAATATACTGCATTATTTAAACCTCCACCACCGATAAATTCTTGGTCTAGATTGGGATAATAATCAACTACACAGTCTCCAATTGTTATAATACTCATTTTAATCATCTCCAAAGTTAAAAAAGCCCTTTTGCAAGGGCTTTTAGTAGTCTGATAATATAAATAGGGTTATGTTTAAATTTGATTATTTTGCCCCTGAAGGATTTTGAATACTTAAGATCGCCTTACCCACAATGACAACAATTACTGCGGCTAAAATTACTTCTGGTATTCCGTGTAAAACGGCAACTGAAGCAGCGGCTTTAAAAGGTAAATAGCCTCTTAACACTGCCAGGCCCAATACAAAGACGGTATTGATTAAAGTACCAATTATTCCCGCTAATATTAGGGCAAAACTAACATTATATTTTTTCAATAAATAATAGATATAATAAGAACCTACTCCAATAAATAATCTCGGTAGAACTGCAATTAAGGGATCAGCAAAGATCGGATTAGTTGCTCTAATAAAACTAAAAATTCCAAAAATCAAGCCTATGAAAAATCCCACAACAGGACCTTCTAGTACTCCCCCAATAATTACTGGTACATGCATAATCGTAGCATGCCCGGCGGGAGTTGGTACAGGAATCAAACCCAATCCAGTAGCTCCTAAGATAATTGAAATAGCCCCTAGCATTCCTGAAATAACTATTTTTCTAGTTGATAAATTCATTTCTTCTTATCCTCCTATCCCGGTCCTTTTTTAGGATCCAGGTAGTTATATTTTTGACATCCAATCTTAGATTTATATATTTAAAATAGTATGACTCCATAAAGGATGTCATCCGAGGTTATTATATTATATTAAACGAATATATTCAAGAGTAACTTATCCCAGTTTACTCTTTTATTTTTTGTTAAATTTTCTTAAAAAGACTACACTTTTTACATTCTGAACATTTTAAAATTAAAAGATTGTTACACCTTGGACATTTCATAATATCAGGATCATTTATCTCATTCCCACAGGTGGGACAGATCCTTTTTCCATCAGTAGTACACTGCATAAAAAACCTCCTTTAGATAAATAAAGCGACAAGGCCACCAACTGTAAAGGCTGCCACCCAACTGCCGATCCAGACCATAGCTGCCTGTTTGATTCCCTGTTCTTTAATCATAACTAACATAGCAGCTATACAGGGTACAAACACGGTTAATACGATTAAAGCTACTAAGGTCTGATCATTTGTTAAGGCCAGCGAGCTTAAACCAGCTGCCCCAAAGTCTCTTCTGATAATCCCCATGATAAATGCTTCTGTGGCATCTTTAGGCAGTTGAAGCCAACCTACCACCAGGGGAGCGACCATTTCTTTAATCCAATCTAATATTCTAAACTCTTTCATTAAAGTAATTCCGACTGCACCTAAAGCAAAGATTGGTCCAGCTTCAAATATAAAGTATTTAGACTTTAAATATGTCTTTTGCAGGACATTTTTAATTTCAGGCATTCTAATCGGAGGTAAATCAATTAATAAATCAGTTGATTCTCCGGGAAGAACTTTGTTTAAAAAAGTACCGGTAACTGCATAAACCGCAAATATAGTAACTACATATATAATAAAGTAATCTAGGCCTAAAGGAGCTATCAGTCCTGCAATAACTCCTAATTGTGCTGAACAGGGAATAGCTAATCCTAATAAAAAGATAGCAATTATTTTCTCTCTTTTCGAACCTAAGAGACGGGTGGTAACAGTAGCCATTGTTACACAACCGAATCCTAAAAGCATCGGAATAATTGCTCTCCCATTTAGGCCTATATAGTTTAAGCCTCGATCAACTAAGGCCGCTATTCTAGGCATATAACCGGAATCTTCTAAAATTGCTAAAAAGAAATAGAAACCAGCAACTAATGGTAATAATAGACCTAAAATATAGGTAACGGTCATTGTTAGCACACCGAACTCACCTATCAATATCTTACCAATAAGACTTTCGGAGGCAATAAAGTTAGAAACAAGATTTATAATAAATGGTTGATAGGTTTCTATCATTATCATTTCTTCTGTTATCCCCACTAAAGTCTGAGCCACAAAAACACCGATAAATTGATAAAGTGCATATAAAATAATTAATAAAATAGGAATACCGGTAATTGGCCTTAGTAACATTGAACCAATCTTATCACCAATACTACTATTTTCCTCTTCCTTGGTAATTATTTCTTCTACTATATTATTAACTCGCTTACGCCTTTGTTGATATATTTCTTCTCTTAGTTCAAAAACTTTTTTATTATGAACTGCAGCCACATTTTTATCTTCTTCTAAGATTAAAAGACTGTCAGCCCTATTATTTATCTCATTTTCTAGACTATCCAACTTTTCTTTGATGTCATCTTTTAAACTTATTTTTCCTTGTTGTGCTTTATCTATATTATCTGCTAATTTTTTTAAGCCTTTTTTCTTAATAGCAATGGTCGGTATTACTTTAACTCCTAATCTTTCCTCTAATTTATCTATATCTATGTTCAGACCTCTTTTTTCAGCCTCATCCATCATATTTAAACCTACAATAACTTTTTTACCCATATCAATTAGTTGTTGAGTTAAAAATAGGTCTCGCTCTAAGTGAACAGCATCAACTATGTTTATTATAATATCGCCTGACAAAATAATATCCCGGGCTACCTTCTCTTCATCATTAAAAGAAGAGACTCCATATACTCCCGGGGTATCTAAAACTATGTAATCTTCATAGTTTCCTGAACTAATATCTAAAGTAGTGCCTGGATAGTTAGAAACAGATACATAGGTATCTGTAAAGAAATTAAAAAATATTGACTTCCCTACATTAGGGTTTCCTACCAGAACAATCTTTTCCTTATTTGGATCTATATCAAGCTGCTCTAATTTTTGGCAGCATTCCATTTAATCACTTCCCTCGGTATATAATTCTATTTCTATATCTTCTGCTAAATTTCTTCCAATTGCGATTTCCTGATAATTGTGTTTTACAATTATAGGTCCGCCTGGTATTTTTTCATTACAATTTAATTTAGAACCTTCTGATATACCCATTCTTAGGGTTTGAATTCTAATCATATCATCAGGTATGTTTTTTACTCTAAAATTGTTGCCTCTTTTTATATCTGCAAGAGTCATTTGTTTTCCCCCTTGAAATTTATTATAAATCTTAGTTTTTTACTCATGTTAATTTGATTATAATGAAAATGATTCTCAATGTCAAGTAAAAAAGACCTACATATATTATATGTAGGACCTTTAAATCGTAAAATATATTTAATTATAATGTTCTTTTAACTTCAAAAATCATGAAATAATTTGTGAAAACAAATTAAAATATAGAAACATTTTTGTTATGTTTTGAAAATCAAACTATTGTTATTCTAAAGCACAGAGTTATCCATCTAATAATTAATATAAAACGAAAAGCGGGACACTATTAGCTAGATAGTATGCCTCTCCCTAGAAAATGCTTTAACCACTCCTTCCTTTTTTCATTGTTTCTTATCGTGGATTTTTCGTGCTTACTTGAAGACCACTTATGTATGAACCTTTGCTGTAGTTTAATTATAACTTCGTGTCCACAGTTTTCACATTTAATTTAGATTACCCTATATCAGTATGAATTTTCTTTTTCCAACCATCTTCACATTCTTGACAGGGGATATAATTGGCAGCATAATTATTTTCATATTCCTTTAACAGCCCCATGATAATTATATGTTTAAAGTCACACCTATCACCTTTATAAGCAACTTCTTTTGAAGGTAATTCTTGTTTTACTTGTATATATCCTTCTTTACATTTAGGGCAGAGGTTTTGTTTTTTTGTACCATCTGCTTTCACTAATAAATATAATAAGAAAAAATAGATAACTGTAAGAGAAGTAATAAAGCCAAAAGGTGGATGTAGATAGATATACATCAACACCAACAATGCTGATAGTTACCATCCAAAAATATTTTTTTCTTTAAAAAAATTAGCCGAATAATAAAAGAGCTTTAAGATAGTATTCTGGTAAATATATTTAATGAAATTAAAAACTTGTTTTATAGATAACCACCTTCACAGGGTTTTTTATAAATAAATTCCTGATAATTTTTGATAATAATCCCAACCTTTGATGTATTTGTTATAATCATATCAATTAACAAATTTTAATTCGAAAAGTTGTATTAAAAAAATCCAATTGGAAAAAATAAATATTAAAATAATAAGTAAAAAAATAAATCCCATCTTTTCACAGATGGGATTAAAAGAGTGTAACTCATATAATTTTCTATTTGATACCGCTCCGCGCAACAGTACTTACATAACGATCCTGTAATATGACAAATAAAATAACAACCGGTAAGGTCATCATGGCAACATAGGCCATTATATCTCCCCATAACCGTGGGTATTCACCAAAGAATACCTGCATGGCAACCGTCAACGGTCTATAAGTTGGCCCCCTGGTAACCATCAATGGCCAGAGGAATCTCCTCCACTGCATTAAGAAGTGTAAAATCGCTACACTAGCTAAAACAGGTTTTGATAGAGGCATAGCTACCTTATAATAAATCTGATACCAGTTAGCACCATCAATAATAGCAGCTTCTTCTAATTCCTTGGGGAAATTAATGAAAAACTGATATAAAAGGAAAATATAAAACGGATTTGCTATAAAAGGAATGATTTGAACTTGGTAACTATCTAACCATCCTAATCTATTTGTAATCAATAATAAAGGTACAGCTATTGCTTCAAATGGAATAATCATTAAAGCCAAGACTGTACTTATGATTAAATTTCTTCCTTTGAAATTGAACCTTGCAAGTCCAAAAGCCATCATACTGTTTACTACCAATCCTAATAAAATAGTAGTACTAACTATTAATAAAGAGTTAAAGAGAAATCTTCCAAAAGGCATCCTTTGAAAAACATCTGAAAAGTTTTTTAATCCAATTTCCGATGGGAAAAATGCTCTTATTGTAGACATGTTTTGCAATATTAGATCTTCATTGGGAGTTAGGGAAGTTGATATCATATAAAGAAGTGGAAAGAAAAATATTATAAATAATATTGTCATAACTATATATAATATTATTTTTCTTCTAGTTCTAAAATCAAACATATCTTATGCAACCTCCCTTTGTTCACCCAATAGGAACCGCTGAATAAGAGAAATTATTAGAATTATTATAAAGAAAACTACAGTTAAAGCAGAACCATATCCAATATTTAATCTTTGATAGGCCATCTTATAGATATGAAGCATGACCGTATATGTTGAACCTTGTGGCCCTCCATTAGTCATTACTAAAATTTGGGTGAATAGTCTGAACGCCAAGATTGTAGTTGAAATCACTACAAAAGTTGTGGTGTTTTTAAGCTGAGGTAAGGTAATATATCTAAATTTCTCCCAACTGTTGGCGCCATCAATATCAGCCGCTTCATAATAAGAATTTGGTATATCCTGCAGTCCAGCTAAAAAGATTAACATTTGAAAGCCGACCCCCTGCCAGATTGACATGGCCATGATGGCAGGAAAAGCCCACTGAGTTTTATTAAGGAAATCCACTCCTCCCCAGACACCACCCGTGATAAACGTTAAGAATGAATTTATCAAACCATTCGGATGGTATAGAAAGGACCAGACTACGGCAACTGCAACCATAGCAGTTACTGTTGGTATAAAATAAAAAGTCCTAAAAAACTTCGAGAATTTTAATTTTTGATTAACAAGTATTGCTAAAAGTAAAGCTAAAGCCGTTTGTATGGGCACAACTACTAATACAAAATAGAAATTATGCTTTAATCCCCGCCAAAACATAGAATCTTCAACTAATTTTTCATAATTAGTTAACCCAATATACTGTGTACCTCTTGGACCTGGAATTAATCTTGAATTAGTAAAAGATAAAACAAAGGCCATCACAAAAGGTAAAATCATAAACGCCAGTAATAAAACAACTGCGGGGGTTAAAAATGTACCAATAACAGTCTTATTACTCCTATTCATTCTCCCCCCTCCTTTAGTTAAAATACTTATTAAAGAAGGAGAGGGATTAATCACCCTCTCCTATTATTTATTACATAAATGAGTTATTCGTCTTGATTAAGACCCATATATTCTATTTCTTCATCAATGGTTTCTGCTGCATTATTTAGCTCTTGGCTAACATCTGCACCATTAATAATGTTATCCATAGCTGTTTGGAAAGCACTTGTAATTGTTGGATAAGCAGGTGTAACAGGTCTTGGAACTGCAATCTTTTGTAGTTGTTCTACAAATAGATTGAGTTCGCCACCTTCTTTATAAAGGTCACTCATTTCTATAGCAGATTCTCTGGATGGTACAGCACCATTTGCATTAGTCATCTTAATAATCTCTTCAGGTTGTAAGATGAACTTCATGAATTCCCAGGCAGCTTCAGGATGTTCAGTACTGGCAGGCATACTCCATGCCCAGGAGCCCATACCTGTAGATTGTTTGCCACCCATGAACTTAGGTGCAGGAATTAAAATCGCATCGTCGCCAAGTGCATTCTTATGCTGGTTATAGGTCCAGTGACCTACCCAAGCAAGGGCTGTCTTACCTTCAATAAATTGAGTGTCTCCCGGAGGATTAGCATCTACATATCCTTTTTCAAAGAGACTTTGGAACCAGGAAGCAAAAGCATTTGCTTCAGGTCCATTAATAGTGCCTTCAGCAACCATTGTTTCACGATCAATTAAATCTCCACCAAATGCCTGTAAGAATGGTGAGAATTCATAAGTGTAATGTTCATTTACACCATAATTAAGTTTCATATCTAAGGCATATTCTACTTCAGGAAGTTTTTGTAGTCTTCTAGTAATATCCATAAATTCCTGGAAGGTCCAAGCATCATCTACGCCGTCAGGAATTCTAGCATTTACTTCTTCTAAATATTCTTTATTTCCCCAGAAAGCTAAGCCGGAGTCAAAAGTACCAAGAGCATATAGTTTGCCATTATAATAACCTTGGTCTAAAATGGAAGGCAAGAAGTCTTCTTCCATTTCTTCTGGTACAAATTCGCCAAGTGGCTTTAGAAAGCCTGACCAAGCATAGTTAGCAATAGTAGGTCCATCTAAGTCTAAAACATCAGGTAAGTCACCGGCTGCAGCTGCTGATTGAACCTGCTGGGTATAACTACCTTCTGGTAATTTTACTAAGTTAACTGTAATTCCATTATCCAT
>Ga0102937_1001644_pt1 | contig 10183 bp, 7 predicted proteins | sample SalPonR2_B_D1_MG_FD_78213 | JGI IMG/M metagenome (GOLD analysis project Ga0102937, IMG submission 78213) | Salt pond soil microbial communities from South San Francisco under conditions of wetland restoration - Salt Pond MetaG R2_B_D1_MG | ecosystem: Environmental > Aquatic > Marine > Intertidal... | reverse complement strand
GTCGGACGACGAGGACGTCGACGGGGAAGCCGGGCTGTCGGACGACGACGAGGTCGACGGGGAGGCCGGGCTGTCGGATGCCTCGGATGCGGGAGCCGGCGCGGTCGTCGGAGCAGCGGAGCTCGCCGGCGAGTCGGACGACGTCATGCTCATCGGGGAGTCCATGGGGGAGGCCGCACTCGGCGGGGAGACGGCGCTGCCCGGTGAGGACACGCTGTCGGCCGCGCTCGCCGGGGAGACGGCACTGGCGGGCGAGGCGCTCGCGGATGCCGGCGAGTCGACGGACGCGCTGCTCATCGCCGAGTCGGCGCTGGCGACCGAGTCGCCGTCGTCGAGCGCACCCGAACTCGGTGACACCGGCGACGAGATGCTGTTCGAGTCGCTCACGTCCGAAGCTGCTCCGGTGGTGACGGGTGCTCCAGTGGTGACGGGTGCTCCGGTGGTGACGGGTGCTCCGGCCGACGAGCCGGTGGCGCGGCGCGGGATCTCCACGGGCGCCGACAGCGAGGTCACGGATCCGTCCTGGTTCAGGACCACCCCGTCGGGCAGCGACGGCCGGTCGTCGGGGCCGGCCATGACGAAGCCGCCGAGTCCGACGCCGAGCAGCGCGCCTCCGGCTGCGGCGACCTTCCAGTTCACGATCCTGGTGCTGTTGCGAGGGTTGTTGCTCATGTCGTCTCCTCCATCGGGGGTTGTGGTTGTGGGTGTCCGTTCTCGCAGCTCCGGGTGTGTTGCCGATGAGCTGCCGCTGAGATGTCTCTCATCTCGTCGTCCCGTTGGCGGCGCCGCCGCCGATCGTGCGCTCCGCTCGGGTGAGCAGCCGCCGCGCCTCGTGCTTCCAGCCACGGTGCTGGACCCGGAACGGGCCGGTCGCCAAGCCGACCAGCACCGCTGCCGTCACGACGTCGAGTTCTGCGGGGTCGAGCCCGAGGCGGTCGACGACGTCGAGGAAGTCGCGACGCAGGGCGTCGGCATAACCGCCGATCGACCGTCCGCGCGACCGGTCGGTGATCTCGCGGTAGCGGAGGTGCCCCAACACGGTCGCCAGATCGTCGAGCGGATCGCCGGGACCGACGTCGTCGACGTCGAGCAACCCGATGACGCGTTGCTCGTCGACGATCAGTTGGGCCTCGTAGAGGTCTCCGTGCACCGTCGGTCCGGATCGCTCCGCTGCACGTTCGGCTGCGGGACCGAGGGCGGCGCGAAGTCGGCCCAGGCGCGGGGCCTGGTCGGGCAGCACCGTCTCCAACATGGCCGCGTGGCCGATCCCGTCGAGTGTGCGCGGGCGGACCCGCGGCGTCGTGGGGTCGACGACGGTGGAGCGCAGCGACGACAGCAGCTGGTCGAACACCGGCCCCGGCGGCCACGGTGGTCGCTGCTCCTTCAGGCGCAGCCGCAGCGTGTCGCCCGCCAGTTCCTCCATCACGAGCCAGCCCTCGTCCTCGTCGGCGGCGAGGATCACGGGCACGGGGATGCCGGCCTCGCGGAGCCGTTCGTGGCGGTCGACGACCGCGGCGATGGACGCGGGCGGCAGCACCTTGACGTAGCGGATCGACCCGCGGGCGTCGGTGACGCGGATCACCGCTCGTTCGGTCGGCCGGTAGGCGACGACCTCGAGTTCGACGGGGCCGCGCACCCAGGATCCCAGGCGTCGTTCCGCCGACGAGGGGGTGACCATGGCGCCCAGCCCGACGAGGTGGGGGTCGAAGGGCCAACGCCACACGCCGACCTCGAGCTCCCGGTCGTCGGCCTCGGCGACGACGGGCAGGGTTCCCGGCGGGATCCCGCGGCCCGTGGTGGCGGCGACCAGGGTCTCCGTCACGGGGGCGGCGCCGTGCCAGGAGACCGTGGCGTCGAACCGCACCACCACGTCCGACCCCGGCCGGTACTGCACGTGGGAGGGGCGTGACGTGCGGAGTTCGCCACCCACGGCGGCCAGGGCTGTTCGGAGCAGGGCATCGGATCGGGGCCCCGCGAGGTGTGCGGCGGCCGGGAGGACGTCGTCGTCCGGGAGCGGGCCGGTGATGAGCACCCGCTCATCGTGAGTGGCTCACATGGGGCCGAGGTGAGCCGACGAGGAGAACTTTCTCATGTGGCGCCGTCAGACGGTCAGTCGGTACCCCATGCCACGCACCGTCTGCACCACGTCGCTGCCCAGTTTGCGCCGCAGGTAGCGCACGTACACGTCGACCACGTTCGAGCCGGGATCGAAGTCGTATCCCCACACGTGCGACAACAGTTGTTCACGCGACAGCACCTGGCCGGCATGGCGCAGGAACGTCTCGAGGAGTGCGAACTCCCGCGCGGTGAGTTCGACGACGCGGTCGCCGACCGATGCCCGTCTCGATCGCAGGTCGAGGCTGACCATTCCCGCCGAGAGGACGTTCGTCTCCGGTGCGGCATCGTCGCGGAGGCGGAGGCGGACCCGTGCGAGCAGCTCCTCGAACCGGAACGGCTTGGTCATGTAGTCGTCGGCACCGCGTTCGAGGCCGGCGACCGTGTCCTCGACGCTGTCGCGCGCGGTGAGGATGATCACCGGCATCCGTTCGCCACGGGCGCGCAGGGTGCGCAGCACCTCGTGTCCGTCCATGCCGGGCAGCCCCAGGTCGAGGATGAGGAGGTCGAAGGCGTCGTCACGGCCCAGGGCGACGGCATCGGGCCCGGTGCCGACGGCGACGGTCGTGTACCCGCTCGCTCGGAGGCCCTTCTCGAGGAACGACACGATCCGTTCCTCGTCCTCGACGATCAGGATGCGGGTCATGGCAGTGGTTCCTCCACGTGGGGCTCCATGCGGTGGTCGGCGGACGGCGCGGACGGTGCAGACCGTGCCGACGATGTGGCCGAGGCGGACGGTGGGACCGGTGCGTCCGGGTCCCCTGCGTCCTCGACGTCGTCGGACGGTGCGCCGTCGGTCCCGGTCGGGATCGTGACGACGAACGTGGCTCCCTGCCCGGGAGCGGACTCCACGGCGACGGTGCCCCCGTGCGCCACGGCGATGGCGTCGACGATCGACAGCCCGATCCCCATTCCCTCGGGGCGACCTTCGCGGCTGCTGACACCACGGGCATGGCGTTGGAAGAGCGACGCCTCGGTCGCGGGATCGATGCCGGGCCCGGTGTCGCGTACCCAGATGCGCGCGACCGGCGCGCCGGTCGCGCCGGTGACGACCTCGACACCGACACCGATCTCGGCGCCGGTGTCGGTGTGCTGGACGGCATTGGACGCAAGGTTGAGGAGCGCCTGGGACAGTCGTGACGGGTCGGCCAGGATCGCCGTGTGTCCGGGTGGTGGGGCGTCGTCGAGCACCCAGTCGCGGTCGCCGAGGCCACGCACCCGCGTCACCAGGGCCTGGGCGAACTCGCCGAGGTCGATCGGTCGGTGATCGAGGAAGTCCGGACGTTCGGCCTTGGCCAGCAGGAGCAGATCACTCACGTAGCGGCTCATCCGCTCGAGTTCGTCGGTGATCACCGCGACGGCGTCGTCACGCTCGGCCGGATCGTCGGTGAGGAGGTCGAGGTGGCCCTGCACGATCGTGATGGGCGTGCGCAGCTCGTGCGCGACGTCGTCGAGGAACCCCCGTTGATCCCGGAAGCCCCGTTCCAGCCGGTCGAGCATCTGGTTGAAGGTCCGTCCGAGTTCGGCGAGCTCGTCGTCACCGTCGACGGGGATCCGGATCGACAGGTCGGTCTCGGTGATGTCGCGGGCCGTGTCCGTGAGGTCCCGTACGGGTCGCAGGACGCGTCCCGCCAACGACCACGCCAGCGCGGCGGACGCCACCAGCACGATGCCGCCGGCGATCACGACGACGCGCAGCAACTCGGAGATCTCGGTCCGGTCGGGGCCGGGGAAGTGGACACCGACGAACGTCGCGCTCGCTTCGTCGCCGGTGGTCAGCGGTGTCGCGAGGTACCGGATCTCGCCGACGGCCGTCGTCGCCGTCCCGCTGGCCGGCCGGTCGGCGCTCGCCCACCGGTCGATCAGGTCGTCGTCGTCGAAGAGTTCCGGCGGCGCATCGAAGCTGCGGAGATAGGGCGTGCCGTCGAGCAGGGTGTAGAAGGCCTCGTTGTCGGCCGGGATGCTCCGGGCGAGGAACGTGTCGAGGATCGACTTCGCATCATCGCCGAAGGGCTCACCCGTCGCGGGATCGGTGCCGCCGGCCAACAAGCGGAGTTCCTCGACCTCCTGGACGAGGGCGCGGTCGATGTCGTCGTCGAGCCGGGCGAGGAGCACCTGGCGGATGACGAGGGTCGACACGGAGAGCGCGGCGGCCAGCAGGGCGACGTAGCCCACGACCACGCGCAGGCGGATGTTGCCGAGACGTCGCCGCCAGGAGCGACGCTCGTCAGTCGTCATCGTCGGGTTCGTCGGGTTCGTCGGGTTCGTCGGGTTCGTCGGGCTCGTCGGGCTCGTCGACCTCGTCGGGCTCGTCGTCATCATCGTCCACGCCGACCGGCGCGGGCGGGTGAGCCGCCGCGGGCGCGGGTGCGAGCGACGGTGACGGTGGCGGTGGCGGTGGCGGTGATGGCGGTGGCGGTGACGGGGGTGCGGTGGTGAGCGCCGACTCGGACGAGAGATCTGCGGTGGTCGCGGCCGTGGGGACGGGCAGGCTGGTCGTGGCGTCCCCGGGCGCCGTGGTGCTGGGGCTCGTGGTGGTGCTGGACGAGGTCGTGGTCGTGTCGTCCGGTGCGCTCGACGTCGGTCCGGCCGGTGCGTCGAGCACGATGGGTTCGGGTTCCTCGGCGTCGGTCCGCAACGCGTCCACCGCGAAGTGCACCAGCGCGAGACCGGCCAGGACCGACGTTGCGAAGACCGCAACGGTCAGGACAGCACGCAGGAGCCTCGAGTTCACGGCATCCACGATGGACACCGACCATGCGCCGTCGATGAGAGCACGATGAGAAGCTTCTCATCGTTGTCGACCGCTGGTCCAGCCCGCCACCGCCCGCCTGATCCTGTCCGCGGCCAGCGTGCACTACGATGGTGAGCGGGGGAGGACACGGTGATCGGAACACGGCAATCGGAACGGGGGTCCCGATGAACGTCCAGCAGCTTCTCGACGGCAAGGGCACGATGGTGGCCACCATCGGTGCCGACGCCACGCTCGCCGAGGCCACGGCGTCGCTGCGCGATCACGGTGTCGGTGCATTGGTGGTGAGCGGCGACGGTCGCGAACTCACGGGCATCCTCTCCGAACGTGACGTCGTCCGGGCCATGGCCGCGCACGGCAGCTCCACCCTCGATCGCGACGTCGCGTCGGCGATGTCGGGCAACGTCGTCACCTGCCGGCCCGACGACACCTGCGACGACCTGATGGCGATGATGACCGAACGACGGATCCGCCACCTCCCGGTGGTCGACGGCGACGGCTCGCTCGCAGGCATCATCTCGATCGGTGACGTGGTGAAGGCTCGTCTGGGTCAACTCGAACTCGAGAACAACCAACTGCACGAATACATCCAGGCCCGCTGAGGCTCGATGGCGGCGCGGCGACTCTTTCCACACCGCGCCGCGCCGGGCCCCGGGTCGGAGGCTTCCACGGTGCGATTCGACGACGGCGTCGAGTCGGTTCGTGCCGGTGCTCGCTCGGTGGAGGACGTCACGGCCGAACTCGTGGCGGCGTTGACCGACGAGGAACTCCTCGGCGTGCTCGACGGGGACGTGGGTTTCTGGACCGGCGGACGCGACGTCGCCCGCAACGGCTACAACCACGAACCCGTCGTCGCCGGTGAGGTCGAGCGGCTGGGGATCCCGGGGATCCGGTTCACCGACGGCCCGCGCGGTGTCGTGATGAACCACTCCACGTGCTTCCCGGTGGCGATCGCCCGCGGTGCCACCTGGGACCCGGAACTCGAGACCGAGATCGGCGAGGCCATCGGCGCCGAGGCGCGGGCGCAGGGCGCCAACCTGTTCGCCGGCGTCTGCGTGAACCTGCTGCGCCACCCGGGCTGGGGCCGGGCGCAGGAGACCTTCGGCGACGACCCCGTCCTGCTCGGCGCCATGGGTGCGGCCCTGGTGACCGGCGTGCAGCGCCACGTGATGGCCTGTGTCAAACACTTCGCCCTGAACAGCATCGAGAACGCCCGCTTCCGGATCGACGTGCGCGTCAGCGACGCCGACCTGCACGAGGTGTACCTCCCCCATTTCCGCACGGTGATCGACGCCGGCTGCGCTGCGGTGATGTCGGCCTACAACTCGGTGAACGGCGAGTGGTGCGGCGACAGCCCGACACTGCTCACCGACATCCTCCGCGACGAGTGGGGATTCGAGGGGTTCGTGATGTCGGACTTCGTCTTCGGCACCCGTGATCCGGTGGGGTCGGTGGCCGCCGGCCTCGACCTCGAGATGCCGTTCGCCCAGCAACGGGCCGCCGCACTGCCGAAGGCGCTGGCCAAGGGCCGGCTCGACCGCCTCGATGCCGAACGCGCAGCAGGCCGCTCGATCGCCGCCCAGGTCCGGTGGGCGGCCTCCGTGGCGCCGGATCCCCCCTCCGAGCAGATCGTCGCATCCGGTGCGCATCGGGCGCTCGCCCGGCGGGCCGCCTCCCGATCGATGGTGCTGTTGCGCAACGAGGCCGTCGACGGCCGGCCCGTGCTCCCCCTCCACCTCGGCCCGGCCGGCCCGGTGCGATCGGTGGCGGTGATCGGGACCCTGGCCGCCGCGGCCAATCTCGGCGACCACGGGTCGTCGGCGGTCCGCCCGCCCTCGACGGTCAGCCCGATCGAGGGGCTGCGCGCTGCGCTGCGCGACGTCACCGTCGATGCCGTCTCCACCGACGACCCCCGGCAGGCGGCGGCCGCTGCCGAGGCGGCAGACGCGGCCGTCGTCGTCGTCGGGTACACCGCCCGTGACGAGGGCGAGGCCGTGTTCGCCATGGACCGCGAGACGATGCGGCTGCTGCCGGGAGTCGTCGGTGGCCGCGCCCTGTCGGCGCTCACGTCGCGACTGCTGTCACGCACCGGAGCCGGCGGGCTGGAGGCGGGTGGGGACCGCACACGTCTGACGCTGCGACCGGAGCACGAGGAGCTGATCGACGCCGTCACGGCGGTCAACCGCCACACGATCGTCGTGGTGATCGGTGGCAGCGCCGTGATCATGGAGCACTGGCGTCAACGGGTGGCTGCGATCCTGTTGGCGTGGTACCCGGGCATGGAGGGCGGGCACGCCCTCGCCGACGTGCTCACGGGCGCCGTCGAGCCGGGTGGCCGTCTCCCGTTCGTCATGCCGACGAGTGCCTACCACCTTCCGCCCTTCTATCCGGATGCCACCTCGATCACCTACGACCGGTGGTGGGGGCAGCGCCGTCTCGACCGTGACGGTCACGAGCCGGCGTACCCGCTCGGGTTCGGGCTCGGCTACACCACCTTCGAGATCGAATCGGCGCACGTGGCGTCGTGGGACGTCGACCACGCCGCCGGTCGTGTGCAGGCCAGGGTGCGCAACACCGGCGACCGCCACGGTGGCCTCGTGGTCCAGTGCCATGCCGTCCGGGAGTGCGCCGACGGCGGTGCCCACGACGCAGGAGGCAGCGCAACGGGCGGCCGGACGTCGGAGGTGCCCGCCCGCCGACTGCTCGGCTTCGCACGCATCGAGGCGCCGGCGGACGAGACCGTCGACGTGGACGTCGTGATCGACCTCCACCCGCTCGCCGAGCGGGATCCCGCCACGGGCGCCTGGGCCGTCCCGTCCGGGAACCACCGCATCGAACTGGGTCGCTGGTGGGCCGATCCCGGTGCGGCGACGGTCACATTCGACGGCGACTGAAACCGGGACGCGTCCGGTGGTGGCAGCGGTTCCACCGGTACACTCGAACCTCGTGCCTGCGGCCACACGCAGCGCGGAAGACCCCCACGTCGCCCCTTGATACGGAAGAAGTAGAAGATGGCCAAGCGAGAGTTCCCCCTGGAGCGCACCCGGAACATCGGGATCATGGCGCACATCGACGCCGGCAAGACCACCACCACCGAGCGCATCCTCTACTACACCGGCAAGAGCTACAAGATCGGTGAGGTCCACGACGGCGCCGCGACCATGGACCACATGGCGCAGGAGCAGGAACGTGGCATCACCATCACCTCCGCCGCCACCACCTGTGCGTGGAACGACCACCGCATCAACATCATCGACACCCCGGGCCACGTCGACTTCACCATCGAGGTCGAGCGCTCGCTGCGCGTCCTCGACGGCGCCGTCACGGTCTTCGACTCGGTCGCCGGTGTGGAGCCGCAGACCGAGACCGTGTGGCGCCAGGCCAACAAGTACAACGTGCCCCGCATGTGCTTCGTCAACAAGATGGACCGCATCGGCGCCGACTTCTACCGCACCGTCGACATGGTGAAGGACCGCCTGCAGGCCAACCCACTGGTGATCCAGTTGCCCGTCGGCGCCGGCGGCCCCGAGGCCATCAAGCCCTTCGAGGGGCTCGTCGACCTGGTGAAGATGAAGGCCCTCATCTGGCGCGACGAGGAGCTCGGCGCGAAGTGGGACGAGGTCGACATCCCGGCCGACATGGTCGAGCAGGCCAACGAGTACCGCGAGCAGATGATGGAGACCATCGCCACGCAGGACGAGTCGCTGATGGACAAGTACCTCGAGGGTGAGGACGTCTCCGAGGCGGAGATCAGGAGCGCCATCCGCTCGGGCACGCTCGCCAACGACTTCGTGCCGATCCTCTGCGGTTCGGCCTTCAAGAACAAGGGCGTGCAGCCCATGCTCGACGCCGTCATCGCCTACCTGCCGTCGCCGATCGACATCGAGCCGGCGCACGGTGTGGAGATCAAGGGCGGCGAGGAACACCCCATCACGCGCGGTCCCGAGGACCCGCAGTTCGCGGCGCTGGCGTTCAAGATCGTGTCCGACCCGTTCGGCAAGCTCACCTACTTCCGCGTGTACTCCGGCGAGATCGGCAAGGGCGACGAGGTCTACAACTCCACCAAGGAGGACCGCGAGCGCCTGGGCCGCATCCTGCTCATGCACGCCAACCAGCGCGAGGACCTCGACGTCGCCATGGCGGGCGACATCGTCGCCGGCCTCGGCTTCAAGAACGTCACCACGGGTGACACCCTCTGCGACCGCGAACACGCGGTGATCCTCGAGCGGATGGAGTTCCCCGAGCCGGTGATCCACGTCGCCATCGAGCCGAAGACGAAGTCCGACCAGGAGAAGCTGGGCAAGGCGCTCAAGTCGCTCTCCGACGAGGACCCGACCTTCCGAATCCGCTCGGACGAGGAGACCGGCCAGACCGTGATCTCGGGCATGGGCGAGCTGCACCTCGAGGTGCTCGTCGACCGCATGCAGCGTGAGTTCTCGGTGGAGGCCACCGTCGGCAAGCCCCAGGTCGCCTACCGCGAGACCATCTCCAAGCCCGTCCAGAACGTCGAGTACCGCCACATCAAGCAGTCCGGTGGTTCCGGCCAGTTCGCCGTCGTCAAGATCGACATGGAGCCCAACCCGGGCGGCGGGTACGAGTTCGAGGACGCCATCAGCGGCGGCCGCATCCCGCGCGAGTACATCCAGCCGACCAACCAGGGCATGCAGAGTTCGCTCGACAACGGCGTGCTCGCCGGCTACCCGACGGTGGACGTGAAGGTGAAGCTCGTCGACGGCCAGTACCACGACGTCGACTCGTCGGAGATGGCGTTCAAGATCGCCGGCCAGAACGTGTTCCGCAAGGCTGCGGAGATGGCCAAGCCCGTGCTCATGGAGCCCATCATGGCCGTCGAGGTCGTGACCCCCGAGGAGTACATGGGTGACGTGATGGGTGACCTCTCCAGCCGACGCGGCCGCGTCGGTGGCATGGAGGCCCGTGGCAACACCCAGGTGGTCAACGCCCAGGTGCCGCTGTCGGAGATGTTCGGCTACAGTACCGACCTCCGTTCGCGCACCCAGGGGCGCGCGACCTACTCGATGCAGTTCGCCGAGTACCAGCAGGTGCCCGACGCCATCGCCCAGGAGATCGTGAAGCGGGTCCGTGGCGAGTGATCGCCGCTGACGCACTGCACATCAGTTCTTTGACAACCCACATTTAGACAACGACAACGACATTGGAGTCACCATGAGCAAAGCAAAGTTCGAGCGGAACAAGCCGCATGTGAATGTGGGGACGATGGGTCATATCGACCATGGGAAGACGACGTTGACGGCGGCGATCTCGAAGACGTTGGCGGAGCGTGGGTTGGCTGATTTC
>Ga0102937_1001633_pt1 | contig 10217 bp, 11 predicted proteins | sample SalPonR2_B_D1_MG_FD_78213 | JGI IMG/M metagenome (GOLD analysis project Ga0102937, IMG submission 78213) | Salt pond soil microbial communities from South San Francisco under conditions of wetland restoration - Salt Pond MetaG R2_B_D1_MG | ecosystem: Environmental > Aquatic > Marine > Intertidal... | reverse complement strand
TCGGTGAGCGCCTCGACGCGGCCGCTGCCCTCGACCAGCTCGCCGACGAACTGATCGGCGCATCGGCCGGGCCGCCGAGCGGTGACACGAGCGCCGGCCCGCCTCCGCTGGTGGCCGCCGGCTACTCGTTCGGTGCGATGATCGCGGCGTCGCTCGACGATCGACGGATCGCGGCGCGCATCCTGGTCGCTCCCCCGCTGGCCGTGATGGCGTCGACGACGGAGCCGCCCGGCACCGATGTGCCGACGCTGGTGCTGACCCCGGCCCACGACCAGTTCAGCCCACCGGAGGCGACGCAGGCGATCCTCGACCGCTGGACGGCTGCGGGCACGGCGCCGATCGACCATCGCACGATCGAGATGGCCGACCACTTCCTCCACGGCGCCACCGCCCGCGTCGCCGCCGACTCGACCACCTGGCTGACCGCCCTCCTCACACCCCGAAAAATGCCTGGTTCCTAGCGCTCAGCGCTACGAACGGGGCATTTTTCGGAATTCTGGGGGTCAGGAGGCGACGGCGGCCTCCATCTCCTCCTTCACCTCGGGGGTGATCCGCGGGATCACGTCGAGGGCGCCGAAGTTCTGCTCGACCTGGCTGACCTTGGAGGCTCCGGTGATCACCGTCGACACGTGCGGGTTGAGCGTGCACCACGCCAACGCCAACTGCGCCATCGTGCAGTCGAGCCGCTCGGCGATCGGGCGCAGACGCTCGACCCGTTCGATCGCCTCGGCGTCGGTGAGCCGGCCCGCCAGCCACTCGTAGCCCGACAGCGCCGCTCGCGAGTCCTCGGGGATGCCGTCTTTGTACTTGCCCGTCAGCAGGCCGGAGGCGAGCGGGCTCCAGATGGTGTTGCCGTAGTCGAAGTCGGCGTTGATCCGGGCGTACTCGCGCTCGACCTTCCGGCGCTCGAGCAGGTTGTACTGGCTCTGCTCGGTGACCGGCTTGTGCAGGTGGTGCCGCTCGGCGATCTCGATCGCCCCGCGGATCTCGTCGGCCGACCACTCGCTCGTGCCCCAGTAGAGCGCCTTGCCCGAGGTGATGATGTCGTGCATCGCCCACACCGTCTCCTCCAACGGCGTGTTCGGATCACTGCGATGGCAGTACAGCACGTCCACGAAGTCGAGGCCGAACCGCTCGAGCGACGCGTCGATCGCCTGCATGAGGTACTTGCGGTTGAGGGTGCTGCGCATGTTCGGGGTATCGCCGTGGATCCCCCAGAACACCTTGGTGGTGACCACGTACGACCAACGCTCCCAGCCCAGCTCGCGCAGCGCCCGCCCCATGATCTCCTCGCTCTTGCCGCCCGCGTAGGCCTCGGCGTTGTCGAAGAAGTTGCAGCCCGCCTCACCGGCGGCGGCCATGCAGTCGATCGCCAGGGTGTCGTCGAGCTGGGTGTTGAAGGTGACCCAGCTGCCGAACGACAGCACACTCACCTTCAAGCCGGTGTTGCCGAGGCGGCGGTACTCCATGTTGGGATTGACGTTGGGTGTAGCCATGGCGCCGACCATACCCACGGCGGCGCCGTCACGTCGCCGTCGGCGGCACCGTGGAGGCACGATCGGCGGCGATCTGTGCCTCCATCGTCGCCAGCACGTCGCCACGCAACGCGTCGACCGTACGGGCGTAGGCCGACGGATCGAGGGTGGCGGCCATCTCCGCTGCCACGTCGACCGCCCGGTCGAGCAGCTCGTCGGCCGGCACCACCTCGTCGAGGTAGCCGACGTCGACCGCACCACGCGGTGTGGTGATCCGGGCGTTCGCCACCGCACGTTGGAGATGCCGCTTGCTGAGACGTTCCGTGGCGATGGTGAACGCCCAACCCGGCAGCACCATCTTGATCGCCACCTCGTTGAGACCCACCTTGGCAACCACGTCGGCTCCGATGCGCACATCGCAACCGAGCAGCACGAGTGCTCCCGCCGCAAGTGCGTGGCCGGTGCTCGCCGCCACCACGGGCACCCGGCTGCCGTACAGACGGCGCACGAGTGCGCCACCGTCGGCGACGAGCCCGATGATCGCGTCGAGGTCGGAGCCGGTCATCACGCCCAGGTCGAACCCGGCCGAGAACCGGCCCGGCCGCCCGTGGAGCACGACGGCGCCGATCGAGTCGTCGCTCTCGGCCTCGTCGATCACGTCGTGGAGCGCCGTGATGATGTCGGTCGACAACGCATTGGCCTTGCCGTCGTCGAGATGCACGATCAGCACCCCGTCGCGTCGTTCGGTCGTGACTGCGGAGGACGTCATACCCCGACGCTACGCAACCGGCCCACCGCCGACCGCAACCGACGGCCGACCCGCCGATCTCCGGGGGGATCCGCGCCGACGGTCAGGAGACCGGACGGACGTCGATGCCGGCAGCGGCCATCTCGGCCTTCGCCTCGGCGACGGTGTGTTCGCCGAAGTGGAAGATCGATGCCGCCAGCACGGCGTCGGCGCCGCCCTCGGCGACGCCTTCCACGAGATGGGCGATCGTGCCCACGCCACCACTGGCGACCACCGGCACGGTCACCGCGTCGCAGACGGCTCGGGTCAGTTCGAGATCGAACCCCGCCCGGGTGCCGTCGCGGTCCATCGAGGTCAGCAGGATCTCCCCGGCGCCGCGCGCCACCGCCTCGCGCGCCCACTCGAGGGCATCGATGCCCGTCGGTGTGCGCCCCCCGTGGAGGTACACCTCCCACGACGGCTCCCACGACGAGCCGTCGGCGCGGCGCTTGGCATCGATCGCGCACACCACGCACTGCACGCCGAACTCGGCGGCGATCTCGGTGATCAGCTCGGGCCGCTCGACGGCGGCCGTGTTCACGCTCACCTTGTCGGCGCCGGCGCGCAACATCCGTCGGGCGTCCTCGAGGGTGCGGATGCCACCACCGACCGTGAACGGGATGTACACCTCGTCGGCGACGCGCCGCACCATGTCGACCGTGGTGTCGCGGTTGTCGCTCGACGCCGTGATGTCGAGGAACACCAGCTCGTCGGCCCCCTCCAGGTCGTAGCGGGCGGCCAGTTCCACCGGATCGCCGGCATCGCGCAGGTCGACGAAGTTGGTGCCCTTCACCACCCGTCCGGCGGTGACGTCGAGGCACGGGACGACGCGTGCGACCCTCATCGTCCGCACCTCATCGGAGGGCCTCCAGCGCCTCGGTCACCGTGAACCGGCCCTCGTACACGGCCTTGCCGGTGATCACCCCTCCGAGGTTCGGGATCGAGGCGAGCGCACGCACGTCGTCGAGGCTCGACACGCCGCCACTGGCGATCACCGGCGCCGTCGCCTGCTCGGCCGCCCGTGTGAGCCCGTCGACGTCGGGGCCGACGAGCATCCCGTCGCGCCCGATGTCGGTGACGACGAAGACCTCCGCCGCGGGGAACAGGTGCAGCGCATGGTCGAGCTGGAGGCCACTGCCCTCCGTCCAGCCGTGAACCGAGACCTCGCCGTCGCGATGGTCGAGGCCCACGGCGACCGGCACCACATCGGACACCACGTCGACCAGCTCCGGGTTGCTCACGGCGGCGGACCCCATCACGACGCGACGGACGCCCGCCTCGGCGAGCTCCTCGGCGTCGCTGCGAGTGCGGACCCCACCGCCGGTCTGCACCGACGCCCGGCCGTCGACCGCAGCGGTGATGGCGGCCACCACCGGCCGGTTGACCGCGTCGCCCGAGCGGGCGGCGTCGAGATCGACCACGTGGATCCAGACGGCGCCGTCGTCCACGAACGAGCGGGCCACCGCCACCGGGTCGTCGCCGTACACCGTGGAGTCGGCGTAGTCGCCCTGGCGGAGCCGCACCACGCGGCCACCCAACAGGTCGATGGCGGGATACAGCTCGATCACGACGTTCCTCCGGCTCGCCCGGCCACGTCGACGAAGTTGGCCAGCAGCTGCAGACCCGGCCGGCTGGACTTCTCGGGGTGGAACTGCACGGCGAACACGTTGCCGAGCCGGAAGGCCGCGTTCAGCGTCGTGCCGTACTCCACCGTGGCGGCCACCACCGCCGGATCGTCGGGCACGCCGTGCAGCGAATGCACGAAGTAGAGGTAGGCGTCGTCGCCGAGGCCGCGCAGCATCGGGTCGTCGGGCATCCGGACGTCGAGCCGGTTCCACTGCATCTGGGGGATCTTGGGGCCGGGCGGGATCCAGGCGACCGTGCCGGGGATCACGTCGAGGCCGTGGGCGTCGTCGTCCTCCTCCGACTTGGTGAACAGCATCTGCATGCCCACGCAGATACCCAGGAACGGGCGACCCGACGCCACGGCGGCGTGTGCCGGCTGCTCGAGCCCCACCGACCGGAGTGCATTCATGCAGGCTCCGAAGGCCCCGACACCGGGCAACACCACTCCGGCGGCGTCGGCGATCAGGCCGGGGTCGGCGGTGAGGCGGGCGTCGGCGCCACTACGCTCGAGCGCTTTCTGGGCCGAGTGGAGATTCCCGATGCCGTAGTCGAGGACGGCGATCAACGGAGCGGGTCGCCCCGGGACGTCGTCGGTCACAACACGCCCTTCGTCGACGGCACCCCGCTGCGGTCCTCCACACGCACGGCGTCACGTAGCGCCCTCGCCAGCCCCTTGAAGGTGGCCTCGATGATGTGGTGCACGTTGCGGCCGCGCACCAGCTCGACGTGCAGCGTGATGGCGGCGGCGGTGGCGAACGACGCCACGACGTGCTCGGCCAGCTGCGGGTCGAACGCCGGGTTCCCGAGCGGGAGCACCTCGGGCATCGGCACGTGCCATTCCACCCAGGGACGCCCGGAGAGATCGAGCGCCACGTCGACGAGCGCCTCGTCCAGCGGGTACCGGCCACTGGCGAAACGGCGCACACCGGCCTTGTCGCCGAGCGCCTCGCCGAACGCCTCGCCCACGGCGATGGCGACGTCCTCCACCGTGTGGTGGGTGTCGATGTGCAGGTCGCCGGTGGCGTGCACGACGAGGTCGAACCCACCGTGGCGCCCGAGCTGGTCGAGCATGTGGTCGTAGAACGGGATCCCGGTCGACACGTCGGTGACGCCCGTGCCGTCGAGGTCGATCGACACCTCGATCGAGGTCTCCTTGGTGTCGCGGCGGCGGGTGGCGGTACGGGTCATGCGGTGGCTCCTGAGGCCTTTGGTGACGTCGTCGATGCGGTGGCTGCATCGAGCACGTCGGTGAGTGCGTCGAGAAAGGCGGAGTTCTCCTCGGGCGTGCCGACGGTGACCCGCAGGCAGTCGGTCAGCCGTGGCCAGCTCGAGCAGTCGCGGATCAGCACGCCGCGGTCGACCAGCCCCTGCCACACCGTCGGGCCCTCGCCGGACCCCACACGGAACAGCACGAAGTTGGCGCCGCTCGGGAACACGTCGATCGGCAGCTCCGCCAGGCGGTCGACGATGCGCGTGCGCTCGTCGACGATCTGGCGGACGCGCCGGTCCATGTCGCCGGAGAAGCGCAGGGCGAGGCGGCCGGCGATCTGCTTCACGGCGTCGAGATGGTACGGGAGCACCACCTTGTCGAGCTCGGACACCAGCCAGCGCGGCCCGACGAGGTATCCGAGCCGTGCTCCCGCCATCGACCAGGTCTTGGAGAACGTCCGCGTCACCACGAGCGGACGGGTCTCGTCGACGAGATCGAGTGCGGTCCAGTCGGCGAACTGGGCATAGGCCTCGTCGACCACCACCAGGCCCGGTGCCAGGTCGAGGAGCTGCTCCACGCGCTCGCGGGGCTCGATCATTCCCGTCGGGTTGTTGGGCGACGTGAGGAACACCACGTGCGGGGCGTGGTCGTGCATCACCCGTTCGACCTCGGCCGCATCGAGGGTGAAGTCGTCGGCCCGCTCGCCTTCGACCACCGTGGCACCGGTGACCCGTGCGATCTGGGCGTGCATCTGGTAGGTCGGCTCGAACGTGGCGACGGTCCGACCGGGCCCGGCGTAGGCGAGCAGCACGGTCTGCAGCACCTCGTTGGACCCGTTGGCGACGAAGATCTGGGCCGGATCGACCCGGTGGAGGTCGGCGAGCGCCTCCCGCAGCTCGGTGGCCGCCCGGTCGGGGTACCGGTGCCACGGCACCCGGGACACCTCCGCGGCGACGGCGTCGCGGAAGGCGACGGGCGGCGGCAACGGCGACTCGTTGGTGTTCAACCGCACGGCCACGTCGACCTGGGCGGAGTGGTACCCCTCGAGCGCACGGAGATCGGGACGGACGTGGATCACCGGGGGCAGTGTAGAGGGACCATCGGCCGGCCTCCCGCTAGCGTTTCGCCGATGGCCGCATCATCCGCGTCATCATCCGCGTCGACGGCTGCCGAGCTCGGCACGATCGCCGACAACGTCGCGCAGTACCGCCGTCGCGTCGCCGATCTCGCCGAGCCGTGGATCGGCACCGAACGTGAGGACCTCGTCACGGCGATCCACGAGGCGGAACGCTCGCTGCGCACCGCCGAGCGGAACCTCGTGCGAGCGATGCGCACCGCCGACTGAACAGGCGAACTCGGGCGAAAACGCGGCGACGGCCCCTGGTGGAGGGGCCGTCGCTCGGTGCGAGGCCAGGAGGCGGATCCCGGCCGTCGCAACAAACCAGGTGGCGGGAACCTGGTTGCACACCGACACTACACGGACGCTGTTGCGTCCTCAACAGCCGGAGCGCGCGTTGACGCGAGGTTGATGAGTTGGCGGAGCTTCGCTGATCAGTGGGCACGGAGCCGGCTGGAGGGGCAGAAGTCCTCCAGCACGCACCGCTCGCACTCGGGTTTGCGGGCGAAGCACACCCGCCGGCCGTGGAGGATCATCCGCAGGCTGAAGTCGCCCCGTTGCGCCGCCGGAAGGTACGAGTTGAGCTCGAGTTCCACCTTCACCGGATCCTCCTCCTCGGTGATGCCGAGGCGGCGTGCCAGCCGGCCGACGTGGGTGTCGACGGGCAGGCCCGGAAGGCGGAACGCCACGCTGCGTACGACGTTGCCGGTCTTGCGCCCCACTCCGGGCAGCGTGACCAGGTCGTCGAGGTCGGTCGGCACCTCGCCGTCGTACTGCTCGACCAGGCGACTCGCCATCGCGATCAGGTTGCGGGCCTTGGAGGCGAAGAACCCGGTACTGCGCACGATCTCTTCGAGTTCGGTCTGCTCGGCGTGCATGAGGTCGTCGGGCGTGGGGTAGCGGGCGAACAGCACCGGCGTGACCATGTTGACCCGGGCGTCGGTGCACTGTGCCGACAGGATCGTGGCGACCAGCAGTTCGAACGGGGTGGAGTGGTCGAGTTCGCAGAGGGCTTCGGGATACTCCTGCGCGAGCCGAGCGGCGGCCTCGCGGGCACGGCCCTTGGGGGTGCGCGGTCGGCCCATCGGGGGTGGACCCTAATGGGGATACCCTCGCCTCCATGCGGCGCCTCGAGATCAAGCGACAGATGGGCGTCGACGACATCGCCGGGGTCAACGAGCTGCTCGAGGCCGCGGCGCGCGCCGACGGCCGACGGCCGCTGTCCGACCATCTCTACCTCGACCTCGTCAACGGCGGCCTCGACGGATTCGCCGGTTTCCTCGCCTGGGAACCCGGTCACCACCATCCCGTGGCGTATGCGCAGATCTCCCGGGGCAACGACGCCTATGCGTTCGAGCTGGTGATCAACCCGCACCACCGCTACGAGATGGCCACGATCGGTCCCGAGCTGATCGAGGCGGCCACCGACGTCGTCGCCGCTGACGGCGGAGGCGACGTGAACTGGTGGGTGTTCGAACCCACCTCGGCGCACGAGCAGCTGGCCCAGGATGCCGGGATGGAGCAGGGTCGCCTGCTCCACCAGATGCGGCGACCGCTGCCCACCGGGATCCCGGTCACCGTCGAGACCCGGGCGTTCGTCCCCGGCGCCGACGACGAGGCCTGGCTCGACGTCAACAACCGGGCGTTCGCCGGCCACGGCGAGCAGGGCGGTTGGACGGTCGACACGTTCCGCCAACGCCAGCAGGAGCCGTGGTTCGACCCCGAGGGGTTCCGGATCCACGAGCGTGACGGTCGCATGGCCGCGTTCTGCTGGACCAAGGTCCACGAGCCCGATCCGGCCGACCCCGCCGGCGGGCCACTCGGGGAGATCTACGTGATCGCCGTCGACCCCGACTTCCACGGCCTCGGCCTGGGCCGCCAGCTCACACTGGCCGGCCTCGACCACCTCGCCGATCGCGGGATCCGCACCGGCATGCTCTACGTCGACGCCGACAACGAACCGGCCGTCCGGCTGTACCGGTCGCTCGGCTTCGAGGTGCACTGCACCAACGCAGCTTTCGTGGCCGAGGTACCGGCAGACGACGACGCTCCACGCACCGGGGCCGTGACATGACGGCCGTCGAACTGCCCCGCTGGAGCGTCGACGACGTGCACGCCGGATTCGAGGCCAGGTCGTTCACCGACGCCATGGAGCGCAGTGCTGCCGATCTGGTCCGTCTGGTCGCCCTGTTCGACGAGCTCGGGATCCGCGCCCTCCCGCCCCGGGCCGTCACCCACGTCGACGGCACGGCTGCCGATCGGGCGATCGACGAGTTCAACCGGGTGAGCGACGACGCCGCACTCCTGCGTACCTACGTGTACGCGACCGTCGCCACCGACACCCGCAACGAGACCGCCCAGGCGCTCCTCGCCCGCACCCGCGAAGCCGACGCCACGTTGCGCCCGCTCACGGCACGGCTCGCCGACTGGGTGGCGGCGCTCGGCGTCGACAGCCTCGCCGAGGTCAGCGACGCCGTGGCCGAGCACCGCGGACCGCTGCACCGGCTGGCAGCGCGGGCGGTCCACCAGATGGCCGAGCCCGAGGAACACCTGGCCGCCGAACTGGCCACGACCGGTTCGACGGCCTGGGGCCGCCTGCAGGCCGACCTCACCTCCCAGCTGGTGGCCACCGTCGAACTGCCCGACGGCGCCCGCGCCCTGCCGATCACCGCCGTCCGGGGCATGGCGAACCACGGCGACCCGGTCGTGCGGCGCGCCGCCCACGACGCCGAACTCCGCGCCTGGCCGACGATCGAGCTGCCCGTGGCCGCGGCGATGAACGCCATCAAGGGTGAGGCGATCGTGCTCAACCGGCGACGGCACTGGACCTCACCGGTGGACGCCTCGCTGTTCGCCAACAGCGTCAGCCGTGCCACGTTCGACGCGATGCAGTCCGCAGTGGTGGCTGCGTTGCCCGATCTGCGACGCTGGATGACCACCAAGGCCGGTCTGCACGGCCATCCGGCCGGGAGCGGCCTGCCGTGGTGGGACCTCGTCGCACCCCTCCCCCACGCGGCCGCAGAGGTGTCGTGGGAGCACGGCGTGCAGGTGGTGCGGGAGGCGTTCGGCGGCTACAGCCCCGCCCTCGCCGGACTGCTCGATCGTGCCCTCGACGAGCGGTGGATCGACGCCGAGCCGCGCGCCGGGAAGGTGGGCGGAGCGTTCTGCGCCCGCTTCACGGGCGACCGGTCGCTGGTCCTGCTCAACTGGGCCGGTTCGGCCGATTCCACACAGACCACGGCCCACGAACTCGGTCACGCCTTCCACAACACGGCCTTGGCGACCCGGACGGCACTGCAGCGGCAGCTCCCGATGGCGCTCGCCGAGACCGCCAGCATCTTCTGCGAGACGCTCGTGGTCGAGGAGGGCCTCGCCCGCTCCGAGGGCATCGACCGGCTCGTCCAACTCGACGTCGACCTCGCCGGCACCAACCAGGTGATCGTCGACATCCACTCGCGGTTCCTGTTCGAGTCGGAGGTGTTCGAACGCCGGCAGCGGCGCCCGCTCGGGGCGGGTGAGCTGTGCGAGCTGATGACCGCCGCCCAGGCGGAGGCGTACGGCGACGGCCTCGACCTGTCGACCGCACACCCCTTCATGTGGCTGCTCAAGCCCCACTACTACGGATCGCACTTCTACAACTGGCCGTACACGTACGGGTTGCTGTTCGGCCTGGGGCTGTTCGCCCGATATCGCGAAGACCCCGAACGCTTCCGTGCCCGCTACGACGAACTCCTGTCGCGTGCCGGCATGGACACCGCGGAGGAGCTGGGGGCGGCGTTCGGGATCGACGTCACCGACGAGGCGTTCTGGACGGCCAGCCTCGACGTGGTGAGAGGCCGGATCGACGACTACGAATCGCTGGCCCGGGCCCTGCCATGACCTCCACCCCGACGCTCTACGACCTGGACCGCGACGAGTTCGGCCTCCATCTCCACGGTGAGCCGAGGTACCGGCTCGACCAGCTGTGGGGGGGCCTCTACGACCAGCTCGCCGATCCGTCCG
>Ga0102937_1001627_pt1 | contig 10231 bp, 4 predicted proteins | sample SalPonR2_B_D1_MG_FD_78213 | JGI IMG/M metagenome (GOLD analysis project Ga0102937, IMG submission 78213) | Salt pond soil microbial communities from South San Francisco under conditions of wetland restoration - Salt Pond MetaG R2_B_D1_MG | ecosystem: Environmental > Aquatic > Marine > Intertidal... | reverse complement strand
GATCCAGATGGCCGAGAGCGCCACGAGAAAGGCCAGACCGGTCCAGGCCAGCGCGCGCAGCGCGGGCCCGGGGCGCGCCGCGGCGGGCGTCCATGGGCCGGTCAGCAGGCGCAGATTCAGCCAGGCGATGATCGGCGCGGCCAGGAACGACACCGTGGTGATGAAGTCGATCAGCTGAGTGAACGACCCGCCGAAGCGATCGATGACGACCAGCGCGCCGATCGCGATGATGGCCAGGGAGGCGAGGTATCGGGCTCGATGGCCCGGATCTTCGGCGGCGCGCCGTTCGTCGGCGTCGGCGGCATCTTCGAGGACCGCCCGCAGGACCCGGGGAAACGCATCGACGACCGTCAGCGTGGTCGAGAACATCGTTGCCAGCGCAGCCGTCACGATCAGCGGTCGCCAGCCTTCGCCGAGCGCGGCGCCATAGAGGTCTGCGAACTGGCCGGCAAAGGCCACCGCGCCGCCGGCGAAATCGCTGCCGGTGCCGTACATGGTCAGCGCACCCAGCAGCAGGAACGCGACGGCAAGCAGCGTTGCACCGAGGTAGCCGACATGGAAATCGAAGCTTGCCTCGCGCAGCGTCGGGCGATGCCCGGTCTGACGCGCCCGCTCCAGCGTCCACAGCGAATGCCAGGCTGCGGCATCCAGCGGAATCGGCATCCAGCCGAGCAGGGCCAGGACGAAGGCGAAGGTGGTAGCTGTCCACAGCCGTTCGTGGAGCAGGCTCTCGCCGAGACGATCGATGGCCGCCGGTTGACCGACCAGCGAGGTCAGCGCCAGGCCGACGGCCACGACGGTGACCAGCGCGAGTCCGGCCATGATCAGTTTCATGACCCGGTCGAGCGTCCGGTAGTGGCCGAGCGCCAGCAGCAGCCCGCAGGCGCCGAGCACGCCCGTCGAGAGCGCCGTCGCCGAGAGGTCGAGGCCGAGCAGTTCGCCGGTCAGGCCGGCCGTTACCAGCGTGACCGCGGCGGTCACGATGAACATGGTGCTCAGCGTGATCAGCGTGAACAGGCCCAGCGCCCACCGCCCCATGCGCCGATATCCGGCGACCAGGCTCTCGCCGGTCGCGGCGGCGTAGCGCGGACCGAACTCGAGGAACGGGAACTTGAGCAGGCAGCCGAGCAGGACCAGCGCGATCAGCGCCAGGCCGTATTCGGCGCCGGCACGGGTCGACTGCACCAGGTGCGATACACCGACGGCCGCGCCGGCCATCAGCAGGCCGGGGCCGATCGCCGCGCGCAGTCGCGACGCCGGGGGTGTGGTGCTGGAGTCAGTCATCGAATCGTTCGCGGCCGGTGTCGACATAAGGCGCACCTTGCCCAATTGCCGATCCCGGCGCAACGGCCGCGTGGACCTGTGCGCTGGCGCACGCATCCCGGCCCACGTCGTCGGGCGCGATGAGGTAGGCTGATCGACGATAACAAGGGGTGGCCGAAAGAGCGCTTGGCGCCCTTGCAATCCGGCAAAGCCTGTTCATATCATACGAGGGCGATTCCGAGCCGCGTCCCGTTTCCGGCCGGAGCCCTAAAATATAACGACCGACAAGCTCATGCTTCGGGGAGAAAATCTGATGAAGTACCGTCTGATCCCGGCGTTCGCGCTGGCGTTGACCGTCCTTGCTGGCTGCGGTGGCAGTTCGAGCAGTGATCGCGCCGAGCCGACCACGCCGTCCACGAACCCGGACGGCGGGTTGACCACCGACGTCATCACCGCCAACTTCGATCCGTCCAACGCGGTCCTGCCGTTCCCGATCAACCTGCTGCTGCTGGGAACCACCGACCTGACCCTGAACCCTCCGGTCGCGGATCCGACGGACTTCGGTGATCCGGCCGTGGCATTGAGCGCGCTGGATGGATTCAGCACGGTCACGCCGTGGACCTTCAGCTTCTCCGATCCGGTCAACCCCGATACCGTGGTGCCGGGTTCGACGGTCCGCCTGTTCGAGGTCCAGCTGGTCCAGGGCAACATCGCGGTCCAGCAGGTGAATCGCGAGTTGACGCCGGGCGCCGAGTACGTCGCGACCGTCGCCTCCACCGACCCGACCGGCCGCACCATCGCCATCGTCCCGCTGGTGCCGCTCAAGGAGATGACGGCCTACATGGCGGTCGTCACCAACGGAATTCAGGACCCGGCCGGCAACGTCGCCACGCCGTCGCAGACCTACTTCCTGGCCAAGCGCACCGAGCCCCTGGTCACTGCCGGTGGAGTCAGCACCGAGCCGCTGCTGGACAACGCCTCGGCCCAGGCGCTGGAGCCGCTGCGCCAGATCATCAACACGCAGGAAGCCGCGGCGACGGCGGCCACCGGCATCGCGGGCGACGACATCGTGCTGTCCTGGACGGCCACGACCCAGTCGATCACGCCGGTGCTGAGCGTGGTCCGCTCGACGCTTTCGCCGACCTCGGCGCAGGTCGCGCCGACCGGGCTGACCACCGCCGACGTCCTGCCGCCGGGCGCTTCGCCGGGCATCGCCGACGTCCTGATCGGCGTCGTCGAGTTGCCGTACTTCCTCGGCGTGCCTTCGCCGGACAATCCCACTGCGCCGCTGAACCGGTTCTGGGAAGCCGCGCCCGGCAACTACGTGCCGCCGTTCGATGGCTTCGGGCTGGATCCGACCTCCACCAACATTACGGTCGCCAACCCGCTGCCGGTGGAGCGAGATCGCCAGACCGTGCCGATCCTGGTCACCGTGCCGAACCAGTTCTCCGGCCAGGTCAAGCCGGCCGGCGGCTGGCCGGTAGTCATCTTCCAGCACGGCATCACCGGCAACCGGTCGCAGGCGCTGGCCCTGGCCGACACCATGGCCTCGATCGGCTACGCCGTCGTTTCGATGGACCTGCCGCTGCACGGCATCACCCAGACCGATCCGCTGGATCCGTCGCAGCCGCTGGCCGCGCTGTATGTCGACAACACGCCGTTCGGCCCGATCGCCAATGAGCGCACCTTCGATCTCGACCTCCAGGACAACGCCACCGGCGCGCCGGGCCCGGACGGCCGGATCGATAGCTCGGGCAGCTACTTCATCAACCTGCAGAGCCTGCTGACCGCGCGCGACAACAATCGCCAGGCGCAGGTCGACCTGTCGACGCTGGCGCTGAACATTCCAGGCATCGATATCGACGGCGACACCGTCGCCGACTTCGACGGTTCGAACATCAACTTCGTCGGCCTGTCGCTGGGCTCGATTGTCGGAACGGCGTTTCTGGCCGTCGAGCCGACCGTCAACAATGCCGTGATGTCGGTGCCGGGTGGCGGCATCGCGAATCTGCTGAACGGCTCGCAGACCTTCGGGCCTGTCATCCGCGCCGGCCTGCAGGCCGCGGGCGTCGAGCCCGGCACGGCAGACTTCTTCCAGTTCCTGGCGATTGCCCAGGCGGCGGTCGACTCGGCCGATCCGATCAACTGGGCGCAGAACGCCGTCCAGGCCAACTCGATCCTGCTGCACCAGGTGGCCGGCGATGCGGTCGTTCCGAACGCAGTGCCGGGTGCCCCGCTTTCGGGGACCGAACCGCTGATCCGCGTGATGGGGCTGGATCCGATCACCGGCACCACCCAGGACGCGGCCGGTATTCGCGGCGCGACCCGATTCATTTCGGGTAGTCACGGATCCCTGCTCGACCCGACGGCCGATCCGGCTGTGACTGCCGAAATGCAGGGCCAGGCGGCAAGCCTGATCCAGACCGGCGGCACGACGGTGGTCGTGAGCAACCCGTCCGTTATCGAGACCGACTGAGCGAGGGAGATCGATCCATGAACAACATCAACACTACGACAGGGCTGCCGCGCCGTTCGCTGCTGGCCTCTGCCATTGCTCTCGGTCTGGTCGCCGGGCCGGCGGCCGCGATCGACCTCAGTACCGACGAGGTCAGCATCACCCTGGATACGACGGTTTCGTATTCCATGGGCATGCGCGTCGAGGACAGGGACGAGGACCTGATCGCCAAGTCGGTCTTCAATCCGGCCGTCTCGCTGCTTCCCATCGAGCAGCAGATCGCGTCGCCGGGCCGGTTTTCGGCCAACTCCGACGATGGCAACCTGAATTTCGATCAGTACGACCTGATCTTCAATCAGGCCCGCATCACATCCGAGCTGGACATCGCCTACAAGAACTACGGGGCGTTCGTCCGCGGCAACTACTTCTACGACTTCACGCTGGACAACAAGAACCGCCTCAGCGATGACGCGAAGGACTTCGTCGGCCAGCGCGCGCGCCTGCTCGACGCTTATGTCTACGGCGATTTCGTGGTCGCCGACAAGCTGCTGTCGGTTCGCGTCGGTCGCCAGGTGGTCAGCTGGGGCGAGTCGACGTTCCTGCCGGGTGGTATCAACGTCATCAATCCGGTCGACGTCTCTGCCATCCGGACCGCCGGTGCCGAATTGCGCGATGCGTTCATTCCGATCGGCATGGTGTACACCTCGCTGGAGCTGACGCAGAACCTGTCGGTCGAAGGCATCTACATGTACGAGTGGGACCGGGTCGAGCCCGAACCGGCCGGTTCGTACTTCTCGACCAACGACTTCGCAACCGACGGCGGCCAGTACGCAATGCTGGGCTTCGGCCTGCTGCCGGACGATCCGCTGCCGATTCCCGGCTGCGGCGTCGATCCGCTGCCGCAGAGCTGCTTCCCGCCCGGCAACCTGCCGCGTGGTCTGGATGATCGGCCGAGCGATACCGGTCAATACGGCTTGGCTTTCCGGTACTTCGCGCCGTGGCTGAACGACACCGAGTTCGGCCTTTACTACATCCGCTATCACAGCCGCCTGCCGGTGCTGAACGGCCAATCGGTCACCAGTACAGACACCTCCACCGGTCGTGTCAACGTCGTCTATCCGGAAGACATCGACTCGTTCGGCCTGAGCTTCAACACCACGGTGTTCGAGACCTGGGCACTGCAGGGCGAGATCAGCTACCGGCCGAACCTTCCGCTGCAGATCGATGACGTAGAACTGCTGTTTGCCGGCCTGTCGCCGCTCAACGATGTACTTCCGGAGCCGGCTCTGCGGTTCAATAGCCAGCTCGGTCAGTTCGGTCCCGGCGAGTCGATCACCGGCTTCTCGCGACGCGAAGTCTCGCAGGCCCAGTTCACGCTGACCAAGCTGTTCGGCCCGAACAACCCGATCAACGCCGACCAGGTCGCCTTCGTGACCGAGTTCGGTGCGACCCATGTCTGGGACCTTCCCGGCCGGAATGAACTCCGGTTCGAGGGCCCCGGTACGGATACCGGCGGCGGCATCGGAAACCAGCTCAACGGTGGCGACCTGCGCAATCCGGTGACCACGACCGACGGCTTCGCCACGCCGTTCAGCTGGGGCTACCGCCTCGTGATCGCGCCGACTTATAACGCCGTGTTCGACTCGGCCTGGAACATGACGCCTCGTCTGGCATTCAACCACGACGTCAACGGCGTCTCGCCGGGGCCGGGCGGTAACTTCATCGAAGGCCGCAAGTCGCTGTCGCTGGGTCTCGGGTTTTCTTACCTCGCGAACTGGCGGGTCGACTTCGGCTACACCAACTTCTTCGGTGGTGGCACCAACAACCTGCTCGGCGACCGGGATTTCGTCTCGGGCTCGATCAGCTACTCGTTCTGACGCGGAGGAATAACGGATGACGAACATGACCAAGAACCTGATTGCCCTGCTGGCAGCAGCGGGTCTCGCCATCACGCTCACCGCGTGCGGTACGACGCCGGATGACGGGATGGATACGCAACAGGCTGCTGCCGAACAAGCAGCCGCTGACGAAGCGGCTCGTGCCGAAGCCGAACGCATGGCGGCCGAGCAGGCCGCTGCCGATGCCGAGGCGGCGGCCGCTGCTGAAGCAGAGCGCATGGCCGCCGAAGCGGCTGCTGCCGAACAGGCCGCTCGGGCCGAAGCCGAGCGCGTAGCCGCCGAGGAAGTGGCTGCCGCCGAAGCTGCGGCTGAGGCCGAACGGATGGCTGCGGAACAGGCGGCGGAAGAAGCTGCTGCTGCCGAGGCTGCGGCTCGCGCCGAAGCCGAACGCATGGCGACCGAAACGGCCGCTGCCGAAGATGCAGCCCGGGCAGAAGCCGAGCGGATTGCAGCCGAGGAAGCCGCAGCCGCCGAGGCCGCCGCGGAAGCCGAACGGATGGCCGCCGAGCAGGCTGTCGCCGAAGAAGCTGCTGCTGCCGAAGCTGCTGCCGCCGAAGCTGCTGCCGCCGAAGCTGCTGCTGCCGAAGCTGCTGCCGCCGAAGCTGCTGCCGCAGAGGAAATGGCGAAGTCCAGCGAAGCAGTGGCCGATTCGGCCGCGGCCGAAGGCGTGATTCCGCGCACGCCGGAAAACATCGCGCGCCTCGGTGAAGACTTGACGCCGATGGGCTCGGTTCGCGCAGGCAACGCGGCGGGCACCATTCCGCCGTGGACCGGCGGCATCACCGAAGACGACTGGCCTGCGGGTTACCAGCCGGGTGATCGGCACCCGAACCCGTTCCCGAACGACCGCCCGGAATTCGTGATCACCGGCGAGAACTACATGGACTACGCCGACCAGCTGTCGGCCGGCCAGATCGCGACCTTCGAGCGCTACCCCGAGACCTACTTCATGCAGGTCTACCCGACGCGTCGCTCGGCCTCGTTCCCGGAACGTACCTACGAGATGACGATCCAGAACGCCAGCACCGCGCAGCTCGTCTCCGACGGCGAGGGCATCACCAACGCCGCCGAAGGCTTTCCGTTCCCGATTCCGCAGAACGCCTACGAGCTGATGTGGAACCACAAGCTGAAGTACAAGGGCACGGGCGGTACGCGATACAACAACCAGGTGGCGCCGACCAGCGGCGGGAATTTCCAGCTCGTGAAGCTGCGTGAGGAAATCCTCGGCCTGTATTACAAGGAAGGCGTGACGATCGCGGACACCAACAACATCCTGCTGTACTTCTTCCAGGAAGTGGAATCGCCGGCGCGCCTGGCAGGCAACATCCTGCTGGTCCACGAAACCCTGGACCAGATCCAGCAGCCGCGCCAGGCGTGGATCTACAACCCGGGTCAGCGGCGCGTGCGCCGTGCGCCGAACGTGGCCTACGACAACCCGGGGACGGCATCGGACGGTCTGCGCACCAACGATATGACCGATATGTTCAACGGCGCCATGGACCGCTTCGACTGGCGCATCGTCGGCAAGAAGGAAATGTACGTGCCGTACAACTCCTACGATGCTCACACCGGCGACGTGACGGCGGACGATCTCGTGATGGCCGGTCACCTGAATCCGGAGTATATGCGCTACGAACTGCACCGCGTCTGGATCGTCGATGCCACCCTGAAGGAAGGCACGCGCCACATCAACTCGCGCCGCACTTTCTACATGGACGAGGATTCCTACCAGATCCTGCTGATCGATCACTACGACCAGAACAACGCCTTGTGGCGCGCGTCGGAAGCTCACTCGGTCAACTACTACGAGGTCCCGACCTTCTGGAGCACGATCGAGTCCCATATGGACCTGCTGTCCGGCCGCTATGTCGCGGTCGGCATCGACAACCAGGATCCGGTCAACACTTTCAACGTCGAGCTGGCGCCGAGCAACTACACGCCGCAGGCGTTGCGTACGCGCGGCCGCCGCTGACCGCGCGGCCCCTTCGGGCATGCCTTGCGCGGCCGGTCCCCCGGGCCGGCCGCTTTCGTATCGCAGTATCCTTCGGAGTGCGGTGATGAACCACCTGTCCTGTCTCTTTCTTGGAATCGTCCTGGCCCTCTGCGCCGGACCGCTCGCGGCCCAGGAGGTCGAAGCGTTCGAGCCGGAACCGGCGCTCGAGGCGCGCCTGGCCGACCAGAGTCTGCTGCTGGACGTGACCCGCTTCAACGGCGGTTTTGTTGCAGTGGGCCAGCGCGGTCACGTGCTGCTGTCCGATGACGGGGAGGTCTGGACCCAGGCCGATCAGGTCCCGGTCCAGTCCACGTTGACCCGGATTGCCCGCGAGGGCCGCCGGATGTGGACGGTGGGCCACGACAGCGCGATCCTGTCCAGCGCCGACGGCGGCCGGACCTGGTTCATCCAGAACTGGGACCCGGCGGCCCAGGAGCCACTGCTCGACGTGGAGTTCCTGACCGCACTGAAGGGCTTTGCGGTCGGCGCCTACGGCCGCTTCATGAGCACGTCGGACGGCGGCGTGACCTGGGAGGCCGAGCACATCGAGGATCGGCTGGTCGGCGAGGCCATCGACTGGGCTGCGATCGCCCGGGCGCAGGACGGCATCGATACGCTGCCCGACGACGTTGAGGTACCGACCAACGAAGAGACGGCGTCCGGTGAGGCGGTCTACATCGACAAGGGCTGCTACGAGTTCCTCGAATGTCATCTGAATGACCTGCTGGTGCTCGAGGACCAACGCATGATGATCGCGGCCGAGCGCGGTTATGGCTATCGCAGCACCGATGAGGGTACGAGTTGGGAGAGCTTCCGGTTTCCCTACAGCGGTTCGATGTTCGGCCTGATCGAACAGGATGGCTGCATCATCGCCTACGGCCTTCGCGGCAATATCCAGAAGAGCTGTGATTTCGGTGATTCCTGGACGCGCCTCGAGTACGACGGCGATCAGACCCTGATGGGTGCGACGCATCTGACCGACGGCCGGGTGCTGATGGTCGGTTCCGCGGCCACCCGAGTCACGCTGGATGCGGATGGCAACATCGACGTCCAGGCCGACCGCCTGGGCAGCGATTACGCCGCCGTCCTGGTCGACGACGGCCACCTGATCCTGGTCGGAGAAGACGGAGTTCGCTATGACTGAGTCGAAGGGTTTCGCGGCCCGCGTCGCGGAGGCGATTTTCGCGATCCGCCCGCTGATCCTGTTGATCTTCATCGTCGGCAGCGCGGTGATGGCCTACTCGATGGTGCAATTGCGCGTCGATGCCGGCTTCAAGAAGCAGCTGCCGCTCGATCATGAATACATGCAGACCTTCCTGGACTACGAGCGAGAGTTCGGGGGCGCGAACCGCATCATGGTCGCCCTGATGGCTCGCGATGGCGAGATGTTCACGCCGGAATTCTTCAGCGCGTTCGAAGAGGTCAGCAACGATGTGTTCCTGCTGCCGGGGGTCGATCGTGCCAGTGTGCGCTCGATTTTCACGCCGAATGTCCGCTTCGTCGAAGTCGTGGAGGATGGGTTCGCCGGCGGTAACGTGATCCCGGCCGACTTCCAGCCGACCGAGGAGATGTTCGACCGGGTTCGATCGAACATCATCAAATCCGGCGAAGTCGGGCGACTGGTCGCCGAGGATTTCTCCGGCGCCATGGTCTGGGCCAACCTGCTGGAAGAAGACCCATCGACCGGTGAAACGCTCGACTACCAGGACGTCGCCGACCGGCTGGAGTCGATCCGGACCGAATTCGAGGGCGACAACCAAACCGTACACATCATCGGCTTCGCCAAGATCGTCGGCGATGTCGCCGACGGCGCACGCGGTGTGGTGACCTACTTCGGCGTGGCCTTCGCGATCACGGCGCTGCTGCTGTTCCTGTACTCGAAGTCCGTCTGGTTGACGGCGCTTCCGTTGGTCTGCTCCACGGTGGCCGTGATCTGGCAGCTCGGTGCGCTGAGCCTGCTCGGATTCGGCATCGACCCGATGAACATCCTGACACCGTTCCTGGTCTTCGCCATCGGGGTCAGTCACGGGGTGCAGATGATCTCGGGATGGCAGGCCGAGAAGTTCTTCGGCGGGCGATCCCCCGCCGGCGTGCACCAGTCCGGTCTCGACCTCGCAAGCATCCCGATCGCCAGCAGCCTGGACGCGGCCAAGGCGACCTTTGCTCGGCTGCTCGCTCCGGGCTCGATCGCGCTGCTGTCCGACACGATCGGGTTCCTGACCATCCTGCTGATCAATATCAGGATCATCCAGGAACTGGCCATTACGGCATCGATCGGTGTGGCGATCATCATCTTCACCAACCTGGTGCTGCTGCCGATCCTGCTGTCCTACGTGCGGATGCGCAATGGCGAAAAGTATCGCCAGCGGGCCCTGAAGAAGGCCGAGACGACATCGATCATCTGGCGCTTCGTGGCCTCGTTCACGCGCCCGGGCGTGGCCGCGGTAACCATCCTGGTCGGCGTTGTGCTGTTTGCCGGCGCACTGTACAAGTCGCAGGACATGCAGATCGGGGATTCCGAGGCCGGCGTGCCCGAACTGCGCCAGGACGCCCGCTACAACCAGGACGCGCGCCTGATCTCCGATCGCTTCTCGCTCGGCACCGATCTGATCTCGGTGATCG
>Ga0102937_1001621_pt1 | contig 10251 bp, 6 predicted proteins | sample SalPonR2_B_D1_MG_FD_78213 | JGI IMG/M metagenome (GOLD analysis project Ga0102937, IMG submission 78213) | Salt pond soil microbial communities from South San Francisco under conditions of wetland restoration - Salt Pond MetaG R2_B_D1_MG | ecosystem: Environmental > Aquatic > Marine > Intertidal... | reverse complement strand
CTTTTATTATTAAAGAGTTATTAAAAAACTCCCAAACATTTATAAATATAAATCACAAAGAAAACCACCATGCACGTTCTACAACCCAAACACACAAAGTTAAGTGAAAAAGAATCTGAAAAGATTTTGAAAAAATATAATCTATCCAAATCCCAACTTCCAAAAATATTAGCAAATGACCCTGCACTTCCTGAAGGATGTAATCCAGGAGACATAATTAAAATAGAAAGAAAGGATGCAAAACCTTTCTATAGGGTGGTTGTATAAGATGTTTAACAAAGATAAACATTTAGTAATGAAAAACTATCTTAATAATCACTCATTAGTTGAATCAAATATTATTTCTTTTAACAATTTCATAGAGAAAAAAATGCAAGATATAGTTGATGAAGTCTCTGATTCTATACAAAATGATGATTTTGAAATTAATTTAGGAAAAATAGAAGTAGGTAAGCCAAGAGTAATAGAAGCAGACGGTAGTTCTTCATTTATAACTCCTTCAGAAGCAAGAATAAGAAATATCACTTATTCTGCTCCAATAAATTTAGAAATAACAATAAAAAGAGAAGGGGGACAAGTAGATTCTGAAGTAGTTGAAATAGGTAAAATACCTATAATGGTAAAAAGCAATAAATGTAATACCTCAGACATGTCAAAAGAAGAGCTAATTAATAATTTCATAGATCCAAAAGATCCTGGAGGTTACTTTATTGTTAAGGGTACAGAAAGGGCTATGACAATGGCTGAAGATCTTGCTGAAAACCATGCTTTTATAGAAGATAATAAAAAAACAGGACTGAACTTAAGGATTCTTTCTTCAAAAGGAACTTATAGAATCCCTGTTACATTAACTGAATCAAAAGAAGGAATTATAGAAGTCTCATTTAGTAGATTTAAAAACATGCCTGTAATTCCTGTTTTAAAAGCATTGGGTTTAACAAAAGATTCTGAAATTGTACAACATATAGGAAAAGAAAGTGATAATCTTGTTGTAAATCTTTATGAAAGCATGAATCTGCAGAGCAAAGAAGATGCATTAATGGATTTAGCTGAAAAATCTAATTTACAAGGAACAAAGAAAGAAATTTTAGACAGAACAAAACAAAGAATTGATTCTTATTTATTCCCTCACATAGGGCAAGATAAAGAAGACAGGATGAAAAAAGCAATAACCCTCTGTAAACTAATAAAACAGTTTCTAATAGCTAAAGAAAACCCTAGATTAAGAACAGATAAAGACCATCATTCAAATAAAAGAGTTAGATTATCTGGTGATTTATTAGCAAGTTTATTCAGAGTTAACTTAGGGATTTTAGTAAGAGACATACAATACTCATTACAAAAATCAACAAAAAGAAAAAAACTTTTTTCTATAAAGGTTTTAGCAAAATCAACATTATTTTCCCATAGAGTAGAATCTGCTATTGCAACAGGTGCATGGACAGGGCAAAGAAATGGTATTACTCAAAATATGGATAAGACTAATTATCTTGCTAAAATTGCACAGCTCCAAAAAGTTTCAAGTATGCTTCCTTCTGATCAAGAAAATTTTATGGCAAGGACTCTTCATCCAACTCATTATGGAAGGTTCTGTCCTATTGAAACCCCAGAAGGAACTGAAATTGGTCTAAGAAAAAATCTTGCTATTTTAAGCAGAGTTTCAACACAAGACAAAGAAGAAGATAAAAGACTATTAAAAGTATTAAAAGAGTTAGGCCTTAATGATAAAGACAGTGAAGGTGAAGATATTTTCTTTAATGGAAGATTCTTTGGTACAGTAAAAAACAGGGATGAATTTGTAAATCAACTAAGAGAAAAAAGGAGAAATAATGAAATTCCCATGGAAACAAGTATCATGAATAATCCTGAATTCAAAAACGTATTAATTTCCACAGAATCAGGAAGGGTTATGAGGCCTTTGATTATAGTTGAAGACGGTTCTCCAAAAATAAAAGATGAACATCTTATTGCTCTTGAACAAGGAGAAATGAACTGGATGGACTTAATAAAAAAAGGAATTATTGAATATGTTGATGCTGCTGAAGAAGATAATACATTAGTTGCTTTATATGAAGAAGAAATAACCCAAGAACACACTCATTTAGAAGTAGATCCAATAGATTTATTTGGAGTAGTTACAAGTCTTGTTCCTTATGCTAATCACGACCAATCCTCAAGACTTAATAGAGGTTCAAAAACACAAAAACAGGCCTTAGGATTATATGCTTCAAACTATGTTTGTAGATTAGATACAGATGTTTCTGTTTTAGAATATCCTCAAAAACCAATAGTAAGGAGTTTTGTTTATGATACATTAGATACCTATCCTGCAGGACAAAATCTAAGAGTAGCAATAATGCCTTATGAAGGATATAATATAGAGGATGCAATTGTTATTAACAAGGGTTCTCTTGACAGAGGGGTAGGAAGGAGTTATTATTTCAGACCCTATACTGCTATTGAAATGAGTTATGCTGGAGGATTACAAGACGAAATAGGAATACCAGAAAAAGATACTTCTGGATATAGAACTGAAGAAAGTTATAGATTCCTTGAAAATGATGGTATTGCTTATCCTGAAGCAGATGTAAATGAAAGAGAAGTTTTAATAGGAAAAATGTCTCCTCCAAAATTCCTTTCAGAAGCAAAAGACATTGCAGTTAAAACAAAGAAAGAATCAAGTGTTGAAATGAGACAAGAAGAAAAAGGAACTGTAGATACTGTTTTTGTTACAGCAGATAATGAAGGAAATAAAACCGTAAAAATTAAAACACGTGACCATAGAATACCTGAAGTGGGTGATAAATATGCAAACTCCCACGGTCAGAAAGGAGTAATAGGAAGAATATTACCTGAAAGAGATGTCCCTTTTACAGTCAACGGTATTAAACCAGATGTATTATTTAATCCTCATGGAATACCAAGCCGTATGAGTGCAAGTTATTTACTTGAACTTTTAGGAGGAAAAGTAGGAGCTTCAGCCGGAAAGATAATTGATGGTACCGCATTTTCAGGTACAGGGAAGGCAGAATTAGAAAAAGAATTACAAGACCTAGGATTTAGGTTTGATGGAAAAGAATCAATGTACAATGGTATAACTGGAGAAAAAATGAAATCCAAAATATTTGTGGGAAGTCTTTATTATCTAAAACTTAAATACATGGTCGCCAATAAATTACACGGACGTGCTAGTGGAAAAGTTGCATTATTAACAAGACAACCAATAGAAGGGAGAGCAAGAGGAGGAGCATTAAGGCTAGGAGAAATGGAACAACAAGCACTTGTAGCTCATGGAGCATCGTTACTTTTAAAAGAAAGATATGATTCTGATAAAGTTACATTGCCTATATGTAATAAATGTGGCTCCATAGCCATAGAAAATAAAATAAAAAATAAATATATATGTCCTGTTTGTGAAAGTGAAGAAGTAGAGCCTGTAGAAGTTTCATATGCATTTAAACTTCTTGTTGAAGAACTACAAGGACTGCACATAAACACAACATTTAATTTAAAAAGTAAATACGAAGGATAAAATGAATAAACCAGTTAGAAAAAGGATAAATGAAATAAAATTTGCATTACTTAGTCCTGAGAAGATTAAAAAACTTTCATCAGCAAAAGTGGTTACACCAGAATTATATGATATTGATGGATATCCTGTTGATGGAGGTTTAATGGATTTAAGAATGGGTGCTGTAGATCCAGGTGTAAGATGTAGGACTTGTGGTGGAAGAATAAAAGAGTGTTTGGGACATCCTGGAAGAATAGAACTTGCTCGTCCTGTAATCCATTTAAAGTATATTCCACTAATTGAAATGAATTTAAGGAGTTTTTGTACTAAATGTGGAAAATTAAAATTATCTGACAAAGAACTAGAAAAATATTCTCCTAGTGAAAGAGCAAAAAAAGCAAAAGACAAAAAGAAATGCCCTCATTGTGATGCTGAACAAGAAAAGATCAAACTAGAAAAACCCTCAAACTTTTATAAAGGAAGAAAAAGAATGTTTCCTATTGAAATAAGGGATATTTTAGAAAAAATCCCAAATGAAGAATTAGAAAAAGTGGGTGTAAATCCAAAGACAGTAAGACCTGAATGGGCTATATTAACAAACTTATTAGTTCCTCCTGTAACAGTAAGACCAAGTATTATTCTTGAATCAGGAGAAAGAAGTGAAGATGATCTAACACATAAACTATCAGATATAATAAGAGCCAATCAAAGATTATGGGAAAACCTTAATGCAGGTGCCCCAGAAGTAATTATAGAAGATTTATGGGACTTATTACAATTCCATATAACTACATTTTTTGATAATTCTGTGACAAGGATTCCTCCTGCAAGACATCGTTCAGGACAACCTCTTAAAACAATAACAGAAAGGATAAAGGGGAAAGAAGGAAGAATAAGAAAAAATATGGCAGGAAAAAGAGTTAATTTCTCAGGAAGAAGTGTTATTTCTCCAGAACCTTATATGGAAATTAATGAGTTAGGAGTTCCATATGATATTGCCAAGGTTGTAACTATGGCAGAAAGAGTTAATGATCTTAATATTGAAAAAATGAAAAAGCTAATTTCTAATAACGAAGTCTATCCTGGAGCTAACTATATAATAAGGCCTGATGGCAAGAGGAAAAAAATAACTGAAGAATTAAAAGAAGAAATAATAAATGAAATAGGTCCTGGATACAAAGTTGAAAGACATTTACAAGACGGAGATATTGTTCTTTTTAATAGACATCCGAGTCTTCATAAGGGAAGTTTAATGGCTCATTTTGCAAAAATTCTTCCTGGAAAAACATTCAAAATGCATCTTTCTGCTTGTCCTCCATATAATGCAGATTTTGATGGTGATGAAATGAACGTTCATGCACTTCAAACAGAAGAAGCAAGAGCAGAAGCAAAAATACTTTTAGATGTAAAACAAAATATATTCTCTCCAAAAAATAATGAAAATTTAACAGGGATAGAAGAAGATGCTGTTACAGGAAACTATATATTAGGAAATGAAAAACTATCAAGACAAGAAGCACTACAATTATTATACAAATCTGGTGTTGAAACATCTATATCAAAGAAAAATATTGACGGAAAAGAGATATTTTCAAAAATACTTCCAAAAGTAGACTTTAAAAATGATTCCTTTACAATTAAAAATGGTAAATTAGAAGATGGAATAATTGATGAAACAACTTTTGGTGAAGGAGAAGGAGAACTACTTAAAAAATTAGACAAAGATTTTGGAAGAGATGTAGCATTTGAAACAATGAAAAAAGCTTTTGATTTAGGAAAGAACTTTTTAACAAATCATGGTCTATCTACTTCAGCAAATGATTTTGATATTAGTGAAGATGTTAGAAAGAAAGGTGAAGAAATAATAAAGAAAGCAGAAAAAAAGACACAAGAAATAATAAAAAGCTATCACGACGGAACACTAGAAAAACTTCCAGGAAAATCATTAGAAGAATCCAGAGAAATAAAAATATTGCAAACCCTTAATGAATCAAGAACAAAAGTAGGAGATATAGTTAAAAAAGAATTTCCAGAAAACAACCCTGTTAACCATATGATTAAATCAGGAGGTAAGGGTAACATACTTAATATTACACAAATGGCTTCCTGTGTAGGTCAGCAGGCTTTTTCCGGAGGAAGAGTGGATATTGGTTATTCAGAAAGAACTCTTTCATTTTTCAAGAAAAATGATTTATCACCAGAAGCAAGAGGTTTTGTTAAAAACTCTCTTATAAGAGGTATGAGGCCTGATGAATTTTTTTTCCATTCAATAACAGGAAGGGATTCATTAATGGATACTGCCCTAAGAACACCAAAATCAGGGTACTTATATAGAAGGTTAGCAAACGCTCTTCAAGATATAAAAGTAGAATATGACACAAGTGTAAGAGATAGTAATAACAATATAATCCAATTTATCTATGGAGAAGATGGTTTAGATGTTTCAAAATTACACAAGAAAGGAAAGATAGACCCAGGAGAATCAATAGGAATAATAACTGCACAGTCTTTTGGTGAAGCATCAACACAAATGGTTCTAAACACCTTTCACATGGCTGGTGTTGCAGAAATGCAGGTTACTACAGGTCTACCAAGACTTATTGAAATCTTTGATGCAAGAAAGAAATTATCATCACCAAAAATGGAAGTTTTTCTTAATAAAGAACACAATAATGCAGAAGGAGCAAAAAGGATGGCTGAAAAAATCAGAGAAGTAAAATTAAAAGAATTATCTTCAGAAATAAGCACAGACCTTTCAGAGAAGAAAATTGAAATAAAATTAGATAAAAAGGGCCTTGACGAAACTGATACAACAACAAAGGAAGTAGTGGACAGATTAAAGAAACTCAATTATAAAATAAATGAAAGCAGAGGAAAAATAACAATGGATGCCTCTGAATTAGGGTACAAGGAAATATACAAAACAAAAGAAAAATTAAAAGAAGTTTCTATTTCAGGTATTAAAAATATCGAACAAGTATTAGTTGTTAAAAGAGGAAAAGATTATGCAATAGCAACATTAGGTAATAATCTAAAGGATGTAATAAAACTAGAAGAAGTGAACCCTAACAAAACTTTTTCAAATGATCCTTATGAAGTTGAAAATGTGTTCGGTATAGAAGCTGCAAGAGAATTAATAATCTCTGAAATACAAGAAGTTCTTGATACTCAGGGTCTGGATATTGATAAAAAGCACTCTCTTTTAATTGCTGACACAATGACTAATTCAGGGACCGTAAGAGGAATAACAAGGATGGGTATTATTGCGCAAAAATCATCAATACTTGCAAGAGCTACCTTTGAAACACCAGTAAGACAATTTGTTAATTCCACTATAAAAGGAGATAGGGAAAAATTAAGAAGTGTTATTGAAAACATAATATTAAATCAACCAGTACCTGTTGGTACCGGTCTTCCTGGTTTATTAGTTAAAGTTATTGGTCCTTTGAAAAAAGAAAATTCCTTACTAAAAACTGCCGATTCAAAAACAGTTGAAAAGACAAATAAATAATTTTTCGAGGACAAATAATTTTTAAAAAGAAAAAGTTTTAAATAGGGTTCTTCAATAGAATTATCATGATGAAAACAATAAATATGAAAGAATTAATGTACCTTAATCTTTTTGAAAAAATTACAAAAGTAAGGACAAGATACTCTTTTAAATATAATGAAAAAATATTTTTTTGTGTACCTAAAAGATTTTTAAAACAAGCAGTGGGTGAGGATGCAAAGAATATTAAAAAAATAAATAAAATAACTGGAAAAAGAATAAGAGTTATCCCACAACCAAACCCCAATAGTAAACAAGAAATAAAAGAATTTATCAAAAGAATTGTTAATCCGATTGAATTTAGTGAAATTGAAATAGATGAAAAGGATATAAAAATAACTGCAGGAAGAATGAACAAAGCAGCATTAATAGGTAAAAATAAAAGAAGACTAAATGAAATGAACACTATTACTAAAGATTATTTTGGCAAAGAATTTAAGGTAGTCTAATTCTTGCATTATTCTTTACCACAACAAAATATAAATAAAAATATCTCCAACCAATATCATGTGTGGTATAATAGGATACATCGGATCAAAAGAGGCCAAACCCATTTTAATTAATGGTTTAAAAAGACTTGAATATCGTGGATATGATAGTTGTGGTATTTGTATTTCTCAAAATCCAGGATCAGAGGAGAATAGATTAAAAAATGTAAAAAATAAAGGGAGAATTTCTGATTTAGAAAAATCTGAAGAAATTAAGAATAATTATCTCCAAGGAAATATTGGTATAGCTCATACCCGATGGGCTACTCATGGAGAACCTAATAAAATAAATTCTCACCCTCATCTAGACTGTTCAGGTAAAATAGCAATAGTTCATAACGGAATAATTGAAAATTATAATTCAATAAAAAAATTCCTAAATGAAAAAGGGCATAAAATAATTTCAGATACAGATTCTGAATTAATTGCTCACTTAATAGAACATTTTTACAAAAAAGATTTAGAAGAAATTAAAGAAGAAAAAGAAAATAAAAATCCTAAAATTGAAACTGCTGTTAAAGAAGCTATGAAAATAATACAAGGAGCTTATGGTCTAGCTGTTTTACATAAAAACGAAGATAAAATCATTGCTGCTAGAAAGGGTTCTCCCCTAATTATTGGTGTAGGAGAAAATAAAAATGAAATGTTTGTTGCTTCAGATATTCCTGCTATTTTAGATTACACGAGAAATGTAATATATCTAAAAGATGAAGAAATCGCAACACTAACCTCAGAAAGTTATAATGTTCAAAAATTGAATGGTAATGGAGAAAGTGTAGTGAAAGATATTCATGAAATTGAATGGCAAATAGAAGAACTAGAAAAAGGAAATTTTAAACACTTTATGCTAAAAGAAATCTTTGAACAACCCACTTCTTTAGAAAACACTCTGAGGGGGCGTTTAAAAGAAAAAATAAAACTAACACTTAATCATGATTTTAATAAAATAAACAGAATAATTATAACTGCTTGTGGAACAAGTTGGCATTCTGCTTTAATAGGAAAATTCTTAATTGAAAATTTTGCAAGAATTCCTGTAGAAGTTGATTATGCTTCTGAATTTAGATATAGAGATCCTGTTTTACAAAACAATGACTTGGTTATAGGAATTTCTCAATCAGGAGAAACTGCTGATACTCTAGCTGCTTTAAGAGAAGCAAAATCAAAAGGCTCTCAAACAATGGGAATTGTGAATGTTGTAGGTTCAACAATAACCCAAGAAGTAGATTCTGGAGTATATATTCATGCAGGACCTGAAATTGGTGTTGCATCAACAAAGGCTTTCACATCACAAATTACTGCCTTAACAATCCTTGCATTATATATTAGACAAGAAAAAAATCTCCAAACAAATTCAAATGAGAATAATATTAAAGAAATAATAACTGAAATTATGAAAATTCCTGAAAAAGTTAAAAAATCCTTAGAAAAAGATAAAGAAATAAAATCTCTTGCTGAAAAATTTAAAGACAAACATCATTTTTTATATTTTGGAAGAGGTCTAAATTATCCTGTAGCTCTTGAAGGAGCATTAAAACTTAAAGAAATATCTTATATTCATGCAGAAGGTTATCCTGCAGCAGAAATGAAGCACGGACCATTAGCCTTAGTTGATGAGGATATGCCCTGTGTTTTTATTGCAACAAAAAATAATCTATCAGAAAAAATAATAAGTAACATGCAGGAAGTAAAGGCAAGAAAAGGAAAAATAATTGTGATAACAAATCCAGAACAAGAGCAAATAAAAGAACTTGCAGATTATGTGATTGAAGTTCCTAAAACAATGGACCACCTCTCTCCTATAATCAATGTTATACCCTTACAATTACTAGCCTATCACATAGCAGACTTAAGAGGCTTAAATGTAGATAAACCAAGAAATTTAGCTAAATCAGTGACAGTAGAATAAAAATAAAACTATTTTTATAAAAAACAAAACTACTTCTTTTTCTTGTAAACAAACCATACAATTAAACCAATTATTATAATGCCTCCAATCAGATATAAATACCAATAACTCTTTTCACTGGTTTCCTCTTCACCTGTATCCTCAACTTCTTCTTCCTGACCAGGTTCTTCTTCAGAAGGAATTTCTTCATTAATAGACTTATATTCTAATTCAACATTTTTAAACATTTCTTAAATTCTAATGTCCAAAATAAAATCATTCAAAAAACATGCTCTATGGTATTCTCTTTTACCTAAATCAAACCAAAAAACCAAAACACAATCAACACCAATCCTCCCCCAAATAAACAACCAGCCATTTTCCCTAAACATGTAGACAAAGCTGTTCTTAAATTATCAATTTTATATTCTCTTTGATGTTCTGCAATATTTCCTTCAAACAGACCTCCAATACCATCTGTAATTGTATTTCCTGCGACACCTCCTACAATGGCTCCAAAAACTCCTGCAAAACTAGCCCCTATAACTGCTGCCAGAACTAAAACCCCGTTATCAATTGCTCCAAAAACAATATCAGGACCCACTGCTTTAAGAGGAATTTTATAAAATCTTAACATTAACAAACTTAACCCTCCCATTCCTAAAAAAAGAGGACCTACTAAATCACTTCTGTCAACAAAATAAGCACTAACAGCGATAACAACTACAGACAAAACCAAATAAGCAGTAAAAGCCTTGATAAAACCATAAATCCTTAGTTCTTTAGGTTTGAGTTTTTCTAACTTTTTAAATTT
>Ga0102937_1001614_pt1 | contig 10264 bp, 9 predicted proteins | sample SalPonR2_B_D1_MG_FD_78213 | JGI IMG/M metagenome (GOLD analysis project Ga0102937, IMG submission 78213) | Salt pond soil microbial communities from South San Francisco under conditions of wetland restoration - Salt Pond MetaG R2_B_D1_MG | ecosystem: Environmental > Aquatic > Marine > Intertidal... | reverse complement strand
GGCGACGGTCTGGGTCTCGAACCCGACCTGGCCCAATCACGTCTCGATCCTCAACTTCATGAAGATGCCACAGAAAACCTATCGCTATTTCGACGATGCGACCGGCGGGATCGATTTCGACGGGATGCTGGCGGATCTCGCAGGGGCCAAGCCGGGGGATATCGTTCTGCTGCATGGCTGCTGTCACAACCCGACCGGGGCCAACCTGACGCTGGATCAGATCGACGAGGTCATCGCGGTGATGGAGGGCAAGGGCCTGGTCCCGATGATCGACATCGCCTACCAGGGCTTCGGTGACGGGCTGGACGCGGACGCGGCCGTCACCCGGCGCGTGGCGACGGCCTTCGACAACCTGTTGATCGCGGCCAGCTGCTCCAAGAATTTCGGCGTCTACCGCGAACGCACGGGCATCCTGATGGCCGTGTCGCGCGATGCCGAGGAGGCGGCCCTGAGCCAGCAGAATATGAACTACCTCAATCGGCAGAACTATTCCTTTCCGCCCGACCACGGCGCGCGCTGTGTCAGCATGATCCTGTCGGACCCCGAATTGCGGGCCGACTGGCAGGCTGAACTGGAACAGGTGCGCCTGGGCATGCTGGAGCTGCGCAAACAATTGGCCGAAGAGCTGCGGCGCCTCACCAATTCCGGGACTTTCGATTTCGTGGCGGAACATCGCGGCATGTTCTCGCGCTTGGGGCTGTCCCCGGAACAGGTCGAGAGGCTCAAGACCGATCATGCGATCTACATGGTCGGGGACAGCCGCATCAACATCGCCGGGCTGAACAAGGACACTGTTCCGGTTCTGGCCAAGGCGATTGCCGAGGTCATCGGCGACTGAACCGTTCGCATAGACAGCGATGAACGCCGGGCCCAGAAGTCCGGCGTTTTTCGTTGGCCATAGAAAAAACCCGGGCGATCGCTCGCCCGGGCAGGTTGTCAAAGGCTTCGGAAGGAAGGTCAGCCCTTGGTAAAGTCGGGATAGGCCTCCATGCCCAACTCGCTGGTATCGAGACCGTTGATCTCGGACTCTTCGCTGACGCGGATGCCCATCACGGCCTTGAGGATATACCAGACGACCAGCGCGACAACGAAGGTGAAGACACCGTAGGCGACGATACCCGTGATCTGTGCCCCCCAGTTGCCGGTGTAGAAGGCCACGGCCAGCGTGCCCCAGATACCGGCGAAGAGGTGCACCGGAATGGCGCCAACCACGTCGTCGATCTTGAACTTGTCCAGCATGGGCACGGTCAGGACCACGATCACACCGCCGATGGCACCGGTGATGAGCGCCATGAACAGCGACGGCGCAAGCGGTTCCGCCGTGATCGACACCAGGCCGGCCAAGGCACCGTTGAGCACCATGGTCAGGTCGACTTTGCCATACATCACCTGTGTCAGGATCAGGGCCGCGATGGCACCGGAGGCAGCAGCCATGTTGGTGTTGGCGAAGATCCGGCCGACATCGGTGATGTCGCCCACGGTGCCAGCCGCAAGCTGCGAGCCGCCGTTGAAACCGAACCAGCCCAGCCACAGGATGAAAGTGCCGAGCGTGGCAAGTGCCAGGTTGGACCCCGGGAAGGGATTGACCTTGCCGTCCTTGTACTTGCCCAGGCGTGGGCCCAGCACGATGGCACCGGCCAGGGCAGCCCAGCCGCCGACGGAGTGCACGACGGTCGAGCCAGCAAAGTCCGAGAAGCCCAGCTGCGACAGGAAACCGCCGCCCCACTGCCAGGACCCCGAGATCGGGTACATGATGCCCGTCAGGATCACGACGAAGACGAGGAAAGGCCAAAGCTTGATCCGCTCTGCCAGCGCGCCCGAAACGATCGAGGCGGTCGCGGCCACGAACATCAACTGGAAGAAGAAGTCCGACGCCACCGAGGCATAGCCGAGCGAGGCGTCAGCCGCGCCAAGCCCGACAGGCTCAAGCACTGTCGGCACGAAGTTGGGCGCGAAGTATCCGTTGAACTCTCCCGGATACATCAGGTTGAAGCCGACCAGCCAGTACATGATGGCGGCCGTCGAGTAGAGCGCAATGTTCTTGGTCAGCTGCATGGTGACGTTCTTCGAGCGCACGAGCCCGGCTTCGAGCATGGCGAAGCCCGCAGCCATCCAGAACACCAGGAAGCCGCCCACCAGGAACAGCAGCGTGGTCATGATATAGGGCCCGATCTCGTCGAAGCCCGGCGCGGCGGCCTCCTGGGCCAGCGCAAGGGTCGGCAGGGCGGCAAGCGCACCGGCGACCGAAAGTGTCTTGAGAAGTTTCATTGTCAGATGTCCCTTGGCCAGCGCGTCAAAGCGCGTCGTCATTGGTTTCGCCCGTACGCACGCGCAGGGCACTTTCCAGGTCGAGCACGAAGATCTTGCCGTCACCGATCTTGTCGGTCTTGGCCGTCTTGGCGATGGTCGCAACGACCTCGTCGGCCATGGCGGCGCCGACCGCGATCTCCAGCTTGACCTTGGGCACGAAATTCACGGCGTATTCCGCCCCGCGGTAGATTTCGGTGTGACCGGACTGGGAACCGAACCCCTTGATCTCGGTCACCATCATGCCGCGCACGCCGATGGAGGTGAGCGCTTCACGAACCTCCTCCAGCTTGAACGGCTTGATCGTTGCAATGATGAGTTTCACTGGCTTCCCCTTGCATTTGGCGTCTGTGCGCACCCTTCGCGGCTGCGCTTGCTCTCAAGGGGGCCGTTTGTTGGCCGGAAGCTCAATAATATGCTGCGCGCGCGAAATGGTCGCCGGAACATAATCGCACAAAAAATGCACATTTCGTGCTTATTGATGAAAATTTAAGCACGCATAAAAGCGCTCGTCGCGGGGCGATCCGCCTCTACAAACGAATCCCGCCGGGCTATTGTGCGCGCAAATTCGGCAACGGCATAGCAGAGATGTCCCGAAAAAAACGCACGCGTCCACCGCTTGTGGCCGAAAACCGCCACGCGACAAAAGCCAGGCGGAAACAGCCTGCGCGCAAGCCCGCGCAGGCCCGACGCGGGGGCGGCGCGCGGCGTGGCCCGCTGGGCGCTCTGCGGGCGTTGCTTGGCGGGGTTGTGAAGTGGGTCCTGCTTCTGGCGTGGCGTTTCGGGGTGCGCGCCGGCCTTGCGGTCGTGCTGCTCACAGGTTTGGGCGTTTTCTATTATTCCGCCACCCTGCCGCCGATCGACGAGCTGATCGACGGGCGCACGCGCGGCTCGGTCACGCTGCTGGACAACAATGGCGAGGTCTTTGCCTGGCGCGGCGACCAGTTCGGCGGCATGGTCACCGCCGAGACCGTCAGCCCGCACCTGCGCAATGCCATCATCGCGACCGAGGACAAGCGGTTCTACGCCCCCTATCACATGGGGATCGATTTCTACGCCACCGCCGCGGCCATGGTTCGCAACTACCGTGAGAACGGCAATCCGCTGTCGGGGGCCGGCGGGTCCTCGATCACCCAGCAGACGGCCAAGCTCCTGTGCTTCGGACGTCCCTACGATCCGGACACCTGGGAGAGCGAGACCGCCTACGAGGCCGACTGCCGCGAGACCACGCTCTGGCGCAAGGTGGTGGAAGCCACCTATGCCATGGCTATGGAGGCCCGCTATTCCAAGGACGAGATCCTGACGGTCTACATGAACCGCGCCTACCTTGGCGCAGGCTCACGCGGGTTCGAGGCCGCCGCCCAGCGCTATTTCGGCATTTCCGCGGCCGAGGTCGATCCAGCGCAGGCCGCCATGCTGGCCGGGCTTCTGCGCGCACCCTCGGCCACCTCGCCGACGCGCAACCTTCAAGCCGCTCAGGACCGTGGCGACACCGTGCTGCGGCTGATGCGCGATCAGGGCTATCTGACCCACCAAGAAGCGGCACGGGCCCAGGCCGACCCGGCCACGCTGTCGAAGGCTGCGCGCCAGCGCTCGGGCGGCTATTTCGCTGACTGGGTCATGGCCAGCGGGCCTGAGTTCTTCACCCGCCAGACCACCGAGGACGTGATCATCCGCACCACGCTGGACCAGCGGATCCAGCAGGCCGCCGAAGAGGGCCTGACCCGGGTTTTCGAGGAAAAGGTGCGAGACGGGTCCCAAGCCCAGGCTGCCATCGTCGTGATGGGCGCCGATGGCGCCGTACGCGCCATGGTGGGCGGACGCGATACCGAGGCGGCCGGGGCCTTCAACCGCGCCACGCAGGCGCTGCGCCAGACCGGGTCGGCCTTCAAGCCCTTCGTCTATGCCACAGCCCTGGATCTGGGGATGCGCCCCATGGACGTGATTATCGACGACCCCCCCTGCTGGGACGTGCCCGGCCCAGACGACTGGTGCCCCGAGAACTACCGCCGCGACCATGCCGGCGAGGCCACGCTGACACAGGCGCTCATGGCCTCGCTCAACATCCCGGCGGTCAAGGTCTCGGAACGGGTAGGCCGCGACAACGTCCGCACCGTCGCCGAGATGTTCGGCATCGAAAGCGAGCTTGCCACGGGCCCCGCCCTTGCATTGGGCACTTCGGAAAGCACCCTTCTGGAAATGACGGGCGCCTATGCCGGCATCCTCAACGGCGGCTCGGCGGTGACGCCCTACGGCCTGGTGGAACTGCGCCTGATGGGCGATGACAAGCCCCTGATGGACGCGGGCGGCGGCATCCGCGACAGGGTGATTCGCCAGGACGCCGCGCGACAGCTTACATGGATGATGCACCAGGTGGTGGAACAGGGCACCGGCCAGCGGGCGCGTATCGACGGCTGGCAGATCGCGGGCAAGACGGGAACATCACAGCAGGCGCGTGACGCCTGGTTCATAGCCTTCACCGCCGACTACGTCGCCGGGATCTGGATGGGCTACGATGACAATACGCCGCTGACCGGGGTCACGGGCTCGGGCCTGCCGGCAGACATCTGGCGCGAGACCATGACCGGGGTCCTCGGCCCCGTGCAGCCGGGGCCACTACCGATGCAACCGCCCGCCGGAGCCGAGACCGGTGGACCGGGTCTGTCCGACCCGGCCGCCGAAGCACTGATCGACCTGTTGTTGCAGGAACTCGCCGGTCAGTAGCGTGGTCGGCGCTACTCCTCGGTGAGCGGGGTGCACCGTTCGTAACGGAAGGCATAGCCGTCCCAGACCATGATGATCCCGTCGCCCTCGGCAGCCTCCATGACCATGGCGCGTTCGGTCCAGCGCGCGCCTTCGCCACTGCATTCCATGGTATAGAGCGTCGCGTTCATGTTCACGACATTCACGGGACGCGTCATGCGGCATTCGCTCTCGACGCCGTAGAAGATGCCGCCATCGATCCTCAATGCGCCGCCGTCGACGCCAACCAGCGCGCAGTCGGCATTGGCATTCTGACGGTAGGTGCCGTCATAGGGCGTGGCCAGCGCGAGCCCCGGCACGAGGGGCAGGGCGAGGACCAGGGCCCTGGTCATCCCATCGCCCTCAGGTCCGAGATCAGCTCGTCGAGATCGCCGCCGCGCCTGTCCAGCATTGCCCCGATCTCCTGGCGCTCTGAGACGAGCATGTTCACGCCCTCGACGATCAGGTTGAAGAAGACCGGGCGACCGGGCCGGTCATAGACATGGAAATCCACGCGAAACGGGGACTGGCCAGGCAGGTCGGCAACCGTCTGAACCTCCATGTAGTTGTTCACCGGGACGGTGCGCTGCACGGTGATCTCGCCGCCTTGGAATTCGCGGAAGCGACGGCCGTACTTGTTGGCAAGGTAGGTCCCGAAGGCTTCTGCAAAGGCCGAGCGCTGTGAATTGCTGGCCGACCGCCCCGCCACGCCGAGGGCCGAGGCCGCGATCGCCGCCGTGTGCGCGTAGTCGTCGAACACGGTCCTGAACCGGCGGATCATCTGGTCCTCGGAGCCGCCCGAGGAGATGATGGCGTTGATGTCTCCCACCGCGCGGTCGACAAGCTGGCGGGCCTGCGACTGCGTCAGTGCAAAGGCGGGTATGGGAAGCGCCGCTGTAGCGGCGGCGGCAAGGCCGAGGGCAGAGAACCGGCGACGGGTCAGGGACATCATTCGAATCCTTCCAGGTCCAGGGCAAATGGATCGATCCCGGCCTCGGCCCCGGAAGGCGCCTCGCCAAGATCGAACCGGCGGTTCTGAAGATAGGCAGAGCGTGATTGCAGGTAGCTGTCGGCGCTTTCGTAAAGCACCCCGTCCATGGTTTGCATGAAGCGACCGCGGTTGATCACGATGGCGGCGCCGCGCGTGACCGCGCCATAATCCAGTTGCGGCTGCGTACCCACCCGCGACAGCGGGTCGAGCACGAGGTCCACGATGCGGCCCGCGGCATCCCGCTCGGTCGAAGGCCCGAAGACGGGCAGTTCGATGTACGCACCTTCGTCGGCCCCCCAGACCGCGAGGGTCTCTCCGAAATCCGTTGTTTCTTCGTGCAGGCCGATCCCGCCGGCCGGGTCGAACAGCCCGCCCACGCCGATGGTGGTGTTCAGCAGGAAGCGCATGGTGTTGGTGCCGGCCCCGCCGACATCCCCTTGCAGCACGCCGTTGAGCACCATACCCGGCAGGCCGATATTGTCGGCGAAATTGGCGACCGGGCCGGTGACTTCGCGCGGAGCCTCGGCCGCGACTTGGCCCAGAGGACGCAACACGGCGCGGTCGAGTGACTTGTTGAAGGAATGCACCTCGCGGTTCGTGGTCTCATAGGGGTCGTTGACGCCGCCGCCGGGCGGGGCGGGCGTGCAGGCGGCCATGGCACCCAAGGAAAGAACGGTGCAGAGGCTCAGCAGGGGCGTTCGGCGGACAAAAGGCAAGGGCATATCCATTCAGTGCTTTGCTAACCTTTCCCAGATAGTGAAAGGACAGGCAATGAACAGGCCTGCCACGACAGCTAGGAGAATTCGTGATCCGGATACCACGCCGGCCCGGACCACGGTACAAGGATTGGCAAGACCACGCCCATGACGCACGCCGACCCGACAAGAGCAGAGATTGCAGCCGGTCGACAGGAACTGCGCGCGGCCCGGCGCCAGTCGCGCGCGCTGTTCCGGTTCGTCGCCTTGTTCAGCGTCTTCGTCAACGCGCTGATGCTGACCGGCCCGCTCTACATGCTCAACGTCTATGACCGTGTGCTGGGCTCACGGTCCGTGGAAACCCTCGTGGCGCTTTCAGTTCTGGTGGGCTTTCTCTACCTGATGATGGCACTGTTGGACTATGCCCGGGGCCGCGTCATGAGCCGGGCCGGGGCCCGTTTCCAATCGGCGCTGGACCGCCGGGTTTTCATGGCCACGCTTGACGCCCGTGCCCCGCAAGAGGCCGCGACCGGCCAGCGCGACCTCGAGAATGTGCAGCGGCTGATCACCTCGCCGGTGCTGATGGCGCTGTTCGACCTGCCCTGGACGCCGATCTTCCTGCTGGGCATCTTCATTTTCCACCCCTTGCTGGGCTACCTGGCCATTGCCGGGGGCGGGCTGCTGATCCTGCTGGCGCTTGCCAACCAGGTGACCACCCGCGCGCCGCTGGCCGAGGCGAATGCCGCCGCCCATCGCACCGAGGCGCTGGGCCAGTCCCTGCGCGGCGAAGCCGAGATGGTGCAGTCGCTGGGGATGCGCCAGGCCAGTTTCGACCGTTGGGACCGGCTGCGCGGCCAGACGCTGGCGGCCAGCATCCGGGCGGGGGATCACGGGGGCACCTTTTCGGCGATGACGCGGGCGTTTCGATTGTTCCTGCAATCGGCCATGCTGGGCCTCGGGGCTTATCTGGTTTTGCAGGATCAGCTCACCGCAGGGGCCATGATCGCCGGCTCGATCCTGCTGGGCCGTGCGCTCGCACCGGTCGAGATCCTGATCAACCGATGGGCCGTGGTCCAAAGCGGGATCGACGGGTGGCGCAGCCTGGCGCGGTTGCTGGGCAGGGTGCCGCCGTCCCGCGCGCGCACCGCGCTGCCTCCCCCCCCGCGCCACTGTCGAGGCGCGCGACGTCACAGTGGTGCCCCCGGGCCAGACCAGCGCCACCCTGCGCATGGTCAGCTTTCGGCTGGAACCGGGACAGGCGATGGGGGTGATCGGTGTCTCGGGCGCGGGGAAATCGACCCTGGCAAAGGCACTGATCGGGCTGTGGCACCCAGCCGGGGGCAAGATACGCCTCGATGGTGCCGCACTGGACCAGCACGAGCCGGACACGCTGGGCAAACACATCGGATACCTGCCGCAGCGGGTCCAGCTTTTCGAGGGCACGATCAAGGATAACATCGCCCGGATGTCAACGAACCCCGACGATGCAGCCGTGGTCGCGGCGGCGAAACAGGCCGCCGCCCATGACATGATCCTGAAACTGCCCGAAGGGTATGACACCCCCGTCGACATGACCGGCGGGCGGCTCTCGGGCGGGCAGATCCAGCGCATCGGACTGGCGCGCGCCCTCTACATGGACCCGGTGGTGCTGGTGCTGGACGAACCCAACGCAAACCTCGATAATGAGGGGTCGCGGGCGCTCAACAACGCAACCCGCGCCATGAAGGCGGCCGGGCGCGCGGTCTTCATCATGGCGCATCGCCCCGCCGCGATCCAGGAGTGCGACCTGATCCTCTACCTGGAAAACGGCGCGGCCCGGGCTTTCGGCCCGCGCGACGAGATTATGACCAAGGTCGTCGCGAATCGCGCCCAGATCGAGAAGGCCCGCTCCGACTGCGGCGCGGGCGTCGCATGACCGGGGCGCGGGTTCGGCAAACCCGCCGCTGGCCGGTACGCCGTCCCGTGGCGATCGGGTTGCTGTCGCTACTGATCCTGCTGGGCGGCTTCGGCGGCTGGGCCATGACCGCCCGGATCACCGGGGCGGTCATGGCGTCGGGCCGTATTGAGGTGGAACAGAATCGACAGGTGATCCAGCACATCGACGGCGGCGTCGTGCGCGAGATCCTGGTGGCCGAAGGCGACAACGCACAAGAGGGCGCGGTGCTTGTGCGGCTGGACCCGGATGATCTGACGGCGCAACTGGCCATCGTCGAGGGGCAGCTTTTCGAGGTCCTGGCCCGTCGAGCCCGCTACGAGGCAGAGCGCGACCGCACCGGCACACTTGCCTTCGATCCGATCCTGCGCGCCGATCGGGACGCGGAAACCCGGGACCTGATGCAAGGACAGGAAAGGCTGTTCCGCACCCGTCTTGAGACTGCCGCGCAAGAAGCCGAGCAGTTGCGCCGCCGGGCCGGGCAGGTGCGCAGCCAGGTCATCGGGATCGAGGCGCAACAGGTCGCACTGGATCGCCAGATCGAGCTGATCGAGCAGGAACTGACGAGCCAGCGGTCGCTGCTGGATCGTGGATTGGCACAGGCCGGCACGGTGCTGACGCTGGAACGGGAAAAGGCCCGCTTGTCCGGCCAGGCCGGGGACCTGGCCGCCCGCAAGGCGGAAGCCGGGGAAAAGATCATCGAACTGGAGCTTGAGATAATCCGTCTTCGCACGGCCCGCCGGGAAGAGGCCATCACCCGCCTGCGCGACCTGCAATTCAACGAGTTGGAGCTGCGCGAGCAGCGCGCCGACCTGCAACGTCGGCTGGACCGGCTCGAGGTTCGCGCCCCCGTATCGGGCGTGGTCTACGGGCTGCAGGTCTTCGGCCCCGGCGCGGTCATCCGCCCGGCAGAGCCCGTCCTCCACCTGGTGCCGCAGGACCGCCCGCTGGTCATTGCAGCGCGGGTGGCGCCCACCGACATCGACTTGGTCCGTCGCGGGCAAGAGGTGACACTGCGGTTCTCCTCTCTGGACGGTCGTCGAACCCCTGCGCTTCTCGGCACAGTGCGGCAGGTCTCGGCTGATGCTTTCACCGACAACACGACGGGCCGCAGCTACTACGAGGTCGAGGTGGTGCTGAACACGGGCGAGGCCGCGCGCCTGCCCGAGGGCACGACCCTGATCCCCGGCATGCCGGTCGAGACATTCATCCGCACGTTGGACAGGACCCCCATGGCCTACCTGACGCAGCCCCTGATGGATTATATCGCGCGCACCTTCCGCGAGGGCTAACCTCGGGTCTTTCGCCACCCGGGGATCGGGGCTAGCGTTGACGGCGATGACGAAAGAGGAGTCCGGAAATGTCCATCGAATCGCGTCTTGCCGAACTCGGCGTCACCCTTCCCGAGCCGCCCGCGCCCGCCGCGAACTACGTGGCCTTCGTTCAAAGCGGGTCGCTTGTGCATGTCTCGGGCCAGATCGCAATGGACGCCGACGGGCCGGTCAGGGGCAAGCTCGGGGATACAATGACAGTTACGCAAGGGGCGGCGGCGGCCCGGCTCTGCGCGATCAGCCTTCTGGCCCAGCTCAAGGCGGC
>Ga0102937_1001613_pt1 | contig 10264 bp, 6 predicted proteins | sample SalPonR2_B_D1_MG_FD_78213 | JGI IMG/M metagenome (GOLD analysis project Ga0102937, IMG submission 78213) | Salt pond soil microbial communities from South San Francisco under conditions of wetland restoration - Salt Pond MetaG R2_B_D1_MG | ecosystem: Environmental > Aquatic > Marine > Intertidal... | reverse complement strand
ATTCGGAACTGTAGCGTTTATAGTTCTTCTGTTGACTGCAGTTCGATTAACTGATCGGTTAAAAACAACTGATCTACGATTAATCGTAGTGTTAGTGCCAACATTAATTCGATTTTCCTCAGACCGTGGAGTAACGTAGGTTGATGTGCGGCTCGAGGTTGACCCAATAGTGGCCCGTTGGCTATCATTATTATTAGACCGACTTCGATTGGTACTGGCTCCGCTCGACCGGCTTGAAGAATTACTCCTACTTACGGATCCGCTGCTTCTATTGTTCGAACTTGATCGATTTCTGTTAACATTTCCAGTACTTCGGTTGTTGGAACTAGACCGGCTTCTGTTTACAGAACCGCTGCTGTTATTATTCGATCGAGTACGGTTTACAGTACCTGACGATCGATTCGTATTTGTTCTGGACCGATTTACAGTAGATCTGCTATTAGTTCTGGAGGTAGATCTGGATCGTATTGAACTCGATGATCTGGTTTGGTTAACCGTACTTCTGCTTCTGTTGACCTGAGTAGATCTTGCATTACTCCGTATAGCGCTTCTGCTATTCTGTACTGATGCAGTTCTATTTCGAACAACATTACCTCTTGTGGCCAATCCTGTACTTCTAGGACCGTAATCTCTTTGTACGGTTCTGGTATTGTATACAATTACCGGGCGGCCATAATAACCACTGTTATATCCCCAGTATCCACTGTAATAACCGCCATAGTAAGAATAAGGATCATAATAAAATCGGTATGGATCGTGGAATCCCCATCCAAATCCTATGCTGAAATGTGGACGGTAAAATTGAAAGGCAAAATAACTGTGCCCATAATTAGTTGGACCGTAATATCTGTAAAATGGAGGTGTATACCACGAACTGAAATGGTAAGGATAGTAATAATGATGCTGCACAGTACTGTAAGATCTCCGAACATGTCTGTCATGCGCCAAATCAATTCCATAATTCAGGTACCACTCCTTCGCTTCATAATCTTTAAAGTAGTACTCTTCGGAATCATCCCAGCCATCTTCGTAGCCAAGTACATAGTCATCCTCATTTACTATCTGACCTTGTCTCTGCTCAACCGGAGCACGGCGATCCGGTGCAGGTTGAGTGGAAGCAGGATAGTAGCCTCGATCTGAATGAACAGTCTTAACCTGTGTGTAGCAACCGGATAAAAATAGTCCTGATGCAATTAAAATCGTGAGATATTCTAATTTAAATTTCATATCAGCCTCTGGCTTATTAACAGTTCTGTACCTTCAACAGTAAAAATACACAACAGGTTTCTAACATTGTATCACATATCCATGTGAGTAAATGTAAAATTCTTCAATTTATTGTGGTTTTTTAACTTCTTCATCCATCCTAAGGCATGAATTCCACTCCATTTATAACGCGGAACAGCATGTAGTGTTGCAGATAAAAATAAATGACCATGATTAAATAACAGACTAAGGAAAATCTTGCATCAAAATCACCATCAATCAGGAATTAGAACTTTAGCTCCGTTCTTATAAAACAAAGCTCAAAAAATTTTCAAATCTCTCCTCTTAATGATTTGGCGATTACTTCCGCCTTCGAATTGACATGCAGCTTTTTATAGATATTCCGGATATGGGCTCTCACTGTATCAATCGAAATATCATACCTGTCGGCAATCATTTTGTAGCTGAGACCGTCAACCAGTCCGTTTACAATGTCTTGTTCACGAGCCGTCAGGTTTGATTCAGGCTTCTTTTTAGCCTGATTTGTATTGAAATACTGAATCACTTTTCGAGCTATTTGAGGTGACATCGGTGCACCACCTTTTGCCAGATCCTCTACCGCATCCTTAATTTCAGGAAGAGAGGTGTGCTTGAGCAGATATCCAGAGGCTCCTGCTTTAAGTGAATCAAATATTTTATGCGAATCGTGATAAACAGTAAGCATAATGATGTCTATCTCGGGATAATCCTGTTTAATAATCCCAATACCCTCAATTCCCGACATACCGGGCAGTTGAATATCCATCAGTAGGATATCCGGAAGTTCTTTCTCTTTTAAATAATCCAGCATCTCTTCTACCGATTCAACGGCAACACTGCAGCTAATTCCATCCTGCATGTCAAGATAGCGCTGAATGAGATTCCTGATTTTTACATTGTCTTCTACAATTCCAACTTTAATCATAACTGCTCCGCTTTTGGTGATTCATTAGGATACACGGCCTGATGCCGTTATTGAAAATCCCTGACCGTTTTTAATGCTCAGATCAGCACCGATCCGGTCTGCCCTTAACTGCATATTTCTAAGCCCCTGCCCCGACTTTTTAACCTTATTTGCAGTATTTCCATTGTCTTCCACATTTAGCTTAAAATAATTTCCATCAAAGGAAAACCGGATTTGAGCACGAGTGGCATTTGAGTGTTTGATAATGTTGTTCACTGCCTCCTTGAATATCAAATAAATATTTTCCTTTGCCTGAACCGGTAGTTTTTCATCCATTTTCAGATCATCAAAATGATAGATAACCTCGCATTGATTATTGCTGAATACCTGATTTACATAGTCCTGCATTCTGTCGGTCAGGTCACCTGCTGTATCATTTCGTGCATCAATCGACCAAACAATATCATCCAGACTGGTCACGATTTTTCGACTCTGTTCTCCCAGCTGACTTAGTGTGTCTCGCATCTCATTACTGATCTCTCCTGCCTGTAAAAAATCAGTCTGAAGAGCAAGTTCGGTAAGAGATGAGCCCACGTCATCATGTAGATCACTGGCTATCTGAACCCTCATTTTTTCAATTTCCACCTGTTTACTCACCCGGTAATAGTGAATTATAAAAAGTATAAGGCTTATAAATAAAGTCGCAGCCAACAGGATAAACCACCATTGGAAATAGAACGGGGGCAGAACAGTGAATGAAAACTCTGCAGTTTTCTCACTCTGCGCCCCATCTGCATTGTACGCTCTGACCTGCAGTGAATAGTCGTCCGGCGGCAGACCCGGATACCGGATTTCATTTTCCCGGGTAATTGTCCATTCATCATTAAGACCCCGGAGTCGATGTTGATAGATAATCTGATCGGGTGCTTCAAAAGTAAGTCCGGTCACTGTAGCCTGTAAAAAGTTATTATCGTGCGTAAGACGGTACTCTCTACCGGGTACTAAATCACGCCCGTTAATGGAAATTGATTCAAATTCAAGTCCGGGAGCTGTCATATTATTTTCCACTCTATCGGGGAAAAATCTGCTTAATCCTTCAACAGTTCCCAACCAAATCGTGCCATCAGATGCTAAAAATGCCCCTCCTGCATTCAGCTCATTGGCAATCAATCCTTGACTGTTGGTAAAAGTCCGGTAGGAGAGCATTCGCTCAAGTTCAGTTTCCGAAGCATAAAATTCATCCTTTCTAAATAGGTAGAGTCCCCGGTTTGTACCAATCCAATATCGGTTATCACGATCCTGAATTGTAAAGTAGAATATGGTTTCAACCTGATCGGATCGAATAAGCCTTTCAACGCTATCATTGTGATAGCGGGCGGGTCCGTTGAATGTTGAAAACCACTTTTCTCCCAAATGATCAATAAAGATTTGAATAACGCCGTTACTCGGAAGCCCATCGGCAATGGTGATGGTTTCAAACTTCTCATCGAGATACCTCACAACACCTCCATAAGTGGCCAACCAGATTGTCCCCTCTTCATCCTGTTTGATATCCATCACGGTATTGTTTGGAAGTACATTGGATGTATTATAATGGTCATACCCGTCATTACGCAGACGAAACACTCCATCGTTATAGGTCGCAATCCAGAACTCACTTTTACTCGTGTCTTCGTGAATGCTCCTCACCGATTGAAAATTGATATCAAAAGCTTCGAAATCTGTAAATCTTTCCTGTTCGTAAATTGAAATACCCTCACGGGTACCAATCCAGAATTGACCGCGACTGTCTTCGAGGAACGTATAAACTTTGTTGTCTTGTAGTCCATCAGTTTCATCAAATACCCGAAGATTTTCACCGTCGTATCGAACTACTCCGCCTCCATAAGTAGCAATCCAGATATTTCCATTTCGATCTTCGGTAAATCCGGTTACCACGTTGTTGGGCAATCCGGTATCGATATTATAACTTTGAAACAACTCTCCTGAATAGTGAGTGATACCTCCACCCAGTGTCCCCAGCCAAAGGTTGTCCTCTCTATCAATGATACTTGAGTAAATGGTGGTTGCAGGAAGGCCGTTTTCCCGGCTATAGTTTGTAAAAGATTGGCCATTAAAAAGTGAGAGGCCGTTTTCGGTTCCAACCCAAATCCGATCGTAAGCTTCTACGGTAATGGTGAGTACGCGATTGTTGCTCAGCCCATGCTGTTGGTTGAATAACTGAAATTCGCCATCCCTAAAAAGCACAAGTCCCTCACGCGATGCAATCCAAAGGCGATTGTATCGATCAACAACAACACTCTGCACCCTTACTTCAGGAAGACCTTCTTCATCTCCAAAATGATCACACTTACCATCTTCAAGCCGGAAAAGGCCTTCGTCTGAAGCCACCCAAATAACGCCATCTTCGGTTTGAGCTAAATCATTTGCCGTGATAATTCCAAGATCATTCTCTTCGCTGTAGTGAACGAGCTTATTATTACTGTTCAGCCTCCACAATCCATTATCGGCAGTACCAATCCAGATAGTGCCTAAAAAATCTTCAAAAAATGATAATATCGCTGTATCAGATAGCTCTGACAAATATTCGGGAGTGTGTAGAGAGTCCTCTTTAATGACAGTAATACCGTTTTCGGTACCTATCCAGATTTTATCTTCTGAGTCTTGAAAAAGAGTGTGTACCCTGTTGTTTGAAAGGCCATTCTCTTCGTAATACTGACGAAAACTTTTACCATCAAACCGGTTGAGCCCATACCCTGTAGCCACCCAGATATAACCCTTTGAATCCTGGATCAGATCATGGGCCACCGATTCACTCAGCCCAAATTCGATAGAGTAATTACGGAATGGTAGAATCTGGGCTGTAGCCAGTTCCTGAACCAAAAACACCGTGAGGATTACTACCGCTATTTTTTTGCTAAAGATCATCAAATTAAGCTAACAACTTCCGCCAAAGGAGCAAATCACATATTCATGTGGTTTTTAGTTTATTTTATCAAAAGAATTGAATTCAACCTTACATTGCTTTCGAACCTGATTTTGATTCATAAATCACGTTCGTTCTTATAAGTCTCTCTTAAAAAAGTGGATTGAAGGAGATGTTAATCAGAATGTGGTTAATAACGATGGACACCCCTCTAAGTCTCCCCTTAATAGGGGAGACTTTTGATTTCACCATAAGGAATCGAACTCAGGTTTCGTGGTCGATCAAACGTATCTGCCTGTCAATTGATCCCTGCCAAAAACAGAAAAAGCTCCAACTTGGAGCTTTTTCATGTATAAATAAGATAAAATTTATTAACCGAGATAAGCTCTAAGAGCAGCACTTCGGTTATGATGGCGAAGTTTTCGCAGTGCTTTCTCTTTAATCTGACGTACTCGTTCTCGTGTGAGATCAAAGCGTTCTCCGATCTCTTCCAGAGTTAATGAGTGTTCGCGGCCAATGCCAAAATAAAGTCTGATAACTTCTGCTTCTCTTTTTGTGAGTTTAGAAAGTGCTCTTTCTATCTCCACTTTCAGAGACTCGCCCATCAGTTCATTATCAGGATTGGGAATCTCTTCATTTTCAAGTACATCCAATAACCGGTTGTCTTCACCCTGAGCAAACGGTGCATCCATTGAAAGGTGACGACCTGATATTTTTAGTGTATCGGCTACTTCAGAAACAGTCATCTCCAGGCTTTCAGCAAGTTCAGCTGCAGAAGGTACACGCTCATACTCCTGCTCCAACTTTGAAAGTTCTTTACCAATTTTGTTCAAGGCTCCGACACGGTTCAAAGGCAGACGTACAATACGACTCTGCTCGGCCAATGCCTGTAAAATTGACTGACGAATCCACCAAACGGCGTAAGAGATAAACTTAAACCCACGGGTTTCATCAAACCGCTTGGCTGCTTTAATCAAGCCAAGATTACCTTCGTTAATTAAATCTCCGAGAGATAAACCTTGATTCTGATACTGCTTTGCAACTGAAACAACAAAACGGAGGTTAGCTTTTGTTAACTCTTCGAGTGCTCTCTGTGATCCTTTTTGAATCTCTTTGGCCAAACGAACTTCATCGTCGGGGGTAATGAGCTTCTCTTTTCCAATTTCGTGTAGGTATCGATCTAAAGATTCAGATTCGCGGGTAGAAATTCCTGAACTTTTTGCCACGTTATAAAAAGATTTCTTTAATGTTGTGCTTGCGCCTGTATGATCTGCTATTAAAACGAGCGGTGATGAACAATGTTGTGATTCACCCTAAACTCGAACTGTTTAAGATACGAACAAAATGCATTCTTTTGAAATGCGATTTGCCTCAGAAAACAAATGATTTATCTATTTAACTTTTCCAAGAAAAGAAGTTCCCGGCAGTGGATTCTGTATCTCGAAAAACTCCAACGCTGTAGCTGCTATATCCGAAAAAGTGTTTCGTATTCCCAAATCTTTTCCCGGTTTTTGTGAACCGTTTACGACTATCAAAGGGCTAAATTCTCTTGTGTGATCTGTACTATCATCTGTGGGGTCATTTCCATGATCCCCTAAAAAGATCAGTATATCCTCTTCATCCAGTTTTTTAATCAGAGCGGGCAATGCACGATCAATTTCCTGAAGCGCTTCCCCAAATCCTTGAGGATCCTGTCTGTGACCATATTTTTGATCTGTGTCGATCAGATTCACAAAGACAAAACTGTTCTCAATTTTCGCACTCATCAGGCTCAGAGTTTGCGACAACCCTTCTGCATTACTTTTTGTGCGCCGATATTGGTCAAAACCTTCTTCTGCAAAAAGATCTATTACTTTACCGATTGTATAGGTTTTTACATCGTTTTCCTGCAGAAGAGAGAGCAGGTTTGGCTTTGGCGGTATCATGGAGTAGTCGTGCCTGTCATCAGAAAGCCTTTCGAAATTTCCGGGTTCTCCTTGAAACGGCCTTGCAATCACACGACCTACCGCATGCTCCCCCACCATCACTTCATTTCTGGCATACTCACACCATTCATATAATTTTTCCAGCGGAACCTCATCCACATGGCAGGCAACCTGAAATACACTGTCAGCCGAAGTATAAACAATCGGCTTGCCTGATTTCATATGCTCTTCGCCATAGTCACGAATCACATCCGTACCTGAGTATGGAAGGTTTGCCAAAACACCGTCTGTTTCTGTTTTCTCGCAAAACTTATGGATAACTTCCTCAGGAAATCCATTTGGGTAGGTTGGGAACGGTTGATCCAGATGGATTCCGGCAATTTCCCAGTGTCCGGTGGTAGAATCTTTGCCGGCAGAAACTTCTCGCATTTTACCATAACTGCCAAGCGGCAGAGTACATTTATCCACAGATTTGAGTAGGTCTATATTTCCAAGACCAAGCCGTTCAAAGTTGGGGAGCTTTACTCCTGTCGCCTCCAAAACATGCCCCAATGTATTTGCTCCCTCGTCTCCGTATTCGGCGGCATCTTCCTGTGCTCCAATACCCAGCCCATCAATAACTATTACAAAAAATCTTGACATCTACTCAAAGTCTTTATTTAAAAATTACTGGCAGACCGGGCCTGATTAGCGTTCATGGCATCTGAAAGTTTTCTTTTAGCCAGCCTTATCTGTTCAAACTGGTCACCGCTATTCGGTTCAACCTCTATCATCCCATATGTAAGAGAAAGCTTGATTTTCTGGCCACCCAAAATTTTTACAGGCTCTTCCAATTTTTTATCGACTGCTGAAATCCACTTCTCACAAGCCTGATCATCATTACCGGTAATAATTGCGGTGTAAATATAGTCTGAGTTAAATCCAATTAACCCCGAAGCCCCATTCCTGCCCGGATTGAGAATATTAACAACAGATCGCTGGAGTCTTTTTAAATCTTCAAGTCTGAATCTGGATCGCAGCTCCTGTAGGTTATCAATAGTCACAAAACCAAACCAGGTCTTTTCTTCTGATCTCCCCACTCTTTTAATTTGAGTGGCAAGTGTTCGCTCCCAAATCTCCGGGATAAAATTACCATATTCACTTGTAAGAATATCTTTATCTACATCTACTTTTCCCTGATTAATCTGAATGGATAGTGATGCGACCCGGACCAGATTTTTTAGCTTATGCTTTACTGAATCTTTAAACGTTAAGGGGTTTTTATCATAAGCTATCACCACCGCATGGCGCCGGTCATGAATCATTATGGGAATGGCATACGTAGCGCCGTCGGTATTTTCCTCCGCACTGGAAATACGTTTTGGATTTTGATTGAAATGAATCGCAAAAACATCCCTGCCTTTTTGAAGAGCATCATATGCTACACTTTTCTCCTCCATCAGCAAGCCCAGCTTTGGGTAGTCGGGTGATTTTGAGGATCTCAAAATATTGCACCAGCTATCCATTCCACGAGCAACAACTGATACACCACCTGAGCGCAAAAATTTTTGCATCTCCGCAGCCATAATCTCAAGCACCTCTGCTTTATGCATCTTGTGAGTAATGCTTTCTAACGACTCATCATATCTCGCCCACTCTTTTTCGTTTTCGTAGAGATCTGTGAGTTCTAGATAGGTATTCAGCAAGTTCAAAAGTGCATTTCTGTACGCTGATAACACATCTTCATAGTCAGTTAAGTTGATTTGAAATTCTGTCTCAACAACTGTCAAAGCAACCGTTTCACCATTATTGATGAATGGAATTAGCGTGAGGAATCTAACCGGCACATGATCGTGATAATGACTCAAGTCTGTAACTGAAAAATCTTCTTCTACTTTTAGCTGTATTACATTTTCGATGTCTTTAAAGTCATTCAGATAGTACTCCTCAAAAGCAGTCCGGTCTTTAAACATCACATTTGGCAGAATAGTGGAACTGGTCTCAAGAACAAACTGTCCCCGGGTACGATTAACCCAATACATATACACCGTATCAGCTTCCGTCGATTTACGCAGAAGCTGCATGATATCTTCCACGGCATGTTTAAATTCGAAAAGTGCTTTTTCTTCTCGCTTGTTGTCCATCAAAATCTATTTAATTAGAGACTTTCTGCCAGTTCTTCTGCCTGATCTATCATAGACTCAAACAGGTCGAGACCACGGTTCCAAAAGCCTGCATCACGAATATCGATATCCATTTTGCCGACAATATTATGTGGCCAATCAGAACCACCTGCTTCCAAAAGCTCAATATACCGATCTGAAAACCCATTATTTTGGTTTTTATACGCATCATAAAGTGCCAGAACAAGCAGCTCTCCAAACGCATAAGCGTACACATATCCCGGAGTATGTAGAAAATGCGGAATATAGCACCACCATAATTTGTACTCATCGGTAATGGTGACTGAATCTCCGTAAAGATCGTTTTGTGTCTCCACCCAATGATTGGAAAACTCTTCTGTAGTTAATTCGCCTTCCTCCCGCCGGGCTGTATGAATTCTGTCTTCGAAACGATTCATTGAAACCTGCCGGAAAACCGTCGCTATAGTGTCATCAATTTTGCTGACCAATAGGGCCAATTTCTCCTTTGGATCCTCTATGTTATTCATCAGCTTATTAAAGACAAGCATTTCACCAAAAACAGACGCTGTTTCTGCTGTTGTAAGCGGTGTTGATGACTGCAGCTCTCCCTGCTTTCTGGAAAGGTACTGATGCACCCCGTGCCCCAACTCGTGTGCCAAAGTTTGCACATCCCTAAGTTGTCCGTCAAAATTCATAAATACATATGGATGAACATTTGTCACCGTGCTTGCAGAATATGCTCCTCCCCTTTTTCCGGGCCGAATGGCAGCATCAATCCACTTTTTATCAAAAAATTCTGTTGCGATAGATTTCATACGCGGATGGAAATCTCCGTAAGCTTCCAAAACCATCGATTTTGCTCTATCCCAGTTTATCGTTTCCCTGTTTTTGGCAATCGGTGCATAGCGATCGTAATCAAACATCTCATCAACACCCAGCAGATTTTTCTTGAGTTTGTAGTAGCGCTGAACCAACTCGTATCGACCCGTAACAGCCGTTATCAATGCATCTACGGTTTCACTGTCGGTTTGATTAGAAAGATTTCTCGATGAGATCCAGCTATCGTAGCCCCGAAGCTTATCGTTGGTATGTTTATCGGCCAGCAGTGTATTAAAAATAAACGTAAGTGACCGTGAAAGTT
>Ga0102937_1001608_pt1 | contig 10273 bp, 8 predicted proteins | sample SalPonR2_B_D1_MG_FD_78213 | JGI IMG/M metagenome (GOLD analysis project Ga0102937, IMG submission 78213) | Salt pond soil microbial communities from South San Francisco under conditions of wetland restoration - Salt Pond MetaG R2_B_D1_MG | ecosystem: Environmental > Aquatic > Marine > Intertidal... | reverse complement strand
CTTTTCCGGATCAGGTAAAGGAAAACTGGGAAAACCGGCGGGGAAGGTAATTTTGTCAAATCAACCCAGCGATGTAATTGTTGATATTGGAAGTTGCTACACTGGTAAAGGAATTAACAACGGGCATTATCTGACTTATAAACTTGAAAAAGACAATTCATCTGAAAGTTATGCCATGCTGAATCAGCAAAATACTTCAGTAAATGTGGTTTATACACTTACCGACTACAATTAGTTTTTACTCAAACTGTTGTTTTTCAAATCAGAGATTGATATTTTTAACCCAAACTTTTCATAAAATCAGAGGATGAATACAATAAAAGTTATTCGAATATTTTCATTTTTAGCTGTCCTTTTTGTTTTTAGTGCATTTTCTTCTTTGGCCAGCATTGTGGTGCTAAACGGCCTGACACATGAGAACCGGGCTCAGCCGGGAGAAACCTACCGGGGAACCATTCAGATTCAGAATACAGGAAAAAATAACAAAAGTGTTCGTGTTTATCAGCGCGATTACTGGTTTTCGTATACCGGAGAAAGCAAACACGATGAGGCAGGAACCATGGAGCGTTCGAATGCCGGATGGATATCGTATAATCCGGAATTACTGACCCTTGATTCAAGTGAGGTGACTACCATAAATTTTGAAGTGAGAGTTCCGGGAAACGATGCACTTCGGGGAACTTACTGGAGTGTGATAATGGTTGAGGGAATTACACCACCCGATACTTCCCAAATTGAATCAGGCGTTCGAATTAATACTGCTATTCGTTATGCCGTTCAAATTGTAACAAACATCGGGAGTTCCGGGAGCAGCGATCTCGAGTTTTTAGGACTGGAACTTGCCCGTCAGGATGATCAGAATGTGCTTTATGTAGCAGTTGAAAATACCGGTGAGCGGATTTTGAAACCCGAAATGAACCTGGAACTTTTTGATGAATCGGGAAATTCGGTTGGAGTCATCACATCGGACCAGCGAAAAACCTTTCCCGGAACTTCTATCATGTCGTCGCTTGTGCTGGAAGGAATAAAACCCGGAAATTACAACGGAGTTTTGGTAGCCGATTGTGGTGAGGATCGATTGTATGGCACCAACTTATCGCTCGAAATTGAATAATGTTTAAACGGTACGGTTTTATATGGATTTTACTTTTAGTTTTAGGATTTGAAGTCAGCGGCCAGCTTTCCAGTCCTGTTGCTGTTCAGTTTATAAGAAATAAAACCGAGTCCTTACCCAACAAGATTGTAAATATTCCATTTTTCATTGAAAACAGTTCGGAAAAGCCGTTAACTGTAAGTGTTAACGTTGAAATTCCTGAACGATGGAATTTGATTACCAGGCCTGAACCTGCTGTAATAAAATCGGGCGAACAAAAATTTACTGTTACAAGTCTTCAGATTCCTTCGGCATTTTCAGTAGGAAGTTACACTGTTACTGTTTCTGTTTTGGATGCAGAAACAGGAAAAATACTTTCAGGCAATAAAACAGAAATCAAAGTAAATGAAATTGAAAACATTGCATTGCAGTTAATCGAATCGCCTGAACATGTAATGGCCGGAGAAGAATACACTGCACGTTATTATCTGAAAAACCTGGGAAACACAGAAAAGAATATTTTTATTGAAACTACAAACTGCGATGTTAAAGGTGATCCTGAAGTTAGCTTAAAGCCTGGAGAATCAAGAGAAATAACTGTTTTCAGGCAAACATCGGAAGAAATTTATAATACTCAGAAAATATTTTGTACTGTCAGGGCATTGCTTTCCGGCGAAGTTCAGGAGAGTGAATTTCGGCCGGTTATTGTTTTCCCGGTAAAAAATGCAAAAAGGGATCTTTATTTTCGTTACCCCGTAACTGCATCGGCTACTTATTTAGCCACAAATCAGGATGACAGATATCAATCGGCCTGGCAGTTTGAATTATCGGGAAACGGATCGCTCGATCCGCAGGGCAAACACCAGCTTGAATTTCTGGCCAGAGGGCCCAACAGTTCGGAACTGAGCTTCCTGGGATTGTATGATCAATATTACATTTCCTACCAAAATAAGAATCTGGAGCTTTCGGTGGGTGAAATGTCTTACAGTTTTACACCGCTTACAGAATCTTCCCGTTTTGGATTTGGAGTGGAAAGCAAACTCATTTTAAACAATGGGTTGGGATTTGGTTTTACTTATGTAGATCCCAGATTTTACGGGGGCATTAAAAATGAAATGGCGTTTTATTCCCAATTTGAAAAAGACCGAAATAATAAAGCAGGGGTTTATTATGTGCTGAAAAATAACGAAGGAATTGAAGATGAAGTTTCCCTGATAAGTTTAAACACTGCGTTTCAGCCCTGGAAGAGAACAACTTTAGAGGTGGAAGCCTCCCGTGGATTTTTTGGTGAGATTGCAGACAATGCATTCAGAGGAAACCTGAATACGCAATTTTGGATATTCAGGGCAGCCGGAAACTATTTTTATACCGGAAAAAATTACCCGGGATATTATTCCAATTCCACATTTTATTCCGGATCATTATCCGCACAGTTAACTCCAAAAATTAATGCGGGGGTTTATGCGCGCCAGGATTTTACCAACGCCCAGTTAGATACATTTTTTGTTACGGCGCCTTATTCAAAATCGTTGCAAACATTTTTGAACTACAACATTGCCTCCCGGACCTATCTTAAAATTTATTTGCGGGAATATGAACGCAAAGACCGGCTGGCTTTGGATAAATTCCACTACAAAACCCGATCGGTAAACTCACAATTCCGCCAGAAACTGAACCGGTTTGAATATTCACTTCTGGGTGAATACGGACAAACAACAAATTTTTTAATGGATAAAACTCAGGATACCTACCGGGGAACGGCTAATTTGGGTTACCGTTTTAACTCAAATAATGCCATCCGGATTTTTGGAAGTTACTCCAATGTCAACAGTTTTGTTTCCGGCGAACAGCGAAATGTAACAGCCGGATTGTCCGTAAGCAGTCAGCCTTTTAAGAATTTTAAAGCCAATTTCCACCTACAGAATGCCTATGATATTGAAGATTACTACCGAAACCGTAATTTGATGCAGTTAAACCTGAATTACAATTTTTTACGAAATCATGAATTGTCTTTCCGGAGTTACTACACATTATTCAGAAGAGAAACCGAGAACCCTGAGTTTTTTCTTTCGGCAACTTATGCCTACAAACTTGGCGTGCCTGTAAAACAGGTAATAAAAGCCGGTGATGTGAAAGGCCGGATAACGAATACGGAAGGCGAACCTGTTGAGGGAGTTGTGCTTCATCTTTACAATAAATCAACCATTACAAATAATAACGGCGAGTATGTTTTTAAGACAATTCCGCCCGGGCAGCATTTACTTTCTGTTGAACGGTCGGGGTTTGAAATTGATGAAATCCCCAGCATTCCAATGCCGGTTCTGGTTGATGTAATTGAGGATCGTGAAACTACTCTGAATTTTCGGATTACTGAGGGCGCAAAACTTACCGGTCAGTTTAATTTGACAGAAAGTGATGGTTCTGAGTTAAATCGCAGCAACATCAACCCCGGAAATATCATTATTGAATTGAAAAGTGATTTCGACAATTTCAGAATAACTTCCAATGAAAATGGTCGGTTTTCATTTCCACTGGTAATTCCCGGCGCCTGGACATTCAGAGTTTATGAAAATTCAATTCCCGAAGGATTCGAAATTGAAAAGAAGTTGTATCGGTTTGATTTACACCCCGGAGAAAATGTTGATCTGCAAATTGATGTGAAGCGTAAAAAGCGAACTATTATTTTTAAGTCGCAAAATATTTCGCTGTCCAGTTCTGGCAATGGAGAGCTTCAGCCAATGAAACTGAAATCTACGGAAAATGAAAAGACTGATAAACTGGATGAAGGTATTATTTACACGGTCCAGGTGGGCGCTTTTACCAAAAAGTTGAATCCTGAGTCTTCATTTTTTAAGGGAGAAACGTTTGATTTTGAAAAACAAAAAGATAACTTTTACAAATATTTTATTGGTCGGTTTGATTCGCTGGAAAAAGCAGTTGAAGAGCGAAAAAGACTGGAACCGAAATTTAGGGGAGCATTTGTTGTTGCAATTAAAGACGGTCAGGTAATCGATATAAACAAAAGGTAATTATACAATTATGAAGCCAGCTATAAAATACATTTTATTGTTTTTGGGGGCCTTTTTTCTTTACATGAATAATGCGTTTGCTCAGTGGGAAGAAGGTGAACTGAATGTGAGTTTTTCATTGCCGCCTGTAGCTTTGGTCGACATTGAGCCCGATGCGAACAACAGCATTCATTTTACTGTTTTGCCAGCTACCGAATCAGGCGCTTCGCCACAAATAAAACGAATAACGAATCAAACACTTTGGCTCAATTATTCATCGGCCCTGGTTAATCCGCAAAATACACGAACGATTGTGGCTGAAATCGCCGGTGGCGGTTTGCCCGAAGGAGTCTCACTAAATGTGGAAGCGTTAAGTCACGAGGGCATGGGCGGCGGTCAATTTGGGCAACCTACAGGAAAAGTCTCACTTTCCAACCAGCCAAAAGCAATTATTACAAACGTTGGGAATTGTTTTACCGGCGATGGGGTAAACAACGGTCACCCGCTCACTTTTTCCATAGAAGTTTCAGATTATTCAAAAATTTCGGCTGCCAGTGAATCTTCGTTTACTATTTTATATACGCTAAGCGACAATTAAACTATTTACGAATGAAAAAGTTATTGCTATTCATATTTTCAATTGTATTCGCAATTGCTGCAACAGGGCAGCAATTAAAAATTGAACTGGAAGGAAATGCCACATTCGGCAATTCAAACTTTTCGGTTGGCGAAGCAGGTGAAGACTTTCCCGCAAACATCGAAAACGAAACTTCATTTTTTATTTCGGTTCTTTATACTGATGACAACCTTAACCGAAAAAAGAACCCCAACACCAAATGGAACATTAAGGTGTATAAATCGGATTTAACCTGGAACAACGACTTAAAATTAGAGGCCCGGCGTACCGGCCGAGGCCAAAGAATAGGGAACCCGGGCAATCCAAATGTTCACGATGGCGATAATTATCAGTTTGTTACCAATACATCCACTTATTTTTTCAGGGGAATGGGTGAAGTGGCCTACATCCCGGTAACTTTCAATTTAAGCGGATTTTCATTAACCATGGGAGCTTCCACTTACGAAACACGTGTTGTTTTTACCGTTTACGATGATTGGTAATTTAACTACCAGGTAAATTCCAGGTTATACTCTTCCGGATCGATTTCCCATTTTTCAACCAGCCATTTTGCAGCTCTCAAATCGTAACGGCTGCGATCCATGTTGGGTGAGGCTTTTACCATGTCTACTACACCGGCAACAATTTCCTCGCTTTCTTCGTCAATGCAATCAATGGTATTTAAAGCATGGCAACGGGCAAAAGAATTGGGGTTTTCCAATACTTTGAGCAGTGCTTGTTTTGCCATTTCCTTTTCACCCAGATTGTATAATGCTTCGGCTGCCACAATTACAACATCTGCCGATTCATCGTTCAGTGCTTTTGTAAGTTCAGAAACAGCAGGCTGTGCTTTTTCTTTCAGAATCAAAAGCCCTGTTGCTCCCCAGTATCGTATTGCCGGCTCCTCACTTTTTAAATAAGCAATAAGTGGTTCAATATTTTCAGCATTATCCAGCGTGGCAGTTTCGGCAGCTTCAATAATTGGTTGTAAATTTATTTTTCCCGAGCGCATGTAATCATACATCGGTTCTCCATCTGTGCGGTCAATTCGGTTGGCTTCCGGAATGAAACCAGTATCATATATGCGGGTCATCCAGTTATTGTTGGCCTGGCGCATTCTTTCCAGCACCTCTTTGTATTCCTGATTTTCCGCCAGGTTATTAACTTCCCACGGGTCGTTTTCCGTATCGTACAATTCTTCAACTGGTTTCGGTTCCCAAAACCTGCTTTGTGTTTCGTTGCATTCTCCATTCAAATAAGCTGCTTCCCACGAGCGAATGGAAGGTGCCCTCCATAAATATTCCAGGTGCTGTCCGTATATCCGGTAGGGCATATAATTCCTGATGTATCGGAATTTCTGGTCGCGCACGGCACGGCTCATGTCGTACCGTTCGTCCATTCTTCCGCGAAACATAAAAGCATATTCCGGGTCTTCGGTTTTCTGGTCGCCCAAAAATGCATTTCCCTGCAGAAAGTCCGGAATATCAATCCCAACAATACTTAGCAAAGTAGGAGCTAAATCAACAAAACTAATCAGGCGATTCACTTTCGAGCCTTGTTCCTTTTCCGGGAAAAGGTATTTGTATTTTTCAGGTATCCGAACGATAAACGGCACGTGGGTTCCGGTTTCATAAACATATCTTTTGCTGCGTGCAACCACACCGCCATGGTCGCCATAATAAAAAACGATGGTATTGTCGGCCAGGCCTGCATCTTCCAGTTCCTGCAGCCATTTCCCAATTTGGGTGTCCATGTCCTCCACTTTGTCGTAATATTGCGCCCAGTCGTGTTTCATGGCTGGAGTTGCCGGATGGTGCGGAGGAATTGGAACTTCTTCGGGGCTGTGCCGCAGTTTTTCATTTGGAATGGAATCGTGAATGGAACTTTCATGCGAAATAGTTGTATTAAAAATCGCAAAAAATGGCTGTCCCGGTTCCCGGTTTTTATAGTGTGCATCGCGGCTGCTTTCATCCCATATCTGATTGGGCTCGATGCTGTTGGTATTGTAATCGGTTTTTGAATTGTTGGTGCAATAGTAGCCTGCTTCGCGTAAAAATTCAGGATAAGTTTTTATTACTTCTGAAATCGGGTAGTAACTCCGCATGTGTTGATTGCCGCCCGAGTTGGCATAAACGCCGGTAATGATGGTATTTCTGGCCGGTGCGCAAACGGGAGCATTGGCATAAGCATGGGTGTAGAGAAATCCTTCCGATGCCAGATTATCGAGGTTGGGTGTGGTGGCAAATTCATCACCATAACATCCCAAAAACGGGCTGTTGTCTTCACTGGTCAGCCATAAAATATTAGGCAATTCGTCAGGCCTTTTTTCCTGGCAACTGTTCAATGCTAAAAAATTAATTAATGCAAAAAAGATGAGGGTGAAGCCGGTCAGGTTTTTAAGATTCATTTTATAAAGGTTTAAATTGAAGCCTAAAAGTATAAAATGATTCAGGAAATAGAGAGTTTATGGCCATAAGTTTTTAGGAAATATAAAGCAAAATTGTTGAATCGGTAATCTCAGGCCATTATTTCAACCCGGTTCCCGTCAGGATCGAGGACGGCACTTTCGTAGTATCCGTCGCCGGTAGTGCGTGGTTCACTGAGGATTTTAAAACCATCGCTTCTGATTTGTTCGGTAAGTCGGTTAACTTCAGTTTTTGAGCTCACCTGAATGGCAAAATGAGTTAACCCGGTATAATTCCTGTCAGGAATATTTTTTGATTTGGGAACATTGGGCATTTCCATAATTTCCAGCCGGCAGTCGCCATCGAAGTTTAGAAAATAAGAACGAAATTCTTTAGAGTGATTGTAGTAAATTTCTGATGAAGAGGCATCGAAGTAATGCACGTAAAAATTTCGCAATCCTTCGAGGTTATAAGTCCAGATAGCGAGGTGTTCAATTTTCATTGTATATTTTCCTTTTATTACGGCTTTTCAAATTTACGAAACAAATTGGCAGGCAGTGAATTTATACATTAAATTTTAACTTTCCATTCGTTAAAAAACTGTTTGAGAAAATTTTCTATAAAGCAATGGCGGTTTTCTGCCATTTTTTTACCTGTTTTGGTATTCATCCGGCTTTTCAGCAACAGTAGTTTTTCGTAAAAATGATTGATTGTGGGTGCTGTATTGTTTTTATAGGTTTCGAAATCGTTGTGCAAAACAGGCTGAATTTCGGGGTCATAAATCAATCTGCCTTTGCTGCCACCATAGGCAAAAGTGCGGGCAATACCAATGGCGCCAATGGCATCGAGCCGGTCAGCATCCTGCACAATTTTGGCCTCAATTGTTGTTGGCTTTGTTGATATGCCGGCACCTTTGAAAGAAACCTGCGAAATAATTTCGAGTATCTGAATGGCAGCTTTTTCTGTTATTGCGAGATGATTCAGCCATTTTTTTGTTTTATTATCACCGGGGGTTTTTTTTAGTTTCCAGTCATCCAAATCATGAAGCAGGGCCGCCATTTCAATCAAAAATAAATTTCCGCCTTCTGTTTCAGCAATTTTAAGAGCATACTTCTTTACTCTGTAAACATGCCACCAGTCATGCCCGGAGCCATCATTTTTAAAAATATCCCTGACAAATCTTTCCGTTTTTACCAAGTGTTTCTGTTGATTTTCAATCATATTCCTAAAAATTAGGCATCAAAGTTGTTAAAATTACTTTAAAATAGTTGTGAAAAGCAGAAAAGTCAGGTTAATTGCTATTTTTGTCTGTTTGAACTTTATTTAAGTACAATCGTTTTTCAACTGAGAATTAGAATATTTGGATAAAAAAAATGAAAAAAGCAAATAAATACACCATACCTTCGATGCTGCAAAATTCAGTGCATCAGTTTGCTGATAAAACTTCGCTTGTTTTTGCAGGAGAAAAAAAATACACTTACCAGGAACTGGGAGAAGATGTTAAGAGCATTGCCGGAATGCTGAAAAAGTTGGGTGTTGAACATGGTGATAAAGTAGCCATACTAAGCACAAATATGCCTAACTGGGGTATTTCATATTTATCCGTTTCATGGGTTGGGGCAACTACTGTTCCCATTTTGCCGGATTTTCACGCCAACGAAATAGAATCGATTATTGAGCATTCGGAAGCCAAAGTACTTTTTGTGTCTGAATTATTGTACCGGAATTTAAGTGAGAAAACCCTCAAAATGATCGAGCACCTGATTTTGGTAGAAAATTTTGCAATTATCCCGAAAGGAACTCATGCTGATAAATTAAATGAACTCGAACCGGCAATTTCCGAAGATTTTAAGATTGATAAGCCTGCCGATGTAAAAGAGGATGAACTGGCTACGATTATCTATACATCGGGAACAACCGGTAATTCAAAAGGAGTGATGCTTACTCATAAAAATCTGACCTGGACGGCTGAGAAAAGTACATCTTTGCAGGATGTCAGCCCGGAAGATCGCTTTCTTTCTGTACTCCCGCTTTCACATACATTCGAGGGAACTTTAGGATTTCTTTTTCCGTTGAGAAACGGCTCTTCGGTTCATTATCTGCGAAAACCACCGGTTGCATCGGTATTATTGCCTGCGCTCAAAAAAGTGCAGCCAACGCTTATGCTGGTAGTTCCACTAATTATTGAAAAAGTTTTCAGGGCAAAAATATATCCTAAGTTTCAGAAAACCAAAACAATGCGAAAGCTTTATTCGATTCCGGCAATACGAAAAGTATTACACCGTGTAGCCGGACGGAAATTGTACCAGACTTTTGGCGGCAAACTCCGGTTTTTCGGAATTGGCGGGGCTAAACTTGATGCAACTGTTGAGCAGTTCCTTTACGAAGGGAAATTTCCTTATGCCATCGGTTATGGTCTTACCGAAACATCGCCATTGCTTGCGGGTGCGGTTGGAAAAAACAGAAAACTGGGGTCGACCGGAATTGCGATGGAAGGTGTTCAATTGCGATTGGGAGATGTTGACTTAACTACCGGCGAAGGCGAAATTCAGGCGAAAGGCCAGAATGTGATGAAAGGTTATTACAAAGCTCCTGAAATCACCAATGAGGTTTTTACTGATGATGGCTGGTTTAAAACCGGAGACAAAGGAAAATTCGACAAACAGAATTCTCTCTTTATCAGGGGGCGCATTAAAACTATGATTGTTGGAGCCAGTGGCGAAAATATTTATCCGGAAGAAATTGAATCCGTAATTAATAAAATGCGGTTTGTAGTCGAGTCGGTTGTGGTTGAAAAGAAAGGAAAGCTTGTGGCAATGGTACATCTTAATAAAGAAGAAGTTGAACAACACCTGAAATCATTCAAGGCCGATGCGCAGCAATACTTCTCTGATAAATACGATGTTGTTCTCCAGGAAATTCACAATAAAGTGAATGCTGAAGTGAATAAATTCTCGAGGCTTCAACGCGTTGTTCTTCAGCCAGTGCCATTTGAGAAAACACCAACTCAAAAAATTAAGCGGTTCTTATACGCATAAAATAATACAGAAAAAAATGTAAAAATGGAAAGTCCTTCATGCGGCTTTCCATTTTTTTATATTAATGACCGGAAATTGTTAATTTTGCAGTCGTTAAACTTTGATAAAGAATG
>Ga0102937_1001607_pt1 | contig 10274 bp, 10 predicted proteins | sample SalPonR2_B_D1_MG_FD_78213 | JGI IMG/M metagenome (GOLD analysis project Ga0102937, IMG submission 78213) | Salt pond soil microbial communities from South San Francisco under conditions of wetland restoration - Salt Pond MetaG R2_B_D1_MG | ecosystem: Environmental > Aquatic > Marine > Intertidal... | reverse complement strand
GTAGCATCGGCGCATGGCACTGCTCGAAGTCAAAGACCTGACCGTCGCGTTCGACACGCCCGAGGGCGTGGTGCACGCGGTCAACGGGCTGAGCTTCGATCTGGAGCCGGGCCAGACGCTGGGGATCGTGGGTGAGTCCGGCTCGGGCAAGACCCAGACCGCCATGGCGATGATGGGGCTGCTGGCCGAGAACGGTCGCGCTTCGGGGTCGGTGAAGTTCCGCGGGCAGGAACTGCTGGGGTTGTCCACCCAGGAACTGAGCCGCATACGTGGCTCGAAGATCTCGATGATCTTTCAGGATCCGGTCAGCTCGCTCAACCCCTACATGGCCATCGGCGACCAGCTGGTCGAGGTGCTGACACACCACCGCAATCTCAAACGCAAGCCTGCGCGCGAGCGGGCCGCCGAAATGCTGCACCAGGTGGGTATCAGCGAGCCCGGCCAGCGCTTGCGCCAGTTTCCGCATCAGCTTTCCGGCGGCATGTGCCAGCGCATCATGATCGCCATGGGGCTGCTTTGCCAGCCCGACCTTTTGATCGCCGACGAGCCGACCACGGCACTTGACGTCACGGTCCAATCGCAGATCAATACGCTGATGGGCGAGCTTTCGGAAAAGTCGTCGACCGCGATCATGCTGATTACCCACGACCTGGGCGTCATCGCCGGGCTGTGCGACAAGGTGCTGGTGATGTACGCCGGGGAGGTGATGGAGACTGCCGACGTCGAGCCGCTGTTCGCCGACCCGACGCACCCGTACACCCAGGGCCTGCTGAAATCGGTCCCGCGGCTGGACCGTGAGCATTCCGGCATTCTCAGCGCCATTCCCGGAAACCCGCCCGACTTGGTGGAACTGCCGCAAGGTTGCCCCTTCCGCGCGCGCTGCCCGCACGCGTTCGACCGCTGCATCGAACACCCGGACCTGTTCGAGGCGGGCGAGGGCCGGTTCAAGCGCTGCTGGCTCGACGAACTGCCGCCGCTTGACGAACAGAAGGCAAAGGACGAGAAACAGCAAGGAGCGCAGGTCTGATGCGCGCGCCGATTCTCAAGGTCGAGGATCTGTCGGTCCATTTCCGGATCGACGCCGGCGAGGGTCTGTTCCGCCACGACTACAAGACCATCAAGGCGGTCGACCGGGTCAGCTTCGACCTGGCCTCGGCCGAGACCCTCGGCATCGTCGGCGAATCCGGTTGCGGCAAGTCCACGCTGGCGCGCGCCATCCTCGGCCTGGTGGCTCCGGCGGGCGGCCGCATCGCCTGGCTGGGCGACAACCTGGTCGGCAAGACCGAAGAGCAGATGCGCGAAAAACGGCGCCAGCTGCAGCTGATCTTCCAGGACCCTTACGGCTCGCTGGACCCGCGCATGACGGTCGGGCAGATCGTCGGTGAGCCGCTGAAGAACTTTTTCCCCTCGATGTCGAAGATGCAGGTGCGCGAGCGCGTATCCGGCATGCTCAAGATGGTCGGCCTGCAACCCGAACAGATCAACCGCTATCCACATGAGTTTTCGGGCGGCCAGTGCCAGCGCATCGGTATTGCCCGCGCGCTGGTGGTCAATCCGAGATTGGTGGTCTGCGACGAGCCGGTCAGCGCGCTGGACGTTTCCATCCAGGCCCAGATCGTGAACCTGTTGAAGGAGTTGCAGAAGAAGCTGCAGCTGTCGCTGATCTTCATCGCGCACGATCTATCGGTGGTTCGCCACGTCTCCGACCGCGTGCTGGTGATGTATCTGGGCAAGGTCATGGAGATCAGCGACAGCGAGCGCATCTACCGCACGCCAGCGCATCCGTATACAAGAGCGCTTATCGAATCGGTGCCGATTCCGGATCCGAAGCTCGAGCGCGAGCGGGCCAGGCGGTCGCTGGGTGGCGAACTGCCGTCGCCGACCAACCCGCCTTCGGGGTGCGTGTTCCGGACGCGGTGTCCGTTCGCGCAAGAGAAATGCGGGATGGCCGAACCGCCGCTGGAGGAGCTGGAGGATGGAACCCGGGTGGCTTGCGTGCGGCACGGGGAGATCAAGGGGGAATTGGCATTGTAGGGTGCGGGTGGAACCGCTACAGGTTGAATCTTCGAATGACTGAAATCGCCTGCAGTTCGAATGGCTTGAAAAGCGGCGCCCAACGCTGAAAATGTGCTGGGTGGATGCCTGAATCCATCCTCGGTGCCGACCATCGGCCGAGGGGAAGATCCCGCCTTTGTGCCTGCCCGCAGATGCTACGCTTTGTGTTGATTTTCCAACAAGCATCCCGCGGGGTGCTTGTTGTCCATCGTGCACACGCTGGGGAGCCTATCCTGATGCCGCCGATTCAAGCCATGGTCCGGCCATTGACCTTTCTGTCCGTACTCTGTGTCACGGCCGCGTTGCTGGCGACGCCGGCAAGCGCGGAAAAAGCCGATCTGTCCTGGGAAAACATCTGTCGCACGACGGTTTGTCGCGACACCGGCCACGATGGGGTGATGGAGGCAGGAATTTCTCCGGATGGCGCGTACATCGCAGTCGTGGTCGATACGCCCGAAAACCAGGGTATCTATCTGTTGTCGAGAGAAACCGGGCAACTCTCCGAATGGGTGAGCGGCAGGTCGCCGCGCTGGTTTGCCGACGGCAAGCGAATCGTCTACATCGACGATGGCGATCTGTGGGTTGTCGGGATTGATTCCAGCGACCCCGTTCGGCTGACGAAAGATGCTCGCGGCGCCCGTGGTCCGGCACCATCGCCGGGCGGTGACGTGGTTGCGTTCTACAGCACCTGGTCGGGGCATCAGGATATCTGGCTGGTCGGCGCCGACGGGGCGGGCGAGCCCAGGCAGCTCACCAGGGAATCCATGACGGCCGAAGAGTTCCGGTTGGGCCACGCCTGGTCGCCGGACGGCAAGTCGATCGCGTATTTTTCCAACAAGGCCGACTACTGGAGCGACGACCTTTGGCTCGTGAACGTGGCTTCCGGCGAAGAGCGCAGGTTGTCCGATAGCCTGATGGGGCAAGCGGCGCCGGCCTGGTCGCCGGACGGCAGCCGGATTGCCGTGTTCGCCACCGCCAGGGACGAGTTCTGGTACGGCGACTTGTCGGACCTGTACCTGGTCGATGCGATCTCCGGCCAAGAGCGCCGGGTCCGGATGCCGATTCACGCGATGGCAATGAATCACCCGCAGTGGTCTGCGGACGGCTCGGAGTTGTTCTTCCCCAACCATTCGCGCGGCGAGCTGGACCTGTGGCGCGTCCCGGCTGCAGGCGGGGTGGCCACCCGGGTCAGCCACATGGGGGGGTTGATCGACGGGTTCGACGCCACGACAGGCGCCGGGGAATTCATCTTCGTTCGTTCCACGCCGACGCGCGGCCGAGAGGTGGATCGGCTGTCGCGGTCCGGCGGGACGTCCGAGCGGCTGACGGAGGTATCCACCGACTGGCAAGGCGTCGAGCCGCCCGAGGTGATCAGCTATCGCAGTCGCGATGGGCACTACCTTCAGGCCTTCGTTTTCACGCCGCCCGGTTTCACGCCGAACGGTGAATACCCCGCGCTGGTGCAGGTCCACGGTGGCGGCACGAATTCCTACTACAACGGCCTGAACCTGGTCGAGCAGCGTCTGGCCGACCAGGGTTATGTGGTCATGGCGATCAACTATCGCGGCGGTTCCGGTTTCGGCCGTGCGTTCCAGGATATGGCGGTCAACGACTGGGCCAACGGGCAGGCCCAGGATGCCGCCGCGGCCGCCGACTTCATCCGTGCCCAGCCATGGTCCAGCGGCAAGGTCGGCATCTACGGCTACAGCTATGGCGGGATCATGAGTCTGGCTACCGTTACCCGCTGGCCCGAGGCCTTCGATGCCGCGGTGCCCATGGCCGGGATCTACGACTGGGCCGACGCCTACGAAACGGCCGACCGCCTGGGCCGGCTGTTCACCCGCGAAGGTCATGGCGGCCCGCCGGCCGATCGCCCCGAAGTCTATGCTCGCAGCAACTCGGTCGCCCGAATCGGGCAGGTCCAAACTCCGATTCTGCTGATGCACGGCCAGGCTGACGCCCGCGCGCCTTTCCGCCAGTTCGAAATGACGGTCGCGGCGCTCAAACGTCATGACAAGGTGTTTGAAAGCCACAGCTTCCCCGGCGAGCCGCATCGCTTCGGCAAGCCGAGGAACCGCGTCGAGCTCTACTCGCGGCTCGAGGCCTGGATGGATCGCTGGTTGAAGCCGGTTCCGGCTGATCAGGATTGACGCAGGCGCGCGGCACACCGTTGTGACGGACGTTGCTCGGCTCGACGACGCTTGTCGGGAATGCCGAGCGGTGCCATTCTGGCCGCCAGCGCGCCGATCAACGCCTTGCTCCGGTGCGTGCTCTCGCCGGCCGAGGACAGCGTCGCGGCCATCGATCCGGTGATTCCGGGATTCAGGCTTCCTTCACCGATTGCTGTAGGCTCGTATGCTGTCGACCTCAAGCCAGAACGCACCGTCGATGCCGTCGAGGATGTAGAAGCCGAATCGCCCAACCGATTCGAGATCGATCGGCGGAACATCCACCGGCTCACCGAACACCGTCGAGCGTAGATCTGTAAACGGCGCCCGGACGATGCGCCATTCTTCAGTCGTCTCGAAAGCTATCCGACGGGAGACGTTGCGCCATCCATAACGCCGACCGTCGTTGACTTCTACCTCGAAGCTTCGGCCGTTACCGCGTACGCGCATCTCCAGGCCGTCGAAGCCCGACAGGTCGACCCGTCGTGCCGTCCACGCCGAGGTGAAACCCCCGCCGCGGGTCACGAGCGTGCCGTCGAAGCGCAAGATTCCATCGGAAATCTCGCGGTAACCCTTCGAACGCCCACCCATCACGCCGTCATTGACGACGGTCCAGTTCTTGTCAGTGCTGTCATCGAAGTTGAATAGAAGCACAGCAGGATTTTTCTCGCCCTGGCCCCGGGCCAGTGGAATCGAACACGCCATGAGGAGGCATAAACTTGCTGCTAAGAAGACTGCGCGCTGACACATGCTAGTGTACCCCGTCGTTAATCCCGTAAGTTTCAGCGAGTCGGAAAGCGCTTAGCTGCAAGGCAGGGCTCGCCGGGAATGCTTATTGCCTTTCCAGGAGCCGTAACGCCGCAGATGAGCGCGAATCTTGGTCTCTTTCGGGCTCGCCCTTCGAGAGTGCGTCTGAATCGACATTGCGGCGTTCCGTCCCTTGTAAAGGGCTTGCCATTCACTGCGGGTCGCGCCTTGCACTGTCGACTCATTCATACTCTGAATGTTGCAGGATTAACGACGGGGTACGCTAGACCCCAGCATTGGAAGACATAAAGCCTGCGTTCAGCATCACCCGGGTGGCGTGAACGATGAATGACGGGCGCGGGCGCTTGCAGGCGTATCGATTGGGACTTATGCATGGCGGGTGTCCGGGTTCGCTCGACTTGGCACAAAAGTCAAGCAGTAGCGCAGCGAACTGACTGACCGCAACTCGCGAAGGCATTGTCTGCCGTGCTCACTCCGTCGTCGGGAGCGCCGGACGGTTTCCCACTCCGCCCATCGCGAGTACAGATCCGGCAAGAGGTGCCGAATTGTTCGGCGGCCGCGAATACGGTCCCGGCCTTCGTCCCTGGCGGTTCTGGCCGGCTCGGAAAGGGTCTTGTTGATTTTCGAAAGTTCGCTTTTCAGCGCGGAAAGCTCGTCTCTGAGTTGCTGCAGTTCCTTGTCTATGGCACTTGCCATGGAGCCTGCTGATTGATAGAGCTTCAAGAACTTGTATCAATAACAATAACATACCCATTTCCGGGCGTAGAATGGGCAACATGAGACCCCGCAACAAAGGTACATCGGAGTCGTTCGGTGCCGGCGCTGCCCCGACGCGGGACGACCTGCGATGGGATGGCAACGGGCTGGAACATCTGCTGGAGAGAATCCGTCGCATCGACGGCGATCATGATCCGGTCGACCTGGAGACGCTGTTGCTGCAACTCGGGCGACGCTCGTTCGGTGCCATCGTGTTTTTTTCCGGCATCATCGTACTCGCGCCGCTTGTCGGCGACATTCCCGGTGTGCCGACGCTGGCCGCTCTCCTTGTCGCCATCACCGCGATTCAACTACTGGTGGGGCGCAGGTATTTCTGGTTGCCGGAATTTCTCCTCAAGCGGTCGATCTCCCGGCAACGGCTGGACAAGACCCTGGATCTCCTGCAAAGGCCCGCTCGAATCGCCGACCGCTTCCTTCGTCGCCGGCTGGAATTCCTGACAAGCCCGCTCGCGACCCGCGTGATCGCGACGGCCTCGCTGGGCGTGGCGCTGGTGATCCCTTTGCTCGAGCTGATCCCTTTCAGCGCCAACCTCGCCGGCGTCGCGCTGTTCACGTTCGGTATTTCCCTGATCTCTCGCGACGGCCTTTTTGCGTTGATCGCGCTGATCGCGTCGGCTGCCGCGCTGGGGTTTGTCGGCTACTGGGCCCTCAGCCAATAACGGCGCTCGGGGCGCCGGACGGATCGCGGCACGGCCTGGTCTGTCGCCTATACTGTCCCGGCCAAAGCAATTCCGCGTTCGATTCGATCACCGGAGAATAACCATGCGCCTTCGTCATCGCCGTATTCCGATAGCTGTCCTGGCCCTGCTCGTCGGGTTGAGCCCGGGCTGGATTGCCGCGGAAAGCGGAACCGAAGCCGGCGCCGGGCCGGCCGAGCAGACAGTCGAAATCGACGGCCTGGAATGGGCGCTTGCAACCAACGGCCAAAACATCAAGTGGCCGGAAGCCGTCGAATACTGCGAAGCGCTCGAATTGGCCGAGCACGACGACTGGCGCCTGCCTTCGCTGGCGGAACTGGAGCGTCTGCATGATCCGGATGCCGCCGGCGGCGAGGGCATCCGCGGCCCGTTTTCCATCGGAGACTGTTGCCTGTGGAGCGGCGAGTCGCTGGTGGATCGCCCGGCCGAGGACGGCGAAGAGATCGCCGGCGAGCCGGGCATGTATCACTGGGGCTTCATGTTCGACGGCGGGCTTCGATACTACGCCGTCCACATTTTCGACGACGGTCGTGCGCTTTGTACGCGCGACGCGGGGTAGCGGCCCACGCGAAGTCTACCCGGCACTGATCACGCAGCTTCCGGGCCTGGTTTCCCGGTCATCACCAGTAGCCGATCAATCTTCCGCAGGTAATGACGGCCGTCCAGATCAGCAGCGACAGCGCGCCGAAGATCGCAAGCATTGTCCGGTCGCCGGCCTCGGCAGGCGCGCCGTCCGCTGCGCGGCGCCATGCCCCCAGGCGCTGGATGACGGCCACGTTCGCCAGGCCGACGACGATGATCGGAAACTTGGCGTAGATGAACGGGTTGCCGTGGTACTCGGTGGTATTGAACGAGAGCATCATGATGCCGCTGGCGGCGGCCAGCAGAAAACCGGCCGCGGCCAATGGCACGGTCGGCCGGATCAGGATCGCCGCGGGAATCGAGCGCCAGACGCCCATCAGTTTCAGGTCCAGAATCAATACGGCGCCGAACAGGCTGCCGATGCCGAGGATATGGCCCAGGTTGAGCAGGCCGTAGGTCCAGATGCCCAGGCCGCGCAGGAAGTCGGCCAGCGCCGAGCCTTCGAGCCAGGCCATCAACTCATACACGGGATGTCACCGGCCGTCTGTGGGCCACGCGCTACTGCGGCGGGTAGACGTCGAACACCTGGTCGTCCCACACCACGCGTCGAACCTTGGCTTCGAAAACGTCCGGGTTTTCGTTGCGCTCGCCGAACACGGTCACCTCGGCGCCGACCGGAATGACGCCTTCCTTCAAACCGGCCCGGTGGGTGCGCGGGCCGGGCGCCAGGGTGATATCCCAGACGTGCCCGTCGGCATCCTCGATCTGCATCGCACCGTGGGCGCCGGCCAGGCTGACGCCGGTGACCACCGTGCCGGACAATTCGATTTCGCCGGCGGTATTGCCCGACCAGCCGTGATGCGCCAGGGCCGGAAAGGCCGCAAGCGCCAGAGCCATTGCCAGGAATCCTCTCAGAATCGCTTGTTTCATTTATATTTCCGCACCGGTTCGGATGTTGAGCCCGGATATTAGCAGGAAACGCGGCTCCGTCCTCGCGGTGTACCGCAGACCGCCGCTGTCGGTATCCAGCATCAATGGACAGCACCGTCGCACTGACATAAACTGGCCGCCGGTCGCTTCATAATTTATGGGTACCGCCATGCGCCTCCTGGTTTCCCTCCTCTTTCTGCTTTGCAGCGGGATTTCCCTGGCGCAGTCGCCAGACTGTTCGTGGACTGACACCACGGCCTGCCTGCAACAGAATCGCTTTGTGGTCTCGATGACGTTCGATTCGGCCGGCGCGGCCTTCGTGCCTTCGTCCGCGGGACTTCCTGCGGGCAACGCAGAACCCGTTTTCGGCGGAATGAATGCGGCAGTCTTCCGCTTCTACGACGTCGACCAGCTCGATGCCTTCGTCAAAGTGCTGAACGGCTGCCCGATCAATGGTCGGTTTTGGGTATTTGCCTCCGGTGCGACCGATGCGGCCACCGAGATCACCGTGACCGATACCGTAACCGGCGACACGGTGCGCTACGCTTCCGACGCCGGCCAGCCCTTTTCTCCGGTGGCGGACACAAACGCTTTCGCAACTTGCGACGCGTCGGCTACGGTGCCGGAAGGCGCTGGCGGATTCGGGATCCATGACGAGGACCAGCGGGGAACTGCGTCTTGTGGGTTCGCATTTTGTCTCCAGAACGGCCGTTATGGTCTGGATGTCGCGTTCGAGTCGCTGACCGGCGATACCGGCGTTGCCACTGCCAGCGGAGCGGTTGATCATAGCGGGGTGGGCGCGCTATTCGGCCCCGAGGGGCTGGATTTTCTTTCCAGCGTGCTCGACGGCCGGCCCGACAACGGTGCCTTCTGGTTTGCGACTGCGTCGGATATCAATTTCGAGCTGACGTATACGCTGACGGATACGCAGACCGGCCGAGTCAATGTCTACGTCGATCCGCTGGAGCAGGCCGGAACCATTCTGGATCGGGGCCAGCCCCTGGAAGCAAGCTTGCAGGCCGTGCAGGGCGGCGATCCCGTCAGCTTCGAGCTGCTGCTGACAAACACGGCCCCGACCGAGCGCAACTTTCGCGCTACGCTTCCGGTACCGACCGGCGCGGTCAATCCACGCTACACCTGCCGGGCCGCCGGCGACGCCGTCTGTCCGAATGCCTCGGGTAGCGGGACTTTCAACCAGGTAGGCCCTATTTCGGCGGGCGGAGGCCTGACCTATACCATCTTGTTCGACCGTGCCGCCTCGCGCGGAACAACCGGGATCATCCAGGTTGAGGCGACGGTGGAAACCGAAGCGCACGCGCTGTCCGAGTCCCAAGCCCGCGTCGTCAGCGCGGGTGAGGCGCCGGCGGCTCTTCCAGTTCCTGCGGATTCGCCGTTGATGCTTGGATTGCTGGCAGTACTGCTGCTGATCGCGGGGCTCGTGCAGCGCTGTCGTTAGCGCCTAGGCTGACCGGCGCGCAGACTTCGGCTATCTTTTCCTCCGCCCGATGCTCGCAACCGATACCGAGGCTTCCTCGCCGTGGATGTTGCGGATGGGCGCGCCTTCTTCCGGGCCCCAGGCCGACGCGTAGACGACTTCCCAGGTGGCCGGGTACAGGCCCGAATTCATGCGCGTCGCTTCGTAGGCGGCCAGCAGCGCCCTGAGTTTCCTCGGCCCGGTGAGGCCGCGCTGCCGGTCGCTGCCGGCATACGTCGCGCCTATGGCCTTGAGTTCGTCGAGCAGCGCGCGCGGTTTGGTGTAGGTGGTCGTGATCCAGTCGGTGTCGAGTACCGGCTCGCCGAAGCCGGCGCGCATCATCGCATCGCCGATGGTTTGCACGTCGGCAAACGGGCTCACGTGCGGCTGTTTGTCGACTTTCCGCCAAGCCTCCCGCAGTTCGACCAGGGTATCCGGGCCGAAGGTCGAAAACAGCACCAGCCCGCCGGGCTTGAGGATGCGCCTGAAGCCGTTCAGCAACGCCGGCAGGTCGTCGCACCACTGCAGCATCAGATTGGAATACAGCAGGTCGATGCTGGAGTCTGCCAGCGGAAGCGCGTTGGCGTCGGCCGCGACCCTTTCGAAGCGCTTGCGCAGCCAGCCTCGCTCGGCGCCGGCGCGCGCAAGCATCGGCAGCGACCAGTCCATCGCCACCACGCGCGCGTCATCGAAGCGCTGCGACAGCGCTTTTGCCTGCACCCCGGGGCCGCAGCCGAGATCGATCACGGTCTTCGGCTCGAACTTCAGGCCGTCGAGGCGTTCGAGCAGCCGATCGGCGACCTCGGCCTGCAGCCGGGCATG
>Ga0102937_1001606_pt1 | contig 10276 bp, 8 predicted proteins | sample SalPonR2_B_D1_MG_FD_78213 | JGI IMG/M metagenome (GOLD analysis project Ga0102937, IMG submission 78213) | Salt pond soil microbial communities from South San Francisco under conditions of wetland restoration - Salt Pond MetaG R2_B_D1_MG | ecosystem: Environmental > Aquatic > Marine > Intertidal... | reverse complement strand
GGGGTGGGGCGCACCGGTCTACGCCAAGCTCGACGGCGACCTGGCCGCGGCCATGATGAGCATCAACGCGACCAAGGGCGTCGAAATCGGCGCCGGTTTCGCCAGCGTGGCGCAGAAGGGCACCGAACACCGCGACGAGATGACCCCCGGCGGATTCCTCGGCAACCAGGCCGGCGGCGTACTGGGCGGCATCTCGTCGGGCCAGCCGGTGACGGTCGCGGTCGCGTTCAAGCCCACCTCCAGCTTGCGCCTGCCCGGGCGAACCGTGGACGTGGAAGGCAACCCGACCGAGATCGTCACCACCGGCCGCCACGACCCCTGCGTCGGCATCCGCGCCGTGCCCATCGTCGAGGCGATGCTGGCGCTGGTGCTGCTGGACCACTTCATGCTGCACCGCGCACAGTGCGGCGACGTGCCGGCGCAGACGCCGAGAATCGAGTAAGACAACGGTTTCGGGTTTCCGGAAAGGCGTGACCGGCGGTGCTGAAGGTTGGAATCGGGAAATCGGTAAACCGTCCGGTTTTTCCGACCACTGACTACCGTTTTTACCCGGAAACCGGAAACCGTCCCGACCTTATTCCCGCTATCATCAACCCATCTCCAACCGCGACCTGACCGCACCATGCCCGAGCCCGAGGATACATTCGACGTCGCCGTCGTCGGCGCCACCGGCGCGGTGGGCGAGGTGCTGCTGGACCTGCTGGTCGAGCGCAAATTTCCGGTCAGGCGCATTGTCGTGCTGGCCAGCGCACGGTCGGCCGGCGAGATGGTGAGCTTCGGCAAGCGCTCGCTGACCGTCGCCGACCTGGACGGGTTCGATTTCGCCGGCATCGATTTCGCGTTCTTTTCGGCCGGCGGGTCGGTGTCGGCCGAGCACGCGCCGCGCGCCGCGGCGGCCGGGGCAACGGTGATCGACAACACCTCGCATTTCCGGATGCACGACGACGTGCCTCTGATCGTGCCGGAAGTCAACGGCGGTGAGATCTCGGGCTGGTATCGGCGACCGAGTGCCGGGGGCATCATTGCGAATCCGAACTGTTCGACCATCCAGATGCTGCTGGCCGTGGCGCCCATTCATCGACAGTATGGCGTGACGCGGATCAACGTGGCGACCTACCAGGCGGTTTCCGGCGCCGGTCGCAAGGCGATGGAGGAGTTGGGCCGGCAGACCGCCGACAAGCTTAATTTCCGCGAGCCCGCGGCCGAAGTGCTGACCGCACCGATCGCGTTCAACGTGATCCCGCGCATCGACGTGATGGAGGCCAACGGCTACACCCGCGAAGAGATGAAGATGCACTTCGAGACGCGCAAGATTCTGGGTGATTCACGGATCGGCGTCAACGCCACCGCGGTTCGGGTGCCGGTGTTCTACGGCCACAGCGAGGCGGTGCACCTGGAAACCTGCTCGCCGGCCGACCTGGACGAGGTCCGGCGTCTGCTGGCCGAAGCCGACGGCGTGCGCGTGATCGAGGGCGAAACGGACCCCATGCCGCTGGTTCATGCTTCTGGCCATGACGAGGTTTTCGTCGGTCGCATCCGGCGCGACATCACCAATCCCCATGGCCTCGACATGTGGGTGGTTTCGGATAACCTGCGCAAGGGCGCGGCGCTCAATGCGCTCCAGATCGCCGAGTTTCTGGTTGGACAGCGTATCCGAGCCCGCGCGTTTGATGACGAGGCTCCTGATCATCGCGCGGGCGATGGTTTTGGCTGACGATTGTTTCGGCGCGGTTACGCTTGCTATACTCCAGCGATTGACGTCATGATTGGAAGGCAATGTATTTGATGACTCGGGCGCAGCGATTCTTGAGTAGATGGGTAATCCCCGTTGTTGCCCTGACCATACCGCTTGGTGCGAACGCCCTTGGATTGGGCGAGGCGCGCGTCGAGTCGTTCCTCAATCAACCGCTGGATGTCAGAATGCGGTTGCTGGATGTCACCGAAGACGATCTCGATTCATTGACCGTTGCGCCCGCTACCGGCGAGGACTACCAGCGACTGGGTTTGATGAGTGATTCCCTGGCGCTTGGTCTTCAGATCAGCGTCGATCGCAGCGTTTCGCCCCCGATCGTGCGCGTCACTTCGGCACGAGCTGTTTCCGATCCAGTGGTGCAGTTGCTGGTGGATGCCCGTTGGTCCAGCGGGCGCATGCTTCGAGAATACACGCTGTTCCTGGATCCACCGACGGTCGAAGTCGAACCGCCGGCGCCCGCCACGAGCCCTGCCGCGGCATCGGAGCCGGCCGATTCAGTGCGGCCTGACCAGACGCCGGATCGCCGGCAAACGGCCCGGCCTGCGTCGGATAGCGCGGCTGACCAGCCTTCCCCCGGAGCCAGGCCTCCCGTTGCGACTACAGGTGCTCGCAGCTATGGACCGGTGGCAAGTGGAGAGACGCTCTGGTCCATTGCAAGTGCCAACCTTCCCGCCGGTGATGTCACCATGGATCAGATGATGATCGCCATCGTCGAACTCAATCCCGGCGCTTTCCGCGATCAGAACATCAACCAATTGCTCAGAGGTGCACGGTTGCAGTTGCCGGATGCCGAGCGCGTGAGGGCGCTTGACGCCGCTACCGCTTCGGCGGAGGTGGCGGCGCAGAATCGGGCGTTCAGCCGGCGGATGGACGCCGACGTGCCTGTTGTATCGAGTGCCGGGCGCGAGCAGGAAATCGACGATGCTCAAGCATCCGCAGTTGAAGTTCCGCCGGGTCGCACCGGTGCGGACGACACGGCCGATCATCGCCTTTCACTAGTGCCGCCGGGCGACGAGAACGCCGGAAGCGGGTTGTCCGACGACGCTGCAGAAGTCGCCGATCTCAGACAGCGTCTTGCGCGTGCCGAAGAGGAGTTATACGCGGCGCGCCAGGAAGCAGACGAGTTTCAGTCCCGCGTCGAGGAACTCGAGACGCTTGTGCGTCGCAATCCCCAAGGCATCGGTCTTCGTGATGTCGAACTGGCCGGATTGGAGGCCACGTTGCGGGCTGCGCGCGAAGCAACTCAGGCGGATGCCGATCCCCAGATGAGAGCCGAAGTTTCGGAGCGCCTGGACGATTATCTCGAGCAATACGCTGAGGCATCCCGGACGACCGATGCCGGCGATGGAATGGATGAAGATAATGGCGGTCAATCGATCTCGGCTGTTGCCGATTCCGCCAATGACGCGACTGGAGCAGATCCTGAACCGATCGTCGATGCCGAGGGCACGGCAGCCGGCAACGTGGAACCGGAGAATGTGCCGCAAAACGAAGTGTCCGAGCGTGCGGTGACCGAAGTGGAAACCTCGCGCGGATTTCTTTTCAATCCCGTTGTGTGGCTTGTTGCGGGATTGGTCTTGGTTCTCGTGGTTCTTGCGGTCGGCAGGCGAGCAATGCAGCGTGATCGGCAGCCGGCCGAGCCGACTGCTCCTTTCAAACGCGCAGCCGATCTGCCGCGTCCTGCCTCAACGGTCGAAGATCCTGCAACAAACGCGCGGGTGCGCCTCGATGCCGATCCGGGCGATCTTTCAGCGCATCTTGCGCTGCTCCAGACGCTTGCCACCGAAGGCAGGGAAGAAGAATTCGGCGATGCGCTGGAATCGATGTTCGAGCATGTCGAATCCGAAGCCGAGCCCGAATGGCGCGAAGCCATTGAACTTGCCGGTCGCGTCGTGCCGGGTCATCCGCTGGCCAAGGGAAATTCCGACTGGGTTGCCGAGACTGAGCAGACTTCGCAGGACGAACCGGCCACCGAAGTTGACCAGGAATCGGAAGTCGACGACTTGATGTCGCGTCTTGATTCCGATCTTGAAGAAACCGATGATCGAGAGTGGCTGGGTGAAGAAGACCCAGACAAGTCCGCTGGCCAGAAAGCACCGCTGTTGCGCGAAGACTACGACACCGAGCTTGGCGATGACGCTGACACAGATGCCGGCAGCGGCGGCGACAGTGACGAGTTCGACTTGACCGCATGGGGTGATGAAGACTCCGAGCCGACATTCTCCGATGAAGCAGAAGATGAGGCCAGGGATTCCGATGCACCCGACGATCTGGTGCTGGACTGGCCGGATGAAGTGGAGCAGGGTGGAGGGACCGGAACATCACCGAGCTCAGGCGAGGAACTGTCCGGCAATGAAGCAGAGACCCACGACGCCGCCGGTGGCGCGCAGACCGACGACGACATCTTTGCTCAAAGTGATGACGATATCGATGTGAAGCTCGATCTGGCAAAGGCCTACCTTTCCTGGAACAGTATCGATTCAGCCCGCACGCTGCTGCAGGAGGTCGTGCGCGAGGGCAATCCAGCGCAGCAGGAACAAGCTCAGACGCTTCTGGACGGGCTGGCCGACGATTCCGAAAATTGAATCGGCTGTCGGCCGAACCAGAGAATTTGAAGCGTGACTGGGTCCGGAAAGAAGCACCGCGTTGTACTCGGCGTTGAGTATGACGGAAGCCGGTTCTTTGGCTTCCAGAGACAGCGCCAGAAGCCCACTGTTCAGGAAGTGCTGGAAGTTGCAATCGCCAAGGTGGCCGACCGCCCGGTGACCGTCCATTGCGCGGGTCGGACCGATACCGGCGTCCACGCCATATGCCAGGTGGTGCACTTCGATTCCGAAGTACGGCGCAGCGAGCGGACCTGGGTTCTGGGCTGCAACAGCCATCTGCCCGAGGGGTCCAGCGTGCTCTGGGCGCGACCGGCGGGGCCGGGGTTTCACGCCCGCTTCAGCGCTCGCGGGCGAACCTACCGATACCGGATTCTGAATCGCTGGACCCGGCCCGGCCTGCTGGCCGGTCGGGTTTCATGGGAACGCAGGAAGCTGGACGCCGCAAGCATGCACGAGGCGGCCCAAGCGCTGATCGGCGAGCACGATTTCTCGAGCTTTCGTGCGCCCGGTTGTCAGGCGAAACATGGCGTGCGCATGATGCGTTCCATATCCGTAGAACGTATAGCCAGCGAAGTTGTCATTGAAGTTACAGCCAACGCATTTCTCTACCATATGGTTCGAAATATCGCCGGCACCCTGATCGAGGTCGGGGTGGGCAAGCGGCCGACAGACTGGGTGGCCGACGTGCTGGCGCATCGCCGGCGGGCAGTGGCGGGCGTCACTGCGACGCCGGACGGTCTTTATTTCGTCGGTGTGGATTACCCGGATTTTCCGGACCTGCCGACCTTTGAACAACGCGCATTTCCGCGCGGGTGGAATCTGAGTTGATGAGCACGCCGACGAGAGTCAAGTTCTGCGGGATCACGCGCGTCGAGGATGCCGTGCAGGCCGCTTCGCTGGGCGTCGATGCGATCGGCCTGGTGTTCGTGCCCGGTTCGCCGCGCTCGCTGGATACCACCGCCGCCGCCGAGATCTGCCGCGCACTGCCGCCGCTGGTCGGTACCGTGGGCCTGTTCATGGACGCGCCCGGGGAATTCGTTCATTCCGTGCTCGCCGAGGTGCCGCTGAACTGGCTGCAGTTTCACGGTTCCGAAACGCCCGAATACTGTCGATCGTTCGGTCGGCCCTGGATCAAGGCCTTGCCAATGGCTTCACCGGGCGACGTGCAGTATCATGTCTGGTCCGACGCGCCGGCCCTGTTGCTGGATGCGCATGCCGCCGGCGGCATGGGCGGGTCGGGTGAAACCTTCGACTGGGAAAACGCCGTATTGCCGGCCAATTCCTGGATTCTTGCCGGCGGCCTGAAGCCGCACAACATAAGCCGTGCGCTGGACCTCCTTGCGCCTTCGGCGGTCGACGTTTCATCCGGCATCGAAAGCGCGCCGGGAATCAAGGATGCTGCGTTGATGCGGCGATTCATGGAGAATATTCACGATGGTTGAAGTGGTCGAAAAGGCAACCGCGGCGTCTGCCGACCCGCGCCAGGCGCTTCCGGACGCGAGCGGTCATTTCGGCCGGTTCGGTGGACGGTTCGTTTCCGAAACGCTGATGGCGGCGCTGGAGGAACTCGAGCAAGCCTGGCTGAAGTACCGCGACGATGCCGAGTTTCAGGCCGAACTCGACAGCGATCTCGCGCACTTCGTTGGTCGCCCCTCGCCGCTGTATCTGGCCGAAAGGCTGACAGCGCACGCCGGGGGCGCGCGCATCGTGTTCAAGCGCGAAGACCTCAATCACACCGGCGCGCACAAGATCAACAACACCGTCGGCCAGGCGCTGCTGGCCCGCGCCATGGGCAAGCAGCGCGTGATCGCCGAGACCGGCGCCGGTCAGCACGGCGTGGCGTCGGCCACGGTGGCCGCCCGACTGGGCATGAAGTGCGTGGTCTACATGGGCGCCGACGACATCAAGCGCCAGGCCATCAACGTGTTCCGGATGAAGCTGCTGGGCGCCGAGGTGGTGAGCGTCGATTCCGGCTCGCGCACGCTCAAGGATGCGCTCAACGAGGCCATGCGCGACTGGGTGACGAATGTAGACGATACCTTCTACATTCTCGGGACCGTGGCCGGCCCGCATCCATATCCGGCGCTGGTGCGGGATTTCAACGCCGTCGTCGGCCGCGAAGCGCGGCAACAGTGCAGGGACGAATACGGCAAGCTGCCCGACGCGCTGGTGGCCTGCGTCGGCGGCGGATCCAACGCGATGGGCCTGTTCTATCCTTTCATAGATGACCACGAGGTTGCGATGTACGGCGTCGAGGCGGCCGGCCGCGGCCTTTCGGGGCTCGAGCATGCCGCCAGCCTGTGCGCCGGAAGAGTCGGCGTGCTGCATGGATCGCGCACCTACCTGCTCGATGACGATGCCGGGCAGATTCGGCATACCCATTCGGTGTCGGCCGGGCTGGACTATCCGGGCGTGGGTCCCGAGCACGCCTGGTTGAAGGACTCGCATCGGGCGCAATATGTCGGCGTGACCGATGACGAGGCGCTCGAAGCCTTCCACCTGTGCACCCGCAAGGAAGGCATCATGCCGGCGCTGGAGAGCGCCCATGCCGTGGCGTGGGCGATCAAGCAGGCCGCCGGCATGGACCGCGACCAGGTCGTGCTGGTCAACATGTCGGGGCGTGGCGACAAGGACATTCATACCGTGGCCGATCTCGAGGGGATCAGCATTTGACTCGTTTTTCCAACAGAATCGATCGGCGTTTCGCCGAGCTCGCCAGCCGGGGTCGAAAGGGCCTGATTCCGTACGTGACGGCCGGCCATCCGAGGCCGGAACTGACGGTCGGGATCATGCACGACCTGGTGGCCGGCGGCGCCGACCTGCTCGAGCTCGGGATTCCCTTCTCCGACGTCATGGCCGATGGTCCGGTGATCCAGCACGCCTGCGAAGCGGCGCTGGAGCAGGGCATGACGCTGGACAAGGTCTTCGCCCAGGTCGACGAGTTCCGGCGGCGCGACGCCGACACCCCGGTCATCCTGATGGGGTACATGAACCCGGTCGAACGGCGCGGCCTGGAGACGTTTGCCGAGCAGGCCGCCGAGGCCGGCGTGGACGGATTGCTGATCGTCGACTGTCCGGCCGACGAGGCGGCCGACACCACGCGCGTGTTCGATGGTCGTGAACTTCATCAGATCTTCCTGGTGGCACCGACCACCACACAGGCGCGCATCGAGCGCATGGCGCCGCTGGCCGGTGGATTCATCTACTACGTCTCGCTCAAGGGCGTGACCGGCTCGGCCGCGCTCAACGCCGATGAGCTTGCGCCTGCCGTCGATTCGATTCGCGCGCGTTCCGATCTTCCGGTCGCGGTCGGCTTCGGGATTTCGACCCCCGACCAGGCCCGGGCCGTAGGCGCTGTGGCCGACGCTGTGGTCATCGGCTCGGCGCTGGTGCGCAAGCTCGACGGTGCGGAGAGCCGCGAGGCTGCCGGTGAAATCATCGCCGACTACATCGGCAGCATCCGCGCCGCGCTTGATCGTATCGACGAGTCCGCCCCGGTCGAGGCGCGGGCATGAGCTGGTTCCAGAAACTGATGCCGTCGCGCATCCGGACCGAGGGCGGAAAGACGCGCAAGGTGCCCGACGGCCTTTGGACCAAGTGCAAGCAGTGCGAGGCGGTGCTGTACCGGCCGGAGCTCGAGCGCTCTGTCATGGTCTGCCCCAAGTGCGATCATCACATGACGTTGTCCGGCCGCGCCCGGCTGAACGCCTTTCTCGACCAGGATGGGCGCGAAGAGTTGGCGGTGGGCCTCAAGCCTTCCGATCCGCTGAAATTTCGCGACAGCAAGCGCTATCGCGATCGGCTGGCGGCGGCCCACAAGGCCACCGGCGAAAACGACGCAATGGTGACCATGCGCGGACGCGTGCTGGGGCTGCCACTGGTCGCCAGCGCCTTCGATTTCAAGTTCATGGGTGGATCCATGGGCTCGGTGGTCGGCGAAAAGTTCATGGCCGGGGTCGACGCCGCGCTGGAAGACCGGCTGCCACTGGTGTGCTTTTCCGCCTCCGGCGGCGCCCGGATGCAGGAAGGCCTGTTCTCGCTGATGCAGATGGCCAAGACATCGGCCGGCCTGGCCCGGCTTGCCGAGGCCGGTCTGCCGTACATCTCCGTGCTGACCCATCCCACCACCGGTGGCGTGTCGGCGAGCCTGGGCATGCTGGGCGACATCAACATTGCCGAGCCGAACGCGCTGATCGGTTTCGCCGGTCCCCGGGTCATCGAGCAGACCGTGCGCGAGCAGCTGCCGGAGGGCTTCCAGCGCGCCGAGTTTCTGCTTGACAAGGGCGCGATCGACCAGATCGTCGATCGCCGCGAGATGCGCCAGAAAATACATCAACTGCTCTCGCTGCTGCTTGGCGGGCACGGTTACGGTCGTCCGCGCGAGGGCAGCCTGGAACCGGCCAATACGGCGCCCGGCCGGACGAGCGACGACCCGGCCGAAGACCGCAGCGACGAAGATTGATCCGGAGCGACCGACGGCCCGGAGCATCGACGCTCTTCCCGGGCCGCGCCTACGCAAGCCATGACTGAATTCCCCGCATCGCTGGAAGGCATGCTCCGGCGGCTCGAGCAGCGCGCGCCGCAGACCCGGATCGAACTCGGGCTGGACCGGGTCCGAAAGGTGCTGGCGCGGCAGCGCCTCGATTTCGGCGACACCCGAATCGTCAGTGTCGCCGGAACCAATGGCAAGGGCTCCACGGTCGCATTTCTCGAAGCGATTGCCGCGCGCGCGGGCCTGAAAGCGCTGGCGTTCACGTCGCCCCACCTGGTCAGCTTCGGCGAACGCTTCCGGTTGCGCGGACAGCCGCTGCCCGATGACGAAATCGCCGCTGCCCTGGGCGCCGTGGAACGCGCTCGCGGCGACATCGCGCTGACCTGGTTCGAGCACGTGACGCTGGCCGGTTTCGAGCTGGCGGCCCGGCGCCGACCCGACTGGCTGATCGCCGAAGTCGGCATGGGCGGGCGGCTGGACGCGGTCAACGCGGTCGACGCCGACGTCGCCGTGATCACGTCCATCGGGCTGGATCACCAGCGCTTTCTCGGCCGGACGCGGGCCGCGATCGCGCGCGAGAAGTGCGGCATCGCGCGCCGCGGCAGGCCCGCGATCGTGGCCGAAAGGAAACTGCCCGACGGCATGCTGCAGACGCTGGAAGCCGCCGGGGCACGGGTCTGTCTTGCCGGGCGCGAGTTCGACTGGCGCTGGCGCTCGGAGAAGCTGGCCGTACGGCTGGGCAATCGCCGGATCGGCGGACTGTCGCCGGGTCTTGCCGGCCGTCACCAGGGCGGCAACGCGGCGGCGGCGGCAGCAGCGGCGCTGGCACTGGCGCCTTCGCTGCGCGATCGTGAAATTGCCGACGGCATTGCCGGCGCGCAACTGTCCGGGCGCTTTCAGTGCGTCGCCACTGCCCCCGATGTCATCGTGGACGTGGCGCACAATCCGGCCGCCGCGCGCGTTCTTGCCGCGCAGCTGCAACGCCTGCCGGGCGACAAGGTCGCAGTGTTCGCGGCACTCGAGGACAAGGACATCGCCGGTATCGTCCGTCCACTGGCCGGCGTCTTCAGCCGCTGGTTTGTTGCAACCCTCAATGTGCCCCGCGGCCTTCGGGCGGCCGGATTGATCGACCGGATGCGCGGCCTGCCTGTCGGCGGCCGCCCGGAAGCGTTAGAATCGGTCGCGGACGCGCTGGTCGCGGCGCGCGACTCATGCGAGGCGGATCGTGCTTCAAAATGCGCGCCGCGCCGTGCGCCGGCACATACAATCATCGTATTCGGTTCCTTCTACACCGTGGCGGCAGCGCTGCAGGCACTGAAACAGAGCAATTCGGACTGACATTCGGGGTTTTCGGTTTATTCCATGGACAAGGTCTTGAAGCGGCGCCTCATCGGCGCATCCATTCTCATCGCGCTCGCGGTGATT
>Ga0102937_1001604_pt1 | contig 10279 bp, 17 predicted proteins | sample SalPonR2_B_D1_MG_FD_78213 | JGI IMG/M metagenome (GOLD analysis project Ga0102937, IMG submission 78213) | Salt pond soil microbial communities from South San Francisco under conditions of wetland restoration - Salt Pond MetaG R2_B_D1_MG | ecosystem: Environmental > Aquatic > Marine > Intertidal... | reverse complement strand
CTTGCTGTCCAGGCTTTGGATAAAGTACTGGCGACTAAGGGATTAACCTACGACAGTGTGAAGTTTGTTGGTAGGACTAAATCGAATCCTCTAAAGTTTGGATCTAACTATACTTATGAGTATAAGATTTACGGTCTACGCAGCAGGACTAAAAACTATGAGGGTAGTACCTATATACTATACTCATCAGAGCCAGACTTGGGTAGTCCTTATCTAGTATACAGTATCGAAGAACGACAAGTAATTTAAAAGGAGAAGAAATGAAAACTGTTAAGGTGTCTGAATCAGAACCAGTTACTCTTACCTCAGAAGACAGTAAGAGTAACTTCGTTGTTTTTCAGAACAACGAAGGAAAGCTAGTAATCGAGAGGCCGAAGAACCTAGGACGAAGGAAGTCTCTTACAACCTTAGAGTATCTTGAGTCTATGGATGGAGAGAATCCTTGCAAGCTTCCTCTTCTTCAACTATACTGGCAGTGGAAGAGACGCTTTGAGGAAATGCCTGCCGGAGCAAAGAACCACCACTCGCAGGTAGGTGGTCTCAACATACATACTGCTCAGGTCATTGAGATAGCTTTGGATATGGCAGAGATTAAAAAGTCTCATATAGCATCAGAGGTAACTCGTGATGATATTATTATTGCCGCCTTCCTTCACGACTTTTCAAAGGTCGTGATGTATCGGAGACTTCCTCCTGATGAAGTGGAGAAGAATAATGGCAGGGAGTTTAAATTTGATAGTAACTTGGGTATCCTGGACGCTGAGACATGGACACTTCAGAAGTGTCTTGAGTATCAGATACCGCTGACGGCTGAGCATGTAAACGCTCTACACTATGCAGAGGGGGGATTTGCTACTTGGGTGAACCAAAGAAATCAACCTAAGTGGAGTAAGCTTGGCGTGCTTATTTCTTGTGCCGATGTTTACTCGGCAATGATCCTGGGGAAGTAATTACTTCCCCTTCAAAACCTTCTGAACCTTCCGATAGACATTCTCAAGTCTATCTATATGCTTCAGCAGTTTATCCGTATCAGACTTTGAAAGAGTAACTTCTTGAGCTTTTCTAGGAAGGATATCTCTTATAACTTTAAAGTTCGGGTCGAGATAGGAACTATGCTCTGAAGCATTCTTCACTCTAAATTCACCAGATGCCGTCTTACTGAAAGCAGCTAAAGATACTTGGCTTGCACACTTAGGGCAAGTGATTAGGTCTTCTGCTGCTACCTCTTCATCAGGCATGTATGTCCCTGCTTCTTCACAGGCAGGGCATATAAGTCTGAAACCTTTAGGGGTAGCAGGTACCACAGGGGCAACCTCTTCTTCTACCAATTCCTCTGGAGTGTACTGTGTAGGGACGACAGGCTTAAACATAGCAGCTTCAGGACTATCGTAGTCTCTACGCACCATTAAAGGTTGGTTTGCTTTTTTATCAGGCATCTTTATTCCTTTAATTTTCTCAAATAGTTAAAAATATTTGCATAGATCGTTATAAAATAGTATATTATTCTTTAGTGTCTCAGTAGTGATGAAAATATTAATAGATAATGGAGGTAGTAATGAACTTCACAAAGGCACGTATGCGACTCAAGGCACTTATGGGTAAAGACTTTGACAGTGCTATCCAGGGTTGGTTACTTCCTAGCGTAGAGAATCTCTCTGAGCCCTCTAATGAAGATGATAAAAATTATCAGATGCCTGTTGAGCCTTCTTTGGTTGAGAAGGTATTTCGTACCTATGGTATCGACGCTACATTCGAGGATAGCTTTATCGGTTCTTCAGTAACTACGTTTATCTTTAATCTTCCTATCGGTACTCGTACTTCTCGAATCACTCGTTATCGTGACGATATAGCTCGTGACCTTGGTGCTCCGACTCTTCGTATCCTTCCCTCTGTGGGTGCTTCTCAGATAGGTCTTGAGATTGAACACGGAGTAAGATACACCGTTAATTATAAAGAGATGCTGAAGAGCGTACCGGAAAAGTTTGACCTTCCTGTAATCCTCGGTGAGAACACTTACGGTCAGCCTATGTATGCTGACCTTGCAAAGATGCCTCACCTTCTTATAGCTGGTCAAACAGGTTCTGGTAAATCGGTATTTATTAACTCAACCATAGCTACGTTACTCGCTAAGAAGATGCCCTCTGAGGTTAAGCTTCTTATGATTGACCCGAAGCAAGTTGAGTTTGTAGCTTATAGCGATATCCCTCATCTGATGGAACCTATCGCCAATAATACTGAAGAAGCGCGAGACCTTCTCAACATAGCTGTCGAGGAAATGGAAGAGCGCTTCACTCTCTTTAAGAAGAAGAAAGTTAAAAAGCTTTCTGAGTATAATGAAAAGACAGGTGAGCGTTTGCCTCATATTGTTTTTATTGTTGATGAGTTCTCTGACCTTATGATGATGGGGGACAACAAAACAAAGAAAGACGTAGAGAGTAAAATCGTGCGTATAGCTCAGAAGGCTCGGGCAGTAGGTATCCACATGATACTTGCTACACAAAAGCCTTTGGCTACTATTGTCACTTCTTTGATTAAGGCTAACATGCCTGCAAGGATTGCTTTCTGTGTCGCTACTGGAGTAGACTCAAGAGTTATTCTAGATGAGAATGGAGCGGAGAACTTAACCGGGAATGGGGATATGCTTATCAGTGCTCCTTCATTTGACAACAACGTTATTCGTATCCAGGCTCCTTGGATACCTGATGAGGATATCGATTATATCGTAAACCGATGAATGAGTATAGGAGGATTACTGGGCGGCCTTGTTGTGAATATAACCCTGAATCTTCGTAATCAGCACGGTAATTTTTTACGCTAAGGAGAACACTATGCTTAATCTTAATGAACGTACACGGCTTATGAATAGGGCTATTAAAAGAAGTAAAGACTCACTTCTTGAAGAAGGTTCTATATACCCTATACTTATCCTTTACAAAAAAGGCGAGGCTATGGAGGTTAATGAGGAAGAGGATAAACATAAAGGTATTATCTTTATGAAAAACTCTAACTCTTTAGAAGTTATCTCCGACGCATTTATTGCGGATGACGGAGAAACTATACATACTTCACACATAGTATTTAGCTATGGTGATGGTGTAAGTGAAAGAGAAATCAATCGAGCAACTAAGCTTTTGACTAAAAAATATAAACCTGACATGGTAGGATTTGTTATGTCCTGTTTATACTCTAACGACGTTAACGAAGAAGGAGAGGCTGTACCTGAAAATCCTAATGTCGCTCATCTGATTCATTCCGTCTTCTACATCCCAGAAGTAAAAGACGGATTCGTATTATTTTCTCCTTACGTCAACAGAGGAGAGTTGGCACACCACAAAAAGAAGCCATCCGATGGTTTGAGCGACGCGATTAATTATGATATTTCCATCTTTGATAGTGGCTGGTCGTCTTCAGAGGGTAAAAAAGTTAGACCCTCTATCAGTAATCCTTATCCTCGGAGGTAGTAATGTCTTTCCAAAATATCTTTACCGACGGTGTTCTTGTTGACCTTGATATTCGTAAGTGGACCGGCGAGCGTTCTCTTCAACCAGAAGACTTAGGTTTGAAAAAGGAACAGTTGCCTAAAACCTTTCGGCTGGGTCAGAAGAGTTTGATCCCTAAAGAAGTTATTCATAACTTCACCCACATAGATTACCTAGCACGTAAACTACTAACAGATATGAGTTTTCCTTTTGCTTTTGGTAATGCTCGATTCGTACCCAAGAAAATATTTAAGGAGTTTGTTGATGAGCTTAATAAACTAAGTGTGCGTTTCCAAGCTCAGGTTACAGACCTCTGTGATAACTATGAGAAGTATAAACTTGAAGTTCGTCCTGATTATGTTAAAGCTGCCCACTCAGCTTTCGCTCGGTTCTCTAAGTTCGACGAAGACTTTGAGAGTGATAAGGATGAGTTTATCAACGCCTTCCTAGACAGGGTTGATAACTTTTATCCTCCGGTTGAGACTCTTAGCAGACGCTTCTCTTTGAACTATGTAGTTTTTCAAATGGCTATGCCAGATCTTTCTCAGGCAGGTATCGAAGACGTGGTTTCGGATGCCGCTAAGGCTGACCTCATAAAGACTACGTATCAGAGTGCTCTGTATGATAAGGTCCAGGATTACGTGGGCACTATGGTTCAGGAATTACGTGATAAGGCTTCTGCAGTACTGACCCTTGTCCACAATAACATCCGTGACGGTAAGAGGATTAGTAAGGCCACTCTTAATATGATTAAGAATATGGTCGCTGACTATGAGAAGATGAATGTGGTAGGCGACTCTAACTTCTATAAGAAACTTGAAGATTTTCGTAAGAAGTTTGTCGACCCTTACGATGCTAAGCATCTTCGAGAAAATAATAGCATTCAGAAAGATATGCTGGTTGGGCTGAAGGACCTGGTGGCTCTTGCCACAGACAAAGCTGCTATTTCAGCCGTGGCTGAAGCATACAAGAATAAGATTCAACTCTAAGGAGGTTATAATGATAGGCTTAGGTTCTATTCTCTTCTACGTTCTTATTGTCGGCATCCTTTATGTGATGTTCATAGGAATAAGAACTGCTTTAGATTATGCTCATCGGCCTAAGCCTGTTACCCTTACAACCGGCTTGGCGGATTTTAAAGAATCTCATACTATTGATAATAAGTTCGAGCGAGAGGGTTCTGCCCTCTCACAGAACACTACCCTTATATATGAAAGGGATTGTGTAGCCGAGCCTAAAGACTCTATAGACCTTGAAGATATCGCCAAAGAGTACGGTAGATATCTTAGAGGGGAGCTGCTTGACCCGGAAGGTAAACACGCTCCTTCAGAGTTTATCGAGGACGAACGTAACCCTGATTATCGGATTTATCTGGATAATCAAATGCGGGCTCTCGCCAAGAAGGGGGATGAGAGGTGTCATTGGTTCAAGAGTGAGCTTGAGCGCGTAGGCGAAGAGAATGAGTACCTAGATATTAAGGAACAGTTTAAGGAGACTCTAATAAAGCAGTATCGTTTTCCAGAGGACCTTGTGCCTCTAGCTCTTAATGATACTCGTATGGAAGAGTTTACTCAACACCAATGGAAGAACCTGTCTAGTAGTGTACGAAATTACCTAGGTGAGTGTGACGCCTACACCGTTGGTATGTATCTTATTCTGATGGATGACTACGAGCATCTAGTGAGTATAGAGTCCTTTGAGAAATTCCAGGCTCTACAGAATAGCGGCGTACCTTTCGCAATAGCCAAGGAGAATATCCTTGGCTCTATAACTGATGAACAGATGCTTGAGGTTATTACGCTAGTAGATAGCGAGTATCTGGAATGGAAAGAGGCTCTGTTTAACACTCTAAAAAGAGAAGTGAAAGTTCTTAAAGACAATGAACTAAAACGCAAATACCGTAGCTTGGTAGAGGGGAGGTAGCATGGGATTTATAGTGCTTATATTTTTGTGTTACCTTCTCTACCGTTTCGGTAAGTGGCTAACTAAATTTTCTAAGAGTCTTGAGAAATATTCACAAACGAATGATGATTACCACGAACAACTTCTAAATGAAGTAATATCAGAAAATGAGAATGGGACTAATTTGAGTAGAGTAGAGGAGCTAAAAAAGACTCAGAAAGAGTTGAGACAAAGGCAACAGATTAGGCGTATGATAGAGAGAGACCTAGATATAAAAATGTAGATTTCTCTTAATGTTTTTTAATTCCGTATATTATATTTATGTAGTATGTAGTTACGTAAAAGATTCTAGGAGGTAGGGCATGGCCGTTCGTATCATTAAAGACGATTTCTGGGCAACTGTAGAACTCAATAAGACTTTTATTCGAAGAAGCTTCATTCACATCTTTAATCGTTTTCCTGACCCTGAGGGACAAGAGTCTGTCTACGCAGAGCTTCTCGCATGGCTGTGTGAGAAAGATGTATTAAGCCAATTTGATCACTCCAGAACTCGTAAAGGAAAGAGTGAGGAGGCTGCATGGAGGCACTTTATATTCTGCCGGGTGCAGAAGTTTCTGGAGAGTAACTACTACAATAACGCTAAATATATTTACCGTTACTCCTCGGATGGTAATATCGATAGTTACCATCGTAAAAGCTACTCGACTCTGCGTAAACCTAAAGTAGAACTCTTTAACGAAGAAACTGCTCAGCACCACCGGGACGAGAGTGGGTGTAAGAAGCGTATGTCTCGCACTACTCGTATCAATAAGGCTTCAAAGTATCCTACTATCGACGACATCGGAGCCTTTCATTCTTCAAGCCCCTATAGCTTCGACGAGGAGATAGAGGCTAATCAACTTTCAACCCAAATCCACAAGCAGCTCAAAAGTGATATTGAGCGTGAGATTGTTAAGGGTTGTTGTAAAGGCCTGTCACAAAAAGAAATCGCCGTTAAGTTAAATCGTACTCCTGCTGCTGTGTCGGCTACTCTGAAGCGGATTAGACAGCGCTGTGTCAATAACAAAGTACTTGCGTAGACTACTAATAATAGTTGCCCTTCTTAGGGCAACTAGTTAATAATCCTAAAGAAGGGAAACTACTATGAAAAATGTTATCAATCTTACTCTTATCGTACTCCTTTGTGTGTCTTCTCTCTTTGCTCTATCCTCAGAAAAGAGGAACTTCCTGGAGAGTATAGGTCTTATGAATCCTCATAGTATGTACACTGTTCCTGACGGCCTTCAGGGGACAGTTATTGCTGTCGCTGTGTATGACCAAAAAGAAGGAGGTGACGTAGAGATGCTCGGTAGGGGAGGCACGATCTTAGGTAAAATGGGAAGCGATTACTTGAAGCTTGAGCTAGGTGCCAACCAATCTTTCTATAAATTCAGCACAATGTTCATAGGAAAAATGGAAGGCAATGCAACCATCTTAGCCCTTAGCGGTGACTGGATATTTATTTTCCAGGATACTCCTGCCGAAGCCAGCGCTCTTGCCAGCACTATGATGCAGATGATTAATATCTCTACTGATGTTGATGTGAAATTCTTCATAAAGTAATTTCTAAGGGTAGGGGGCTTTAGCGCCTCCTACCCCCCCATTCTTAGAACGCTCTCAGATAAAGGAGGATACCTATGGTTGTAACTATCGGTCTCTTAAGGAACATAGGAAGCCTGCTAGAAGATCATAGGATACCCTATGATTTAACGGCACACATAGTAACAGTTATTCCCGAATTTAACACTCTTATAAATACAGCCTCTCCTTTAGATCATTACCCTAAAATTTTTAATGAGACTGTAGTTAAACTTTGCGGGTGTTATCCTAAGATCGCCCTGGATAAGGTGTTCAAAAATTTAATGATGGTATACAACGATGCTCAGAACGTATCTAATTTTGCCGTAAAGATTATTAAGACCGACTATAAAGATCTGCCTTTACTTATTAATGAAGCAGAACAATTAGACCAATACGCAAGGGCATCAAAAGCCTTTAGCGTACTGAGCCTAAGTAAACTTTTAAACTTGAGGCTGTCAAAGACTGCTACGAAAAGATAAGCGATATGAATAATATAACCAATATAACTGAGAAGCAATCTAAGGAACTCTTAAAATACATCAAAAATAAAAAAGAAGTCTTGAAAAAAGACTTGGAAACCGGTCGTGTAAGCTATGAGGCAATGAAAATAAGAAGCAACAAACCTGTTGATATAGTAGCTAATATAATTCGAAGTTCCTATAAGGAAAAAGAACAATGGTGGCAAGCTCACTACCTTCTTTATGTAGTGCCTAAAAAGAATCTCCCTCTATATGTTAATACGGAGTGGAGTTGTATAGCACAATGGAGGCTAAAAAATGGAATATAAACTATTGCCTAAAGTAGACCCTAGCTATTATAAATACATATTAGCTATTACCCTTTTTAGCTATTTCATCGGAATAGTGTTTATGGGCTCAGAGCAGGGACTATACTCCTTTGTAGGCACTATCCTCTTTATAATAGGGGGATTAGGTTCAAGTATATTTGCCTTCTATTGTAATCTCCGTCCTTTTTTAAATAGCTACATAATATTGCTAGCGATAAAAAATAAAGGTATTACTAAGGAGGATTTAGGACTTTTAAGAAATTCACTAAAAGTCCTAAATCAAGATATCTTATTTAGTAAGTATGTTGATATTAACTTTCTAAGTTGTAGTTATAAAGACTTACGCCGAACTATAGAGAAAATGTTAAACAATACTTTTTTTCCAAAAATGTTTTTTAGGCATGCCTTTCTTGCTGCATACAACGATGTACCTTTGTTCATCTCTCTAACCCCGGATGAAAAGAGCACGGTTGTACTAGATAGCTACTATAGATTAGTCCTTCCTATTATTGTAAAATGGAGGATGCAAATAAAAAAATAGTATGCAGTATATATTTCTATTTTATAAAAAAGTATATTATAGTAAAAAGGAGTAGAGATGAATATTGAAATTACTGTGCCGGATAATAAAAAAGGCGATTATAAAATAGAAACTTTTGAGGTGTCAGAGAGTGAAGCAAAGTTGTATAATATTCGAGCTTCTGTAAGAGGTGGCCGCTATATCTTACCCGGGGTATATAAAAGACTAATGCGCGGGGACACTGTGATGATGAGTAACACTCCTTCGGAAATACAGGATCATCTGCAATTTATCTCTAAGGCTCGCGGGAATGTCCTTATCAATGGCCTAGGGTTTGGTATGGCCCTTAAAGCCGTCTTGAACAAACCTGAAGTAACCTCTGTTACTATAGTAGAGGTCTCTCCAGATATAATAGATCTCGTAGGACCCTCCTATAACAAAGACCCTCGGGTACAAATTATCAATGCAGATTGTTTTGAATATAAGCCTCCACGTGGTAGCCGGTACCAGGCCGTGTGGCATGATATCTGGGACTATATCTGCGGAGACAACGTCGAAGAGATGGATAAGCTAATGCGTAAATATCGTTCCCGTACAGAGTGGCAAGGATGTTGGTGTAGAAAAGAGTGCCTAAGACAAAACAAAGGAGGTTTCTTAAATGAATAACGCAGAAAAGATTCTTATCGAGATTAATGATTGGTTGTCAGACCCAAGTTATCCGGATATAGATAGGGGCACAATTATGAGTAAATTAAGGGACAAAGTGCAAGCATATTGCAGGACTCTATGTGAGTGTGCCTATCATGACGGACTTGTTATTTCGGAGTGCCACTATTGTAAAGAGAAAAAAAATGGTAAGTAATATATGGAAGCCAGTGCTTGAGGCCTTAGTAGAGGGTAAAGCAAGAAGCATATACTATCTTGGGGCCACTCTATGTGTGGATATTAGCGAGACTTGTGGAGTCGCTATGAATATAGACGGGACTGGTTTTACCTACGGCAAAGAAAGGTGTACGTTTGAAAGAAAAAGCAGAAGAGTCTATCTGCCTGAGGAGATCCTTGAGTACGTAAGAATCTGTTATCTTGAGTATAAAACCAATTTAGAGTACTTTAATGAAAAAGTAAAGGAGTAAAGAATGATCCCTGTCTATAAAATCAAAGAAGAGGGAACTTATGTAGACCTCTCGCGTATAACCTCTATCTCATCTATCCACAATATAGATAAATCTAGTTATCACCCTACCATCGCTTTTACTATTACATATATACCTGACGGTATTCCATTCAAAAATGATAATATCAACCATTTAACTATCTTTAAGGAATTGCCTGTACCAGAACACATAAGGGTAAAATATAAGGATATAAAATATAAGGATATGTATTATACGTACTCTGACGAAGGAGTCGCTAAAATCGAAGAGTATCGAAAAGAAGAAACAGAAAAGTTTGAAAAAATACGCAAAGAATTGGCTCACAATTGGTCTTTATATAAACAAGTGGAGGGACGCTAAATGAGATTGAGAATGTTGATTCGAGATTCATGGGTCTCTTTTTTTAAAGCTTACAATAACGACTATTATGACGGTGATTGGTGCGGGCTAAAAGCAACTATCGTACATGTACTTTTAGCCCTAGGACTTATAAGCTTACTATTAGCAGCTATTGCAACCATGGACTCTCTCAACAGAGGCGTGTTCTTAAAAAAAGTGATTCCTTTGGTAGTTCTATATGGCTTAAGCTTGTTCTTTTTAACGCTGCCAGCATATGAGTACAGCAAAAAGATATACAGAAAAAATAAGCGTGCTTTTTTTATCTTCTGGCTGAAGTATTTTATGCCTACTAAAGAGATACCTCTCTATCTTAATCACCCTGATGAAGGGGTCAGAGATATTGTTAATACTCTATTAAAGAAAGAGGCCTGATATGTCCCAGTATAGACTTACCTTTAATGAAGAACAGGCACGGTTG
>Ga0102937_1001596_pt1 | contig 10308 bp, 14 predicted proteins | sample SalPonR2_B_D1_MG_FD_78213 | JGI IMG/M metagenome (GOLD analysis project Ga0102937, IMG submission 78213) | Salt pond soil microbial communities from South San Francisco under conditions of wetland restoration - Salt Pond MetaG R2_B_D1_MG | ecosystem: Environmental > Aquatic > Marine > Intertidal... | reverse complement strand
TACAGCTGCTAAAATAGCCCAGCCATAAGTCATTAAGAATTCCATAGCTGCCTGACCTTTTCTATTTTTAATCATTTTACCCCTTTTCATTCTATGCAATATATTTTTATATGTTTATAAATGTTTTTGTTATTTTATAGTATATAAAACAATTTTTTCGGTTAGGAGAAAAAATAAATTAAACTCTTCTTACAAAGATTTTTATATAATTATTATGTTTATATTAAACACTTTAGAGTTTTGTGGGTGTGCCGGGCCTCGCAAAAGGGTTTGTTCAACCTATTGCGTATTTATTTGGCTTGGTTAAAATAAATTCACAATAGAGTTTAAGTGGGTGTGCCGGAGCGGTCAAACGGGACAGACTCAAGATCTGTTGGCTTAGTGCCTACGGAGGTTCGAATCCTCTCACCCACATTGAGGTTTTTCTATTCAAAGGAAGATTTAGAGCAAAAAATAGAAAGAACAATACCTAAAATTTGCAATCAATTAGAAAAATTATTTTTTGAAAAGATGCCTCTCTTGGCCCGGTTTGGTTTTGTATGATGTCTATTTTGATTTTCTTCTCCCGCTTCTTAGAAAAGCGAAATAGCTAAAGACCATGTCTTTTGTTTTTTTGAAAAGATGCCTCTCTTGGCCCGGTTTGGTTTTGTATGCTATCTTTTTTGAAAAGATGCTATTTCAATGCCTTTGAAACTTCTTGTAAATCTTTTTTAAGTGTTTCAACTGATTGTTTAAAGATTTCTTCAGGAGAAAGCTGCCCAAAAGTTTCTACAGTTAATATTAAATTATCTTTGTCAATAACTTCTGCTTTTTGATTATTTTTTTCTGCAAGACCTTCACAAACATCAGCGACTTCTCTTTCTTTGTTGTCTTTAATTATTATGTTTTCTCCCTTTTCTTGTATTTCTGAATTAGGACAAATTCTTTTAACTTCTTCTAAAAAGTCTTTACTCATTTTTATTTCCGCTTCTTTTCTGTAAAAAATAATTCCAGGAGAGAATTTAGCATGGTCTTTTCCTCTTCCAGATCTAACAGTTCCCTTTAATTCTATTTGTTTTCCTTCTTCTAATATGTCTAAAGGAATTTTATCATGAACTAACTCTACATCTCCTTTTATATCTCCTGAATAAACAGTTCCTTTTCCTTTAGCATTAAGTGTAATTTCATATTCTTTTTTTGTGCTTTTATTTGTTTTAATAGGAACTAATCCAATTCTGTGTGCAAGGGTTTCATCATAAAGAGCAGATTCATTTTTTGAAATTTCTACCTCATCTATAGCGAATATTGGTATATGGTGAGAATATCTTCTAATGGCATTAGCTAAATTTTCATTTGTTTCTTCTTTGAATACAATTTTATTGTCTTTTTTGTTTATTATTTCCATTTTATGTTTTTATTAAGTGTTTTATAGGTTATTTAAATTTACTCCTTATGGCCTTCTTCCCCTTCTACCTCCTTTTGCTTTTGGCCCTCCCCTTGGAACTCTTGTTATGTCTAGTATATTTATTATCTTAAATCCTTCTCTTGAAAGACTTTTTATTATTGCATTTGCACCAGGTCCTGGAGCAGAATTTCCTGTTTTTGCCCTTATTCTCACATAAACAGAATTTATTTTTAATTCTTTTAGTTTTTCTGAAATTCTTTTTGTAATATACATTGCTATTGTGGGATTAGCCTTAAGTCTATTATGTTTTGTAACCATCCCCCCATTTACTTTGATAAGAGTTTTTCCAGACATGTCTGTAACATGAACAATTGTGTTATTAAATGAAGTATAAATATTAATTAATGCTTCTATGTTTTTTTCTTTTTTTTCTTTTTTTATTTCTGTTTTTGTTTGTTTTTCTTCTGCCATTTTTATTCCTTGTCTTTCTGCTCTTCACCAGCAGCTTTTGATTTATTTTCTTCAGTATTTTCTTGAGTTTCTTCTTGTTGAGTTTCTTTTTTAGCTTTTTTGGGTTTTAATACTTCAATTTTTTCTTCAATTTCAGTTGGAACAATGTATGAAGGTCTATTTATTTTTCTTCCATTTACAATAACTTTTTTATGCGTTATTAACTGTCTTGCATGCCTTGGGCTGTTTGCAAGACTTTTTTTGACAACAACTGTTTGCAACCTTCTATTAAGATAATCTTTTTTATCCAATGAAAGAGCATCATGGATCGATTCTACATTTAATCCTATTTTTTTAAGTCTTTCAAAGAATTCTTGTTGTTCCTCTTCTGAAGCAGGGATTAATCTCTTAGCTTTTTCTCTTATTGAATTAATTTCAGATTCTGCCTTCCATATTTCTTTTTTGTTTTTTAAACCAAATTCTTTTTTTATTTGTGCTTCTTCATCTATTCTTGTTTTATCAAAAGGTCTTCTTGGTTTATCATATGTTTTATGTTTTCTTTTCATTTTCTATTTTTTCTTCTTAATTCCAGTTCCTTTTCTTCTGTTTCTCCTGAAATTAGATTTAGTTCTTTGACCATTTACAGGTAATCCAGAGGCATGTCTTACACCCTTATAACTTTTCATTTTCTTTAACCTTTTTATATCAAACTCTTTTCTTAAATCCAAATCACTTCCTTGCAAGTGTTTGTTTTCTCCTGTTTCTAAATCATTTCTTCTATTCATAAGATAAACAGGAACATCTGGTTTTTTAACAAACTCGGTTATTTTACTTATTTCATCCTGAGTAAGCTCTCCTATTTTTTTTCTTTTATCAATATTCAATTTTGTACAAATAGCATTAGAAAAATTCCAGGATATACCCTTTACTCTTGTTAACCCCGAATAAACAGACATACCTCCAGGTACATCTTTTGACATTATTCTTATAATACTTGCATATTCTTGTTTTTTCTCTTCTGCCATTTTATTGGTTTGCTCTAAATCTTTTTGAAAGATTTATTCTTCTGCCATTTTTTGGTTTTGTACGCTATCTTTTTTGAAAAGATGCTTCTTCTGCCATTTTATTGGATAAATAAATTATATCTCTCCATTTCTGTTAATTCTTTAAATATTCTTTTTTCAACAGCTTTCTGTGGGTCAGGAATATTCTGAATCCTCTCATTCATTTCTTCAAAGGTTTCAAATTCCTTTTCCTTTCTCTGTTTTATTATCTCTTGCATGTGTTTTTTTCCTAATCCAGGCAAGAGCTCTATCTGATGAACTCTCTTGTTTATTGCATCAGCATTGTTATAAAAGTCAACATAATGTTTTTCATTTTCTTTAACTGCTTTATGTATGACTTCTTGTAATTGTTCTTTTGCAGTTTCTGTTAATTTTTCTCTCTTTAGTCTACCTTGGATATAATAAATTTTTTCTCTTTTACCATTTCCAATGTAAACTTTTTCTCCTATTTCTAAAGAAACTCCTCTTCTAGGTATTACTTCTAAAAGAGTTAAATGTTTTTCTCCAACAGCTTGAGCTAAAGGCATGTTCTTTCCTTCCAAAGGGTATCCGTTTGGCAAATAATCTAGTATTATTGCATAATCTTCTTTCATTTTTACTACCTATATGGTTTAATTGTTTCAAGTATCTTATTTGCTTCATCTTCACTTAAACTAATATCAACAAAAACTTTATTTAATTCTTCTTTATCTCTTGGTAGAATATCTATTAACTTTGAAATATGCTTTTCATTAATTTTAAGCATTTCTAATTCTTCTATCTTTTGCCTTAGTTCTTTGGCTTTATCATAGCCAAGGCTAGTGAATTTTTTTACAAATCCTGCTAAGGGATCTTCTTTTTCAATATATTCAGTTGATTCACTCATACTTAGGGCTTTACTTTGTTTTATCATTTTAACATTGCATTAATTTATTTTTTTTAAATGTATTGGATTTATTAAATATTTCTTTTCTTTGTTTTGATCTTTTATTAGCACCTCATAAGCTCTTCCTCTTTTTGCATATACCTTTCCTGTTCTTCCTTGCAATCTTTCAGGGAATGACGAACTAATAGCCTTTTCTCTAACTACAGCTACATGGTCTCCTTTTTCAAATTTTTTAAAGAACCTACTAAATTGGATTTTGCCTCTATATCTAATATTTTTCTTTCCCATAATATTTTCAGAATTATGGCCTTTAAAAAACTATCTCTTGTTACAAAAATAAAGCCCTAAATGTATTTTATTGGTTTTTTTCTATATCACTCTTTATCCGCTTGTTGATGAGTTAAATCTCCTCTATCCCTGGCATCTTCCATGTTTTTTAGTATGGTCTTAAACATTTTTTCCCCCCATACTCCAACCCCACATGTTTGACAAAAATCTATAACACTTTCATCAGGAATTTCTCTTCCACAATAAATACATTTTTTCATTTTTTCCTCTTTTTTTGCCTTAATTCTGAATTAAGTTTTGAGTTTTTTTTAAATATTTGTATGTTTTAAGCCTGATTTTTTGCTGTTTTTAGAATTAATCGGACTGTGTTTTAGCAATCGCAAGTTTTAAAAATACTCTAATTGATAAATAAATATGATTATACCGATTCGTTGTTTCAGCTGTGGAAAGCCAATAGGTCACCTTTGGGAGGAATTCAAAAAAAGAACTGAACAAGGTGAAAGCAAACAAAAAGTTTTAGATGAACTAGGGCTTGAAAGATTTTGTTGCAGAAGTGTTTTCTTAGGACAGTCAGATGAAATAGAATTAGTTTCTAAGTTTAAAACTTCTTAATTTTATGAAAATTTAAAAAGAATAGATTCTTATTTTCAATATGAAAAAAAGGAATTCAAAAACAATTCATCTTTCTGATTTAAGTTTAAGGGAAAAAATAGGTCAACTGATTTTTATAAAACCTAAAGGAAAAAATGAAGATTATATAGATGATCTTAAAATAGGAGGGATATTTCTTAATAAAGGAACAGGAAATAAAAAATCTGATTTCAAAAAAATTATTGATTATTATCAAAATAATTCTAAAATTAAACTTTTTATTGCAGCTGACATGGAAGGATATATAAATCCGTTTAAAGGATTTTATAATTCTAAGTCTTTTAACCAAATAAAAACAAAAAAAGAAGCACATGAATTAGGTAAAGAACATGGAGAAATTATGAAACAAATAGGATTTAATGTTAATTTTTCTCCTGTTACAGAAATGAGAAATAATGTTTGGCCTGGAAGAACTTTTTTAGGTACTTTTGAAGATGTTAGGGAAAAGATTTCAGGATATATTAAAGGGTTAAAAGAAAAAAACATAAAACCAACAGCCAAACATTTTCCAGGAGGAAATTTAGTAAAAAACCCTCATCTTGTTAGATATGCAACTAAAATTTATCCAGAAGATATAGAACTGTTTAAACAAGCAATTAAACAAGAGGTGGATTTTGTCATGACAGGGCATGCAAAGGTTTATGGGGCTATTAATTCTAATAGAAAACAGGTGACAATTTCTAAAGAAGCAATATCTAAACTTAGAAAGGATTTGAATTTTAAAGGAATCATAATAACAGATGCAGTAACAATGTTGGGATTAAGATTTTCGTATTTGTTTAATTTTAAAAAAGCATACCCTGATCTAATTAAAGCAGGAAATGATATGATTTTAGATACACATATACATTCTGGTTTTAGAAGATTGAAAAAAAGAATAGAATATCTTGAAAAGTCAGTAAAAAAGGGAAAGATTTCTGAAGAAAGAATTAATGAAAGTGTAAAAAGAATTTTAGAGATAAAAGGGTATAAAGTTAAAAATTAATTTCCTTCTTTTAGTTTCCACTTATTTAAATGACCACAATGAGAACATTCAATGATTTTTTTATTATTCTTAATTCTCACTTTTTTTGGCTCTTTATTTTCAAAAGGCATTAAACATTTTTTACAGAATAATTTCCTTTTTTCTTTCAAGGGCATTTTTTTATGTGCAGCTAATCTTTTTATTTTTTTGACTTCCCTGGGAGAGGCTTTTTTTAAGTTTTCTTTTTTAAAAAATTCTTTAATTTTTTCTTTTGCTTCAGATTTAGATAATTTTTTATTGTTTATCCTCATTTTTTTCTGTTTTACCCATTCCTTCAACAATAAAATGAGCATATTTTTCAGCCCAATTCTCTTGTTTTGATTTTTTTGATGCTTCTTCAAGAAGATTAGCAAGTTTAGAAACACTAAAGATTTTTTGTAATTTTCTTATTCTTCCTAAAATATATCCAGCATACCAACCAGACCATTTTTTATCTCTTTTTCCCTTTAATTTTTCTTTTTCATAATTATGATGGTGATGAGAAGCATTTTTTAGAGCTTTTTTTATTCTGCTTTTGAGGAAAAAATTAAATTTCATATTATACACAAAACAATTTGTTTTATTAAATTTACTAAAAAATAAAAAAAAGACAGCTTGAAGGCTTTATGTCTTGCGACACTAACACCAACAACATAGGAAGCTTAACTTCTGGGTTCGGAATGAGACCAGGTGTTACCAACCTATTATGGCTGTCTCAGTATTTTCATAGGGTAAAGGCTTTATAAAGTTTTTTATATGCCTGTTTTCTAGATTTTTTACTAATAATAAGGCAAGTTGGAGTGCAGGGCCTCGCAAAAGGCTTTGCTCAACCTATTGCGTATTTATTTGGCTTGGTTAAAATAAATCCACAATAGAATAAAGTGGGAGTGCCGGAGCGGTCAAACGGGTCAGGTTAAGGACCTGATGGCTTAGTGCCTACCAGGGTTCGAATCCTTGCTCCCACATTAAATAATGAGAACCCCTGGGTTTAATTTGATTTTCCGTTAGGAAAAGCAGATTAGGTTGAACGAAGTGAGGGGACCCTAGGGAAATTTCCAATTCAAAGGAAAAGATTCCATTGTGGCGAAAGAACGAAGTGAGTGAGGCCCGAATCCTTGCTCCCACATATAATAAACAAGGAATAATAAAAATAAAAACCAGCCCGAGTAGCTCAGTTGGATTAGAGCGATTCCCTCCTAAGGAATAGGTCGCAGGTTCAAATCCTGTCTCGGGCGTTTATTTTTTTAATTTGTCTTTTACAATGTTTTCTAATTCCTTAGGTTTATCAATAATATAATCAAAATGAATTGTTTCTTTATCAGCTGTCTTAAGCCCTTTTTCTAGTTTATCCCTGCCTTCATATCCCCATGAAGCCCCTACAGTAATGAGTGTTTCAGGATTTTGAGGGTTTAATCTCACTACTTTTTGTGAAGAACTTAAATCATTAAGAGTATCTCCAATATGTATTGTGTATTGTCCTTTACTCCCTAATAATCCTAAGGCTAGAGCAAGAGAAACTTTTGCAGGTTTTTTTAATGAATCCCCATCTCCTGCTCCGTGATATTTTCTTAATACTTCTTCTGTAATGAAACAATCAAAATACTGAGCAAGATTGTTTGACTTTAGTTCTTTATATATAGATTCCCATGAATTTGTTGTATTTATTCCCATTCTTAGTCTTGTGTTTCTTTCAGGGTTTTCAGATAAATTTCCCATTTCATGAATATTTTTTATTGTTTCAGGCATACCAGAATATAAAGGAGAAGGATTTTGTTTCTTAAATCTTTTATATGCTGGCCACACATCATGTTCTGGATCTTTCATATCACAAGGCAATCCTAAAGAATCATATACATTTTGAACCCCTCCTTGTTTGTTTATCTCTTTATTATAGAATTCCTGAAAATCTGAAACAGTCTCAAAATCAAAAGGCTTATTATTTTCTTTAGCCCAATATTTAAACCAATTATGTTGTCTTTCAAAAGTCTTTCCTATAACACCATCATAATCAAATAAAACAGCTTGTAACATATTTTTATAGTCTATGCATATTATATAAGGATTTTTATATTATAAAACAGATTATAAAATATAAATAAAATAAAGATAGAAAACAAAAACCTTTAAAACTCTCTTAAAATAATTAAATAATAATAGCGTGGGTAGTTCAGCGGCAGAATAGCTGGCTTCCATGAACTCTTTTCGAAGAGACCAGCTGACCCGGGTTCGAATCCCGGCCCGCGCATTTGATGAGAACCCCTGGGTTTATTGTGGATTTCCTTGCGAAATACGCAATAGGTTGAACTCAAGTGAGGCCCGAATCCCGGCCCGCGCATTGGTCTTTTTCAAAAAAGACACAGTCCAAAAACGAGAACCCACCAAAAAGTAGATTCGAATCCCGGCCCGCGCATACGACGGATTTCCGCAAGGAAATACGGAGTCCAGAACTTGTGAGGATATTGTACCTTTTTGAAAGATACACTACAAACCAAAAACAATAAGATAGATTCAGTAAAGCAGAAGAAAAAGAATGGAACAAGAAAAGAAAAACTGGCATGATAAGAATTATAAGAAGCTATTACTAATTCCATTAATATTATTAGTTTTATCTTTGGTTTATATGAGTGTTTTTTATTCTCAAAATAATGACTTTATTTATAGAGATGTTTCTTTAACAGGAGGTACAACAGCAACAATTTATGAAAAAATTAATGAAGAAAAATTAATACAAGAGGCTGAAGGACAACTTGATGATATTAATACAAGAAAAATTTATGATTTAGTTACAAATGAATATCAGGCTTTAATCATAGAAACAAAATCAGATACTAATACAACAAAACAATTTCTTGAAGATTATGTTGGACATGAATTAGATCCAGAAAATAGTAGTTTTGAATATACAGGTTCTGCATTAGGTGAAAGTTTTTTCCAGCAATTGGTTTTGGCAGTTTTATATGCCTTTTTATTTATGGGTGTAGTAGTGTATTTTCTTTTTGGAAAAGGAAGAGGAATTAAAGCACTATTAGCAGGTCTTGCTCTTCTTTCCCCATTATTGTTTTTTGGATTAAAAGCAATCTCAATACAATGGGCTTTTATTTTAGTCATAGCTTCTTTATTAATTAGTCTTTTTATTTATATAAAACACAATATACCAAGTTTTGCTGTTATTATTTCTGCTGTATTGGATATATTTATGACTCTTGTTTTTGTTAATTTATTAGGAATAGAAACTTCTACCGCAGGAATTGTGGCCTTCTTAATGCTTATTGGTTATTCTGTTGATACAGATATTATGCTTACTAACAGATTATTAAAAAGACATGAAGGAACTGTTAATGAAAGGTTAAAAAGGTCTTTTAAAACAGGAATAACTATGACTGTTACTTCTTTAATTGCAATGACTATTGCTTTAATAATGGTTCAGCCATTTTCAGTTGTATTGACTCAAATTTTTACAATTTTAGTTATTGGTTTAGGTTTTGATTTAATAAATACTTGGTTAACTAATGCTTCAATACTTAAATGGTATATAAGAAGAAAGGAGGAAAAAAATGACTAGGAAATTAGGATTTAGAATATGGTTATTAATAATTTTAGTATTTTTATCACTAATTGCAATTTTCATAACCCCTCATTTTGGAAAACAAGGTGTTTTAGTAGGCAGTGTTGTAGATAATTCTACAGCACATGATGCAGGATTTAGAAAAGGACAAGTAATTAATTCTATAGAAGGCCAAGAGGTTGGTTCAATTGAAGATTATACAAATATAGTAAGTAATATTCTCCCTTCTGAAAAAAACAAAAAAATAAATTTTATAACTTCTGAAGGAAAAGAAATAATTTACTATTCTAACACTACACCAGAGATTGTTGTTGATAAGGTTTCTAAAACAAACCTAAAAACAGGTCTTGACTTGGCAGGAGGTTCAAGAGCCTTGATTGAAGCTAAAAATGTTTCTTTAAATTCAAAACAAACAAGAGAATTAGCAGATGTCTTAAGTCAGAGGTTAAATGTTTATGGTTTAGAAGATGTAGATGTTTCACCTGTGACAGATTTACAAGGTAATAACAGGATTAAAATAGAGATTGCAGGAGCAAATCCAGAAAATCTAAAAGAATTAATTTCAGAACAAGGTAAATTTGAAGCTAAAATAAGGAACCAAACTGTTTTCACAGGAGGTAACCAAGATATTTCTTCTGTTGCAAAAAATCCTCCTAATGCAGTAATTGAGAGTTGTAATGAACAAAATCAACAACATTATTGTAATTTTAGGTTTGCTGTTTATTTAAGTCAGAATGCAGCAGAAAAACATGCAGAAATAACAGAAAAAATACCAGTAAATGCTTCAAACCCAAGATATTTAGAGGAACCTCTTGATTTATATCTAGATAATAAAAAAGTAAGTAGTTTAATGATTAGTAAAAGCCTTAAGGGAAGGGTGACAACACAAATTTCTATTTCAGGTTCAGGACAAGGCAATACTGAAGATGAAGCATATAAAGATGCACAAGCATCAATGAATCAATTACAAACTGTTTTAATAACTGGTAGTTTGCCCTACAAACTAGAAATAGTTAAACTTGATACTATTTCACCTAC